>Ga0307515_10005953_pt1 | contig 24572 bp, 9 predicted proteins | sample 17_EM_MG_FD_194513 | JGI IMG/M metagenome (GOLD analysis project Ga0307515, IMG submission 194513) | Populus trichocarpa ectomycorrhiza microbial communities from riparian zone in the Pacific Northwest, United States - 17_EM | ecosystem: Host-associated > Plants > Roots > Unclassified | place... | reverse complement strand
ATAACCTACTAATAACTACGATAGTCTAATATATCCCTTTTATAAGTTTTCCTAGATAAACTCTTTTAATACTCTACCTTCTTCTTTAGTAAGCTTATAAATTAGAAAGAACTTTAGACTTATTCCTAGTTCTAATTCTATCTTATAGTTCTATACTATATACTCTAATAGCTTTTTACTTTCTGGTAACTATAGTTTCTTACCATACTTATAGTATCTCCTTAGTATATAACTTAAGCCTTACTCTGTTTCTTTATATATTACTCTAACTTAGTACTATACTATTTTAGCTTATTATTACATCTTATGGCGTTAAGTATCCCTAATATCAACTTAACCTATAATCTAATTGATCCTTAGATTGTATTCCTATAACTAAGGCATCCCTAATATTGCCTCATCCTATCCTAATAGTAGGATATTAAAAGACATCTTAATTTATCTCCCTTTAATGGTTAACTAAATAGGTCCTATTTTAAGATTAATAATCCCTCCTCTATAGGCTATTAGATCTCCTAAAATCGTAACTAATAGGTAAGATTACTCCTTTTGTTTATAAGGTAGTCCCATTTTCTTAACTGCTACTAGCGAGATATAGTTCTTTATTACTCCACTATCTATTAATACCTTAAACTATTAATCTTACCACTTTACTTATAAATTTAGGTGCCGTTCTTAAATTCCTTTAAGGGTCTAAGGCTCTACCACTAGCTCCCTTTAGTCCCGTAGGCCTCTACTTTTTCTAACTATTAGCTGCTTAATCCTATTATACTTAGCTCGCTCTTTAGCTAATACCTAGTTCGCTTTTTATCTTTAATATACCATAGACACATATTCTCTAGGCATTCCCACTACTATTATCTATTTAAGCATTCTTTTATAAGGAACCTTCCTAGTTAAAGTATTAAATCTCCTTCCTCTTAGACTTTTGCTAGATGCTAGCTATATATATATTTAGCATTCCTATACTATTACTCGTTTATTATCTAGTATATCCTTATAGGGTATTTCCAATTCTTTTCTTTTAGATTCTTATACATCTCGTATATATCGTCCACGCACGCAATCTATAATAACGTATAGTGTACTAGGTGCTTTAGGTTAACTCTTAGCTCATCTTTATCCTTAAGTTTAAACCTTTATTATGCTGATCTAAACGTTATAACTTTATTTACAGGTACTAAGATACGTCTCTTATTTCTTTAGTCCTTTAAACACTCCTCTAGATCCTTTAACGTTATAATTAAGGCTCCTTTAATATAAGTTATAGCCTTTTCTATAATCGGGTGGTCTTAGATAACTTTTTCGTCTAACTATATATAGAAATCTTTCCACTTATCGTTATACCTTTGCCTATACTACCTTTAGTATAGCTACTAGAGTATATACGGCTTGTCCGTAAGGAAGTATCTTCTTATTACTATATTATAATAGCCCTTTATATATCGTTCTTTAAACCTAGTAGGAATTCCTAGATCCTCTTTATTTTCCAGTTCGGTAAGCCACTTAGCTCTTAGTATACCTATTCTCGGCCTATTAGTAATTCTTTATACTAGTACTCTATCCTTCGTACGTCCCAATATGCTAGATCTCTTATCTAGTTTCTGTTCTTGCTATATAATAATTCTTTTCCTAAACTCCCCTATAGTTTCTTTTAGTTTACACCTTATGCTTTAATCCTTAAAGTCTTCCTGCTTCTTAATCTTAGTATTAACTTTTTAATTTTTAGTCTAAATACTATGTTTTACTAGTAAGTCTTCTAGGTCCATATATCTATCTCCTAGTCTAGTTACTATTTACACTATAGATTCTCTAATCTATAAAAAAGCTCCTTACCTCTTACCTATAGGTATCCTAATTCGTACTCCAAATTCTTAATCCCTTAGATTTTTTAATCCTAAGCTTACTTCTAGCTTAAGCTTAGCTCCAGCCTTAGTCTAACTAGGCTTACTTAGTATTCTTATCTTATCTTAAGAGTCTTAAATCTCACTTATCTTATCTTAAGAATCTTATACCTATAGGAGACTTCGTCCTAAGCTTATTTATATATCTTTAAACTAAGCTACTGCTCTACTCTATCGGTTTTCGTCCGTTATAGGTCCTTAAGCTTACCTTATCTCGTCTTAAGAATCTTAGTTATCTCTTATCTTATCTTAAGAATCTTAAGCCTTTGGCCTTTTGCCTTTATTAAGTGCTAAAGTAGTTCGCTATCCTACTTCTCTTACGTCTTATAAAGCGATAGACATTATATCTAGTAGGGTTTTAATCCCTACTAATATTCCCTATTCTATAGTAGAATCATCCTCTACCTCTAGTATAATATCTCTAATAGCTACATATTCCTAGTAAACCGCTTTTATTACCTTATTATTATAAAATATTTCGCCTATATTAAATTTATCGTCCTTAATATCTAATCTATAAACTAGTTCATTAGTTCCTCTATATCTTATAGGTGCTAGCTCCTATAGCTAGTAGCTTACGCCGTACTTAGCGTCCTTATAAATTTAGTATACGTTATTATAATAAAACGCGAAACTTTTAATTAAACACTCTTTTGTTCCTTGTAGCATATTATTATCCCTCTATATATATATATTGTCTACCATTAGTCTTATTTCCTTTATTATATAATATCTCTAACTATCTTTACAATCCCTTACAAAGTGACCCTATTTTCCGTAATTTATATAAACTCCCTCTCTAAACCATTACTTTTACTATAGAGTCTACCTAAACGTCTTCTGCTACTAAGATCCTTAGTTTAGCCTCTACTCCTTAAACCTTTAATTGCTTAATCCTTATCCTCTAGGTTTCCATAGTTTCTTACTCTATCTCTTATAGGCTTCTTTAATACTACTTAGGTTTATTAGCTCTACGCTATACTATAGTTTCTAACTTAGCTTTAGTTATTGCGTACTCTACGCCTTATATAACTATAGAACTCTATCCTAACCTCTCTTAGCCTATTCCCTTTAGTAGATCTAATTATTAATCTTAATCGCCTAATCTATTAGTTCCCTTAGGGTATCCGCATCTTCCATTAGGATAATTACGTCCTAGACTTTAGCCTTAAGTCCCTATTTATACTGTGCCATAAGCGCCCTATTATTCCACTTAACTTATATTACTAACGTCTAGAACTGCGTTATATACTTAATTGCTAAGGTTTATTATATAATATCTTAGAGTTTTCTTTCTACTATAGTTACTACCTCTAGGTCTCTAAATATTTATATAAGTCGCTCTATAAATCCATTCTAGCTTAAGAATATAAACTATACCTCTTAGTTCGTTATCGTTATTCCATTTGCCTAGATCTCTATAAGGTAAGACTTAAACTATTTAAGTGCTCTTCCTATTAAGAACAATCCTGCGTATACTATTTAATCTATAAGTATTACCAGCTTAGCTCCCTCTTACACTACCTTAAAGTGTATTTACGTAAGGAATCCTTTAAGCTTTAATCTCTCTCCTAAGTATCTTTTAATTAATAGTAACTTAACCTTTACTACGCCTATCCCGTTAATCCTATTTTCTAACGTTACATTATTTTCTATTAACTAGTTAACTATCTCTTATAACTGTCCAACCGTTACAGGTTACTATAAGTTAGTATCTACTATACTAGTGTCGTTACCTAACCTTAATATAGTTGCCGCCGTTAATAGCGTTATAGTAGCTGCTTTTAGTGGCATATTATCCGACCTATTATTATTAATACTATAACCGGGTAGTGATTATATAACGGAACCTTATAGCAAGAACTATGGTGGGTCCTATTATTAGGCTAGGTGTATAGGAAATGTAAGTAATAATAGTCAACAAGTAATAATAACTAGTGGAGTAGTTGCCTAACAGATTAACTCTAATTGTATTCTAAGAATTACTATAAAGAAGGAACTATCTAGGTAGGGACTAAGGGTCCTTAAATACACAACCATACTCCTATAAAATCCTTCTTATATATAATATACGTCTTATACGTAAGGTACGTAAGTTCCTCTCATTCCTCTTGTTCAACACATAGCATATTATATAACCTCGGTTACCATTCCTCATTATATAGTTCTACCGGCTCCATCCTAGACCGTACTTAAATCAACTAACTAGCTTCTTCCGTCTCTTCTCCAAGTAGTTATAGTATTGTACTTAAAGCGTTCGTAACAAGATAAGCTATAGAAAGCTATAAATAACCTACTACCTAGATAAAAGAATAAACCTCCCCTACTAATTTAAGTTAATGGCGATAATAAATAGGAAATTAAAGAAATACTAGCCTATAAACTTATAAAGGGAATATTAAAGTATTATATTAGTTAGAAAGGATATAACCTAGACCCTACTTAATACCCTATATAGAACTTTATAGGTAGTTCCTATAAGCTTTAAGAGTTTTATAGCTATTACCCTAATAAACCCAAACCACTAAAATACTTAGATAAGTAGATAGAGTGCTAGTATAATAAAGATAATAAGTTACTAGAAAAATATAAGGATAAAAACACTTTAGAAATTTCTTAGTTATATAAGGTTTTAAAATATCTAGGAACTTTAACCGGCGGTTAAAGTTATCTAATTAGTTAGATTCTCTTACTAAGACTTTTAGTAATAAAGTATAAGGGCAGGCTTTTTTAGAGGGGGGGGGTAATGTTACGGCACTAGCAAAACTTAGCAAAACTTCGCACTGGTAAGTTGCCATAGATTGCTGTATATTGCGGTTATATGACGCAAAGATCTTATAAAACATTAAACGGCGCTCCCCTTCTTCTCCTTTCCTTTCTTTAGCTTTAGATTCTCGTTTATAGACAATCTAATCGTATAGGCTTACGCGTCCCTTTTGCCGTGCCCATGTCTTAATTAACTAAGTCGCTAACACAAATTATTTAAGACTAGAATTTCCCTATAGTATAGTATACCGCCCTAAATTTTCTTTTAGAGTTAACCTATATAGCGTTAAGGATGGCTTTAACCGTTAAAGCAAGTGCAGTTTTTAGCTCTTTACCTTTTTATAAGGGATTTTCCTTTAAATATTTTCTTAGATTCTAATCCTTTACTATTCTATACAATTTTTAATTTATACTAATATTCCTTACTAGTTTATCCCTACTTTCTATATTTTATTAGAAATACATTACCTATCTTATTATATCTATACCTATATCTATTCCGCTTAGAAACCATTTATTAAGTATATAAAGGCATAGAACTATATTACTAAGAAGTATAAGACGTTTATTTCCTTCCATTGGCCCCTTAATATTAGATTATAATTTAAAAGCACCTACCGTATTATGGCACTGGCAGAACTTGGCAGAACTACACACTAGCAAGTTGCCACAAATTGCCGCATATTGCGATTACGTAATACGAAGATCTTATAAAACATTAAACGGCGCTGCTCTTCTTCTCCTTTCCTTTTCCTAGCTTTAGATTCTCGTTTATAAACAATCCAATCGTACAGGCTTACGCGACCCTTTTACTGTACTTATATCTTAATTAACTAAGTCGCTAACATTATCTAAAGCTCACTCTACTCTTTCTTCCTAAGAGGGAACTTAAATATATCTATAAAAACATAGAATAGGACCCTAAGGATATTACTAGGACCATAAGAATAGGACCTAAAAGAAAAGAATAGAACCTTAAGGAAAGGACCTATAAAACACACACAGACTAGAACCCCTAAAGAAATTACCTAGAATTACCCAATACCCCTACCACTATACCACGAACTACAGTAGCAGGTAAAGTAGCTATAGGACCCTTAAATACTTTAGACGAAGAAATAATTAACATTTTAACCCCCTAGGCGGAGCTTACGGCTAATAATACTAAAATTAAACGACTGTAAGAGCTGCTCAAAGCTAGAGATACCCCTATATCTAATAATAAGTCATTATTAGAGAACTAAAGACTTACTACAGTTCTTTAGGCCCTATCCTAGCGCCTTAGTAGATCCACTAAGACCTATATAGCACTAAAGCGGTCGGTAAAGGTCGCGGATCCCCTACTACTTATAAACGGAACCAACCCTATATTTAATAATTAGAAGCTTTAATTACGGGATAAGCTTAAAGTTAATATAGACTACTTCCCTAACGCCCGAGCTAGAATAGCCTATATCTTCGGCCGTACTGGCGGAGACGCCTAGACGCATTTACGCCCGCAATACACTAAAGACTTAGTAGACCCCTTTATCTCTAAAGAAAAAATAATTAAATACTTATCTTCTATTTATAAAGACCCTTTTAAAGTATAAAACGCCCGCCTTAGCTATAAAAGCCTAAATATAAAAACAATGGAGACCTTTTTGGCCTTCTAAACCCGCTTTTTATACCTAGCCGGACAGGCCCAGATCCCCTAGGAAGACCTACTACTAGACCTCTTTAATAAGCTTACCCTAGACCTATAGCGGGCCGTATTACTAGCTTATACTACAGTATAGACGTTAAAGGAACTTATAGACTATTGCCTAGCTATTAACCAAGGCCTCTATTAAATTAAGGCACGCGCTAACTAGCTAAAAACTAGAAACCTTATAAACTAGGCTATAAGTACTATAAGTACGGCCTATAGTGCCCTAGCACGATCGGCAACTCCTATAGTTAACCTAGCAGCTAGCCACGTAGCTACCCCTACTGCGGACCCGGTGTACACCCGGCCTATATATAGTAACCCCTATATATAGGCCCTTAGCAATTAAGGAGCTTACTTCTTATATAGTTAAATAGGCTACCCTATAAGGAATTACCTAATAAAGGTAAAGATAAATAAGGTCCTATTAATTTAGGAGGATAGTATAAAGCCAGAAAAAGAGGAACCCTAGAGGAAGACTCCTCTCTAGGGTTAAAAGGGATTAATATGTTATATATTAATCTGGGTCAGCTAGTTAGTAAAAGAAGCTGCACTATCCCTTATACTTTATTTCGCAATAAATATTAAGTTTTAACCTCTACTTTAGCTAACTTAGGAGCAAATACCTTTACCTTAATTAACATAAAGTATGCTATAAAACTAGCTAACTTTTTAAATACACCCCTTAAAGAACTGCCTAAACTAGTTCCTATTTACGGTTATAACGGATAGATAGGACTACCTATTATAACTATCTTACGGATCTACCTCCGCGTTAACGGACAAAGGTAGTATAACGTCCCCTTCCTTATTACGGACCTTAGAAGCCATAATATAATCTTAGGGAGAAAATAGCTAGCCTATTTAGGCTTATATCTCAATATATAAAACAGGCAGCTTATTTAGCCCGAAACTATGCCCCTAACGCCTTCCTTTATAAAAGAGATCAGTATTACAATAGAAAACCTTATACGGCCGTAAATAAACACCGTTTGCTAGGCCGATGCGACGCGTAGGGACTAGGCTTTTAAGAAGGAAGTACAGCTTAATCTATAACGGATCCGTATACTACACCGCCCCTAAACTGCCTATATTACACCACCCGCACCAGAGACTTAGGAAGTCGGTAATGGCCTAGCTAAGTCCCTAATAGAGAACTTAGGCCCTATACAGCCATAAAGAAAGGCTAAGGATATTAGACGACATACCGAACTAATAGACTAAAAGGACAACTTATGGAAAATAGAATGTAAGCTAAGGAAGATTATAAACCCTATACCGCAAAATACGGCCCAATAAACATCCGTAAAGAAACCCACAGACCTTCCACTAGTTAATATCTGCTATATTAGCGCTATAGGATTCTACTAAAACCTAGTTCAGCCTAATACTATTACCTTTACAACTAGCTTATACGAAATTAATCAAATAATTAAAGAGAAAGAAGCCCTAGCCTAAGAGAAAGGCGAGCTTATAGATAAGGAGCTAGTAGAACAGAAACTGCCCTATTAATACTAGAAATTTAAAAACACCTTCTCTAAAGCAGCGTCTAATGTACTCCCGCCACTAACCGTGCGGACGCTCTTATAAGGCGTAAACAGGATATAAATAACCAGATAGCCGTAAAGATTTTATTATAGACCTAAGCGCTACTATAACTAGAGCACCTTAACTTCTAGATATAGGCAGAACTAAATATAAACTCTTTAGATGCCGAGATATGCCCTATTAACTCTATAGAACTAGACCTTATTAATAAACTACTGCAGGTAAACTATACGGCCCCTTCTCTACAGGAGTACCGCGAAAAGGTAAGGAACGTTTCTAGCCTATAGTCCCTTAAAAGTGGACTACTTAAGTACTACAAACGGCTAGTGGTAGTAGAGGAACAGAACTTACGGACTCGGCTTATTGCCAAAGCATATACCCAGGTCTTTACAGCCTACCCTAAAAAAAATAAGACCCGTAGGATTATTGGCGACCGCTACTACTAGCCCGGAATAATTATAGATATTAACCGCTATATACGGAACTGCAATAACTGCTATAGGTCCATAATTTTATAAGATAAGACCCTAGGACTATTAAAACCCCTCCTAATACCCAACCGCCCCTAGTAATATATCTCCATAGACTTTTATAAGCTACTTCTAAACCGTAACGGATATAATATGGTTATAATCCTAATTAACCGCTTCGGCAAACGCCCGTTCTTAATTCCCTATTATAAGAATATTAATACTAAAGAGGCGGCCTAACTGTATATCCACTACGTCTACTAAATTTACAGACTACTAGATACTATTATATCTAACTACGGGCCGCAGTTTATATTAGCCTTTTAGAATAAGTTTATCTAGATCCTAGGCATTAAGCTAAAGCTTTTTATAGCATATTACCCCTAAACAGACAGTTAAACAGAAATTGTAAATTAATACTTAGATTAAAGGCTCCGGCCTTTTATTAACTACTTCTAGGATAACTAGGCCGAACTACTACCCTTAATAAACTACGCCTAAGCCACCCTACCCCATAACTCTACCGGATTTGCCCCTATTTAACTAGAAATAGGGTACCTACCCCATATAAGCTTTAACTAGGAAAGACTAAAAGGGCCCTAAACTGTACGCGAAAAACTATCTTATAAGGAAGCCCAGCAGTACGCTAAGCGCTTAGAAAAAGCCTAGAAAGTAGCCTATACAAACCTAAAAAAGGCTTAAAAATTAATAAAATAGCAGGTAAATAAGCATAGGCGTAAGCCTAACTTTACTATAGGCGATATAGTCTAGGTTATAACAAAGAACTAAAAGACAGAACGGCCTAGCTATAAGCTAGACTATAAGATAGTAGGACTGTATAAGATTCTTAATAAAGTAGGCAACTTATATAAGGTTAAGCTCCTAAACTTAATTAAAGTTTACCCTATCTTCTTACCGGATAAGCTACGGAAAGCTATAAATAACCTACTACCTAGATAAAAGAATAAGCCTCCCCTGCCAATTTAAGTTAACAACAATAATAAATAGGAAATTAAAGAAATACTAGCCTATAAACTTGTAAAGGAAACGTTAAAGTATTATATTAGTTGGAAAGGATATAACCTAGACCCCACTTAGTACCCTATATAAAACTTTATAGGTAGCCCCTATAAGCTTTAGGAGTTCTATAGCTATTACCCTAATAAACCTAGACCGCTAAAGTACCTAGATAAGTAGATAGAATGCTAGTATAATAAAGATAATAAGCTACCAGAAGAATATAAGGATAAAAACGCCCCAGAAATTTCTTAGTTACGTAAGGTATTAAAATATCTAGGAACTTTAACTAGCAGTTAAAGTTGTCTAATTAGTCGGATTCTCTTGCTAAGACTTTTAGCGGCAAAGCCTAAGGGCAGGCTTTTTTGGAGGGGGGGTAATATTACGGCACTGGCAGAACTTAGCAGAACTACGCACCGGCAAGTTGCCACAGATTGCCGCATATTGCGATTACGTAATGCAAAGATCTTATAAAACATCGAACGGCGCTGCTCTTCTTCTCCTTTCCTTTCCCTAGCTTTAGATTCTCGTTTATAGACAATCCAATCGTACAGGCTTGCGCGACCCTTTTGCCGTACTTATATCTCGATTAACTAAGTCGCTAACATACCGTAAGGAAAACCTAGTCTAGTAAAGCCAAGTTTTTAAAGCAATAATTAATTCTGTCTTATAACAAGTTATAGTTTAATATTACTACTTTCTGCCAAAGAATATAGGGTAAGTAGGTCACAAAAATCCGCAACCTACATATATATTAAACGGATAATTAGGAATAAGAACTCTATAGTATTATAAAAGGCTTTAAAGCCTTACTATATATACCAAATAGGTAGCAAATAGACTAACAACTACATCGTCATTTAGTTAGTAATTAGTAATAGAAATAGGTAATAAGACATTTAATAAGACATTTAGTTATAAGTTAAGAGATAACTAAGATAAAGTATAATCTGGGCTGACAGATAGTAGTATAATAGTAGTAAGGAACTCCGATTTAGGTCGATAATATATATAACGGGAAACGTAACATACCGACTCTGCTAACCTTAAATTTCATTAACTAAGCGTAAATATCACGTTAGGTTTTATAGCGGCGGTAGGGGATAATAAATAGGATAGTAGATCAAAACGGTCGCTATAAAGGAAACCTGCTTTCTTACCTTAATAATTATAGCGTCGACGAGGATTCTCGGTTTTGATGTAGGCATCATTATTATAAAAACTAAGGGGGTGGCTATATACTCGGATGCCCCGAACCAGCTCTGCGGGAAGTCTAGCTTAGCCTCGTTTAGCAGGGTGCACAATTCGCCACATATAGCTAGGGCTTAATCGCCGCCACATCACTCAGCGCTATCCAATATCGCAGCTACGCTCTCGCCATCTCCACGTATGTATATATGTATATTCCGCCATCTCAACAACCCTATGGCCAGAGCGGGTCGGCCGCCCTCCCTGCTTGCGGTGGCGAAGTGAAGTATTAAAACATGATTATCACTGTGCAAAATGATTGAAGGACACGTGAGCCAAGCCACGTGATACTGACTCGCTGAAGCCTAGCCGCTTGCCTTATTAGGGCGTGTTCGGTTGCAATCTGGAGCTTTTTCAATTTGATGTTGATCCGTGCTTTCTTCCGGCAGGAAAGGACGCGTTCCTTCTTAATTTGGTACGCGTTTGTGGCTTTGTAAAAGCACGGGCGTGTGCAATCTGGAGGCTTCAGATTGAAGTTGAATCTGAAATCTGGAACTCAGACCTCCATATTGAACTGACGCCAAGACCTTCAGTTCAGAAGCTTTATACGGTAAAGTTGCCAATTTTTAGTGTTCTTTTAGCGTGTAATTCTGGCGTTCTTCGAGCGGTGAGAGGAACATCAAATTTTTGAGGCTGTGCAGGCAAAATCGCTCCGAATCAACGGATTCTGACCTGAATCTGAGGCCTCCAGATTGCAACCGAACGCGCCCTTAGCTATCTTCAGCTCGTTTACTCACTCTACTCCACCTACGCACCTGTCACCGGTATCTTCTCGGCTACTTGACCGCGCATGTCTTCTACACATCCATCAGACTATCTCCGTTGCCAGAGTAGCTGAATAGTCTCTTTTCCATGCGTCTTTTGCAGCTCCAAGACGACGGTGACTTCAGCCTTGTCGAACATATGGGCGGTGGCGTCCCGCCTTATGCGATTCTATCGCACACCTGGGGATCAGACAACGATGAAGTAACTTGCAGAGACTTGATCAAAGGAAAGGGTAATGACAAGACAGGCTATCGTAAGCTGACCTTTTGCGGCAAGCAAGCTGCCAAGGACGGTCTGGAGTTTTTCTGGGTAGACACGTGCTGCATCGACAAGTCAAGCAGCACAGAGCTTACAGAAGCCATCAACTCCATGTTTCGCTGGTATCAGAATGCCGTTAAATGCTATGTCTACCTCTCAGACGTTTCAACAAAAGAACGCTCTCGTTCTTCTGACCTTCTATGGGAACTAGCTTTCAAGAGCAGCCGATGGTTCACCCGAGGCTGGACACTCCAAGAACTCCTTGCGCCATCGCATGTGGAGTTTTTCTCTGTCGAGGGAATACTACTTGGTGATAAGAGCTCGCTGAAAAGTCAGATTCACGAGATCACTAGGATCCCAATTGATGCTCTGCAAGGACGCTCTCCTCTAATGTACAGCATTATGGAGCGCTTCAAATGGGCTGAACGCCGCAGAACGAAAATACAAGAGGACAAGGTTTATTCTCTGCTGGGGCTATTCGATATTCACATGCCGCTGATCTATGGAGAAGGCTTTCAGAATGCCTTTCGCCGCCTGTGTAGAGAAGCGAATACACATTCAAGCCATCTATCTAATGGTGAGTGAATCTTATGCAAAATGTCTTGAGTATTTGAGGCTGACGATTCAGGGTCGGATAATATAAAAACGAAACATTCGCTCAGTTATCGCATTACAGAGGATGAGCAAGTTTTACCATCGCGAAAACAGGTTTATCCGACAGGTGCTTCCCACCAGGATATTGAAAAGCGCCTGCTTCAGCATCTCAAATTCTCGGCTATTCGTGATCGCGAAGAGCGGATCAGCAGAGCTTTGACAAACACATTTGAGTGGATTTACCTGGAGCGTGCGTCTGACGATGTGAAATGGACCTGTTTCGTCCGATGGCTGCAAAGTGATGATGGCCTGTACTGGATCACGGGTAAGGCTGGATCTGGGAAGTCAACACTTATGAAGTTCCTCCATCTAGATCCTAGGACTGCAAATTACCTCGCTAATTGGGCCCGGAGCTCTAAACTCGTAGTTGCTGGCCACTTTTTCTGGAACAGTGGCAGCTCTATTCAGATGTCGTTTGATGGTTTAGTCCGAACACTGCTATATGAGATTGCACAGAACGAAGCCATTTCGATAGCAGGCCTTTTTCCGGAGCGCTGGGAAGAACTAAGATCAAATTTGATCTCTGGCCGCACATCAGAAGAATTGCAACCTTGGACTACCTCTGAATGCCTTCGAACTCTTCGAAAGCTTCTACTTCACCCATTCGACACAATGCGGTTCTTCTTCTTCGTAGATGGACTTGACGAGTTCAGCGGAGACTACACCGAGTTAATTGAACTACTGAAAGAAATGGTAGCCTCGCCACATATTAAGATGTGCGTTGCAAGTCGACCGTGGAGCGTGTTCCAGGATGCGTTCAACACTGGGCCAAACCTCACACTCCAGGATCTTACACATCTGGACATCAGTCTCTATATCAACACAAAGTTCTATGAAAACAGAGGTTTTCTGGAGCTGGAAAAGGGCAACTCCAAGTTAGCCGCCGAATTGACCGAGACTATTTTGGAGAAAGCTTCGGGTGTGTTCCTCTGGGTCCGACTAGCAGTCCAGTCCCTACTTCACGGTCTTGCGAATGGTGACCGTAAGATTGATCTTACCCGGCGATTGGAGGAATTACCTGAGGATCTGGAGATGCTGTTCCGCAAAATTCTTGACAGCATCGACCCGGCTTATAAAGTACATTCGTCACAGCTGTTTCAGCTACATCGCGCAGGCTTCAAAAATGCAGACGGAGTAGATCTTCTGCTTTTTTCGTACGCTGATGATGGTGATCAAGCTCTGCGGGAAGAAGGAGATGCACCTTTGGGCTTTGAGGAGTTCTTATACCGTATGAAATCAATGGAAAGACGCTTAGACAGTAGAACAAAAGGTCTCCTTGAAGCGCCAACAAGGACTTTTAAAGAGATCGAACCACAGTAAGTTATAGCCCGACAGAAAACATTCCAGACTTTTGATATGTATTTCTAACTTTGTTCTAGACTCCGCTCCAGCCCAGATTCGTGGAGTCAACTATATGCGTATGCGCAAATGAACCCAAGAGTTCAATACCTACATAGAACCCTGAAAGATTACATCGAGCAACCGAGGATATGGACTCAGATACGTTCGTCTGCACCATCATTTGATCCGCACCTATCGTTATTCAAAGCATACGCGCTACAGATGAAAGGCCTGGACTATCGCATTGATAAGAGCTCGGAGGGCGAGAATTCTCTTAGCCCATGGTTTAATGGCATGGTAGATAATGCGATGCGATCATTCAAGCTGGCGAAAAGCTCAGAATGGAAGCAACTTATCAGTTTTTTTGATACCCTCATTGCAATCTTTACTCGCAAATTTGTGCGCGAAGGCCGGACTTCGACAGATCACTCGTCAGCTTGGAGTTTAGTTATAGACAAATTGTCTTCAATTTGTGAGGATTCGAAAACAACTGGCACCGAAACTAAGAGCTCAACAAAATGGCAGGAGGTCACCGAAATCCTCCTCAGTCATGGGGCGGACGGTGAACTCCTTCGCAGTAAAGGCTTCGACTGCGTATGCCAGATCTTGGATGCCAGGAGCAACGCTAGGACGATCTCTATGGAGACTGTGAAGGAGTTTGAAGATGAAGGTGGAGACGAGATTGACGGTATTACTACTGAAGAAAATTCTAAGGACCCTGTGAATGGAAGTCAACATCGTCGGAAAAGGCAAAGAATACATTAGGATAGTGTGACTTTCATGTCCTAGATTTTGGTATAATCTTACCCCATCCTCATCTGTTGACGTATAACCGCACCGAGCGAGACAGCCCACCGAGCGAGCCGACCCAAAATTCACCAAAAAAGCGAAATATCAACAACAACAATATGGAGGCCGCATGGAAGTGCTATGATATGATGGGATGGGAGGATAGGCGAGATGGAGGTAACATCTATTAGCCACTGTAAGTACACAGTAAGTTACATGTCTGTGATTACGTGGGCTGTGCGGGGCTGTTTGGCGCTAGCCGAGGTATCGATCAGCGGGGCGATCTTGCATGAATTTGGACGCGCAAGCAAACATAAGGCTAATTATCCCTTAACCCGCCGACGTCCACAAAGCAGGTAGTCCGTGCGGAACACCAGAATCAAAACTACGCGTATAGCCTATATAGATTTGATCAATTAATTATCATCAACCATGCTTTCTAATCGTACTTCTAATGATATAGATCTTGTTCAACCGACTTAATACAAAGTTCCACCAAATCGGGTTGCTAAAAAACCACCCCCCAAGCCATGGGAGCTGCCCGATTTCGAGCCTTTGCATATTAACAATTTCAACGACCATAGCCCCCGAATCTGCCTCCTACGCTTAATCGAAACGATCCGTTCACTATATTTAGTTAATTCTTTACTAGTTAGATTATAGATAAGCTAGTAGAGTGAACAAATAAGTATGCAGAGCTGCTGCTTAGCTACACCCGTTAAATAATATAGGTAAAAAGCTACGGGCGTATCTATTATTTTACATGCATAGAGGCTAGCAGGAAGTCTCAGAATACAATTAAGGGACGCCGCAAGCCTTTTACGGAGCTCTCTACATATACAATTAAAAGACGTTATAATAGTAAGGGTTGGAAAAGGCCTTAGCGGGCGCTAAGGACTAGATATGGCTGTAAATACCGTTCTGTAGAGAGGACAAGTGCTAGCTACCTAATATTAAGCAACTCAACTCCAAAGAATAAGCTATAGATGTATTTATATAAGAATTAATAAATATCACCGGCTTTGTATTTCTGATTACAACGATTTTAATGCATTAATCTAATTGGCTGGATTCTTATCAATAACGTGTAGACGAATTCTAGCGGGTTAAGGGATACCAAAAGAACTATGGCTAGTATATTTGTATGGCCTAAAAGGTAATATTAAAGGATGGGTGGCAACTATTACGCGTGAGGCTCTAGAGGCTCTAGAATATAACTTTATTACAAATCCCCTTACTTATATTAGCTACTAGGATTAACTACTAGAGGCTAAAGAGGTAGTTATAGAAGCCTACGCTCTTAGAGCAACTTAAGAGACCTATCTTACTATATAGCGTTAGCTTTTTACCTAAGAGTTATATATAAGTAAGAAGAAATACTATAGCTTAATATAATTATTAAGCGGCCTTTCTAGTGGAGCTAAGGGCTAGCTATAAGCGCTTGGCGCGCTTAAGCTGCTTCTTTACTAGTATAGATTTAAGTACTAGTCTTAATATACCTATACAATTAATCTAGAATTAGGTTGTTTAATTGCTTAAAGTCTCTAGTAGCTTATATTCTGGCTTCCTATTTAGGTAAATTTAGCGTAAAGGTTTATTACTAACTTTAGCTGCTAAATGGATGCTATATTTAATACCAATTAATCTAAGCTCTTATTAGCTACTATTACTAGTATTATTAATATAGGGTCCTCTTTTCTAGTAATATAGTTATTTATTAAGAGTAAGTCTTAGCTAGATTAGACCTTTTTACTAAAGTCTACTTAGTAGAAACTTTAGAAACGGCTACCTAAAGTTATTATTGCCAATTTTAGTAAGGGCCTTACAGCCGCCTTATTAGTAGGGCAGTTAATTATAGTTATTCTCCAGTACTACTAGTAGTACGCTATAAAGGTAATAAAGAAGCGGATTAATAAGGGGATCTAGACAAAGGCTAAGAGGCCGTATAGCTACTTAGCGGAAGAGAGGAAGGTAGTAAAGGAACTATTTTAGCCCTACCTAAAATCTAAAACAGTAGTAGAGCTTAAAGCTAATTAAAAGGCAGTTCTAGATAAGCTACACCCGTATAATAAGGTATAGTTTTAAACTATATACGTTAAAAAGGAGAGCTAGATAATTACCTACTATATAAGGTAAGTTTTAGTAAGCTTTCTATATTAAGGTTAACTTTTTAGCTAGGGAATAGAATATCGCTATAAGGCATTTAGATGAGCTTTACTAAAGGCTGCCCTATAGTAAAGCTTATCTAAGTATATTATAGCAATATTCTATTCCCTAGCTTAAAAACCTTATTTTAACGTCAACTTTTCCTTAACCGCTTACTCCTTTACTAAATACCTTCTAAATTTAGGTATAGTAGTAAGCTAATAAGGTAGGGGTATTAACAGGATTAAAATGCTTTACTAATTATTAATTAAGCCTTAAGAATACTATAATTAAGCTAAAGAAATAGATCTTAATATTATATAAGGAGTTAATCAAATCCAAATATACATCTAAAATATCCCTCCCCCAAATTATCACCCTAGATCTCTTTTAGCACCACTTTACGCAAATTAACGGTATAGTAACGCACTATGCGCTTAAGCGAATCTTTAACTCTATATATGGCGCAAGAGCTTTAATAAATAAGGAAAAGTAGGAGTAGGCTAATTGGGAGTAGAAGTAGGACAACTATAACTACGAGGACCCCTACCGATATGGCCTCCCCTATCGCTATATACTTATTCAGTACTTAATATAGAGGCTTCCTATATCGCCGGCTTTAATCTACCCTTGCTAGTATATTGCAATAAAGCTAATTGCCGCTCTAGATTAGTAGCCGCAATATATTAAGGATATAGCGTTCTAGGGCGACCTACTACTAAGGTACTTAGAGGCTCTTACCAGGATCCGGCTATTAGTTCTTCGCCTCCTTAATATTATTAAGGACCTTCCTACTAAAGAAATAAGCGAGCTTGCTAATAAATTTAAAGACTTTAAGTTAGCTTAAGTGGCTATTTTAACTAGATAGATAGAGCTTTAATTACTACCTAAGGGCGCTCTATTTAAGGTTCCTTTAAAGGCTTACTAGTAGCCACCACCTAAAAAGAAATATGGTAAAGCTAACTAGCGGGGTAAAATAAGCGCTAAGATTGCTAAACGTGCTGCTAATATTACTATATAAGAGCTCTAAAAGGAAAGGTAGGAGGAGGCCTAAAAGTAGAAGGAGTAGGTAGAGTCTAGAAGTTAGCTTATACTTACTTAACTAAGTAGTAGCGTAGATCTTAGCTAATTTCTAATCTAAAATAAAGAGCTAGCTAATAAAGTGGATAAGAATATTAAGGAGGATAAGGAGCTACTGTTTAATGGGCCGTTAATACTATATAATAAAGATTTAGGGGGGTTAGAGAATAAGGTAGTTATTTTAGAATTAGTAGAGGATAATAATAACTCGTGGCTTAATAACACGGAGGTACTCCATAGTACTATATTAGGCAATCCTTACTAAAATATTAGTAAGAAGGAGCCTATCGCGACCTATTTAGTACCTAATAACTATTAAGAGCCGCTACCTCTCCTACTCCATTAATCTAGCAGAGTGGTACGTACTAGAGCTCGAAGGACCTATACTTAATTAGCTCGTGGTAATTTTACATTAATCTTAAGTAATACTAATAAGGGTTATAGTAATCCTAAGCTAAAAGAGGATATTAATCCTAAGTAAAAAGAGGTTAGCATTCCGTTAAAATTAAAGCGATAGTAATAGGGAGCTTCTATAGACGCGCATAAGGCTTATAAAGCTAGCGCACTTACTATTAGGTCCCCTAAGGCTAAGTATACGCGTAGTAATAAAAAGGGAAAGGACTCTATTGAAATAGACGGCCGAATATTAGAGTATTACACGTATAAATAGTGCTTTGTTATTCAAATTAGAATTTAAGTTAGTAATAGTAGCCTATACGGGCTTACTAACTGCTAAGTAATTATAGTTATATAGGATAATTGCGCCTGGAGACGCTCCGCTCTATATTAGGTCCCTACTATATTCCTAATAGCCTCTACACATACCTCTACCCTATATAGCCACCTTATCTTTTACCCTTCCTTCCTTTCTTATATCCTCCCTACTTAGGGATGTACTAGAACGGTAGCTAGTAGAGGACCGTCGCTAGAACTAGACGACTATTGCTAAAACTAGATAACTATCGCTAGAACTAGATAACCGTTACTAAAACTAGATAATAACCGTTTAAATAACTAGCTAGCAAATACTATAAATAATTTAATTAATTAATTAATTAAATTAAACTAAAGCTTTAATATTAGCCTATTACTAAATTAAATTAAGGTCTCCTAAGAAGGCACCTTAGATAACTACCGTTTAAATATAATTAGGGCCTTTAATTAGGCCGACCTCTCCCCTAAATTAAATTATATACTAATATAGGCAGGTAAATAGGTAGGTAGGTAGGTAGGTAGGAGAGGACTATCGCTAGAACTAGATAACTATTACTAGAACTAGACTACCGTTACTAAAACTAGATAACCGTCGCTAGAGCTAGACGATAATAACTAGCCAGCGAATACTATAAACGATTTAATCAATTGATTAAATTAAGGTAGTATAGATAGGTAGGTATAAATAGGGAGATACTAATAGGTAGGTAAATATAGATAGGTAGGTAAATATAGATAGGTAGGTAAATATAGATAGGTAGGTAAATATAGATAAGTAGGTAGGTAGATATAGATAGGTAGGTAGATATAAATAGGTAAGTAGATATAAATAGGTAAGTAGATACTAATAGGTAGGTAAATATAGATAGGTAGGTAGATATAAATAGGTAAGTAATATAGATAGGTAGGCGATATAGGTAGGTAGGTAGATAGGTAGGTAGGTAAGTTAATAGGTAGATAGGTAGAAGAGAACCATCGCTATATTATATTAAATTATCTAAAATAATAATATTTATTTTACTAGCCTTATAAATAGCTTTAAAGTAGCTTTTATTTATTTAAAATATACTATTAGTATAAAAGAGGTAAATATAATTATAGTTGCCAAATGCGTAGATTGCTGGCAGGTTGCGCGTAGGTTACGCGCAGGCTACGCGCAGGCTGCGTCAAAAAAACACGATATAGGCTAGTCGGTCGAGTTGCCAAATGCCCTCAACTGCGCGCCAATTGCGTCAACTACTAACCATTGAGGCTATTGGTAGGGTACTATATTTTGCCAATATACGTACTAAAATATTAAAGTTTTTCGCTCTTCTAATAATCTATAGGGGTATAATATAGCTACCGTCTACGTTACTGTAGTAGATGGTTATAATACGCTCCTTCTACTTTTTAGCGCCTAATTGCCCTATAGCTGTAAGTCCTATATCTGGCGTAGCCTTATAGAAAAGCCCTATCTTATCTATATTATAAACGTCTTAATTTAGGTACGTATCTATAATAACCCTAAGCTCCTATATGCGCTCCTTGGCGCCTTCTATATCTACTAACCTAGCCTCGCTATATAGCTTCCGTTTTAATATTTAATTCCTCTTCTTAAAGTTATTAACCTAACCGCTTAAGAAGCTAGGCTGTTATTAACCCTAATAACACACTATTATATTCTAAAGCTTTATTACTATAGCCTATATAAGGTCACCAGTAACGAGTATATTAGTAGCCTATATCCGCTATTGCTATTTAAATAGCGCTTCTTTAAGCTTAGGATTGTTAGGAGCTCTACGCCTCTTAAAGCCCTCTTAGCTGCGTTAAAGGATAAGTAAATTTAAGTACTTATATTTAGGCTTTAAGGAGTCTAATATAATAGACTATTAAATAGGGCGTTAAAATTAATTAGTAAAAAAGTAGGTAGTGTCTCTCTAAGGTTTTCTAGGGTTCTTACGGCAGTATACCTAGATCTACTACCTCTTACGCTCTAAAATACTATAGCGGCGAAGGAGCTTAAGGTCCTTAGACTTCGCTATTATATAGGTAGGGCAAGAGGGGTATTAAATTAATGAATATTGATGGCAGTGGTGCTGGTTTGTAGGCTTAAGAGTAAGGGGTTAATGTATGGCGCTAAATTACGCCTAGTGAAGATAGAATTTAAACCACCCCTATAATAATCTATAGATATATATTTACTAGTTAGTTAACCTATAGATTAATAAAGTAGATATATACAGTTAACCTCTATTAAGAATTAAGTAATTCTATTAAAGAATAGTTGTTCCTAATCCTCCGGGGCAATTAACCTCCTATTAGGCGCAGCTCCAAAAATAGGGTTTCCAACACTACAATATCTCGCGCTATACCGTTCTTATATAAGAGAGTTTTGAACGTAACGGCGTATTAAATTTAAACGTAAAGCCTTACACGCCTTATAGTAAAATCAACTGTTCCTGGCTATTGACTGGTATACCGTAGATAAACGATGTACCAAGATAACGTTAAAGCGCGGCTTTACTGTAAAGTAAAGCTCCTAAATTTAATTAAGGTTTACCCTATTTCCCTACCAGATAAGCTATAAAAGGCTATAAATAACCTATTACCTAGATAAAAGAATAAACCTCCCCTACTAATTTAAGTTGATAGTAATAATAAATAGAAAATTAAAGAAGTACTAGCCTATAAACTAGTAAGGAAAACGCTAAAGTACTATATTAGTTAGAAAGGCTATAACCTAAATCCTACCTAGTACGCTATATAGAACTTTATTAGTAGTCCCTATAAGCTTTAAGAATTCTATAGCTATTACCCTAATAAACTAGGACCTCTAAAGTACCTAGATAAGTAGATAGAGTACTAGTATAGTAAAGATAATAAGCTACTGGAAGAATATAAAGATAAAAATACCCTATAGGTATAATATAGATATATAAAGCCTAAGGGTAGGCTTTTATAGAGAGGGGAGTAATATTATAGCACTAGTAGAAAATGGTAAAACTTAGCCGTTACGGTACTAGCAAATTACCATAGATTACTAGTAAATTACAATTATATAATAGTAAAGTGCGGTTATATAAATAGAGGATTATATATAACTTTAAGCGGTACTTCTATTCTTCTCCTTTCCTTTCTCTAGCTTTAGATCCTTATTTATAGATAATCTAATTATATAGGCTTATATATATCCTTCTTACTATACTTATACCTTAATTAACTAAGTTGCTAATATATAGGCTACTATCTAGGCTTCCTTTAAGCGCTTAGCGTACTATTAGGCTTCATTATAAGATAGTTTCTCGTATATAGTCTATAGTCCTTCTAGCCTATCCTAGTTAAAGCTTATTTAGGGTAAATACCCTATTTCTAGTTAGATAGGTATAAATCCTATAGAGTTATAGGGTAGGGTCGCCTAGGCGTAGTCTATTAAGGGTAGTAGTTTACCCTAGTTATTCTAAAAGTAGTTAATAAAGGGCTAAAGTCTCTAGTCTAAGTATTAATTTATAATCTCTATCTAGCTATTTATCTAGGGGTAGTATACTATAAAAAGCTTTAGCTTAATCTCTAAAATCTAGGTAAACTTATTCTAGAAAGCTAATATAAACTATAGCCTATAGTCTAATATAATAATATCTAATAGTCTATAAATTTAGTAGATATAGTAGATATATAGTTAGGCCGCCTCTTTAGTATTAATATTCTTATAATAGGGAATTAAGAAAGGGCGTTTACTAAAATAGTTAACTAGGACTATAATTATATTATACCTATTATAGTCTACTAGTAGTTTATAGAAGTCTATAGAGATATACTACTAGGGGCGTTCTAGTATTAGAAGTAGCTTTAATAGTCCTAGGGTCTTATCTTATAAAATTATAGCCCTATAATAGTTATTATAATTCCGTATATAATAGTTAATATCTATAACTATTCTAGGCTAATAATAGTAGTTACTAATAATCTTATAGGTCTTATTCTTTCTAGGGTAGGCCGTAGAGACCTAGGTATATGCTTTAGTAATAAGCTAAGTCTATAAGTTCTATTTATTTACTACTACTAGCTATTCCTAGTATTTAAGTAGTCTACTTTTAAGGGACTATAGGCTAGTAATATTCTTTACCTTTTTATAGTACTCCTATAGAGAAGGGGCCGTATAGTTTACCTATAGTAGTTTATTAATAAAGTTTAGTTCTATAGAGTTAATAGGATATATCTTAATATCTAAAGAGTCTATATTTAGTTCTGCCTATATTTAGGGGTTAAGGTACTCTAGTTATAGTAATATCTAAGTCTATAATAAAATCTTTATAGCTACCTAATTATCTAGGTCCTATTTACGCCTTATAAAAGTATCTATATAGTTAGTAGCGCCTAGCCTATATATAATTAGAAAGTTAAACTAGGATAGGACCTCTACTTAGCGCGCTTATTAGGCTATAAGGGCCTTTATAGTTATAAAATATTCTAGAGCCTTATAATCTAAAACTACCTAAATAGGCTTAGGGGCGCCTTTTAGCTATATTTACTAGTACTAAAAGCTAGAAATAATAGCTAGTATCTCTTTATTATAGATTAGGTAGCTTAGCTTAGTATTTATTATAGTCTTTAAATAGTAGGTAATAGGGTACTATTCTCTATCTAGCTACTCCTAAGAGTAAATACTAGCTATTATACTATTTAAGGTATTAGTTTTTAGTATTCCGGGCCGTTCTAAGTAAAAATAGGTAAGTAAAGGAGTAGAGACTAGCCGCTCTTTAAGCTTATTAAAGGTCTACTTATATACAGTATTAAAATAGAAGGGCTAGTCCTTTCTAGTAAGGTAGTTAAAAGGTTAAGTAATCTAGCTATAGTTCTTTATAAGGCGTTAGTAGAAGTTATAGAAACCTAAAAGTAACTATACCCCCTTTAGTTAATTATAGCTATCTTTTCTAGGTCTACTTTAATTCTGTTTATACTAATAATAAACCCTAAGTACTTTATATACTTAATCCTAAATTTTAACTTCTTAATATTAGCCTAAAGGCTAGCTTCCTAAAGCTATTATAGGACTTATAGATATACTCCTTATATTCTAATTTATTTTTAAAGTAGATTATAATATTATTTAGGTAGGCTATATAGAAGTTATTAAGGTAGTTAAAGAGTATATAATTTATATATAATTAATATATAGCTAGTCTATTAGTTAGTCTAAAAGGTAGTACTTTCTATTTATATATTCTATAATAGGTGCGGAATATAATAAGGTTTTCTAATCTAGGGTCTATCCTAATTTAGTAAAAAGCCTAATAGATATTAAGCTTTATAAAGATCTTAGCTCTACTTATTTAGGCTAGAGTCTTATTAAATAAGGGTAGTAGGTAGTAGTCCTTGCAGGTTATATTATTAAGTTTATAGCAGTTAATATAGGAATAAAGTCCTCTATTTAGCTTTTTAATAAAGAGGATAAGTAAGTTAAAAGGGGCTTAACTAGGTTATTAATAAGATACTACTTTATAGCCTATAATTTAGTAATAGACTACTAATAAAGAGGGCTATAGCTAAGGGTATCTTCCTTATCTAGCTTAATCTTAATCTTATAGTTATATAGTTAGTAAGGCGGAAGTATATTAGATACTACCTTAGAGAATATATCCTTAAGTTCCTAGTATTAATAGAGCAGTTTCTATTCTACTAGCTCCTTATTTATAAGTTTACTTTCTCCTCTACTAAGCTAATTATAGGCTGGAGTTTCTTTATCCTTAATTATTTAGTTAATTTTATATAAGCTAGTTATAAAAGTAATAGTATTAGGCTAGATTAAGTTCTAGTAGAATCCTATAGCGCTAATATAGTAAATATTAACTAGTAGGAGGTCTATAAGTTTTCCTATAGCTATTTACTAGACTATATTTTATATTCTAGGGTTTATAATCTTTCTTAGCTCCTATTATATTTTTTATAAGTTATCCCTTTAATCTATTAGTTTAGTATAGTATCTAATATTTCTTATTATTCTTTATAGCTATATAGGGCCTAAGTTCCCTATAGGGAGCTTAAGTATCTTATTACTAACTTCTTTAATTTCTAGTACGGGTAGTATAATATAGGTAGTCTAGGGGTAGTATAGTATATAGATCTATTATGGATTAAGCTATATATCTTCCTTAAAAGCCCGGTCCTTTTATATAGCATTAGCCTAGTAAGTAGTATTTATCTATA
>Ga0307515_10005952_pt1 | contig 24573 bp, 21 predicted proteins | sample 17_EM_MG_FD_194513 | JGI IMG/M metagenome (GOLD analysis project Ga0307515, IMG submission 194513) | Populus trichocarpa ectomycorrhiza microbial communities from riparian zone in the Pacific Northwest, United States - 17_EM | ecosystem: Host-associated > Plants > Roots > Unclassified | place... | reverse complement strand
CCCCGGCTGGGTCCGGGCGATCGCGACCCGCGGCCTGGCCGCCGATCCGGCGGCGCGGTGGCCGGCGATGGCTGCGGTGGTGGGCGCGCTCGCCGCCGGCGCGCCCGGCAATTCATTGACGAACGATTCGCAAACTGCCTAGGATCAAAAAAGGAATATGTCATGACGGAACATGTGATGGAGTCTTTCGGGCGGCCGTGGTCGGTGAGTCGGCCGGCGATCGCCGCGCTGCGCGGCGCCGGGATCGGCCTGGCGGCGATCGCCGCGCTGCGGATGCTGGCCGGGAGCGCGACGTGCGGCGGTACGCCGGTGCCGCACAAGCCGCTCGAAGGCTTCGTCGATCTGCACACCCACCCGGTCGCGAACGTCGGATTCGGCGGCAAGCTGGTCTACGGCGGCGCGAGCGTCGGGGCGCTGCTGCCGACCGATCCGGACTGTCAGTCCCGGGTCATGGCCACCAGCGAGGCCCACGCGCTGGGCCACGATCGCGCGGTCCACGGCGGCTGGGATCCGTTCCACAACGGCTGCGGCGACACGATCCGCGAGCAGATCATCCACGAGATCCAGAACAGCCTGCATGGCGCGGATTCGCCGTCCGACGCGCTCGGCTTCCCGACCTTCCAGCACTGGCCGGTGTGGAACGATCTCACCCACCAGAAGATGTGGGTCGAGTGGGTCCGCCGATCGTTCACCGGCGGTCTGCACGTCATGGTCGCGCTGGCGGTCAACAACAAGACGCTGGGCGACCTGGTGTCCGGGCCGGGCGATCTGCCGACCGATGACAAGGCCTCGACCGATCTCCAGATCGACGAGATCAAGCGGCTGGTCACCGGCTCCGACTTCATGGAGATCGCGCTCAGCGCGGCGGACGTCGAGCGCATCGTGTCGATCCCCAAGCTCGCGGTGGTGATCGGCGTCGAGGTCGACCACATCGGCAACCTCCAGACCGGTCCCAACCCCGGCGCGCCGTCGATCAGCACGCTCAAGGCCGAGATCAACCGGCTGTACAACGCCGGGGTCCGCTACATCTTTCCGATCCACCTGCTCGACAACGCGTTCGGTGGCACCGCGGCGTACGAGGACCTGTTCAACGTCTCCAACTTCCGCGAATCCGGCGCGCCCTGGCAGCTGACCTGCGCCGCGCCCGGCGACGGCATTGCGTACACCTACAAGCAGCCGGGGGCGCTCGAGTTCGCGGTCAGCCTGGTCAAGCTCGGCGCGGCGTTCATCCCCGGGGCGGGGCCGAGCTGCGCAACCGGCCAGCGCAACTCCAGCGCGCTCACCCGGGTCGGCCCCGAGGGCATCCGCGAGATGATGCGGCTGGGCATGCTGATCGATATCGATCACATGTCACAGAACTCGGTCGATCAAGCGCTGGCGGTGGCCGAGGCCGTGCCGGGCGGCTATCCGCTCAACAGCGGCCACAACAACGTGCGCGGCGGATCGTCGACCGAGCGGTCGCTGACCGCGGCGCAGTACCAGCGGATCGGCGCGCTCCACGGCATCGCCGGCGTTGGCAGCAGCGGCCAGGACGCTGCCGCCTGGCTCGCGCTTCACCAGCAGGTCACCGCGGCGATGGGCACCGGCGCCGTCGCCGCGTTCGGCACCGACACCAATGGCTTTGGCCTCGGCATGCCACCGCGCGTTGGCTCGGCGGTGCAGTACACCGCCGCGTTTCCTGCGAGCAAGGACGGGCCCCGGACCTGGGATTACAACCGCGAGGGCGTCGCGCACTACGGGATGCTTCCGGACTTCCTGATGGACGTGGCCGCGCTCCCCGGCGGCGGCGCGGTGGTCAACAACGTGATGAGCAGCGCCGAGTACTTCTATCAGACCTGGCGCAAGGCCGAGATCCAGCGCTACCGCGTCGACTCGCACTGATGGTCTCGGCCGGTCCCGGCCGAGCCAGGCGTCGCCACGGCGTGCCTCACGACAGGGTCTCGCTGCGCGGTGTGTCACCGTTCGCCAGCGGAAACACGATCCGGAACCTCGTGCCGTTGCCTCGGATGACATCGAACCGGCCGCGCAGCTGCTTGATCAGCATGTCGATCAAGCGCAACCCGAGCGCGGTCGACGTCGCCGGGGCAACGTGGACCGCCATCCCGACGCCGTCATCGTGGACCTCCAGGACGACGTCGCCTTCGTCGATCAGGCGCAGGCCGATGCCGATCGCCCCGCGGCGCCCACCGGGGAATGCGTGCTTGAGTGCGTTGGTCACCAGTTCGTTGAGGATCAGCCCGCATGGAATCGCCTTGTCGACGGGCAGCGCGATCGACTCGATGTTCACGTCGAGCCTCACCGTCGATGCGATCGTGGCGGCACGGAACACGTTGCTCACCAGGTTCTTCACGTAGTCCGAGAACGCGACCTGCGTGTGGTCCTTCGCCTGATAGAGCTGCTCGTGGATCAACGCGATCGTGTCGACCCGGTTCCGGCATTCCTCCATCTCGCGCCGGTTGTCGACGCCGCTGATCTTGCGAGTCTGCAGCCTGATCAGGCTGGAGATGATCTGCAGGTTGTTCTTGACGCGATGGTGCACTTCCTGGAGCAGCACTTCGCGCTCCTTGAGCGCCACGGTCAACTGCGCGGTACGATCCTCGACGCGGCGCTCGAGCTCGGTGTTCAGCGCGCCGAGCTGACCGACGAGGCACTCGCGCTCTTGCTCCACATGCTTGCGCTCCGTCAGGTCGATGTTGATCCCGGTCAAGCGCCGCGGCTTGCCGGACTCGTTGCGGAATACCTTCCAGCGTCCGGCCAGCCACCGGATGGTGCCGTCCGGCCACACGATCCGCCACTCCGCCTCGGCGACCTCGTCGGTGTCGAACGCGTGGCCCATGCCGCGACGCATCGTGGCCAGATCGTCGACATGAATCATGCGGTCCCAGCTCGCCTGGGTGCCCGGAAATCCCCCGGGCGCCAGGCCATGCATCGCCTCGAGCTGTGTCGTCCACGTGATCGAGCCGGTCTCGATGTTCCACTCGAACGTGCCGATCTGGGCGATCTGCTGGGCCATGCGCAGGCGCTCCTCGCTCTCGCGCAGCGCCTGCTCGGCGCGCTTGCGCTCGGTGATGTCGACGACCGAGCTGAGCACGAACTTCCCGGTCTCCATGTGGAACGGATTGAGCGCGATGGTCACCGGGATCTCGCGACCGTCGCGGTGCAGCCCGAATAGCTCGCGCCCGGCGCCCATGGTGTGGAACCTCGGATCGCCGAGGAACGCCTCCCGGAGCTCGGGGTGCTGGCGGCGGACGCGGTCGGGCACCAGGAGCTCCACCGGCTTGCCGACGAGCTGATCCCGCGGATAGCCGAACAGGTTCTCCAGCTGTGCGTTGACCAGCGCGATCTTGCCGTTGCGGTCGACCAGGATCATGCCGGTGGGCGCGGCCTCGATCGCGAGCAACAGCTGGTCCATCGCGCGCCGTCGCTCCGTGACGTCGCGGATGAGCACGGCGAACTGCGGCGGTTCGCAGTCCTGGACCTGCGCGACCGTGATCTCGACCGCGATCTCGGTGCCGTCTGCGCGGCGGGCCGGGAGCTGGATTCCGGCCGACACGCTCGTGCTCGCCGCGGCGGGCGCCAGGCACGGGATGTCCGGCGGCGAGGCAGGAAACAGCAGCTCGGCCATCGGCCGGCCCAGCGCCTCGTCGCGCCGGTGTCCGAAGATCCGCTCGGCCGAACGATTGAACTCGACGATGCGGCCGACCTGGTCGGTCGACACGATCCCGTCGAACGCGCTGTCGAGGATCGCGGCGAGGTGCTGCTCGCGCTCGCGCAGCGCCTCGAGCGCCACGTCATTCTCGTGCCACAGCCAGGTCCGCTCGGCGACCGACTGGATCAGCGCGATCTCGTGCGGCCGCCAGGTGTGCGACTGCACCGCGCTCGCAAGCAAGGTGGACACCCAGCCGCCGTGGCGCTGCAGCGGGACCGCCACGTAGCTGCAGGCAGCCGACGGGCGCGGCGCGGCGGGCTCGTGCTCCGAGATCCACTCGCCATCGTTCGCGGCGTCGCTCACCGCCGTCTTCCCACCGTAGCCGGCGGCGAGCAGCTCCGGTCGCCACGATGACAGGGCATGTGTGCCCGCGAGCGAAGCCACGCCGTCGTGGTAGTCGTCGCGGACCGTCGCCTGTCCGGCGACCGCGTCGATCTCGATGAACAGGCAGCGCGTCACGCCCAGGTACTCGCCGAGGCTGGCGGACACTCGGGCCAGCACGTCGCCGGTGCGGCGGGCAGAGCCGCGCAGCAGGTAGCCGAGTTCGGACAGGAACCGCTCGTCGCGTACCGCCTGGCGGTGAACCTGCTCGGTGGCCCGCTGGTTGGCGGCGTACCACACCGTGAACAGCGCGACGAACATCATGCCGACCGCGGCCGCGAGCGCGGTGCCGAGCTCCGCGCTGTAGAGTCCCGCCCATTGACCGGTGAGGCGCAGCCCGGCGATCGCCGTCAGCGTCGCCGCGCTGAGCAGCAGCAGCCCCCGCATCGCGGTTCCGACCGGGTTGGCCTGCGAGAGCGCGGCGACGAGCCCGCGCTGCGGGCGCGCCAGCAGGATGGCGATCGCGAACAGCGCCAGCACGCTCACGACGTGGATCGCCATCGAGTGCATGCCGAGGACGATGTGGAACGGCCGGACCCCGAGGACATAGCCGGTCAACGCGGAGAACGCGACGAACAGCACCGCATTCGCCAGGATCTGCGACGCCGCGCGCAGCATGCGGGTCCGGGCATCGAGCGCCACCAGCGCCAGGCCGGCCAGCACGAAGCTCAGCGCGCTCAGCGGGGCCATTCGCCCCGGTGCGGCCGCGTGCAGGGCCGGCTTCGCGGCGCGGACCACAAGCTGGTCGATGCCGAGATCGACATCGGCGAGGTGCTCGACCAGCGTCGCCAGGCCGATCGCCGTCGCGAGCAGCGCGCAGGCGTGCGCGAGCCGAACGCGGCGCGGCGGAGCCGACGGTTCGCGCAGCAGGAGGAGCGACGCCCCCACGGCCAGCGATGCGACGGCCGCGGTCATCGGCATCGTCACCAGCGCGACGCGGAGCACTTCACCGGCGATCGCGAGTCCGCCGAGGACCACCACCAGCGTGCTGCAGAGCCACATCGCGTGATACCGCCGTCGACTACTCATCCACGTCCTCATGTCCGACTCCCGCAGCGTGACAAAACAGCAGCCAGACGCTCGCCACGCCGCGCGTCCGATTCCCATCCTCCCGATCCGTGAATCGCCGCGATGCTACCGGTGTCTTCACCGGGCGTCATGCACCGGCCGGAAGTACAGCGATCATGTAATACGGCAGTGACCTCGTGGGGATCGTTCGGCTGACCACCTCGGACTCACGGTGTTCAGCGCTACAGTGCGCCTGTGTGCGGCCGATGTCCGGATAAACTCAACCACAGGACGTCATGGCGATCAGCGCTCATATTGGTCCCGATACCCTGCCCGGTACGTGCCAGCCTCGTCGCATCTTGGTCGTCGAGGACGAGTGCATCGTGGCCTTCGACCTCACCATCGTGCTCGAGGACCTGGGCTACGCCGTCGTTGGCACGGCGACGTCCTCCGATGAGGCGCTGCGGGTGGCGGACGCGCAATACCCCGATCTGGTCCTCATGGACATCAACATCGCTGGTCACACCGATGGCGTGCATGCAGGGCGCCTGCTGACCGCTCGCCATCACGTGCCACTCGTGTACCTGACGGCCAACGTCGACACGGCCACCCTCGGGCGCGCGCTCGCGACCGAACCGGCTGGGTACCTGGTGAAGCCCTACAACGAGCACTCCTTGCGCACCACGATCGAGGTCGCGTTTCGCAGGCACGAGGCGGAGCAGGTACGCCAGCGGCTGCACGAGCGGGAGCGCGCCCAGTTCGAGCAGAAGTACAGCGATATGACCAACCTGGCGCGCAGGCTTCGCCGGGAAGCCACCCGCGACCCGCTGACCGGCCTGCACAACCGCCGGCACCTCGACTACGTCATGAAGCGCGAGATCAGCTTTGCGCAGCGCGATGGTCACACCGTGGCGTTCATCGTCCTCGATCTCGATCGCTTCAAGCAGCTCAACGACAACTTCGGTCACCTGGTAGGAGATGCGGCGCTGCACGCGGTCGCCGAGCTGCTGCGCGCCAGAATCCGGATCTACGATATTGCCTGTCGCTACGGCGGTGAGGAGATCGTCATCGTGGTCCCGGGAGCCAGCACGTCGGGTGCGGTCGCGCTCGCCGATCATTTGCGTGCCGGCATCGAAGGCATCAGTGTTGCATGCGAGGACGGGCGGGTCGCACGGTTCACGGCCTCGCTCGGAGTCGCGTCGTTCCCCGAGCATGGCTGGGACGCCGCCGCGGTGTTCAGTGCCGCGGATCAGGCGCTCTACCAGGCGAAGGCCAGCGGCCGTAACCGCGTGGCCGTTGCGCCCGCCGGCGATACATCGTTCACCGTCTCGCTGTCCGCGGCGGCGCCCGAGGGCGCGCTCTGGCTCGGCGAGCGCGTCGGGCGCGAGACGAGCATACCCGAGGAGCGCGTGCGCACCTGCGAGATCGAGACCATCGACGACACGGAGGTGTGACGCCCCGGCGACGCGGCCGCCCCGGCCCTGTACCCCGGGCGCGCCGCTCACCGCGGCTGGTTGCGGCTGGCGAGCTGGATCTCGCGCGGCGCGGGCTCGCGGAGCTCCGTGCGCGGCCAGCTACCTCGTACGCGGCCGGCGTCGCTTTCGACTCCGATCCGCGACGGAGAGGGCGAGGCCCGGGCCATCCAGTGTCACGACGGCCTGGTTCAAGACGTCGCGACCGAGGATCGCTTCGTCGACGAAGGCGACCACTCGCGCGAGCAAGCGAAGCCCTCCTACCTCGATCGACGCGGCGTGCACGGTGGCTCGTCGCCTGACACCTCCGACCCCCGTGATACCGACGACGTCGACCTCAGGGAGGCCGAGTTGCCGGACGATCGGCAACGGCACCAGCGTGCAATCGGCACCGGTATCGACAAGCATCGGCAGCATCACGGCTTCGTCTCCGACCGGTGTGGAGATCCGTACGGGGATGACCGGAGCCGGTGGCTCGAGTCCCGCGTCGTACGCGAAGCGCGTGGTCATGGCCTCGACCGTCGCGGCGAGCGGACGCGCAGGGTGGGCTCGTTCGCCTGCACACGGGGCATGTACACGTTCCGGTTTCCGAACCGCCCAAACACGCGGGTGGCCAGCGTGCCGAAGTCTCGTCCGTGATCGACGATCGTTCCATCGATGATCGCGACGTACTCGCCGCGATATCGCCGCAATAGCGCTGGCCGGTTCTTGCGATACCACTCGATGTCGCGTTGCAGGTCGTCGGCGCGGCCTGGTGCCTCGTCAGTCACGCCAAGTGATCTGGCCAGCGCCTCGGTGACGATCTTGGTCAGGGTCTCTCCTCGGCGCGCTGCCGCGGCCTTCGCCTCCCGCACGATCTCCGTGGGTACGTTGCGCAGGAACAGCGCCTTGCCCTGGGTTGGCGACATGACAACAAAGCTAACAGGCGTTAGCTCTGTTGTCACCGCGAGCTCACCGCGGCTGGTTGCGGCTGGCGAGATAGATCTCGCGCAGCGCGGGGTCGCGGAGCTTGGCGGCCTTGACCTCGATCTCGGCCGCGGCGCGGTCGAGCGCGGCGCGGGCGGCGTCGACCTGGCCGGCGGCGGCGAGGACCTCCGCGCGCCAGCGGTGGACGTGCTCGGCGCCGTCGGCGCGGGCGCCTTCGAGGCGGAGCACGGCGTCGTCGACGCAGGCGATGGCCTCGTCGTGGCGGCCGAGGCGGGACAGGGCGAGGCCCTGGAACGCCAGGCCGTAGATGATGCCGACGAGCATCGGCATCTTGCGGGCCCACTCGGTGGCCGAGCGGGCGATCTCGAGGGCGGCCTCGGGCGGGTTGCCGAGGGCGAGGTGGGCGAGGGCGATGTACTGGAGGGCGCGGACCTCCTGGTAGCGGTCGCGGTTCTCGGTGGCGAGGGCGAGGCCGCGCTCGAACAGGTCGAGGCCGGCCTTGCCGTGGCCGCGCTGCAGCTTGGCCTGGCCCCACGACACGGCGGCCTCGGCCGCGGCGGACAGGTCGCCGGTCTGCTCGGCGAGCTTGAGCGCCTTGCGCAGGAAGCTCTCGGCGCGATCGACGTCGCCGAGATCGGAGTAGCACTGACCGATGTTGCCGAGCTTCTGGGCGATGTTGGAGCGGTCGCCGAGCGCCTGGTCGAGCTTGAGCGCGCTCTTGTAGTGGGCGAGCGCCTCCTCGTACTCGCCCAGCGCGGAGAACACCATGCCCATGCTGTTGAGCGCGCGGGCCTCCTGGCGGCCCATGCCGAGCGCGCGGTAGATCACGAGGGACTCGGCGTAGCTCTCGATCGCGGCCTCGAGCCGACCCATGTTCCACAGCGTGGCGCCGCGCTGGTTGAGGATCGTGGCGCGCGCGATCAAGATCGGCGGCGCGGGGCGGCCGGTGTCGGTCGCGGTGCGATCGCACAGCGCGAGGGCCTGCTCGACGAGGCGCAGCGAGTCCTCGGCGTTGCCGACCAGCCGGGCGATCGCGGCGCGCAGCCGCAGGACCTCGGCCTCGAGCAGGGCGTCGCCGGCGTCGCGCGCGTACTGCAGCGCGGGGGCGGCGGCGCGCAGCGCCGCGGGGGCCTTGCCGACGTCGATGTAGAACTGGGCGAGCGCGCAGTGCGCGGTGGCGAGCCGCGCCGGGTCGCCGAGCTGCTCGGCGGCCTTGCGCAGCGCGTGGAGCTCGCGCAGCTGGGCGGGCCGGCGGGCGAGGCGGCGCAGGATCTCCTCGCGCAGCCGGTGCGCGGTGAACCGGCGCGCGTGATCGTCGGCCGCGATCAGCTTGAGCGCGTGCGACAGCTGGCGGAACCCGTCGGCGTTGCCGCCGATGTCGACGGCGTGACCGGCGGCGCGCAGGTAGCGATCGGCGGCGGCGGCCGCGTCGCCGGCGAGCTCGAGGTGGCGTGCGATCAGCGCGTCGTCCTGGCCGAGCCGGTAGCCGGGCGCGCCGGCGATCCGGGCGGCGACCGAGCGGTGCATCTGGACGCGGATCTCGGGCGCGATCAGGCTGTACGCGACCGTCATGGTCATGTCGTTCTTGAACCGGTACTCGTCGACCTCGGGCCGCGGCGACAGCAGGCCGCGGCGCACGAGGTCGTCGAGATCGAGCCGGACCGGGCGGCCGAGCAGGTGGGACAGCGCGGCGGCCGAGACGTGGCGGCCGAGCACCGCGGCGTGCACCATGGTCTCGCGCTCGGCGGCGGGCAGCGACTCGATCCGCGACAGCAGCAGGTCCTCGATGGTCGACGGCACCTGGATCGGGACGTCGCGCTTGACCCAGCGCAACAGGCCGGGCCGGCCGTCGCCGCCACCGCCCTCCGGCGCGAGGATGCCGCGCTCGACCAGGGTGTCGAGCAGCTCCTGGATGAAGAACGCGTTGCCGCCGGCGCGCGCGGCGATCTGCTCGACCAGCTCCTCCGAGTCGGTGCCGGGGACCAGGCGCTCGGCGACCATCTCGCGGCGCGCGGCGTCGGTCAGCTCGTCGAGCAGCACGATCTCGGTGCCGAGCTCCCTGGCGAGCTTGTGGATCCGCGGGTCGGGACGGCTGGTCATGAGCCCGAGGATCGGGCGCGGGGTCCGGATCTTGAGCAGCGCGGCGAACAGCTCCTGGCTGTCCTGGTCGGCCCAGTGGACGTCCTCGGCGAACATCACCAGCGGCTTGTCGCTCTCGAGCCGCTGCTCGACCCGCGCCAGCAGCTGGACCAGGGTCTGGCGCCGGGTCTCGGCGTCGAACTCGCCGGCCGGCGGGGCGCCGCGCGCGCCGAGCAGGAGCCCGAGGATCGCGAGCGCGGTGCGGGCCTCGCGCGAGCCCTCGTCGCCGGGGTAGATCAGCGGCAGCGCGCGGAGCAGGCGGCGCTCGACCTCGTGGGGCTCGGCGTCCTCGGCCAGGCCGAGCACGTCGCGCGCGAGGTCGGCGAGCACGGCGTACGGGGTCATCACCGCGCCGACCCGGGCCGAGGTCCGGATCACCACGGCCTCGGCCGGGCTGATGCCCTCGAGGAACTTGCGCACCAGGATGCGCTTGCCGACGCCGGTATCGCCGATGATGACGATCTGGCGCTTCTTCCGGCTGACCAGGACGTCGCGCCACGCGTCGCGCAGCGCCTTGAGCTCGAGATCGCGGCCGTACAGCCGGCCGGCGTCGCGGCGCTCGCGCAGCCGCTGGGCGCGCTCCTTGGGCCCGCGCAGCCGGTAGACCCGGGCGCGCTTGACGCCGGGATCGGTCTCGTCGTCGATCGGGATCCGGCCCGTCGACGAGCCCGCGGCCGGCTCGTCGGGCAGGTCGATCGCCGCGAGCGCCTCGAACGTCCAGTCGGCGCGCGCGGCGCGGAACACGCGGCCGCCGACCAGGATCTCGGCGCCGCGGGCCTGGCGGGCGAGCTTGTGCGCGAACGCGACGGTGGCGTCCTCGATCTCGAACGCGGCGCCGGGGGGCGGATCGGCGGTGGCGTTGCCCGCGCCGCGGCGGCCGGGCTGGGCGCGCCGGACCAGCGCCACGCCGCGCTGCACGGCGAGCGCGAGCCGGAGCTCGGGCTCGACGTCGGAGCCGATGCCGTCGAGCGCGTCGACCAGCGCGAGCGCGAGCCGGATCGCCCGGCCGGCGTCGTCCTCGGACGCGACCGGCAGTCCGACCACGACGCGCAGCGTGGCCTCGTGGCCGGCGCCGGTGGTCGTCATGGCCGGCCCGGCGCGCGGCGGCACGTCGAACAGCGCCTCATGCTTGAACGCGACGTCGCGCGCGACCTTGTAGAACTCGTCGACCAGGCGCGCCGCGCCGTCGCTGCCGAGCCGGCGCTCCAGCGCGGGCATGCCGCGCAGCACGCCCTCGAGCACGTAGACGTACTTGCGGTCCCGCGGATCGCGGCGCGACTCCGGCCGGGGCGTTGCGCTCCGGGCCGGGCGGTGGGGCTCGGCGGCGGCGCGCGAGACCGGCGTGGCGGCGTCGCGCGCGCCGCGCGCTCGCGGGGTGTGGGAATCGCTGGACTCGCCGGTATCGCTCGCGGCCGGGTCGCTGGTGTCGCCCAGATCGTCGCCGTCGCTCGGCGTGCCGCGCGCGGCGCCGGCGGCGGGCCGGACATCGCCCTCGGCCGGGGGCTGCGGCGCGACCGCGCGCTCGTCGGGGACCAGCTGCGCGAGGACCTGAGCCAGCGATCCGGAATCGATCAGCGCGCCGTTCTTGTGGCCCCACTCGAGCTGGAACTTGCCGAGCTCGTGCTGGAGATCGCGCGCGGTGGCGTGGCGATCGGCGCGGTGGAACGCGAGCGCGCGCAGGATGATGCGCTCGAGCGTCTCGGGGAGATCGGGCGCGAAGTCCGCGGGCCGCGGGATCTCGCCCGACTTGACCATCTCGAGCGCCTCCTTGCCCTTGCCGTGGAACAGCGGCCGCGCGCACACCAGCTCGAACAGCACGATGCCGGCGGCGAACACGTCGCTGCGGCAGTCGACCGGCTCGCCGCGCGCCTGCTCGGGCGACATGTACGCGTACTTGCCCTTGATGACGCCCTCCTCCTCGTGGACGTCGCGGGCGCGCGCGATCCCGAAGTCGACGATCTTCACGCTGCCGTCCCAGGACAGGAGGATGTTCTGCGGCGACACGTCGCGGTGGACGATGCCGAGCGGCTGGCCGAACTCGTCGGCCTTGCGGTGCGCGTAGTCCAGGCCCTTGCACAGCTGCTGCACGATGTAGGCGGACACGCCGTAGGGCAGGCGCTGACGGGCGCGTGCAGCCTCCTGCAGCAGGTGCAGCAGATCGACGCCCTCGACGTACTCCATCGCCAGGAAGTAGGTGTCGGCGACCGCGCCGAAATCGAACACCTGGGTGATGTTGGGGTGGTTGAGGCCGAGCGCGATCTTGGCCTCATCGACGAACATCGCGACGAACTGGCGGCTGCGCGCGTACGCGGTGTGGATCTTCTTGATGACCAGGGTCTTGTTGAGGCCCTGCGCGACGGTCGTGCGCGCCAGGAACACCTCGGCCATGCCGCCGGTGCCGATCTTGCGGATCAGCGAATATTTGCCGAACTGCTCCATGCCCCGGAAACGACGAGGTCGGCGTGGAACGCCAGCGCCGACCCGGTCGGATCCATTCTAGCTCACATCCGCCTCACAGCGGCGTGATCACGAGGTTGTCGAACCAGGTATCGGTCTCCCAGTTGTTGAAGCCGAAATATTCGTGGCCCGTGCCCTCGAGCGGTCGCGGATCCTCGTAGCGCAGGAACGGGGCCGCGAGGTCATCGACGAACCAGGTGATCGTCTTGCCGCGGCGCTCGATCCGCCAGTGGTAGCGCTGGCCGGCGACCACCCTGGGCTGGGTGCGCTGCGCCATCTCGGTGCCGTGCTCGTCGAGCCGCGCGATGATCGACTTCGAGTTGTACCAGCCGCCGAAGATCACCTCGTAGCCGGTGGCGGTGTAGCGGCCGCCGTCGGCATCGAACGAATGGCCGTCGCCGAACACCTCGACCTTGATGTCGCCGCGCGGCTCGGTCGACCACGCGTCGAGATCGATCCGGACGTCGCGCGGCAGCTTCTTGCGCAGCCACAGCGGATGGTTGTGCGCACCGTGGGCCGACAGCGCGCCGCGCTCGGCGTGGTAGCCGTCGCCGGTGACGTAGAACACGTCGCCCAGGCCGGCCTCGAAGTCGTCGGTCCAGGCCGCGGTGATCGGTGGCTGCTCGCGGACCTTGCAGGCGGCGAGCGCGAGCGGGACGACGAGCCAGGCGCGCATCGCCGCGCATCGTACGCGATCTCGGCGAACCCTAAGGTATTCGATCGCTTGCGATCTTGGCGGGTCGTCGAAGCAGATTCGCTGTCAGACCGATGGCCTAGGGTCAGCGGCGTGGAAGGCACGCTGTCGCTGTTCGACTGGCGCCCGGCGCCGCCGGCGCCGGTGGACCCGATGCCGGAGGGCAGCGGGCCGTGCGTGCAGGTCGAGCCGGGTGCGATCGCCAACGTCCCCGGCGACGCGCGCATCGTGGTGTTCGACTGCGAGACCACCGGCACCGATCGGCTGACCGACCAGGTGATCGAGCTGTGCATCCAGCGCGGCCTCGCCGACGACGCGCCGAGCCAGACCTGGCGGATCCGGCCGACCGCGCCGATCCACCCCGGCGCCCAGGCGGTCCACGGCATCACCCTGGACGATCTCGCGGGCTGTCCGTCGTTCGCCGAGGTCGCCGAGGACATCGCCGCGGTGTTCGCCCAGACCGAGGTGATCATCGGCTACAACATCGCGTTCGACATCGACATGCTGCAGGCCGAGTACACCCGGATCGGCAAGCCGCTGCTCGACCTCACGGCCAAGAAGGTCGTCGACGCGTTCCGGCTGTGGCAGCAGTGCGAGCCGCGCAGCCTGCAGCACGCCCACCAGCGCTTCGTCGGCAACGGCTTCGCCGCCGCGCACAGCGCCGGTGCCGACGTCGCCGCCACCGGCCGCGTGCTGGCCGGGATGCTGCGCGCGTTCCAGCTCGACGGTCAGGACTGGGAGGCGATCGCGTGCAAGTGCGATCCGCAGCACGCGGCGCGCGCGAGCTGGGTCGGCCCGTCGCGCCACCTGCGCTGGGAGGGCGACATCGTGGTCCTGGGCTTCGGCAAGCACTCGAACACGGCGCTGCACCAGCTCGCCGCCGGCCCCGATCGCAGCTTCCTGCGCTGGGTGGTCGAGAAGGACTTCCCGGTCCACGTCGGGGAGGTCTGCCGCGCGGCGCTGGATCTGCCGGGTGAGGAGTTCCTCGCCTGGGCGCGCCGCCGGTATCCGATGCCGCCCGTGCCGGCCGCCGCGACTTGATCAGAAGAAGTCGGCGCCCTTCATTGCCGGAGATCAGAACCGGCCGACTCCACACCTGCCGCCAGGCCGAGCAGGCACAACCGTCGCGCCGCGGTCCGGCGCTACATTCCGCCGCGCCTGCGATCGATCGAGAACGCGCCGGCGCCGGACACCGCGAATACCAGGAACACGAAGCAATACACCACTGCCAGCTCGCCGCCGTTCTTGATCGGCAGGAACATGGTGTTGTCCATCGCGAGCTTCCAGTGGAACTGGAAGTACGCGACGGCCATCGTGCCCGAGGCGAGCAGCGCGGCCGGCCGGGTGAACAATCCGAGCGCAACCAGGACGCCGCAGACCAGCTCGATGAGCCCGCCGATCCACAGCTGCGAGCCGGTCGGCGGCCCCGGCTTGTCGGTGAACAGGCCGAGGATCTTCTGCGCGCCGTGGCACGCCAACATCGCGCCGGCGACGATCCGTAGCGCGGCGCCTGCGAATGACTGCAAACTGCTCCGATCGGGCATGGCTAGCTCCTTTGTTGCGGAGCTTCGCATGTGCGGGCGCCAGGCGAGTAGTTTTATTCGATACTGTACTTCTCGAGCTTGTAATACAGCGCGGAAGTCTTGATCCCCAGAAGCCGGGCGGTCTCGGTCTTGACCCGGCTGGCCTTGGCGTAGGCCTTGAGGATCAGCTGGCGCTCGAGGTCGTCGAGGATCTCGGGCAGCGACAGCTCGCGCGGCACGTCGAGCCGGTCCTCCTCGGCGCCGCCCTGGAGGAACTGAGGCAGCGCGCCCGGGGCGATCTCCTCGCCCTCGGCGAACACCAGCGCCTGCTCGATCGCGTTCTCGAGCTCGCGCACGTTGCCCGGCCAGTGGTACGCCATGATCCGGCCGAGCGCGGCGTCGCTGACCGCGCGGACCCGGGTGTTGGTCTTGGGCGCGAGCTTGCCGATGAAGTGCGAGCACAGGATCGGGATGTCCTCGCGGCGCTCGCGCAGCGGCGGCAGCTTGACCGGCAGCACGTGGAGCCGGAAGAACAGGTCCTGGCGGAACCGCCCGGCCGCGACCTCGGCCTCGAGGTTCTTGTTGGTCGCCGACACCACCCGGACGTCGACCTTGATCGGCGCCTCGCCGCCGACCCGCTCGAACTCCTGCTCCTGCAGCGCGCGCAACAGCTTGACCTGCATCGCCGGCGGCACGTCGCCGACCTCGTCGAGGAACAGCGTGCCGTTGTCGGCGAGCTCGAACCGCCCCGGCTTCTGCTTGATCGCGCCGGTGAACGCGCCCTTCTCGTGGCCGAACAGCTCGCTCTCGAGCAGGGTCTCGGTCAGCGCGCCGCAGTTGACCTTGATGAACGGCCCGGCGGCGCGCTTGCTCAGCCGGTGGATCGCGCGCGCGACCAGCTCCTTGCCGGTGCCGCTCTCGCCGCAGATGAACACCGTGGTGTCGCTCGCCGCGATCTTCTCGACCGTGCGGCGCACCGCCTGCATCTTCTCGCCGTTGCCGACCAGCTCGGGGAAGTGGGCGTCGGCCTCGGCGGCGAGGTAGTCGGTCAGCGCGTCGGCCTTGCGCCGGCCGCGCCGCGCCGCGCACAGCTCGAGCGCGCGCTCGGTCTTGAGCCGCACGACCTCGGGCTGGATCGGCTTGGTGATGAAGTCGAACGCGCCGAGCTTCATCGCCTCGACCGCGGTCTCGACCGTACCGAACCCGGTGACGATCATGATCGGCACGTCGGGATCGATCGACGTCATCGTGCGCAGCACGTCGACTCCGGACGGGCCGTCCATCTTGAGGTCCGAGATCACGAAGTCGGGCCGCCTGGACTTGAATGCCTCGATGCCGGCGACGCCTCCCGACGCGGTGATCGCGTCGTGTCCAAGCTTCTTGACGGTATGCGCGAGACCATCCCGGATGGTGTCGTTGTCGTCGATGATCAGGATCGTGGGCATTCTCTCACGGGCATCGTACACCCCTCGCTGTGACAAGGCGCCTCATCCTGATGCAGGCGGCGCGCTACCGGATGTTGATCGCGTCAGCTGGCATACAGCCGCGACGGGACGCTACGGATCCGGCTGTGCCTCGACGCGTCACAGCACTGCAGTGTCGTGTCCGAATCGCAATCACCAGGTCATACCTCCACGTAGGGCAGCACCAGCGTGAACGTGGTCTCGCCGGCGGCGCTCCTGACCTCGATCCGGCCGCCGTGGTCGGCGGCGATCTCGCGGACGAACGCCAGGCCCAGACCGGTGCCCTTCTCGCGCGTGGTGTAGAACGGCTCGAACAGCCGCTCGCAGGCCTCCGCCGGGATCTCCTTGCCGCGGTTCCACACCGCGAGCGCCAGCTCGTCGCCCCGGACCTCGGCCGACAGCCGCACCGCGCCGTGGCCGCGATGCCCGGCGGCGACGGCGGCCTGGACCGCGTTCTTGGCCAGGTTGAGCAGCGCGCGGCGGATCTGGGCGCGGTCGGCGCGCGCGACCAGCTCGCCGCAGCGCTCGACGTCGACGGTCGCGTCGTCGGTGCTCGCCAGCTGCGCGACCTCGGCGAGCAGCGCGGCGCACGGCGCGTCGCGCAGCTCCGGCTTGGGCCGGCGCGCGTACTCCAGGAAGTCGTTGACCACGAGCTCGAGGTAGCCGAGCTCGCGGCGGATCCGCTCGACGTGGCCGCGCCGCTCGTCGTGCTCGGGCAGTTCGTCGCGCAGGATCCCGACGAACAGCGTCATGCCGGCCAGCGGGTTGCGGACCTCGTGCGCGATCCCGGCGAGCATCTGCTGGGTGCGCGCGTCGCGCTCGGCGAGCTGCTGGCGCATCCGCTCCATGGTCTGGCCGAGCACGCCGAGCTCGTCATCGGAGGCGACCCGCACCGGGTCGCGCAGGTTGCCGGCGCCGATCCGGTCGGCGGCCGCGACCAGCCGGCGGACGTTGCGCGTGATCAGCAGCGTCGCCACGAACGCCGCGATCACGCTGACCGCCATCAGCCCGGCGCCCCACGCGAACAGCCGATCGCGCAGATCGGCGAGCCGCGCGAAGTACGAGGCCGGGGCCTGGGCGCCGAGCGCCAGCACGATCTGCGGCTCGGTCTCCGACGCGCGCACCGGCGCGTAGCCGGTCTTGTAGATCTTGCGGTCGTTGCCGACGAACGTCACCGACGACGCGGTGCGGCCGAGCTCGAACACCCGCACCAGCTCGGCGCGGTCGAGCTCGGCGCGGAAGTAGTGGGTGCCGATCCGGACCCCGGGCGCGGTGTCGGCGCGCGACGCGAACTGGGCGTCGAACACGAACAGGTGCGCGCCGGTGACCTCGGCCACGGTCTCGAGCTTCTTGACCGTGTTCTGGAACGCGCGGTCCTCCTCGTTGCCGGGCACCAGCTCGGTCAGGTACTTGCCGCGGATCTGGGTCGTCGCCGACGCCGCGATCGCCTCGAGGCGCTGGCCGAGCTCGTGGTCGAGGTCGCGCCGGCTGACCTCGAACGCGACGAACGCGAACAGCGTGAACAGCGCGACGGTCGGCACGACCAGCGCGACCAGCAGCTTGACCAGGATCGTGGCGCGGAAGCGCACGCCGCGATCCTACTACGGCTTGCCGCTGATTCGCGCTTGCATCGCGCGGCGCGGCGGTGTGTACGCTCCCGCTTCGCCATGCCGGTTCAGCTGTACATCGCCACCCGCAAGGGATTCTGGATCGCGACCTCCGACGACCGCAGCGCGTGGTCGCTGCAGGGCCCGACCTTCCTCGGCCAGCAATGCCACCACATCGTGCTCGACCCGCGCGATCGCAGGACCCTGTTGTGCGCGTCGCGCCAGTGGCACCTCGGTCCCACGGTGTTCCGCAGCAGCGACGGCGGTGCGACCTGGAAGGAGGCCGCGACCCCGCCGCAGTTCGTCAAGGGCGAGCCGCGCGGCCGCGCCGTCGACCACGTGTTCTGGCTGACCCCGGGCCACGCGAGCGAGCCGGGCACCTGGTACGCCGGGACCTCGCCCAAGGGGCTGTTTCGCAGCGACGACGGCGGCGTCACCTGGGCGCCGGTCGCCGGGTTCAACGATCACCCCGAGCAGCACCGCTGGGTCGGCAGCGACAAGGACGAGACCCCCGACGGCGGCAAGCTGCACTCCATCCTCGTCGATCCGCGCGACCCGGCGCACCTCTACCTGTCGATGTCCGGCGGCGGCACGTTCGAGTCGCTCGACCGCGGCGCCGACTGGCGGCCGCTCAACCTCGGCGTGGCCGCCGACTTCTTTCCGCCCACGGAAGACGGCAGCGAGCGCGAGTACGGCCACGATCCGCACTGCGTGGTCCAGCACCCGACCGCCCCTGATCGGCTGTGGCAGCAGAACCACTGCGGGATCTATCGCATCGACCGGCCCGATCCGCGCTGGGTGCGGATCGGCAAGGCGATGCCGGGCGAGGTCGGCGACATCGGCTTCCCGATCGTCCTGCACCCGCGCGACCCCGACACCGCCTGGGTGTTCCCGATGGATGGCTCGGGCGACTGGCCGCGCACGTCGCCCGGCGGCCGGCCCGCGGTGTTCGCGACCCGCGACGGTGGCGCCAGCTGGCAGCGCCGCGAGCACGGCCTGCCGCGCGATCAGGCGTGGTGGACGGTCAAGCGCCAGGCGATGTGCGCCGACGGCCGCGACCCGATCGGCCTGTACTTCGGCACCACGTCGGGCGAGCTGTGGGCGACCACCGACGAGGCGGACAGCTTCCGCTGCCTGTTCCGCCACCTGCCGCACATCTTCTCGGTCACCAGCGGCGAGCCGGCCTGATCATGCGCGTCGTCGTGCCGACCCAGCTACGCGGCTACACCGCCGGCCGCGCCGAGGTCGACGCCGAGGGCGCGACGCTGGCCGAGGTGCTCGCGGATCTCGATCGCCAGTTTCCCGGCTTCCGGTTCCGCGTGATCGACGAGCAGGACCGCGTGCGCCGCCACATCATCCTGTTCGTCGGCAGCGAGCGCCAGGACGACCTCGGCGCCGCGATCCGGCCCGGCGCCGATCTGCAGATCGTCGGCGCCCTGAGCGGCGGCTCGTGAGTGATCAGCGCTTGCTGAACTGGAACCGAGCGCGAGCGGCCTTCTGGCCGTACTTCTTGCGCTCCTTCTTGCGAGGATCGCGGGTGACGTAGCCGGCCGCCTTGAGCTTGGGGCGCAGGTCGCTGTCGACCTTCATCAGCGCGCGGGTGATGCCGTGGCGGATCGCGCCGGCCTGCGATGCGATGCCGCCGCCGCGCACGGTGACGTGGACGTCGTACTGGGCGAGCAGCGCGACCTCTTCGAGCGCCTGGCGGATCACCATGCGCGCGGTCGGCCGCGAGAAGTAGTCCTCGTCGCTGCGCTCGTTGATCGTGAACTTGCCCTCGCCGGCGAACAACCACACGCGAGCGACGGCGGTCTTGCGGCGGCCGGTTGCATACGTCTTCTGCAGCATTGGATCTCCAGCCTCAGTTCTTGATCTCGAGGGGGCGCGGATTCTGCGCCGCGTGCTCGTGCTTGTCGCCGCGGTAGATCTTGAGCTTCTTGATGACGCGGCGGCCGAGCGGCCCCTTGGGCATCATGCCCCAGACCGCCTCGCGGATCGCGCGCTCCGGGTCGTCGGCGAGCACGTCCTTGGCGAGCCGGGTGCGGATGCCGCCCGGGAACAGCGTGTGGTGCTGGTACAGCTTCTTGTCCGGCTTGGTGCCGGTGAGCTTGATGCCACCGGCATTGAGCACGATGACGAAGTCGCCCATGTCCACGTTCGGGGTGTAGGTCGCCTTGTGCTTGCCGCGGAGCACGAGCGCGATCCTCGACGCGAGGCGGCCCAGCGTGTGGCCGTTTGCGTCGATCACGTACCACTCTCGTTGCGCCTCGCCGGCCTCTTTGGTGAGCCAGGAGCTCTTCTGCGTCGTCATCATGGCGTTTACTCGGAGTGCGATCGTCTACAAGACCGCGAAACGCCTGTCAAGTGCGTCGTCCGGCCCCTGAGGAGGAAGCTGCTTCAGTGGTCCGCCGCAGAGGTCAGGCGGATCAGCTTGATGGCCCGGCCGGGGACCAGCTGGACATGGGCGTCGAGCGAGTCGATCTGGGCCCCGTCGACCTGCAGCCGGAACGCGCCGCGGCTGAACGCCTCGCAGGCCCGGTCGGCGTTGTCGCCGAACCGGAGCTGGAGCAGATCGCGCGCCTTCATCGTCTCGGAGCCGAGCAGCCGGACCTCGTGCTCGCGCAGCATCTCGCCTGCGGCGGTCTCATCGATGAACTGGAGCACGGGAGCGGCTGACATGGCGCGGGACCATATATGAAGTGGCAGGTGGGGGGCCTTCCGGTTGCCGGGTTTCACGCGACCCTCTCAGGGTCCTGGCAGTGTTCTTGGCGGCCTGCACGGTCGTTCAGTGTCAGCGGCCTGTGATACGACACAGGTGTGCCCAGGGTTGGTTTCATCTTGAAGCCCGACAAGTCCGAAGCCGGCGTCCTGCTGGAGGAGCTGGTGCCGTGGCTGCGCGAGCAGGGCCACGTGCCGGTCGTGACCTCCGAGGACCAGATCTCGCCCGACGGCTGCGAGGTCGTCCCGGAGGCCGAGCTCGGGACCGCGATCGATCTCGCCGTCGTGCTCGGCGGCGACGGCACGATGCTGCGCGCGGCGCGGCTGGTCGCCGACCACGGCCGGCCGGTCCTCGGCATCAACCTCGGCCAGCTCGGTTTCCTGGTCGGGTTCGCGCCCAGCCATGCCAAGCAAGCGCTCGGCGAGGCGCTGGCGGGCACCCTGCAGCAGACCCGGCGGATGCGGCTCGCCGTGACGTTCCGGCGGCCCGGCGCCGAGCCCCAGGTCCGCTACGCGCTCAACGACGCCGTGCTGCACCAGGGCGCGATGGCGCGCCTGGTCGAGATCGAGGCGTTCGTCGATGGCGAGTTCATCGCGTCGTACCGGGCCGACGGGCTGATCGTCGCCACCCCGACGGGGTCGACCGCGTACAGCATGGCCGCGGGCGGACCGATCGTGCTGCCGGGTCAGGCGGCCATGGTGCTGACGCCGATCTGCGCCCACGCGCTGACCAACCGGCCGCTGGTGATCTCGGCGAGCAACACGATCCGGCTCCAGCTCGGCGCCGATGTCCGCGGCGTGCTGATCACCGTCGATGCCCAGTGGGGCCACTCGTTCCTGCCCGGCGACGTCGTCGACGTCGCCGCGGCGACCACGCCGCTGGTGATGTTCGCGTCCCGCCAGAGCTTCTTCGACGTGATGCGCGACAAGCTGCACTGGGGCGCGCGCTCCGATCGGCGGCCCGATACTCCCAAGCGAGGTGCGTGATGCTGCGCCACCTGCGAGTCACCAACTTCGCGATCCTCAGCGACGTCGCGATCGAGCTGGGCGACGGCATGAACGTGCTCACCGGCGAGACCGGGGCCGGCAAGTCGCTGATCGTCGAGGCGGTCAACCTGCTGCGCGGCGGGCGCGCGTCGGCGGACATCCCGCGCGCCGGGGCCGACGAGGCCGTGGTCGAGGCGATCGTCGCGATCCCCGAGGACCTCGCGGCCCGGGTCGCGGCGGCGATCGAGGCCGCGGGCGCGACGGGCAGCGGTGACCCCGAGGTCGTGATCCGCCGGGTCATCCAGCGCGGCGGCCGGAGCCGGACGTACGTCAACGGCGCGCTGACCACGCTGGCGCGGCTCGCCGAGCTCGGCGCGCTGTTGATCGACCTGTCGGGCCAGCACCAGCACCAGGGCCTGGTCGATCCCGGCCGCCACCTCGAGATCCTCGACGCGTTCGCCGGTGAACCGGCGCTCGGGGCCGCGATGGCCGCGGCGTGGGCCGAGCTCCGGCGCTGCGACGACGAGCTCGGCGCGCTCGGCGGCAACGAGCGCGAGCGCGAGGCGCGGGTCGATTACCTGCGCTACCAGCTCGACGAGCTCGATGGCGCGGGCCTCGCGCCGGGCGAGGACGTCGCGATCGACGTCGAGCGCGCGCGGCTGGCGTCGGTCGATCAGCTCCAGGCCGCGGCGCGGGCCGCCGAGGACGCGCTGTACGGCGGCGACGACAGCGCGCGCGATCGGGTGGCGGCGGCGGCGCGCGAGGTCGAGCGCGCGGCGCGGACCGATCCGGCGCTCGAGCCGGTCACCCGCCAGCTCGGCGAGATCGAGACCCTGATCGACGACGCCGCCGATCAGCTGCGCGGCTACGCCGACAAGCTCGAGGGCGATCCCGAGCGCCTGGCCTGGCTCGACGAGCGGCTCGCACTGATCCGGCGGCTGATGCGCAAGCACAACGGCTCGCTCGACGAGGTGATCGCCAAGGCCCTCGAGCTGCGCGGTGAGCTCGCCGCGCTGGTCGGGCGCGACGCCCGGCTCGCCGAGCTCGCGGCGCTGCGGGCGCTGGCGGAGACCGCGGCGGTCGCGGCGGCGGTCGCGCTGACCCGGAGCCGCAAGCAGGCGGCGCGCCGGCTCGAGCAGGACGTCGGCGCGGCGCTGGTCGAGCTCGGCATGGGCTCGGCCCGGCTCAGCGTGATCGTCGAGCCGCGCACGCTCGGGCCGACCGGCGCCGACCGGATCGAGCTGATGCTGGCGTCCAACAAGGGCGAGGATCTCCGGCCGCTCGCCAAGGTCGCCTCGGGCGGCGAGCTGTCGCGGATCATGCTCGCGCTCAAGCTCGCGCTGCGGCGCGCCGACGAGGTCGCCACCTACGTGTTCGACGAGGTCGATACCGGCATCGGCGGCGCCACGGCGCAGGTCGTGGGCTCGCAGATCCGCGCGGTCGCCGATCACCGCCAGGTCCTGTGCGTGACCCACCTGCCGCAGATCGCCGCGTACGCCGATCAGCACTTCCACGTCGAGAAGACCGAGATCGCCGGCCGCACCGAGACCCACGTGCGCCGGCTCAGCGCCGCCGCCCGCAAGGACGAGCTCGCCCGCATGCTGGGCGGCCACGCGACCTCGAAGGCCAAGGCCCACGCCGCGGAGCTGCTCGCCGAGGCCGCGCGTCCGCGCAAGGCCGCCGCGGCTCGCGCCTGAGTCGCGGCGCCCCGGTGCCTGTCACCCTCGTCGCGGCGGCCTATCCGGTTTCGACCGGCCGCTTCGCCTTCTCCCATCCCGAGATGCCGTCCGGCATCACGTACACGTCGGTGTAGCCGAACTCCTGGGCGCGCCCGGCGCCCGCGTGACAGCTGTGTCAGCCCGGACCGGAGCAGTAGAACACCAGCGTCGCCGTCTTGTCGGCGGGCAGCTCGCCGGCGCCGTAGCCATGGGCGTTGAGGTGCCTGGCGCCCGGGACATGGCCGCGCTGCCAGCGGCCGTGACCGTTGTTGTCGAACACGAAGAAGTCCGGCTGGCCGAGCCGTGCGGCGACCTCCGGGACGGTGAGCTCGCGGATATCCATATCTGGCAAACCTAGCACCGGCAACGGCGCCAGGTGCCGCCCGGCTCGCGACCGAGCTGGCGTCTGGCCGGCGGCAACGTCCGGAACGTCGAGCACGGGGGTGCCGATGTCGAAAGCCCTGTCAGTGACACGGCGGTACGCCGACAGCTGTTCCGACAGTGACGTGATGTTCACGCGCGTGCGGCGGCGAATGAGGACGGCCGTTCGCGGTCGTGGCGACAGAGCCTCGGGTTTCATGGTGATCGGCGGATCTGGAACTGGCGTCCGGTTTGCTCGAGACGAAAGGAAATGTTGAACCGACTTGTGATTCTCGCTTTTGGGGTCGTGGCAGGGTGTGGCACTTCGCTTCGAGCCACCATGATCAATCCCGCGCCGCACGCGATGCAGTCGAGGCCTCCGTACACCGTGGAGATGTTCTCGAGCGGCCCGCCGCAGCGGCCGTACATCGACGTCGCGTACCTCGAGGCCGAGCAGGACTCCGCGTACAGCTTCGACGGCACCTCGGACTTCATCGCACAGCTTCGCGAGCGCGCCGCGCGGATGGGCTGCGATGGCGTCGTGCTCGGCGGCGTGACCAACGCGCCGGATGCGGTCGCGAGCGTGACCGCCGACGTCAACGCCAGCCGCAAGGGCCTCACCGCGACCTGCGTGATGTACCTGCCCGAAGCCGTGGCGGCGACGCCGCCGCCGGCCGTCGCGCCACCGCCGCCGGCCGCCGCACCGTCGGCCCCGGAGCCGAGCTCGGCGCCCTGACCGCAGGCGCTGCGTCAGGCCGCGGCGATCGCCGGCGGCGCGCTGTCATCGCCGAGCGCACCGGCGATCACCTCGCCGAGCGCGCTCGGCCGCAGGTGCTTCACCAGGCGGAACACGCGGTGATGGCTCTGGGCCGCGCGGCGCGCGATCGCCACCGCGCCGTGGCTGTTGGGCACGAGGATCGCGACGACGATGTCCGCGCGGCGGACGATCGCCGCCAGCGCCTCGGCCCGCGCTCCTGCCGTGCGGCCGTCGTGATGTTCGACCACCGCGCCGATCGCCCCGCCGGCGCGCTCCCAGTCCCGCGCCACCCGCGTCAGGCCTCCGATCACCGCGACGCGGACCGGACGGCCCGGCGCGTTGACCGCCGGCGAACCCTCGGGGAAGCGACGTGCCATGTCGTCACTGTCCGTTATAACGGACATATGTCAAGCTTCACGGATGACACACCCGGCCGGGTTGTGCCACCGACGGCCGTGGTGTCCCGACGCGGCGGCTACCGTCCCCGCAGGTTCACACCCGGCAGGAACAGCCGGTCGACGTCGACACCGTCGCGGGTCCGGCATACCGGCAGCTGCTCGTCGGGCAGCTGCATCGCGGCGAGCGTCGCCCGCGCCTGATCGACCGCGTTGCCGACCGAGCAGCGATTACCGAGCGCGCGGTAGAACGCTACG
>Ga0307515_10005951_pt1 | contig 24574 bp, 32 predicted proteins | sample 17_EM_MG_FD_194513 | JGI IMG/M metagenome (GOLD analysis project Ga0307515, IMG submission 194513) | Populus trichocarpa ectomycorrhiza microbial communities from riparian zone in the Pacific Northwest, United States - 17_EM | ecosystem: Host-associated > Plants > Roots > Unclassified | place... | reverse complement strand
ACCGGGAAGTAATTTCATGCTATCTCAGCCCGCCGGTGGTAGCCGTGGCGAAGGAAGAGAAGGCACGGTGTCCCGAACCTGCGGATAGGGGAACTTCGCGCAGTAGCCAATAGGATGAAGGATGCGGTCGTGATGGAACCGGTGGATCGGTGCTTTATCAGTATCTGACGCATGCAACCAGGTTGGTCTTGAAAAATGCCTTCGACAAAGCAAGAGTCTCCGGTACTTCCCTCTCTATACGTTACCGCCGCCATCTCGTTGGTCTTATCAGGATTTTTTCTGGGGTGAACCATTCTGGCACGGGCACCCTAAAAGATGTAGTCAGATATGCAAATATTTAGTTACCGTCGTAAAACCTCTGCGAAAAAAATAAAATAAAATAAGGACGGCGCACGCGCGTGCACTGCGATAGTTGACGTTGGTTGTATACGGGAACCCGCAGGCTGAAGGTGTTTGTTTGGATCGAAGTCCATTTGCCAAACAAGAGCATCCGGTTAAGGAAACCGGGTGGACCCACGCCCCGGACATCCGAAACCATCATGAGCACCGAACCGCTCCGTGTGCCCAATGGCGAAACATACCGAGAGAAGGCGTTGAGGAAGTTCAAGCAACAGCCGCTGGTGCCGCTAGGTTCGTCGAATCCTTCCTGGGGGGAACCCACATAACCGATTCTTGCGGTAGGGGCCCTAGCCACCACGTTCACGCTTGTGATGGCTGCAAATAAACTGAGGAAGCGTCAGTCCAAGGACATGAACTACTGGTTGCGTGCTCGCGTGATCGCGCAGGGGTTCACCATTGTTGCGGTTGTGGCTGGCGCCTGGATGATGGGCCGGACGAAACCCCAGACTGACAAATCGGCGCGTGATCAAGACGAGATGCTTGCTGGATTACAAAAACGCAGGGAGTTTGAGGAGAGGTTAAGAGATGCGGAGGAGAGCCATAGACTCGAGCAGGAGATCCTCAAAAATCCTTCCTCCGAACCGACGAAGACCCCCGCAATCCGCGACACTGACACGCAGCCTCCAGAGCCTATATCGGCCTCCTCCGCGTGGAACCCCCTCAGTTGGTTCAAGGGGTCAAACTCGAAGTAGATGCTCGAGTGATCCCTCTCGTGGATCGGATTCGTGTCCCGTGAGTGCCTCCTTGAACTTCCCTTTTGTGGGTGCGTGACAATGCGTTAGAAGAACTCACCCTCAAAAACTATGCGGTTCCCTCACCTTGACTCCATGGTGACGCGCTTGCGGTCTGTATGCGACTCTCAAGGACCCTTCATAACCTCACCCCTCTGCCTCGCCATTTGGTTGCTGGTTCGCGTACAATAATGCCCACGTAATCTCAGACCTCTCAACTCACCAGCCCCCTGCTTATCACGTCAGTTTTCCGATCGAGACAGCTAAGCGATTCAGCAATTAGAGCGCGAGCTTATCGCTCCATTAGACTCTAACTCTGCCGTTCTTCGTATAGCAAATTAGTCTGTCACACTCGATAGACCACGGTCGGGTAGGATGTAGCGCCGTCGCTCTGCTTCTCGACGTAAGTACAAGAGTGGGTAGATACATCGGGAACGTTCACAACGATCACACCCCGCCCGCAAACCCTACTATGAATCTAATATACTATGGGCGTGTTGTCGGCAAAGTCAAGCTCATCGCGGTTCTTTTGGCCGGACACCGGAAAACCGATACGTAGGCTATCCTCCATGCAGTGTGGATATGAAGACGATCTCGTCGTCGTCCTGCAAGATATAATCCCCTTCTCCCTCCAGCTCCCAATCGGTGTCATTTATCAAGACGAGAATACCAGGCCGCCTGGAGAATCCGTCAATTATGCGTTGAGGGACACAAAAGTGATCCAGGACCTACACTGTGTCCTTTTCGAGAAAAAGCTCTTCTCGCTCTTTGAGCAGATTGTCTCTCAGCCAATGTATCAGGTACTTCACATCGGAAGGTTTGTTATCGGCCGTCGGGATCTTGACTTTATGAGACTTTTGATTCGAAAAGAGGAGCTCGAGGCCTCCGCCAAACTCGACCCGAACTGATGTGGTGGTGGTCATGGTACAAGGCCCAGGGGTGAGGAAATTCATCACGCGTTTGCCCAAGCTAACAAGAACGACACACAGTGAAGTGTTATGCGATGCGTAAAAAACTAGACCGCACGGGGACACAAGCTCTAGTTAACGCCTCGGGTCCTCTCAATCTTGTCTTTCTCAACCACAAGTTTCCGGCCTCCGTAAACCGAGTTCACGATCGCGCTTCGCTTGAGCACCGCGAGGTCTTCTACGGCCGTTTGGTAGAATGACGAGAGCTTGGCTGGGTCTGATTCATTCTGTGGGGTCGGGTCAGGGACGTCATGCAGGTGAGGCCCGGAGACCGTTGGTGAATAATCACGAACCTGGATCCCCCGAAACGCGTCTTTCGTTCTAGTCAAGAAATAGTTTCTGAAATTGTACGAGCTGAACCCCCGCGACGTTCGCAGCGTTGCAGCGTAGAGGTGAAGGAGCGTCTTCCTCGATGGAGGCACAGGTGATGACATGACTGTCGGGTCGGAGTTACGGCTTCCCGTCGGCGTCAGGCCGATCCCCGTGAGCCCCCCCTCGGCGATTGGGAACCGCCCCCTCTTCCACTCGGGGTCAGATCTCTCGCACAGCTATCCAGATAATGGTCTATCCAGGTAACGGTTTCCCTGGTACAACGAAAAAAATTAGTTTTTTTTCTTGAGACCCAGGGGTGGTTTCACGTTGCGACCGTGGGAAAGTAGTGCCATTTTTGGCAAGTGCTGTACAGTTGGCTTTCCGTCCGCCCTGAGTCAGAGGATGGCACCGTCGTCCTCATCGTCAAGCAATAATCATGGGAAAAGGTATGTTGCCCTCGCGCTGCTCGCTATCGACGATACCCATGCTTTCTTCTTCCGATTAGTTCACGGTTCTCTTGCCCGTGCCGGCAAAGTCAAGTCTCAAACACCAAAGGTCGAGCCCCAGGAGAAAAAGAAGGTTCCTAAGGGCCGCGCAAAGAAGAGGATCTTGTACAACAGGCGGTACGCCCAATCGCCGTTTGTCTCCCCATGTCGTTGGCTCACCTCTGTGCTTTAGATTTGTCAACGTTACTACCCTACAGCAGGGTGGAAAGCGTCGAATGTGAGTGCAATTTTTGATACTTTCGGCTCCGTTTCGCGCTCCTTCCCCCGCCCGGTTGGACGATGAATCAAGAAAATCACGCATAGTTCACACTGAATCTGTAGTGTTGACACACATCTATCATGTCTTTCGCTCCTATCTGACCTTCCGCACTTTTCCCATACTCTGATCCGCGACCCCGGTGCTGACCGACACGCGTTTATTTAGGAACCCGAACCCTGGATCGTAGACCCCGTCGTGGGATACGTTGGGCCGTCGTTCACTTGTACTTATCAGCAGAGCATTCATCATTACTTTGTTCCTTTTCTACCCAAATGACATACAGTACACCTATTATACTTCGGTGAAATATCCCTTTATGTTCAAAGGTGACGAAAGAAATTCACAAAGCTTTTGGGCATGCTATTGTCGGTTAGGCCGAGGTCCCAAGGTTTTCTCGTCGTTCGTTCACTTCTCGGGGACAGGTTTCGTGGAATCGTGACCCGTGGCCGCTTGATACCAGAGAAGCGTTGGCAGGAACATTGTTTGCACACCACATATCTCTCCTGTTATTGGCGTATGCATGGACTACTCGCTTTCTGGTATTTAGCACTTCACAACAGACCCCGTTAAGTAGGGTCATACGTTAACTGGCGAAAGCAGCTTCCGTCCGTATTTTCGCAGTGATTTCAGGGGCTTTCCACTTTCACCCAAAACTGGTTCAAATCCCCACGTAAAATCATCATTCCTTTAGCAGATAGATAGTTCATTGACTGCGGTGAATGATCAAAGTCGCGTCGTAGCGCACCACGCTAGTATTACGGCCCTCCCGTGGCAGCTTGACATTTGCAGGGCTCTTGCATGGGTTTTGGGAGTACTTACGACACACCTCTTCTGGTACGTTGAATTCCCCCGGAAGATAAGAGCGGAACAGATACGATACTGAATTTGGAGAATGATTTTGGCGCGACAGCCACCCAGCTGTTTCATAGACACACCTTCGCTCGCGACAAATTCGAGAGGAGTACGATGAAGGGTGAGGTGTACGTTATGTTCCGGTTCGGGAGAGGAAGCAAATTCACCTGGCTCGTCGGATGTCCAACGGAGAAAGGATTCCCCGGCCCGGGTATGCCGTCGTAACACTGCTGACGATCAGCTGGTAAACGATCGACGGCTGCCTCGCGATCACCGATCCTCTCGAGGCCCGTGGGAACACACTTACCTCAAGGGTGCAACACCGGTTTTTGAAATTCAAATCGCTCGCTTGTGCACGGCGTTTGCAGAGATCCACGGAGTTGGATCCACTTGCTAGGGGAGGAGAGGGTGCTTCTTCCTTACCATCATATGTCCGTAACCACGGATCCAAACTGATCATCGCTCTTTTGATCAACGTTGGTGATTCGGTTTCTTCGGTTTTCCCAAATATCTGCGCCCTGTCCCGCCGGGTTTTACTATCACTTTTTTTACGTGGTGAGAGTGCGGGGAGGTGCGAAGGCGTGGGTCCGGCCATTTGAGATGGGCAATTGTCCCGGGACTATTTCAACGAATCGGTAGGATCCCCCCCTCCTCCTTTCACCACTCCTCGCTCATCCACCTCTTACTCTCCCTCCTCTCTTCGTCCCCGACGATGCCAAAGTCGTGCTCCCAGTGTCGGTGAGTTGCCGCTCCCCTCGCTGCCGTTGGCGCCTCTGCACTCCAAGAGTACGAATATTGATTTCCCCACCCCGCCCGGTGTTCTGTCAGGATTAGGAAGATTGTGAGTGTGACGCCCGCCTCTTATGGGACCTCTCTTTCCATGCCCTCCTCCCCATCTGGTCGTGTGCGAGGCTGGTTGCTGACTGTCTTATCGGATCTCTACAGAAATGCGATAGGAAGTTCCCACAATGTACCGCCTGCCAGAAGTCACGCCGAGGGCTGGAGTGTAGCTTCGAGGCCGGGCACGTTATACCTCAGCCGCGACCCAAATCCCTACCGAAAGGAGAGGCATGTGCTCCCTGCAGGTGAGGCGGCTACCCTCGACCACACTCGAGATTTCGTCAGCGCTGACCCAAACACTTATCCCCGTACTATTCCAATCGCTCTGCCGAACAGACGAAAGAAAAAGGTTCGGGAACGTTCTATCTTGCGCCACTTGGGAACAATCTCATTGACTTTATGTGGCTCGATTTTTGGAATTTTACAGAAGTGCACTGCGGAACGACCGAGCTGCAAACTGTGCAGGAGTACAGGGACCGAGAAGGACTGCGTTTATGAGCCCACGTGGAGGGTTCTGTCTGCTGCCGACCTCGAGAGCGTTTCGCGAAGGACTTCTACAACGCCTGTCAGCTGTAGTGAGGACGGGGAGTCTTCGCAAGCTGATGAGTACGATCGTCTCTCATGGCCTGGCGATTGCCCTGGAGACGCTGTTTACCCGAGCCTTAGTTCTGAAGGGCAGATCGTGGACCCTTCGCTGTGTCAGGACTACCGCACGATCATCCCCCATCAAGGGTATCCCACCCCCCTGTGCGGGAATGTTCCCATTGGGGAACGTAAGCAAGATAGGTAAGCACCCCCCCCCTCGGGCGGTCCTGGACTGCCTTCGATCTTTGGAGACTTATGGATCCACCTATCGCTCAGACCACAGCCCGTTGCACACCATAACAACTTGCAACCACCCAGTACGACCTATAGTTCCCTCGCCGAGTGGAACGGCTAAACCACGAGTGGACTGTCTTTTCTTTTTCTGTTTTTTGCTGGCGTTCAACTCCCTCCTCCATTGCTCTCTGCTATCGTGTTTAGAACGTACATTACAAGCCACCAAGAGCCAATATTTGATAAATCTCGTCTCCCCGACCATTCCTCTCGCGCGCACTCGATTATTAGCTGTCCGGTTCTAATTGGTTCGTTTGTTTTATTTAGAAGCATCATCCGCTTCAGGACCTTCGTTTGTACCTCGAAAGAGACCTGTATCACATATCACTTTGGTATTTATTGTGTTAGATATATCGGGATCGCGTGTTTCACCAGAACTTAGGCTAGTGCCCACGCGTCGCAAGGGTCTCGCCAGGGATCGGAAATACGGATGCAGGAATCTCGGGTAACTTGAGTAGTGGATCTTGGACGCACAGGGAAACCAATGATTGGGACTATCGTCAATCCTTGCTCGGCATCAGCCGTGCAATACCCTTTACCCGAGTTCATTTGGTGGTGCCGACCCGGGCCGACGAGAAACTTGGAGAAACTAAGTCACAGAGCCGGTAGAGATGGCTATTTCTTTGTGAAACCGGCTTTCAATATGATGAGCGGAAACTGTCTAGTTTTGTGCCTGTTCCATTGAGCCCCCGAAAAGGAAGGGCAGCGCACACCCTGGCTTGAGACGGGCGGCCGATCAGGGGGCTGTGGGTATCGATGCTGGCTTGGAAGGGGGAGGCGCTGCATCGAAGTCTGTACTGTATTGCTTTGAAGACGCTGTCCGGGGAGGCCGCAAACAAGAATATGACGGAGAGGAAGAGACGAGAACCTGGAAGACCGAATTTCAAAGATTACACAGAGTGCGTCATTAGCGCGGAAAAATTCTGAGGGAAGCAGATCGTCCTGGGAACCCCCCCCCCCACACCCGACAAGTTGTAACGCTCGCTGTGACCAGCCCTATTTTCCGACTCCTTTCTGTAGATTATCCGCATCAGAAAATGTTCAAATGGGTCTTTCATAACTTCCAAAGCCAGTAAGTAAAGTCGTGAGGCAGCTGCACAGATGAAATTCACGGAAGCCAATCGACTCTCTGGCGAGAACCATATCCGGATGGAAAGCCAAATTATCGCATCAAAGGCACATTCATGAAAGCCGTTTACGGGACCCCCGGTCGCTTGTCAAACGGAGACATTTTATTTTGGAAGAAGCATTGTCAGGCGTTACATACATCATCAGGATTACATCAGGAGGATCTAGAGCCGGGTCTTATACGGTTGCACAACGGAAGCGTTGCAGCAGAACTGTCGCACGCCCCGTGTACTTCCAAACGATTCGGGGCGATTCCACCGGGGTCAATTCCGTCTAAATCCGGTGCTTACCGGACAGGTCAGGTAAAAAAAACGTCATATTCGGTTGCGATCTCATACCTTTGACACGCTTCATGGAACCGACACGGTTGCCACCCTGGGATGCATGGGGGCGCCTTTGTGGTGGCTCCTATCTTTCCAGACACATACAATTCTGGAGCATGTTAGGGTCGAGACCTGTGCGCCGGTCCGGGATTGTCCTCAATGATTGAACGAGGGTCCAATCTTCAGTGTTCACTGGCATCAATGATCAATGCATCGTGAGCTTTAGTCGAGGGATCTGGAGTCAGCGGCTGTTTCAACACGACACGGAGTATGTTTCTGTCCCTTTACATTTGCATCCTTTCTGCCACCGTTCGGTTTACCGGGTAATATGCTCTCCTGTCAACCTTATACAAGCAGTTTGGGAGCTGCTGTCATGTCCCACTCACCGCACGGGGTTGGCCGGTCGGAGTTCAATTCCTTGAGTCGATCACCAAAGGTTCGGTCCCCGGATCTCGCTCAACGTTGGGTGTACCTACATAAAGCGATCTTTTGCTAGCAGTGCAAGCTCGGCTCGTATTTTAAAACTCAGATTCCAAGAAAGCTTGGTTCAAGACCATCGTTAACCGGGACATTTGAGGGTTGGTCCCACTCCATTCAAATCTGTTACATATGAGTACAAAGGGCGCCCGAAATCGCCGTGGGGATCATGGGCGCGTGGGTTACAGCTGGTTGAACACCGGTGGCTTTCAGATGGACTGGCGAGTGTCCGAAGCGACAAAACGAACGGCGGGGACCCGGACGATGAACTTTGTAGCAGCCATCCACCGAGCTAGAGAGTTCTCGATAGCTTCCGTGGCTTGTGCGCAAGTAAGTTATGGATTATTTACCACACCGACAAAGATATACACATCTCCACAATAACAAAGGAACACAGGAATGATAATGCTCGTTAGTATAGGAATCTCGTGCCCGGCCGAAGACCGTGAATCCCACGTCCAGAAAGCAATCCACTGAACGCGGGATCACACAGAGGTGGCGCGGACAGGTTTGGAATTTGAAAGTCTTGAAAATGGTCAAAGCATAGGTTTTTTGATCATGCAGGGGAAGGCGAAGATCTTGACAATCAACGCCACCGTGTCCAGACCCAAGTGACCCCTTCTGCCCTCCTCCTGCCCTAATATGGACGACGTGATGTCGCCGGACACGGAAGAAGCCGAAAATACCCTCGGCCATCGGCCACCGGTGACTTCCTATTGTTTTATCTCTCAATTCATTGATGGCAGTTTCCGCTTCATTTCGGCGTCATGGGGGCAATTTATTCATTCCAGCGGAAACGAGCAATCTAGTTCCGGAAGTTTCCACCCGGCTCCACGCCGGGAGATTCGCGCTGGGTCAATAGAGATTGATAGGCCCGGGATCCTCAGCCACACTCCTCCCATGCGCACTACCGGCGTTTCGCCGACAGGTAAAACTGTGGCTGGCAGGTGTCCTGGCGCGCGGATTATAACACAACACCTTACCATCGAGCATCCCGCAGCGGCTTCTTATAGTCACCCTCTCCTCTGCTCTACCGAGAAATGTCCTACACATCCTACTGGAAGGGGAGCCCTGGAAAAACCCAGAAACCGTCGAAGAAAGACCCTTCTGCGGCTATCAACATTCCAAGGACCCCAGTGGACAGCCCGTGGACCCTGATGGATGCAAACGGCTTATCTCCTCCGACGTACCCTGCCGTTGGCCCGCAGGCGAGTCTGCTGCAGACGCCGGGACAGTCCTCGACTCAGGATCCAACAGGGTACCCGATGGTGACACTCTATAGTTCCTTGTCCAGATGAAGAGATGAAGCTCACACGTTTCCCGTAGGATGCGGATGTCCCAGAAGTGGCCATCGCGTACGTTCTCCTGTTGGGTTCCCACTGTTCGCTTCCGCTAATCACCTCTCACGCTCCCAAACGAATCCCTTCAATGGTTCTAATCGATCTGGGACGATCTGTCAATCCGCTTGGTCTGATAGCATTATGGGTGCAACGGGAAGCGGCAAGTCCACGGTACGCTCCCTCCCTCCGTCGTCGCCCCTTTCCTGGGCCGACTGCGGTCTATTACCAGGGGTGCTCATTATGAATTTCCCACCCGACCCTGTCGTGATCTGTACAGTTCATCAATCTCATTAGCGGATCCAACCTAGGCGTTGGCAGAGGGTTACGATCCTGCACAAACACCGTCCAGCCGGCGGGTGCTTTCAATCTCGATGGCCGTCGTGTCGTTTTGATTGACACACCTGGATTCGACGACACCACGCGTAGCGACACAGATGTTCTCAAAATGATCGCTGCTTTTCTTGCGACCTCGTGAGTAGGGCTCAAACAGTTCCGAAAAAAAAAAGAATCCATTCTTACGAAAAATTTCACGTTGCTATTATCCTCTCCAATACACAGATACGAACGAGGCAACACCCTCGCCGGTGTCCTCTACTTTCACCGGATCTCCGACTTCAGGATGGGTGGGATTTCGACGCGGAATTTCAATATGTTCCGAAAACTCTGTGGCGACAGCACCCTTCAGAACGTCGTGATCGTCACCAATATGTGGGGGGAAGTCGACCCTCAGGTCGGGGGAGCACGTGAAGCCGAGCTGATGAGGGAAGATATTTTCTTCAAGCCCGTCCTCGACAAGGGTGCCCAGATCGCTCGCCACGAGAACACCGCTACCTCCGCTCAAAACATCATCTGTCGCGTCCTTGATAACCATCCCCTGCCGCTGCGTATACAGGAGGAACTCGTGAACGAGCACAAGGATATCTCTGAGACGGGTGCTGGCGAGGAGCTGAATCGGGAAATTAACGCCCAAATCAAGAAGCACCAGGGAGAGATGCGTGTACTCAAGGAGGAGATGCAGCAGGCAATAAGGGACAAGGATGAGGAGACCAAGAGGGAGCTTGAGATAGAGACCCAGAAGATGCAGAGGGAGATCGCGAGGTTCGAGAACGACGCCAAGAGGTTGGAATCCGACTACAAGAGCGAGAAAGATAAGCTCGAAGCCCGTCTCACCCAGATGGAAGCGGAGGCGAGGCAAGAGGCTGATCGTGTTGCAGCCCAGTACCAGCAACAGGTTGACGAGCTCAGGGGCTCCCTCCAAACCAACACCGCCGCTTCGGAGATGGAGAGAGCTCAAATGCTTCGGCAGATCGACGAACTCTCCCGGAGGAGTGCTCAGGCTCGCGGTGGAACTCCAATGATGGGTTTAGGGCTTTTCTCAATGATTGGAGCCGTCATGGACAGGATCTTCCCTATCTGAGACAGGTTTTCCTTCTCTCTTCGATGAACATGTATTGCTTGATCTTGTGTATCGCGCCGCATGTACAACGGTTCAACTTTATGCGAAATGCCCCAGCATCCTACCGAAGTCGTGGTTTCCGCATGAGCAAGGTGACAATGGAGACATGCCCTCTCCCCTCAAGGTTTCGGGGGCCTCCTACCGCGGTTAACACCGAATCCCTGCGACGTATTTGAATCATGACCAGAGACACCGGTGTCTGGTCCAGCAGGGTTACGGATCACGTTCGGGAGATGTCCGGGCGGTGGTATCTTCGTCGTTTGCCCATCTTGATCTGAAAGTTTAGGCGACCCAAAGATACGTTCCCTGGCTTCCTGGTATTTTGCCTCCCGTTCTGCCAGAGATTGGGGAACTGGTGAGGGGGAGGCGGAAGAAGTGTTCGAGGGAGTGGTCGTTGGGGTTGGTCGTTTGAGTATTCTCATCGGGGCTTGGATGATTGTTGGTGGGGGCGGTGGAACGACCATCGCCGAGGTTGACGATCTGGAGATCACGAGTTGTGGCATTGGAGACTTTGTGTTCCTAAGTCCATATCCCAATTAGCTTTCGAGGATCCCCACCTGAGAGAGGAGGAAAGAAGGGTGAATTGGAATGGTATGGCGTACGCAGTTTCCCAAATTTTCTGACTGTCTGTCTCTTCATCCCCATCGTCGTTGTCCCAATCGTCAGGGACATGCGTTGGCTTTGCTCTCGCCACAGCCAGGGTGCCCGCATTTGACGGAGTATCGTCATATGCCTACGGACCATCCGAGGTCAGGATCACGCAGGACGCCGGAAAAATTCAAAACAACAAATGACTGCATCATACAGATACTGATACGGGCTGGTGTCCCCATGAGTTCGAGGTGTCATCTGGGTTGATGATGGGCATGTGGGTGATGAGGGGACTGAAGGGTGATTGCAGATGATCACGGCGGAAGAATGAAGTTCAATCTTTGGGTGGCGCCTCGTCTTTCGACCTTATCGAATGCCTTCAGACCGCTGGCGATCTCAGTTGGCCTGGCAATCCTGAAGACCTGATCTGCTACACCTATCCTCTCATTCACGCGAAACACTTATCACCCGTGTCGGATCAGGGATACGAAAGATCTGTACTTTTTTTTTTGTTCTACGTTCTCGACAATCTCGCACAATGGCCACCACGGGCCCAAGCAATGGAGACACGGCAGAAGCGTTCAAGGCCTTCCCGTTTGCCACGGATCAAGAATACCAGGTCAGCACCCACTGTGGTCTCGTGCCGCAACGTGCCACACCACCCATTGGAGGATCACTGACGGCCCCGGTCCTTTGTTTACTCACAGGCGGGTCTGCAGAGTATCCTAGCGAGTGACACCTTCAAGAACCGAACAGATGCGGAGAAGGAGGATACCTTGAGACTCTCTCGCGTATTCTATTTCAACAAGTAGGTGGAGATACCCGTCGACTCCATTCTCTTCATTTTGCTGCCCGACTGCTTCGTATTAATCCCACGTTCCATCTTTACGTCACCATGGCATCCTATTCTAAACGTTGAAACCCCGCAGAGCCACCGGGAATTCGCTCACCTTGGAGGAAGCGTTGAGTTTCGAAACCTCCGCCCGTGTCGCCAGCACCAACCGCCTAGCAGAACAAGGACGCGAGCAAGCGGCCAGAGAGGAGGCTCCCACCCTATCGTTCGCCGAACTCAAGGCACTGATTGAGCAGGGGAAAACTGACGGCATCCCAAATAACAAATTCATCCCCAACACCCTCAATGTGAGTTTCCGCCCCAAACCCTTATCGCGTTATTTCCGCTCTAAACCTCAGGCACTGCAGGACGCTCCTCCAAGCGAGAGTGCCGGACAGATCAGAAAGAAACCATGGGAAATGTAACAACGTATTCATTCCTAACCGTGATATACAAAACACCAAGCGTGGTACGATGATTGCTCGTCAAGTCTCATCATGAAGCCGCTTGCTGGTCTGCCGCGGCCCGTGCGGCCCTGCGAGCCTTCTTTGCCGCATTAGCAGCTACGATTTTGTCTTTTTTCGCTTGCTCTCGAGCAACCTAGGACATCGTCAGACGTCCGTCGAAACAGATGAAACATGACCCTACGCACCTTCTCTTCCTCCTCCTTCTTCTTAGCCTCCTCCTCTGCCTTCTTTTTCTCCTCTTCCTTCGCTTGCTGGTTTTGAGGGGTCCCGGCCTTGCCCCTCTTTTTCGCCTCCCTGGCTTCTTTCTCCTCTTGTTTTATCCTCTTGATGCGAGGGTCGGCACTGAGACAAACATCCACTATGTTACGCAACCGCGCCGTGTCTTCCCTCTTCCGGCGAGCTCGCTCCGTTTTATTCTTCTTTTCTGTGTACCGCTTATCATCTCGACTAAGGGGTTGATCGTCAATCTCTGCGGGGCCCAAAAATAATGAACGGATCCCTACTTGTCGCTGCCCTCGTTGATCTCTTTGTCCAAGTATTCAAAACTCCTCCAGCTGTCAAAGTTGTACCAGAAATCGTAGAACCCCTCGACGTTTTCCCTCGGAGCGCCATAGGGACCCAAGAGTGGGACCGGTTGTGTTCTGCTGAATCGAGCCTCACGTTCGAACACGGGATTGAAATCCTTGAAGAATGCGTTGTAATCCTTTCCCTTCAACTGAGCGGCAGTCGGGACATCCTCCTCGAGAGACTGATAATGAGGATCAACCGAGTCGAATTGTCTGCGGCGTTCTGAATTTGTGAGAACATCCATGGCTTTTTGAATGCATTTGAAAAACGCGTCGTCGTTCGTCTCGCCGGCAATAGTTGCCTTTTTATCGGGGTGATGTTTAAGCACTTTCTTCCGATCTGCGTTGACCATCGATATTCCGGCAATGTAAGTGTTTTGATGAATGGGGTACGGTTAGGGTTCGAAGGAACTGGCAAATCGAAAAGATGGGTCACGTACGAGCGATTTTGATTTGTTCATTGGTGGCCTTATATCGGAGGTGTGAGAGTCCCAGGACGGCATAGTGGTCCTGTTTCTGTTGTTTCAGGACCCAGGTGAGAATGAGAACACACGCATTCCATTGAAGGGTTTAGAGAGGCGGACCTTCCATTCTTTTGGATCTAGAGATAAGAGATCTTCGTCCTCTTCCTCATCGCCGACACCCAGATCATCGATTATTTCGTCGGATGAAGAACCACCGGCCAGTCGATTCCGCTGTTCCTCGTGCTCGTCATGAGCCTCGAATGTGAGATCGTGGACCTTTCTGCGGACATGCGCAAGGTATGCTGGTCCAACAGGGAACAACTTCCGTTCCACCAAGGCTTTTTGATCGAGAAAAAAAAAGTTCCCGAGCGGAACTTTTCAGCCTTGAAAACCAATAGCAAGCAATAGAGACCAACTGACGAGAGATGGGTTTGCCTGAATCTGGCGGTGCAGACCAGTTTTGTGGCAAAGGTGGGGGCACAACCGAGAGATGGATGGCAGCCATAACTTTCGTCGAAAAACGATTGAAAACGATAAACACAGGCGCCAAAGAACTCGCGGAAGGTTCGGAGAAATTTCTTGGAGAGGTAGGTCAACCACACGTGACAAACGCGTAACGTCACAAGTTCAATCCCCGCCCGTAACCTCATTAAAGAACATCGACAATCGAGGGGGGTCGCGTGGTATGCCTCCCAAACCGACGTCGAAAGTCCTTTTCGCGCTGGATAGTATAGGTGGGAAGGTGGACGAGGGGAAGGATCCCCCTGTGGCTGAGACCGGGAAAGCACCGAGACTGTACTCACCCCCTATCTTTTCCTCCGCTTCCGCGTCGGGTAGGCTGACTCGGTTCGGACTCTTCGTAGGTTGCAACGATCGAAAACTGAATCCGTCATACCTGGCTATCAGGATGCTCAGCGTTCCAAGGCCACCAAAACCCTCACGAAAACCGCAAGCGATGCGACTGGCACCAGGCCCTACCCCTCATCGCCCGTGTATTCGTACAAGGACTATGAGAACCCTCCGGCCGTGGTGTACACGAAGAATGAGGAAGAAGTGAACGATTTGGTCGGGTGCTTGCACGGGTGAGCTTCTGTGGACTCATATTTGTTTGCCACGAGGGACGCCGTTGACATGAATTCAGGGCGTTAGGATTCGATATGGAATGGAGATTCTATTGGTCGAATGGGAAGACGGTATCGAGAAGGACTGCAGTGATACAGATTGGCGATGACAGAATTATTCTGTTGGTTCAACTGAGTGCAATGACCCGTGAGTTGGACGTACTGTATTGTGACCAGGTTCAACACCCAACGGCCCTTACTTCCACAGGTTTCCCGTCGGAACTTAAAGTAAGCTTACCCTTAATTTTGCGTTGTCAACAACTAAAGGTGGTGTTCAGAGAGTGATTGAGTCGCCAGACATCGTAAAGCTTGGTGTGAACATCCGGGGTGAGTTAGGCCTTCATACAGTATTCCCCTTTTTCCTTTGACTGTTATCAACAGGCGACGGCGAAAAGTTATATCATGACTATGGGATTTTAGCCCAGTGCCTGGTCGAGCTTGCTGGTGCTGCCCGGGATGCCGATGCCGTCTTTGCCGCGACCTACCGACGACCAATGGTGGCTCTGGCTAAAATGGTCGATTTCTATGAACGGAAGTGTCTTCCCAAAGACACCGTCCGCACGAGCGACTGGGAGAGAAATCCTCTGGACCCGGAGCAGATTGAGTGTTTGTCTCGCCGTTCTTCCCGTGATACACGGCACACCTGACCCTTTGAATCTTCTAGACGCTGCAAACGACGTCGATTGTGCTGTAAGAATGTACAGGAAAATCTGTGGAATCGCCGCAAAAGCGGGAAAGGCGCTTGTGCTTTCCAAATATACCACAGATCTTAAAAAGGACTACGAGTCGGGGAGACTGGGTATGATCATTACGACGGCCACCATATCGCCGAAAGACGGAGACCGCTCCCACTTCGTTGCGGTAGAGCCTACTCCCCAAGAACTCAAGGCGTATACTCTATGGCACACGCAGGGATTATCTCTTGCGGAAATGTGTGTCGCCCTCAGGTCAAAGGATAATCCTCTAAAGGAGACCACTGTCATGTGAGCTAGTATCACGCGCTGGCGGCCATCGTTAAGCACTGACTTGGACCACTAGATCATATGTCGTGAAGGCTTTGCAAGTGGACGATACATTAGCCTTTAGCTTACCAAAGCTGAAAGAATTGGTTCAAGAGGAGATAGGGTCATGGTCACGGCATGGGTGGTGGATTCACAAGCTTGACACGCCGAATCGTGCCCGGGCTAAGTCCACCAGCAACTCGGGTTCTCAGCCCAAGGAGTAATAACATTTATTTCTATCGTATTTTTGTCGGCACTCTTGCGTTAACTTATCAATCCTCATATGTACATTATGTAAGTCTTTCAGACGCGTCGCGTCGCGTCGAGGCAGGCACGTGAAGTACTGGCGCCCATGGCACGTGCTGGAAGAGGTAATAAAACGTTCGCGTTTCTCAACACCTGTCAACAATTGTCAACACTTCTCCGTGCAGCCACCTTCCCTTTCGTCTTTCACCACTACTCCCACGGATTCCGTGCTTATAATGGAGAGCTTGTACGTTCCCCTCTTTTGTCTCGAGTTGATTGCAATGGTTAAACGGACCGTGATCAGGCGCCAGAAACTCATGGCAGACAAGAATCTATACCCGCAGACGATAGTACGTGTCCAGATTCCTTTCGAGACGTCGAACTGATCAGTATCTTTCGAATCCTAGAGTGTTGGGTCAACCAGCTCAGACGATTCCCCACCGCCTCGGAAACCGGTGAAGCGGCAAGACCCCGCGAACGCGTCAAAGAGTATCAGAAAGATCCACGTCATCGAATCGGACAGCGAAGATGACATTGAGATTGTGGTGCGTGGTTGTTATATTGACTTATTTGCGAAAGAACTTGACCGAGTGCTTTAGTCCAAGCCAACCAAACCTGTGGCAACAACTACAAAAGTGCTCGAACCTAGTTCGGTGAAAGTTGTGAATCTGGGGGCTCCTAAGTTCTTCCCACCGGCAAAAACAACTCCCCGGCCAGCACCCGAACCCACTGTTGTCGAGGATGACGGAGAACAGAATGTCAACGTCGAGGCCGATGTGAATGCCCAGGACGAGTGCGAATACAGCGGGAAATCCGCCACCCAGCTCGAAGACGACGTAAAGGACTTATTCAAGGGAACGGCCGTCAACCACGAAGTGGAGATTAAGGAGGGCGATGATGTTGTGGAGAAGTTTTCCGACGGTTTCAGGCTCCTTCGCCATCAAATTCAGGCGAGGGTGTGGATGAAGGAACGCGAGACCGGAGGTTCCCATGGTGGAATCCTTGCGGATGACATGGGGTAAGTTTTCCTGGTGATTATTCTTATCCGGAAAGCTGAATCCGCCCCAGACTAGGTAAAACAATCCAGACCCTCGTCCGCATCGTGGAGGGAAAGCCCCATAAGAGCGACAGAAATAAAGGCTACATTCCGTCAACGCTGTAGGCCACATCTTGCCCCGTGGCGTTTCCAGATCTGACAACCAAACCAGTGTGATCGCCCCTACGTCACTAGCAACTCAGTGGGAGGAAGAGATTCAAAGACTCGTCCCTTCCCTACGCGTCCTTCTCCATACTGGGTCTAGCCGCACTAGAGGTTCGTGAAGTCTCGACGCCTCTTGACAATCACTCACACGAAGTATAGATCCTGAGAAGTTCGAGCAGTATCATGTTGTTATTACGACTTACGGCACGGTCCAGTCTGAGTTTAATGCGGACCCGGCAAAGAAACGCGTCATGAAAGCGTTGTTTGAGGTAAAGTGGTGGAGGATCGTCTTAGGTATTCGTTTCCTTTCGACTCGTGTCAGCTGGTTGCTTAGCGGACTCTCATACCCCACAGACGAAGCGCACACGATCAAGAACCGGTCAACCAAGAGTGCAAAGGCCTGCTTTGCGCTCGAAGGCAACCATCGTTGGTGCCTTACCGGCACTCCTATGTAAGCCCCGCACCGAATCAGCTGCTCCAAAGTTACTGATCTCTGTCGCAGTCAGAACAAAGTTGAAGAATTTTTCTCCCTGGTTCACTTCCTTAGGATCAAACCCCTCAACGATTGGGGTGTCTTCAAGGAAAGGATCGTTGATCCGTTGAAGAAAGGGCGAGCCAAGGCACCTATGAAGCGTCTTCACGTACTGTCACCGCCTCCACGCCCCTTCATGAACTTTCACGCTGAACTCCTACCTTGCAGGCCGTTCTGAAATTCATCATGTTACGAAGGTCAAAAGACGACACGATCAACGGTATCCAGATTCTCGACCTTCCACCGAAGACCGTCGTTGTCGTCAAGTGTGACTTTAGCAAGCAGGAGCGAAGGTACTATAATACCCTCGAAGTCCAGATGATGAACACGATGGAAAAGATTCAACGGGCAGGCGACAACCGTGCGTACATGCACGCGTTAACGATGCTCCTTCGCCTTCGCCAAGGTAAGTAACTTTGGTCCACCCGTTCGTAGTTGAGTATTAACCACAAAAATTTAGCATGTGATCACCCTTCGTTGATTAACGGAGATTGGAAGGTAGATGAAGACGCAGTTATCAACCGACCGGAGGACCCGACCCAAGAGGATGATGATGATGGAAAGGACTTGGCGAAGGCACTTGACAACCTGAACCTCACTGCAGCGTCTAAATGCCAAATTTGTTTCGTCAAGTAAGTATGGTCTTCAGGTGTCGAGGTCATCGCTAAGATTTCACCTAGCCTGGCAGATCCCGGGGACACCCACTGCAGTTCTTGTCAGGCCATTGTCAACGATGTCGACACCTCGACCAGTGATTCCGCAAAGATCCGCAAGGTTGTTGAGCTTGTGAATGGCATTGAGCATCGGAGCAACAAGACCGAGAAGATTATTATCTTCTCGCAGTTTACTATGATGCTGCGTCTAATCCAGGAGGTCCTCAACGAACGGGGTCTCAAGTTTGTACAATGTAGGTGCTCTCCCACGCCGTCCAAGATGCCAGCTAAGTTTACCAATGTAGACGACGGTTCAATGAGTCAGAAGGAGCGACAGAAGGTCGTTGACAAGATTAAGACCGACAAGGAGACGAGGATTATCCTCATGTCATTCAAGGCTGGCGGTGTCGGTAAGTTGCTGCATCATGGAGTGTCCGGTGCATGGTCATAAGGTGACAACAGGTCTCAATCTGACCGCTTGCAACAATGTGATCCTGGTTGATTTGTGGTGGAATCCCGCTCTCGAGGTTCGTTGTGCTGTTCCGCCCTCGTGATATTGGCTAACCCATCACATCAGGACCAAGCATTCGGACGAGCGCACCGTATCGGGCAGAAGAAGCCGGTCAATATATGGAAGCTGACAATCGAGGGTACCGTGGAGGAAAGGATTTTGGCGGTATGTGTCCCGTGATTCTCGGCTGTGTGGGTCCGGCGCTTATTTCCCGATGACCCGGACAGCTTCAAGAGGGGAAACGGCAGTTGGCGGAGTCCGCCTTATCTGGAGAGGCTAGGAGCAAGGTCGGGACGTTGGGTATGGACGAGCTCATGGATTTGTTCAAGCCGAACTACGACTACGGAGAGGATGGGGATGACGATTGAATATTGGATGTCTGCTGTGAACGCTTGTTAAGCTCTGTGACCCTATCTGTCTAGATCTCGCTTTACACTATATCCCACTGTTTACATGATGTTATGAGGATACTGCGGAATGCCACTGACGGCCACCGACGCAGTTGGTATCTGTGATGGAGCATAAGCGCCATGTGTTCTTCGGGGCAGACTGCCATCCACCGTCGTCCGCCTTCCCCTCAACAACGACGACACAACGACAGCGACAAACCCACTAGCACACTTTTTTCTTTAAAGTATATTTAGACCGGCAGGGTTCCCTCTCCTTTCTCCATCGTCATGCCATCGCCCATAGCAATCAACCCAGCGTCGCCGTCGCACTCAATTTTCAGGAAGTCCAAGTCCCCCTCCAATCTCCCCGCAAGTGCTGCTTCGTACCTCTCTGCGGTCTCTCAGGCCGACGCGGACGCGAGAGCGCGGTCGCTCGCCAACGTAGTCACACCCACTTCCACGCCAGCGCTTTCCACATCTTCCTCCGCGACAGGCTCGTCAGAAGACAGCATTCTACGCGAAGGCGAGGTCAAGATGTACGACAACGACGACGGACTTTCCTACCCACGCGTCCCTCCAACTTCAGAGCAGGTCTTCGACACCGTCCATTCGGAGTTTGGCCATTGCGCGAATGAGGAATACCGGTTCACCTCCCAACACCCCACTGGCAAGCCCGTCCCACACCACGAAGAACAAGACCCGCCCTACTATATTCTGCTCTCGACCTACATCAGTTACATGATCCTGATCTGTCTCGGGCATTTGAGGGATTTCATTGGTAAACGGCTCAAGCCTTCTGCTTACACACATCTCCTGCCCCATAACGTATGTCGATCTCCAATCACGAGTCATCGTTTGCCGTCATGGTTGGAGCTAACTGTTTGAATCCGTTAATTTCTACAGGGCTACGCCCCTCTGAACTCGGACTTCGATTCATTCTATACCCGACGACTTAAAGTCCGGCTTGATGACTGCTTCTCCACGCCTGTTACCGGGGTTCCGGGCCGTACGATTATCTGTTACGATCGTGACACTAACGATTACAACGTCAACCTACACACCACCGGTCGCCGGACTCGCGGTCTCAATATCTCCTCCTACAACTACCTTGGTTTCGCTCAGGCCCGTGGTGGATGTGCCGATGCCGTCGCAGAGTCTATCTCAAGATACGGACTCTCCTGCTGTGGGGCTCGTCTCGAAGGTGGTTCCCTAGACCTTCACCAGACTGCTGAGCGCCTCGTTGCTCGATTTGTCGGTCAAGAAGACGCTGTCATTTCTTCCATGGGTTTCGCAACGAATTCGACCATCATTCCTGCCCTGGTCGGAAAGGGTTGCCTGGTCATTTCCGACGAATTCAACCACGCTTCGATTAGGTTCGGTGTCAGGTTGAGCGGGGCGAGCGTCAGGATGTTCAAGCACAACAACATGAAGTCGTTTGAAAATCTGTTGAGGGAGGTCATTAGCCAAGGCCAGCCCAAGACGCACCGGCCCTGGAAGAAGATCTTGGTTATTGTCGAGGGTCTTTACAGTATGGAGGGATCGATGATCAACTTGCCCAAGGTCCTTGAGCTCAGGGACAAGTACAAGGTACATCATTTGTTTACGTTGGCTCGCCTTGGTAGGTTACTGATCACAGTCTAGTTCTACCTCTTTGTCGACGAGGCCCACTCCATCGGAGCTTTGGGGGCGAACGGACGTGGTGTCTCCGAGTACTACGGTGTCAACCCCCGATCTATCGATATCTTGATGGGAACGTTCACCAAGTCTTTCGGTGCCGCAGGTGGCTACGTCGCAGGAAAAAGGAGCCTGATCGACCTCATTCGTGTTAGGGGCCATTCTGGACCTTATGCTGAAGCTATGTCTCCGCCGGTTTTGACCCAAGTCATTGCTAGCATGGCCAGCATCATGGGTGTTGCCCTTGAACCACCCAAATCGGCCAACGGAGTCACGTCAACTACACTCATCCCCCACCCCGGTCCCGCTCCGGCGAGCATGTTGCCCGGCTGGTTGGATCTCCCCCCATCTCTCAAGGACGGCACGGAAGGCCAGATCCGTTTACGTCGTCTTGCATTCAACTCCCGCTATCTTTCGAGAGGGTTGAAGAAACTTGGATTCATCGCCTACGGCAGCGACGATTCACCTATTGTTCCTCTGATGTTGTTCAATCCGGGAAAGATGTGTGTGTTCAGCAGGATGATGAAACAACGGGCGACGCCGATCTTCACTGTCGTTGTTGCCTACCCCGCGACGCCCTTGGTTACCTCCCGGGTTAGGTTCTGTTTGAGCGCTGCACACACGAAGGACGACATCGATCTGATTTTGAAGGCGTGCGACGAGATTGGTGATTGGTTAGACTTGAAGCAGGGGAACGGAGACAGGTGGCCGCTGCAGGAGATCATGGACAGAGCGGTTGAATTGGTGCACATGGATGTGGATTGATTCTAGATGGTGTACCTCCTCGTTCCTTCTCATACCCTTGACAACAGTTCCTTGTTTATTCTTCCTATACTTACATTACACACAACCACAGCAAAACTAACATTGACCGCGCCTCTGCAACCAAACGCCCGGTGACGTTGAATGTTGATTGCCGTGGGTTCTGTTCGGAGTGTCCCATCCTCAGTTATTACTTCAACCGCCTGGCCTCCCTTGCATAATCTCCCCCCATCCCCCGTTCTCCCCATCCATCGTAATGGCCCCAGTAAAAGTCGAGAAAATCTGCTGCAGTGCGTACCTCGTCCCTGCCTCCCACCGATTACGCTTATCGCTAACGGCTCATGCTGCTCGCTAGTCGGTGCTGGTTATGTCGGTCAGTAACCTGTCCATCCCCTCCGTTCAGCCCACGTCGTGTCGATGTGTGCTATCGGTGGCACCCTCCAGGCCCGCCAACCACTAGACGCGTCGTTCATCGACTCGCCATTGATACGGAGGCGATCTCACTCGATGAACACCGTAAAACCCGCTGACTGCAATGAACATCTCTAGGTGGTCCAACATGCGCCGTTATCGCCCTCAAATGCCCTCACATCCAAGTCACCATCGTTGATCTGAACCAAGCCCGTGTCGATGCTTGGAACAGTCCTGAATACAATTTGCCGATCTATGAGCCCGGGCTTGAGGATGTTGTCCGTCAAGCGAGGGGAAGGAACCTTTTTTTCTCGACCGATGTCGACAAGGGCATTCTCGAGGCAGATCTCATCTTTGTATCTGTGAACACTCCGACGAAGAAGACCGGTGTTGGTGCTGGATTCGCTGCAGATCTCAAGTAAGCATTCCCTGTGTTATTTATATTCGCCCTCTATCTCCAATCATCCTCTCTGCATGCCTTCCTATCGGCGGCCCCCTTTCCCTGGGACGTGTTTGCCAAGCAAATGTTTTGTGACCTAGACGCTGACATAAAGCACCTCATGTGCTGCTTCTTCCACGTAACAGTTACGTTGAGCTCGCAACCCGCCGAATCGCGGCCATCGCCACTTCGTCCAAGATCGTGGTCGAGAAGTCTACTGTGCCGTGCCGTACGGCAGAGTCCATGAGGACGATCTTGGAGGCCAACTCCAAGCCAAACACCCGGTTCGATATCTTGTCCAATCCAGAATTCTTGGCTGAGGGCACGGCCATCGATGATCTCTTCCGACCGGATCGGGTTTTAATCGGTTCGCTGCAGACCCCAGAGGGCATCGACGCTTGCGCATCCCTCGCTGAGGTGTATTCAAACTGGATCCCGTGAGTGAACGTTCCATATGTAATTTCCTGGGATTAACGCAGGTCCGGGGCGATTAGGAGGGAGCGCATCTTGTGCGTCGGCCTATGGTCATCGGAATTGTCCAAGCTCGCCGCCAATGCCATGCTCGCCCAACGTATCTCCTCCATCAACGCCCTCTCTGCCATTTGTGAAGCCACTGGTGCAAACATCGACGAAGTCGCTCACGCCGTCGGCTACGATTCCCGTGTCGGCCCAAAATTCTTAAAGGCCTCCGTCGGCTTTGGCGGCTCATGTTTCCAGAAGGATATCTTGAACTTGGTGTACCTGAGCGAGAGTCTGCATCTGCCTGAGGTCGCTGCCTATTGGAAGCAGGTGGTGGAGATGAACGAGTACCAAAAGAGGAGGTTTGCGAAGAAAGTTGTTGATACTTTGTTCAACACCATCACTAACAAGGTTAGCCCTCTTCCGTCCCTCTTCCGTACCCCTGTTGGGTCACTGAGACCTAGGTTGTTTCATAGCGCGTCGCTGTTCTCGGATTCGCTTTCAAGGCGGATACTGGTGATACTCGTGAATCAGCCTCCATCACCCTGATCCGTGACTTCTTATCCGAGAGAGCGCTTGTCAACATCTACGACCCCAAGGTCGAGGAGGCACAGGTCTGGCTAGATCTTGCCGAAGCCGTTCCCGGGACCCCCGTTGAGAACCGTGCGTTCGCTTTCTTCTCAAATGTTCAATAAACCTGGCCTGATTCTTTTTTCTTTTCAGTCAAGAAGAGCGTAACGATTCATAAAGACGCCCTCTCGGCTTGTACAAAGGCCGAGGCTATCGTGGTCGCGACAGAGTGGAAGGAGTTCCGCGACATCGACTGGCAGGCGGTTTATGATAGCATGAACAAGCCCGCTTTCGTGTTCGATGGAAGGATGCTTTTGGATGCTCAGAAGTTGAGGGAAATCGGTTTTAACGTTACCGTCATTGGACGAGGTGACAGGCTTTGATGGGTGTGGCACGTTACGTCCCCCCTTTACCCCCTCTTCTCTAACATCTGGGACACAACTTCTATTTCTTGGCCACAGTCGTCTACGTCCATAAAGATACCAAGCGGTTTGGATACACACCTGTACTCGACAAATATATAGAACTCGCGCGGGCAGGAGTGCGGTAACTGCATGTATTGCAATAGCGGTCTGCATATAGACTCAGACTCGGAGTCAGTATCTCAGGATCCCGCAGAGAGGGTGGAGAATTTTTCTGAAAAGATCACGCATCACGAAAGGTATCAGATGGACGGGATATGGTCTTATTGGCTAGCACATGACTCTAATGTTTCGTACTTCTTCGCTCAATTTACCCGCAGCGTATGGAAACAGTTCGAGAGGTGGACCAAGTTGAGAAGGTCGCCGTTGATTGACTGAGGGAAGATAGCTTTCATGATGGCCTTGGAAGTCTGGTCACGGTGTGAAACTCTTGTCCAGAACAACAGGGACATACCTGCCATGAGAGGTGTCGAGAACGGCCTCTCACCCAGCCAGGGGAGTGGGCGAAGCCAGGGTGGGAACGGTGGCAGTGGGAGGCAGAGGACATAGCCGGTACCGACCGGCAGAATTTCCGGTTCTAAGTCCGAGTGACTCCTCTGGGCCCGAGTATTTTTGATTACATGAAAATAAGTACCCGAAGTTGCTTTGACACTTAACTAGGTCATTAATATTCCAACGCCGGTCCCCGTCCATCGGTGCCCTCGCAAGTGCCCAAAAAATCATATGACCATTTTTATCGTCAGTGTCTCGGGCTAATGGCAGACACTTGTCACGAGTGACGCCAGTTCCCACAGTG
>Ga0307515_10005950_pt1 | contig 24578 bp, 20 predicted proteins | sample 17_EM_MG_FD_194513 | JGI IMG/M metagenome (GOLD analysis project Ga0307515, IMG submission 194513) | Populus trichocarpa ectomycorrhiza microbial communities from riparian zone in the Pacific Northwest, United States - 17_EM | ecosystem: Host-associated > Plants > Roots > Unclassified | place... | reverse complement strand
CGAGATCTGCACGCCGGCCATGTTCTTGAAGAGTTCCGTCGACATGTGAGGTCCGGTGCCCGAGCCGGAGCTTGCATAGAACGCCTTGGATGGTTCTGCCTTGAAATACCTGATCAGCTCTGAAACCGACTTCGCAGGTACGGCCGGGTTGACCACCAGCACGTTGGGTACCGTCGCAACCCTGGAGATGGGCGCGAAGTCCTTGATGTGGTCAAAGCCGGGGTTCTTGTAGAGCGTGGAGTTGATCGCATGGGTGTTCAGCGAACTCATGTAGATCGTGTAGCCGTCTGGCCTTGCGCGCGCTGCCGCCTGGGCGCCGATGTTGCCGCCCGCTCCCGGCCGGTTGTCCACGACCACCGCCTGGCCCCAGATCTTCGAGAGTTCATTGGCCATCGAACGCGTGAAGAAATCGGAGGCACCGCCCGGTGGGAATGAAACGATGAGCTGCACGGGCTTGTTCGGATACGGTTCCTGCGCGATCGACAAGGCTGGCGCCGCTGCGACGGCGACAAGGGCGAGCCGACCCACAAGGCGTAGAAGCGTGTTCATGGTGACCTCTTTGAAGAAAGATGAGAGTGGAAGGAAAGTGACGAGGAAATCAGGACGCGAGCGCCGCCGCGCGAAGCGTGAGGGCACGGCGGTCGACCTTGTTTGTTGCGGCAAGCGGCAGCGAGTCCATGAACAGCACACGCCTGGGGTGCTGATACGCGGGTGCATTCGCAAGCACGAACTGCTTGACCGCGTTCTCATCGGCGTGCATCCCGTGTCTCAGCACAACGAAAGCGATCGGCTTGTGACCCTTGATCTCGTCCGCGACAGGGACCACGCACGCCTGCAGGACCTCGGGCATCTTCTCGATGACGTGTTCGACCTCGCCGGGATAGATGTTCTCGCCGCCACAGTTGAACATGTCGTCAGCACGCCCGACGAAGTAGTAGCAGCCCTGCGCGTCCCGGCGGAAGACATCTCCAGAGATGTACCACCCGTCCGCCGTTAGAACCCTGGCGGTCTGCTCCGGCAGGTTCAGGTATCCCATGAGGTTGGCGGGCGTGCGCATCCACAGCTCGCCTTCGTCGGCGTCGTTCCCTGCCCTGTCGACCAGCCGCACCTCCACGTCCGGCAACGGCCAGCCCAATCCTCCATCTCCGGGAAGAGCCCGCCCCTGCGTGGGTCCGAACACGATGGGACCGGCCTCCGTCGTGCCGTAGCCACCCGCGAGGGTGGCCGAGGGGAATGCCTTCGCGATCGCTTCATAGAGTTGCCCGGTCGCCGGAGCGGAGCCCAGGCGGATGAACCTGACGCGCCCGGTGTCGATCCGTGCGAGAGCCCCCTGCTCGCGCACCACCAGCGCCATCATGGTCGGGACCGACGTGATCCAGGTCACCCCGTGACGATCGATGGCGTCGATGAACTTCAGAGCTTCGAACTGGGGCATGAGCACCACGCGCGCACCGCCGGCGAGTGCGAACTTGCAGTTCGTCAGCGCGTTCATGTGAAAGAGAGGCGCGGCAACGATGAAGCATTCGTTCTCGTAGGAGTCCCGTGCCCTGAACCGCGCCTTGACCGTCCAGAGCTGGCCACCATGAGACAGCTTCACCCCCTTGGGTCGTCCCGTGGATCCGGAGGTGTAGAGGATCATGGCGCACAGCGAAGGATCCACGGGCGTCGGGTCGAACGCGCCCGGGTCCTGGAAATCGCGCCAGCGTTGATCGTCGAACGAGATCGTGTGGACCGGACTGTCCAGCAGCTGGGCGCGCTCCTCATCGGCAAAGATGAGCTTCGCGTTGCAATCCTCCAGGATGAAATCGATGGTCTCCCTGGCCAGCTTGTAGTTGACCGGCACGGCTACCATGCCAGCCTGCATGATGGCCAGGTAGGCCACGAGGAACTCAAGCCTATTGCTGCTCAGGATGGCCACCGATTCGCCGGTCTTGACGCCCGAGCGCAGAAGGCCGCGGGCGCAGGCACGGATCCTGTGATCGAGCTGCGCGTATGTGTAGCGCATGGGTGCATCGGTGAGACGGCAGTCGACCAGGGCCACGGCGTCACCCCACCTGGCAGTGTCGATCAGGTCACCCAGGTTTTTCCACATAGACATTCCTTTCTTGGCATGATCGCCAGCAAAACAGCATTCGATTCAGCGTGAGACGCTTATCGAGCGATCCCTGCAAGGCCGCGGTCGATGATCTCCTTGGACTGCGCGAGGACACCGCTTCGCCAGTCAGGCGCACTCGGGTAGAAGGCTTCACGGATATCGTTCATCAGGGTAGCGCGCAAGTCCGGATCAGACTGATCGTCTCGCGTGGCCCACAGCCAGCGGGCGGCCATGGAAGCACGCTGCATCCGCAGACGAGGCAGAGTCCCGAACTCGACGACCACGGCGGTCGCCTCCCCGGCCAACAGGTCGACGAACGCGTCGATCAGCAGCCCCTTGTAGTTCGCGACTGCCTTGTGCGTCACGCCGTCGCGATTGACAGCCCGCTCGCCCCACCAGTGCCTGACCCGCTCGTAAGCCGCGCTGCCAGCGGGATGAAAGCACAGGAACACGTGGCCATCCTGCGGTCCTATACCGGTATGCAGGTCGACGAAGGCGGCTGCATCACAGTACTTCAAATGTTCATCGAGCGCCCGCTTGAAGGCTTTGTTGGACCACTGCTCTCGCACGCCGCCGTAGAAGATACCTTCGGGATGCGAGTACTGCCCACCATTGAAGGCGTCGGAGTAGCGCTGTTCCCCGAGCGACTCCCGCAACACCGACAACCTGTCGAATATGCCGGGCACCTGTGCCTCCACCCACTCGGGCTGGTCGATCAATGCATGCACTTGCGCATAGCCCGGATTGCCCGGCAGCTCCCTTGTGAAGTCAACGAAATTGCGATTCAGATCCACGTTCTCTTCCGTGCATCGCAATGCGTGGGCGAAGCCCCAGGGGTTGTGCGCATGAAAGAGCAGCACGCTGACATCGCGGGGCAGTTGTCCTGGGGCGAACTGACGAAGCCAATGCGTTTGCGCCGCCGATCCCGAGTAGCCCTCGATGCCGTGCGTTCCGGATCCAACAATCAAAACACGTCTGGCATAAGGGTTGCCCAGGCGCGCAACGTCCAGGTAGAGCGGCGCCCCCTGCGGCCCGGTCTGATGGGAATGGAGGTATTCGGTCAGGCTGCAGCCTGCTGCGACGGCCGCCCCAAGGAACTTGGCCCGCGCCTGTGTATAGGTTTCCGAGAAACTGGAAAGATCGAACATGCGTTGACTCTGCTGTAAGGGGATCGTGCCGAAACATGATCGACCTCTTCCTCGAACGCAATGCCGCAGGAATAGATGCGGAGCGTAAGCGAGAGTGGGTGGACCAAGCTTCCTAGTCAGCCGGTAATGGGAACGTAGGTACCCCGACCGAGGGCAACCAGCTTTCCATCGGAGGAACTGACATCGATATCCACCACCGCGGAGGTTCGACCCGTACGTCTCACGACCGCCACGCCGTCGAGAAAGGCGCCGACACCGGGCCGCAGGTAATCGACGCGCAGGTTCATGGTGGGAACCCCTCCCCCGACTGTCATGCCGAGTGCGAAGTCGCCAACGACATCGATCAGCGCCGCGATCGCACCGCCGTGAAACTGCTGGGAACCCACGGCCCCCCGTTCGAACTCGTCCCGTATGGGCATGCGCACCGCCAGCCTGGAGGTGGCATGGTCGATGCTCAGAATCTCAAGGTTCATCATCCGGATGAAGGGCGAACGCCTGAAGATCGCCTCGACATCTTCCTTCTGGAGCGGCTTCTTCGCTGGATCGCTCATGGCTTCACCAGGATCTTTCCGAAGACCTTGCGGTCTTCAAGCTGCTGGAAGGCTTCGTTGACTTGATCGAGGCCGTAGGTGGCGTCGACGATCGGCTTCAATTGGCCCTTGCGGACGAGTTCGAGCAGACTGGTGAGGTCTTCGCGCGCCCAGCCATTGGAGCCCAGGACCTGCAGCTCGTAGCTCCAGATGAACCGAAGATCTTCCTTGGGGTCGTAGCCTGCGGTCGCGCCGCATGTGAGGATGCGGCCGCCCCGATGCAAGGTCCTCAATGACTTGACCCAGGTATCGCCACCGGTGAAGTTGACGACCACGTCCATCCCCTTCTCGTACAGCCGACGATGCGGCTTGCCGAAATTGGTGAAGACCCATTTCATGAAGTCGTCCTGCTTGTAGTCGACGACATGGTCGGCGCCCAGTTCCTTCAGACGGGCCAGCTTTTCCGGGCTCGACGCGGCAGCGACCACCTCGGCACCGGCCAGCTTGGCCAACTGCACGCAGCAGGTGCCCACGCCGCCCGACGCCCCCAGGATCAGGACCTTCTCGCCGGACGCGACTTTGCCGATCGTCACCATCATGCGCCATGCGGTGCCGTATGCAACAGGCAGGCACGCCGCCGTCTCGAAGCTGACGTCATCCGGAAGCCGGACCAGATGGTGATCGGGGATAGCACAGAACTCTGCGAGGCCACCATGGCGCGCCTCTCCGATCACTCCCCCGAAGGTCTTGCGGTCGGATGGATCGACCATCACGCGATCGCCGACCTTCCACCCGCCTTCGACACCGGGTCCCACCTCGACGATTTCGCCCGCCAGGTCCAGGGCCATGATCATCGGCATGGGTACCGTGATGCCCGGCATGCCGTTGCGCGTGAACACGTCGTGGTAGTTCAGCGATGCCGCCCCCACCTTGATGACGACTTCGCCGGCCTGTGCCACCGGATCTGCGAAGTCCGACTCGTACCGGATGGTTCCAGGACCACCGTGTTCATAGATTACAGCCGCTCTCATGTGTCGCTCCCGTTATGAAGTTGATTGGGTAAATTGAATGGCGGTATGGCTCGCGTGCGCGGGCCCCACCCATAGGCAGGGAGCGTCCTCACCCCAGGTACGCGCCGTGCTGAAGGGCACATCGCGATCGTCGAGGTAGTCCCTGAGAGCAGCCAGTGACCGCACGGCAATGCAGGCCGCGGCAACCCGTTGGGCAGGCGAAACTCCGAGAACCGGGCAGACGCTCCGCATCGTCTGCTCGTCCAGGATCCACACCGCGCCATGCTCCAGATCGAAGCGGTACGCGCGATCGACAATGTGATGGGCGCCCAGCAGCGGCTGGAGTCGCTTCGCGGAGGAAGCACTGTCTGGAACGACCAGATACACGGCCTCGAGCGACTGTGCCCCATTCGGGTGGTCCAGGAGATGCTCCTGCCACAGCACATCGCGCGTCACGTGCTCGATCACGATGAACCTGGCCTCGGGATGGACCTTGGGATCGAGGTAGACATTCCGGAACATTGCGCGACGAACCGATTCATCATGCAGTCCGAAGGTTGCATCTCTTTCCAGTTCCACCGGCGCATTCGCCACCACTCCAGCTCTCACGAGGGCGGGATGCGCGCGCATTGCGTCGGCGCAGTCCAGGGCAACGATATGCAGGCCTTCATACAGATCCAGCATGCCCTTGACATTGCTTGGCAGCGCGCGATCAACAAGCCCCAGCAGTTCCAGGTAACCCTGCTTGAACATCGCACACCGGTTGCCCGAACCCCATGGCACGACCGGCCCACCTGGAGTTGTCGCCCCGGCATGCATGCTGATGGGCGACAGCCTGAACCCAAGTCTCTGGAACGCGGACTCGGCGGATTGCAGGTTGGCGATGGCGAGGCCCACGTGATCGAGGCCCAGCGGGACGGCTCGCGTCCCGAAGTCAACGCCTTGAAAGGACATCTCATTCATGAACGAGCGCTTCCGGGAGTGAGGAATCAACTTCGCTTTCCAGCTGGAGCGCCGCGTGAAGCGCCTGGTCCATGTCCGCGATGAGGTCCTCCACGCTTTCCAGGCCCGCGTGGATACGAAGAAGAGGACCTTCGCAAAGCTGTGGATTCACTGTTCGCGCTGGTGGCGGGTCCACAAGCAAGGCAAGACTTTCGTAGCCGCCCCAGGACAGCCCGATGCCGAACAGCTCGAGTTGACGAAACAGCAGGGAGAGCTGAGCCCGGCTCATCGGCCGCAGGACCACGCCGAACAGACCACTGGCTCCAGAGAAGTCGCGCTTCCACAGTTCATGACCCGCATCTCCATGCAGAGCCGGATGCAACACGCGTTGCACGGCGGGGTGCTGCTGGAGAGTGCGCGCAAGACGCACGCCGTTCTCCCAATGGCGCTGCATGCGGACCGCGAGCGTGCGCAAGCCACGCAGGGCCAGGTAGATATCGTCCGGGCCGGCAGTCTCGCCAAAGTGGTGGGCGCTCGCCTGCAGCGCTGGCCAGGCACGCTCGTTTGCCGTCGCGACGCCAAGCAGCGCATCGGAGTGCCCCACGATGTATTTCGTTGCTGCGTGCACCGAAACGTCGACCCCATGCTCGAACGGTTTGAAGAAAAGCGGCGTAGCCCAGGTGTTGTCCAGGATCACGAGGGCACCAGCGTCATGGGCAATGCTGGCCAACGCGGGAATGTCCTGGATCTCGAACGTCATCGAGCCCGGGGATTCCAGGTAGACGGCGCTCGTGTTCGATTTCATCCGCGCCGCCATGTCCGCAACATCGGTCGGATCGAAGTACTCGACTTCGATGCCGAGACGCCGCATCACCTGCTCCGCAAAGATGCGTGTGGGGCCATAGACACTGTCACTGATCAGCAGATGGTCCCCACCTTTCAGCACACCCAGCAGTGCATGTGTGCAGGCAGACAGTCCCGAAGGAAACAGGATGGACCTGAATCCGCCTTCCAGCTCGCAGATGGCGGACTCGAGGGCCCTCGTCAGCGGCGAGCCGAATCGTCCGTAGCTGGCCATGGGATTGCCTTCGCTCTTTCTCGAATCCCACTCTTCCAGGGTCTCGGACAGGATCGTCGAGCCGCGATACACCGGAACATTCACCATGCCCGCGTGTTCCGCAGGTGCCCGTCCCAGATGGGCCAGCTGTGTGTGGAGCTGAGGAAGAGACTTGTGATTCGGCGAACAGATCATGTTGCAACTCGTGTTTCGGTGCAAAAATTCTAGGCCCATGCGAGAGGAATCAACTTCCATATTTTTGCGCAAATCCACTATCCTAAAGAAGCAAATCCCACGTAATTGTCTTTTATTGAAAATGTTTTCTCATCCAACTGTAGATCGCCTTTCCCCCTACTAAAAGACCGGGCCATCCCCCCACAGACATCGGCGAACGCGTCGCCCTCGCATCCACTCCGTGCTCATGGGTCCGAATCGGAGAAACGCGGTGTCTCAAAACCGTATTGCCATTGGCCCTCGGCGACACGCGCGCCCGTAGGACGTGCGCCGCTGATCTGCGCCATCACTGAGCTGATCGTTTGCAGACGGGCCTGGCTTGCCTCCCATGGCACGCACACGCTGTACCTGAGTCGCCGGACCGGATGGCGAAAACCCATGAGGCTCACCGCATCGAAGTGGTTCGGCTCTTGCGAACTGGCTTGCCAAACAAAGGAAAGCTTGACGTCGAAGCGATCGCCCACAGACATGGCTTGACGCGTGTGCACCTGTACGACCTTGAAGTTCGGATCGCCATGCACGACAGTCGGCGCCCCGAGCGCGTTCCCGCCTGCCAGGTGATCGATCCCCCCGGGTCGCATGGAACCGCAATGCATCGCCGGGCTTCCACTGATGACAAAGATCGGGCCAAGGTCACCGGCCGTATCCCTGAGCACACCCTTGCGCCGATATCGCGCTCTGCCCGTGTCGCCCGTCGGAGATTCGCCTGGGCTGCGCAAGGCCGCAGCGCTCAACATGCCACCGGCCTCGATAGGCCGTACGAAGGAAATGCGAACTGGCAGCAATGACGGCCGTTGAGGCCCTCCTACCCGAGTCAATGCCGAAGAGGATTGCTAGGATTCAAGACGCTTGCGCGCATCACGCAGAGTGCGCCTGCTGCGCATTCCCCTACTCCGCGACAATGCCAGATGCCCTGGCGACCTCGCTCCAACGTAGCATGCTGGTCTTGAGGAACGAGGCGAATTCCTCTGGCGTGGAGGCCACGACCTGCCCGCCCATCGCTTCAAATTTCTTGACCATCTCTGGATCACGCAGGATCGTCACCAGCTCCTTGCTCACCTTGTCCACGATCGCCGCGGGCGTCTTGCCGGGCATCAGGATGCCCTGGATCTCGTTGATCTGAAAGTTGGGGAATCCACACTCCTTCATGGTTGGCACATCGGGAAGACTGGGAATGCGCTCGTTCGTGGCAACCGCCAATGCGCGCAACCGTCCCGCCCGCACGTATTCGATCGCCGATCCGATGTTGGCGAAATGCATCGACACATGCCCTGCGATCAGATCGACATTGGCCGGCCCACCGCCGCGATAGGGCACATGGTCAATCTCGATCCTGGCCTCGCGCTTGAGGAGTTCGCCTGCGATGTGCGATGCGGTTCCGACACCGGAGGAAGCGAACTTGATGGTGCCCGGCCGACGCTTCGCCTCCGCAACGAGTTCACTGACGCTCGTGATCTTCGAGGTGACTGGCACGAGCAGGACACTGGGCAAAGTCACGATCTGCGTCACGGGAGCCAGGTCCTTGGCCATGTCGAAGCCGAGCTCCTTGAACATGACCGGAAAGACCAGATAGTTGAACGTGATGCCGACCATGGTGTAGCCGTCGCCTGCGGCCTGGGCCACCTGCCGCGTACCGATCAACCCGCTTGCGCCCGCCTTGTTCTCCACGAACACAGGCTGGCCCAGCTTCTGGCCCAGACGTTCTCCGAGCAACCTGGCAACCAGGTCAGTGGCACCGCCCGGCGCGAAGGGCGCGACGTACCGGATCGGCTTGGTCGGGTACTCATCCGCCATTGCCGAGGGAAGCGGACCTTGCATCGCACACGTCACAAGTGCCGCGGTCAGGAATTGAAATCTTGTCATCGTGTCTCCTTTGTCTTCATCGAGAAAACGTCAAGCGAGTGCGGATGCAGGGGAAGCCCATCGGCACGTTTCGCGTTGGACCTAGGCGTCAAGGACTAGGTCTGAAATCGGCACGGCTTGGCATGTCAGGCACGACGCGTCGTCCGGCGCCGCGACCTCCACCAGGTGGCGTGCGCTACCACGCAGAATGGCCGTCGAGCAGCTCTCGCATTGGCCGACGCGGCATCCGGCGGCCATGGAAAGGCCTTCGCTCTCGAGGCAGTCGAGGATGGTGCCGCTGCGTGCGGTCCACGTGACCGTCCTCCTGCTGCGTGCCAGTTCGATCGAGAACGGTCCTTGCGGCACCTCGGACGCTCCGTTGGGCGCCTGGAACAGCTCCTGGAATATCTCGAACCGCATGACCCCGCGTTCCAGCAGGCCGCGCGTCATCGACTCCATCATGGGCGCCGGTCCACATAGAAAGAACCGCGCGCGTTGTGCGATGAGGTCCTGCGAGATATCGGCCGCACCGATGCGGCCCGGTCTGTCGAAGCGATCACCCGGCTTGGGACGGCTCAGATGGTGGATCACGCTGAGGTTCGGCAGCCTCTTCGCAAGCCGGTCGAGCTCGTCCGCGAACGCGCGACCTCTCTCTTCCCGGTCCGCGTAGTGCAGGACGATCCTCGGCTCCGAGGCCGCGCCTTCCAACGACCGCAGATAGCCGATGAAAGGCGTGATCCCGATCCCCGCGGCGACCAGCACGAGGGGAAAGGAGGTCGCGCGGGGAATGACGAACTGTCCCGCGGGCGCACGCACCTCCACCCGGTGACCCGCGACGACGTCGTCGTGGATGTGCATGGAGATACCGGACTGGCGCTTGACCGTGATCTCGTAACCCGACGGCCTGCGGTCGGCGGCGCACGACAGCGAATAGGACCTTGCCCCGGAAGAAAAGCGCACGGTCAGATGCTGCCCCGGCAGGAACGCAGGCAGTGCGAACGCCTGCTCCGGCACCAGTTCCAGCGTGCAGACGCCAGGCGCTTCGTCGCGTCGGGCGCGGACCACGAACGGCAGGAATCCCGGCCACGCGCCCTTCGCGCTGAGCTCCACCTGGCACGCGAATGATCGTAGCGGCAGCGCGCCGCTCACGGGATCCGCCATCTGGTTGGAAATGAGATTGTTGTAGTTGCTCCCCTCGGGATCTCCCGGCGGACTGCCGGTCAGACCGAGATCCGCACACTCCTGCCAGAACCCGTAGTCCGCGACGACCACCGCCGGGTGGATGGAGTCGTCCACACGCACGCGCATGCGCGACCTGCCCACCCGCGAACGGATGGTGACCCAGTCTCCCGTGTCGACTCCGCGCCGGCGGCCCGTCTCGGGATGGATGCGGATCTCGGGGAAGGGCGCGCGCTTGCGGAGCGAGGCAATGCCGCGGTCCTGCGAGTGGCGGAAGTTGCCACGATTTCCCGTCGTGAGCACCAGCGGGAATTCTGTCGTCGGCACATCTGCCGGTTCCGCGAACAGGGGGACGGGCGGATGACCATGACGCGCGAACAGCTCCGAATAGACTTCGACGCGCCGCGTCTGGGTCTGGAATCCCGTGTCCCTGTACTTTCGGTACCTCTGCTCCAGGGGCACCCGGATTCCCGCAGGGCTGGCGCGAAGCCGGGCCACGTCGATGCCCATCGGCTCGAGGACGTGGTTCCAGCCCGCATCGATGCTGCCGCCGAAGAACTCTGCCTCCAGACCCAGCCGACAGGCCAGGTCGAAGACGATCTCCATATCTGAGCGACTTTCGCCGCGCGGCGCCACCATGGACTGTCGCAACAGGACGAGTTCCTCCGCGGCCTGCGAGATCTCGAAGCCCACACGTAGACTCTCCCGCTCCCAAGGTGAACTCACCGGCAGCACGATGTCGGCATATTCCGCCGTGGGATTCATGAACGGGTCGCAGTGCACCTGGAACTCGAGCGCCTCGAGCGCCTGCCTGGAACGATGCGGATCGGGATGCGACACGAGCAGGTTGGTTCCAAACGCCACCAGCGCGCGCACGCGGTACGGCTCTCCTTCCAGGACGGCTGCATGCAGGTCCTTCGATGTGATCCATCCCATTGAAGGCGGGCCCAAGGGGCGCTCCCCGAGTCCCAGGGCCTTGGCACGACTCTCCGGGCGCATCAGGGCGATGCCACTGACGCGTCGAACGGGATGCCTGGTGAAGAGCACATTGCCGCCTGGTGCATCGAAGCACCCCTTGAGGGCGTGGAGCAGCGCGATCGCCCGGTCCGTCTGCGTGGCATTGGTGTGCTGCGCGATGCCGTTCCAGCCGTAGTAGGCGATGGATTTCGCTTGGAGGAAGGCGTCGCCGAGCGCCTCGACTTCCTGGGCACCGATCCAGCAGATCTCGGCCACCCGCTCGGGCGTGAACTCCGCGCAGGCCTCGGCATAGCGTTCGAACGCCGTGCGGCAATCCACGTCGCCATCGCGCGCGCGAATGCTGTGCGCGCCCCACAGGCTGGTCGTCACACCCTGCGCGTCACTCGGTGCGGGCACTTCGGCCGATGCGTCCCAGACGACATAGGCATCCGCCTGGTCGCCGGTCCAGCCCAGGTCCTTCCCACGAAGGAACAGTCCGGTGTCCTCGCGGACCAGGAAAGGGCCGTTGCTCCACTGCTCCATGAATTGCCGGTCGAATCCCTTCCGGTCGATCAGCAGTCTTGCGATCCCCAGCGCAAGGGCGCCATCGGTGCCGGGCCGGATGCGGTACCAGGCATCGGCGGTGAGAGCGGAACCGGACTTGTGCGGATCCACCACCAGCAGTCGCGCGCCCCGCGTACGCGCCTCGGCGATGGCGTTCGCCTGGGCCAGCCAGGAGTTCGCGGGGTCGTGACCCCAGAGCACGATGAGATCGGCATGGGCGTAGTCCGGTGTCGGCAAGCCGCATCCGAAGGTGAACGCATGCCCGTAGTCCTTGTGCCAATTGCAGAGCTCCACGGCCATGCAGTTGTTGGGACTACCGTAGAGCTGGATCAGCCGCTGGACCCATTCCGTGCTGTCCGAAATGGCGCTTGAACTCTGGGAAGTGACAGCGAAGGCGACAGATTCCGCTCCATGCTCGCGCTTGAAGTGCGCAAGCCGCTCGGCGATCTCCGCCATTGCATCCTGCCAGGAGATCTCGACCCAGCCCGGATCGGCATCCCCCTTGGCCCGCGTGCGACGCAGCGGGCGCTCCAGTCTCTGCGCGCTGTGCGCGATCTCTGGCGCCGCCCGCCCCTTGGGACACAGCGCCTGCCCCGTCGGGTGGGTGGGATCGGGCCGTACCTCGACCAATCTGCCCGCTTCCACCACGTTGATGGTTCCGCACCGGGAGCGGCACAGCGAACAGAAGCCTTGTTTTTCGACGCGCTCGGGAGAGTTCATGGCATGGTGGATCGAGAATCGTGCTCGGCACGGAACCTGGGAGGCACGGGCTCTGGTCAGGGGGCATGTTCACGTTGCCTCGCGCGCGGCATGCGCGTCACGGCACCGTGTTGCCGGTACCGCGCGACCGCACCTGCGCGAGCGGCCACTTCAGTTGAGCGGCGCCGCGGTCGGTGTCAGATTCGCCGCCTTCGCCGCATCCTTCCAGAACCTGAGCTCCGCTTCGAAGAACCTGTCCATGTCCGCCGGTGTTCCGCCCATCGGTTCGATCGATTGCTTGGACAGGCGCTCCAGCACTTCGGGCGATTTGAGGATCTCGTTGACTTCCCTGTTGATCCGCTCGACGACCTCGGCCTTCATGCCCGCAGGTCCGGACAGGCCGATCCAGTAACCGGAGACCAGGCTGGGAAATCCGGACTCGGCAAGGGTCGGCACCTCGGGCATGAACTGGGATCGCTTGCCGGAAGTGACGAAGAGCGCCTTCAGGGCGCCCGCCCGCACCATCTCGCGTTGCGACGTGATCGTTCCGACCATTCCGGAGACGGCCCCTCCCATCACGTCCTGCATGGCCGCGACCGCACCCCGGTAGGGGATGTGGTTGAGCTCGACGCCGGCCTGCTTGGCAAGCGACGCCACCAGCAGGTGCTGGGCCGACCCGACTCCCACCGACCCGTAGGAGAATTCGTTCGGCTTCTGCTTGGCGAACGCGATGAGCTCCCTAACGCTCGACACCGGACTCCTGGAGGAAGCCGTGACAAGGTTGTAGACGATGCCCATCAATGCCACGTTCTGCAGACCTTGGCGATAGTCGTATCCCAGGTTCGCGTAGACCCACGGATTCGTTGCATTCGAACTGTTCGAGATCAGAAGCGTATAGCCGTCCGGAGGAGAATTCGCGACGTAAGCGCTGGCAATGACCGTGTTCGCACCACTCTTGTTCTCGACAATCACGGGGGTCCTGAGCCGGTCCGACAGCCCCTTCGCGAACTCCCTGGCGATGATGTCGGTGGCGGCTCCGGGGTTGTAGCCGACGATCAGCCGAATCGGCCTGGACGGAAAGGCCGACTGGGCCGTGGCGGCGCCCATCCATGCGATCCCGAGGGCCAGCGTCGCCGACACGACTGCGCGCCGCGCCAGACTCCTCGGGGATGTGATGTTCACTTGGTTCATGAGCAGCTCCGTGGGGACTTCCGGCCAGGCGCCTAGGCGACGTTGAAGCGACTCGCCTGCATCAGGCCGTGGACCGACGCGGCGGCTTCGAGCGAATAGACCCGTTCGAGGAGTTCTGACCTGCGGTCCTGCGTCATGAACGGCTGCGCCATGTCGCTGAATTTTTCTTCCAGGTCGCGATCGGACATGGGATTCTTGGGATCGCCGATCGGGTAGTCCACACGCCTGCTGTGCACCTTGCCGTCCTTGGTGTGGATCTCCGTGATCCCGGCGCGACCGAACCGGTCGAGTTCCGGGTCCGCCTCGAAAGTGATCTTCCCGATCAGCTCCCTGACCGCGGAGCTGTTCCATTTCTCGGGCGTGTACTGGTTCGGACCGACACGGCGATCGATGATGGAGATGGCGGTCAGGAAGTAGGAGGAATGGTCGGCCGATTCCTTGTTCTGGGGATACTTCTTGACCGGATCGCCGGTGTGTTCGACGCACCGCGTGCCAGCCTTCACGATGATCTTCTCGACCTCGTCCGCCTGGATGTCGTGCTCCTTGGCCAGCGCGATCGTGGCATTGACGTGGCCATGGGTGGAGGCGTCGGCCGCGACCGCCTTGTAGATCGTGTCCCTGATGTGGAACTTGGTGACCGGCGCGAGCAGGAGATCAAGGTTCATGTCGCCGCGCATCACCGAAGAGACGAAGCCCTTGTTGCCCTCGATCACGCGCTTGGGACCGGTCAGGCCGCGCTTGGCCTGCATGGCGGCCATGATTCCTCCATAGGCCGTCCTCGGAAAGCGCAGGTTCTTGGTCATGCTGTAGTCCTCACCCGTCGCATCGAGCACGCCGAGAATCATGTTGGTACTGCCGCCGATCCCGACCGCGTGCTCCATCTGATCGCGGTCGAGGCCCAGTAGATGGCCGGCAATGATGGGCATCAGGAACGCGCCGCGGGAATCCGTGTTCCAGCCCTTCGTCTCGATCGTCGGATTCGATGCGGAGGCGTTCGCGCAGGCATCGTTGAAGCGGGCAGACAGTTCGAAACCCATCACGATCGTTCTAAGCACGTCGATGCCGCGGGTTTCGCGCTGCTCGCCCAGGGCCAGCACCGCAGGAATGAGTTCTCCAGGGTGGTTGCCCAGAACCTCCTTCCCGACGGGAATCAAGTAGGTGTCGTTGAAGTCCAGGTAGCGGACCATGACGCCATTGGCCAGCGCGGCATTAAGGCAGGAGGTCTTCTCGCCACTGCCGATGATGGTGGAGTCCTTGGCGCCTCCAAGGTCCTGTGCGAACTCTCGCATGATGCGCGAGGCGGTACCCGAGTAGCCGCCGATTGCGCAGCCGAACATGTCGACCAGCGCGCGCTTCGCCTCGTGAAGGACCTCCCTGGGCGGCTCCCTGAACGCGGGATCGAATGACAGATCAACCAGTTGACGAGCGACGGACATCATCCTTCTCCTGTTAAAAACTTGCTCGATTCATCGCGGAATCGTTCCAATATGTGATACTATGTTCTATATTGATATGGCGATTGATATTCGGTTGACGCGCCCCGTCTGTCATTCGGGATTTCCCCAATTTTTCAGCCTCTTTGCAGACGATTTGTCTCAAATACTGATACCTGAAAACAATCGGAGAATTTCGGGCAGAGGAGGTTCGGGGACGCGACGAGGACCGGACCATGTGGGTGCCGTGCGATGCCACCGCTCTTCAGGTGCTGAACGACGCACACGGCGCAATCGGATGCAGCGGCGTGACGAGGTTCATCAGGCTCGCCCCGTTAACTTGGAGGAGGCACGCCTTGCGTCGTGCTCCCGTGACGTGTCGCCAGCCGCAAGCGCAACATCGGCGCCTGGTGCAACCAGGGCGCCTGACGAAACAACCCGGTCCGAATGCGTTGCCATGACGGCACCGGTTGGCGTGGCTTGCCGGCCGCGGTGATTCTCCGGTAACCCGCGCGGGCGCCGCAGCCGGAGATCATCGAGGCCGCTGACCCGTCGGAGCGCGCCGCCCGCGGCGTCGAGCGCTGACGCGTCCAGCCCGGCTTCCCTGGACGCGGCGCACATCACCACCGAGCCCCCCCGGTGCGCTTCATTCCGCCGGGAACCGGTAGGCCAGGTGGATGGACGCACGACTCGAGGATTCAACCTGCGGCTCTACCGACCTGCGCAAGCAGACTGATGTCCGGCTGCCCGTATTCACCCAGCCATGGGACGGGATGCTCTCTTGCATCACCTTCCATCGTTCAACACGCCTTCCGGATGCCTTCCCACCGGTACCCGGCGCCGAAGGAACCGGGGCCCCGGACATCTGCCTCCGAGTTCAGTCGAGGTCCGGCTCGGCATCTGCGCTCGACGGCCGGGCGCAGCATGCGACGGGATGCGTTCCGGGCGCATGCGCGATGGCACGGATAGCCGCGATCAAGGCAGACCCGGTGCCGTAGCGTCCACTCACGACTCCCGAGGTTTGAGGAAGTCCCCACGACGCATCGCGGGATGCGCGCGCTCGTACTGTCTTGGATAGAAAACGCTGCCTCCCAGTTCAACGGCGGCAACCCAGGGCCAGCGCGGATTGAACAACATGCCGCGCCCAAGGGCCACCATGTCCGCCTGTCCTGACTGGATGATGTCCTCGGCCTGCCTGGGCTCCGTGATCAGGCCGACGGCAATCACCGGCAACCCCGCCTCGCGTTTGATGGCTTCGGCGAAGGGCACCTGGTACCCGGGATGGATGACCAGTTTCTGCTCGGAGGTGACACCGCCGCTGGAAGCCGTGACATAGTCGCAGCCCCTGGCTTTCAGAACCTTGCACAAGGCGATGCTGTCGTCCAGGGACCAGCCACCTTCGGCCCAGTCGGTTGCCGATATGCGGATACCGACAGGCTTGGAACTCGGCCACACCTCGCGCACTTCATCGAATACCTCCACGAGGAAGCGGATGCGATTCTCGAAGCTGCCGCCGTACTCGTCGGTTCGCGCATTCCCGAAGGTGGACAGGAAGCTGTGAAGGAGATATCCGTGCGCTCCGTGGATCTCGACCAGGTCGAAGCCGCAGGCATCCGCTCGCCTGGCACCTTCCGCAAAGGCCCTTCGCACACGCTTGAGACCTTCACGGTCCAATGCAAGCGGGTTGACCCGTCCTGGGTGCGGCGTGTCCGAGGCGCTCCACAGGTCCCACCCGCCATCCTCAGTGGCGACGGGACGTTGTCCCTCCCAGGCCTTCGTCACGGAGCCCTTGCGGCCGGAATGGGCCAGCTGCATGCCCATCCTGGTGCGACTATGCTGGCGCGCGAAGTCGAGAATGCGACGCAGGGGGGCAATCTGCGCGTCCGACCAGATGCCGAGGTCGCTGTTGCTCACACGTCCCGCGGGCTCCACCGCGGTGGCTTCCGTCATCACGATGGCGGCGCCGGAGAGCGCAAGACCTCCCAGGTGCACCAGTTGCCAGTCGGACGCGCAGCCGGTCTCGTCGCAGGAATACTGACCCATGGGCGACACCATGATCCGATTTTCCAGCTCGACGTTTCGAAGCTTGTATGGCGATAGTAGCGCGGGCTGATTCATGACTCTCCTTTTGAAGTGTTTGCAAGTTAGGGAAGCTGGATGTTTCCGGCCTGGATGACTTTCGCCCATCGCGTCTTGGCATCGCTCATGAACGCCTGGAACTGCTCGGGGCTGCCTCCTGCCGCATCGACACCGAGGTTCGTGAACCGGTCCCTGGTCTCGGGGAGCGCGAGGATCCGATTCACCTCCCGGTTCAATCGGGCGACGACGGGACCTGGCGTCCTGGCCGGCGCCAGCAGTCCGAACCATTCACTCGCCACGACATCGGGATATCCGAGTTCGGAGAACGTGGGAACGTTGGGAGCGCTTGCCATGCGCGATTTCGCAGCGACCGCCAATGCACCGACCCGACCTTCCTTGTAGACACCGGCAAACGTGCCCATCAGGGACACGGCCAGCGGTATGTGCCCACCCACCAGATCAGGGACCGACGCTGCGGCGCCCTTGTACGGCACATGGGTGAGGTCCAGGCCGGCCGCCTGCTTGAACAGTTCAAGCGCCAGGTGTGGCGTGTTCCCCGTCCCCGAGGACGCGTACGACAGCGAGCCAGGGTGTTCCTTCGCGTACCTGACGACTTCTGGCAGGCTCTTGAATGGCGATCGCGCGCTGGTGAATAGGATGGCGGGCGTCGTCGCGATCAGCGCGATGGGCGCGAAGTCGCGGTCGGTGTTGTAGGGAACCTTTTCCTTGTACAGGGCCGGATTCGTGACGTGGCTGGTCACGGCAACCAGCAGCGTGTAGCCGTCAGGTTCCGCCCTGGCGACCACGTCGGAACCCAGCATCCCGCTCGCACCCGGGCGGTTCTCGACATAGGCGGTGACACCCAGTCCTCCATTGATCTTCTCGGCGATGTACCTGGCCACCGCATCGGTGCCGCTCCCCGCGGTGAACGGGACGATCAGCCGGATTGGCTTGGACGGATAGTCACCCTGCGCAAAGGCGCCGAGCGCGGCGAAGGCCGTGACCAGAACGGCACCGGCGAGTCGAAGCAGTTTCATGTCTCACTCCTAGAATATGTTTGTTCCAAATATTGATACACAATATCAAATTTTATAACAGCCTGTGCCGATACGCCAGTCTTCGCACCTAGGGGTTGCCCCGGATCCTGAAAATCCGCGCTCACTTCGGTGGTCTCGCGAAGAGCGCACGCCAGCCAGGGCGGCCCGCCACCACGCGCCAGTCCGGTCCGGACACCGCGCCTAGAGCGCGGGCATTCGTTCGATCGCGACCAGGCAACTCTGGGCCGCGCAACCCTGGCCCAGCCTGGAGCTGGGGCGGTCCGACGTCAGCACGTTCGGATTGCCCCGGAGATCCATTCCGCCCTGCTCCGGATCGTTCGAGGGCTCGTACCAGGCCCCCGTGGGAAGGATCAGCACGCCGCGCATCACCCGCGCGTCGAGCAGCGCAGAGGCCAGGCACTGCCCCCTGTCGTTGAAGAGCCTGACGGCGTCGCCCTCCTCGATCCCTGCATCGAGCGCGTCGTAGGGATGGATGTGGACGCACTCGCGCCCGTTGACCTTGGAGGCCTGGCTCACCCGACCGAAATCGAGCTGGCTGTGGAGCCGGGACTCCGGCTGCCTGGAGATCAGGTGGTAGGGAAAGCGCCTTGCCGCGCTGGCGCCGAGCCACTCCCGGGGTTCGATCCACGCGGGGTGGCCGGGGCAGTCGTCATAGTGCAGCGCGGCAATCTCGTCGGAAAACAGCGCAATGCGTCCGCTGGGCACGGGCAGGGGGTGAGCCAGGGGATCGCGGCGGAAATCCGCCAGGTAGATCCGTTCCCGATCCACCGGCAACTCCGCGTGGCCGGCCTTCCAGAATTCCTCGAAGCCTGGCATCTGGTGCTGCAGGCGAACCGCAGCGTCGTTCGCGGTGGTGCCATAGAGATGCTCGATCCATTCGAACGCCGATCGCCCTTCCGTGAATTCCGCTTCGCAGCCCAGCCGATGCGACAGGTCGCGGAAGATGTCGTAGTCGTTGCGCGCCAGCGCAACCGGATCCACGGCCTGCTGCATCGCAAACAGGAATTCGCATCGCTTGTTGCCCGCGATGTCATCGCGCTCGAGCGACGTGGTGGCGGGCAGGACGATGTCGGCGCGGCGCGCCGCCGGCGTCCACAGCGGATCCTGCACCACGATGGTCTGCGGCTTCTGCCAAGCCCTGCACAGCCTGTTCAGGTCCTGGTGATGATGAAATGGGTTGCCGCCTGCCCAGTAGACGAGTCGCGTGTCGGGATACCGATGGACTGCGCCATCGTAGACAAACTCCGAACCGGGATTCAGTAGCATGTCGGAGATTCTGGACACCGGTATGAAACTGGGGATGGCCTTCCTGCCCTGCGACATCGCCGGGGATCTTGTCCGCGGATAACCGAGGCCGACACCTCCCAGGGAGCCATAGGCCATCCCGAAGCCACCACCCGGCAACCCGATGTGGCCGATGACGCTGGCAAGCGCGACCGCCGCCCAATAGGGCTGCTCGCCATGCTCCGCCCGCTGAAGCGACCATGTCATGGTAATGAAGGAGCGCCGGGCGCACAGCTGGAGCGCGAGCGCGACGATGGCCTCGGCGGGCACGCCGGAGATCGACGCGGCCCAATCGGCGGACCGCGCGATGCCGTCACTCCGCCCCATGACGTAGTCCAGGAATTTCTCCGCTCCGGTGCAGTGGGTGCGCAGAAACTCCCGATCATGCAGGTCGCGTGAGACGATGGTGTGGATCAGGCCCAGGATCAGCGCCACGTCCGTGTTCGGCCTGATGGCGATCCACTGCGCATCCGGGGTGGCCTCAAGATCGCCGCGGTCCGGCGATACGTTGACCAGGCGCACGCCTCGGGCACTCATTTCGCGCAGCGTATCGCCGAGCAGGTGGCGCCCGATGCCGCCGGCCTCGATCTGGGCGCTATGCAGCGGCAGCCCGCCGAACGCAAGCACCGTTCCCGCGTGCTCCAGGACATTGCGCAGGCTGGTCGATCGTCCGTAGAACGCGTCGTCATTTCCCAGCAGTCTCTTCAGGATGACGCTGCCAGCCGCGACGCTGTAGGAATCCACGTGACCCGTGAACCCACCCACGAGATTGAGCATGCGCCTCAGCAGCGTCGCGGGATGGTTGAAGCGCCCGGAGCTGGCCCAACCGTACGAGCCGGCGAAGATGGAACGGTTGCCGTGCTCGAACCTGACGCGGGAGATCTCGTCGGCCACCAGTCCGATGGCCGTGTCCCAGTCCACCTCCACGAAGTCGTCCGTGCCCCGGCGCGTGGTGTCGCTGCGGTGCCGCCTGTCCAGCCATCCCCGGCGAACCATCGGGGAGCGTATGCGTCGCGGAGAGCTGATCCAGTCGGGGACGGCGTGGATCAGCGCCGAAGGCGCTGGATCGTGCGCGAACGGACGCACGCCGACGATCGCGTTGCCTTCCACGGTGACGACGTACGCGCCCCAGTGACTGCAGTGGAAGACGTCACGTCGGGATGCCATCACGCCTCCGGATTGCGATCTGCGCCTAGTTGCTGGGGACCGCAGCCGGAACCCTTTGCCAGCTCGCGCGCCACGACGTCCGTGGACGCTCCGGGGCTGTACCCCACGACGAGACGGACCGGCCGGTCAGGGTACGCTGCCTGGGCCGACACCATGTCGACCCCGCACAGCGACGCGAGAGCCGCCAGCAGGACTCCGCCGAAACCAGACGCGATCTTCATGAAGGAGTCCTTGTTTCAGGGCGCGCTGCAATACACCCACGGCGTATTCGACGCGGCATTGATTTCCGCGAGCTGGGTGAACGGCAGCACCACCATGTGCAGACCATCCACGAAATAACATGCACCCTTCTGCGTCGTGTCGGGCCCGGTCGGCACGAAGCACGTGGCCATGCCTGCCATGATCGTGCAGATCAGAAGGCCTGCAAACAGAACTCTCATCGGCTTTCTCCTTCAGGTAAGGCAAGGGTGAATCGGCCCACACCGCAATACGCATACGCGGGCGGGTCGTCAGGCGTCCGGCGTCAGGATGACCTTTCCGAAGTGCCCGCGCGCCTCCATGAGCCGGTGCGCCTCGGCGGCTGAAGACAAGCCGAAACGGTGCGAATGCGTCGCTCGGATCCTTCCCTCTTCAAACTTTGGCCACACCAGCGCCTCGATCTGCCGGGCGATCTTGGCCTTGTACTCGGGAGACCGTGTCCTGAGCGTGGAGCCTGTGTAGACCAGCCGCTTCAACATCAACGGCATCAGGTCGATCTGAACCTTCGAGCCGGCTGCGAATGCCAGCTGTACGATCCTGCCCGAATGCTTTGCGGCCTTGAAGTTCTTCTCCACATTGGCGCCGCCAACGATGTCCAGGATCATGTCCGCGCCTCCGCGCTGTCGCACGAGCTCGACGAAGTCCTCGCGGGCGTAGTCGATGCTCACGTCCGCGCCGATCTCCGTGCAGTATCCGCACCGTTCGGAAGGACTGTCGGTCGCGATGACCTGAACGTCGAAGGCCTTCGCCAGCTGGATGGCGGTCGACCCCAAGGCTCCCGCCCCGCCGTGGACCAGCAGGAGCTGACCCGCCTTCAGCCCCCCATCGTGGAAGAGATTGCTCCAGATGGTGAAGTACGCCTCGGGAAGTCCCGCGGCCTCCTCCAGACCGACGCCTGCGGGGATCGGCAGGACATGCCGCGCGTCCACCGCGCAGTACTCGGCATAGCCGCCCCCGTTGGTGAGCGCCGTGACGCGATCCCCCTGCCGCCACCGCGTCACGTCGTCGGCCACCTCGACCACGGTCCCCGAGACCTCGAGCCCCAGCAGGTCGCTGGCACCCTTGGGTGCGGGATAGAGGCCGCGGCGCTGCATCAGATCAGGGCCGTTGACCCCGGACGCAGCGACCTTGACGACGACCTCCCCCCGGCGCGGAGCCGGTACCGGTCGTTCAACCAGTTCCAGGACCTCGTCGCCTCCGGGGCGCGCAAAATGCATGGCCTTCATGTCGTGCCTGCGGTCGTTCGCCGGGGGTCAGGCCTTGGCCACGCGGTCCGACTTGCGGAACTGCTTGAAATCGGGCTTGCGCTTCTCGACGAACGAGCGAGTGCCCTCGAGGAATTCGGCAGAGGCCGTGTGCATGGAGAACATGTCGGCGCCAGAGAAAAAGCTCGGCCAGAACGAGAGGTCCGATTCCTGGTTCAGTGCCAACTTGAGCACCCGGATGCACTGCGGACTTCTCTCATTGATCTCGTCGCACCACTGCTGGACGGTCGAGTGGAGATCCTTCATCGGGACGACCAGATTGATCAGCCCCATCTCCAGCGCTTCCTGGGCCGTGTACTGGCGGCACATGAAGATGATCTCCCTCGCCTTCTTCTCGCCGACCATCCTGTGCAGCATCTGGGTCGCACCCCAGACGGGCATGCCACCCATCTTCGGACCCGATTGCCCGAACTTCGCGTGCTCCGCGGCGATGGTCATGTCGCACATGATGTGCAGTTCGTGGCCTGCGCCGACGGCGTAGCCATTGACCGCCGCGATGATGGGTTTGCCGCATGTGCGCATGGCAATGCTCAGGTGGCCCATGTTGCGCATGTGGATGCGTGCCATCTGGGGCGTGCGTTCGCTCAGCTTGCCGACGTGTCCACCGGAAGAGAACGACTTGTCTCCGGCCCCCGTGATCACCACGGCACCGATCTCTGGATCCTCCGCCGCATCGGTCACACAGTGGGTGAGCTCAAGGATCGAACCTTCGACGAGCGAGTTGTAGGTGTCGGCGCGATTGATCGTGATCCATGCGGTGCCGTTGCGCTTTTCGTAGATGAGGTCATTCAGTTTCATTGCTTGCTTCTCCTGACTGTGATGAATTGCGTTGACGTGATTGCTGTAGTGATTGCTGTATCTAGCGACCCGAAAACCTTGGCGGACGCTTCTCCAGGAAGGCGGCCATGCCCTCCTTCCTGTCCTCGCTGAGGAACAGTGTGGTGGTGATCTGGCGCTCGTAGTGCAGCGCCGATTCGAGGTCCATCTGAAGGCCGTTGTTGACGGCGAACTTGGAGTACGCAACGCTCAACGGTGCCCGCTCCGCGTAGGCCTGTATGCGCTCGATGGCGCGCGGAACCACTTGGTTGTCGGGCCGCACCTCGCTCACCAGACGGATGCGAAGTGCCGTCTGCGCGTCGATGAAATTGCCGCTGAACAACATTTCCTTGGTCCACTCGGGCCCCACAAGCCGTGCCAGCCGCTGGGTGGCTCCGGCTCCCGCCACCGTCCCGATGCGCGAACTGGTGATGCCGTACTGTGCGCTTTCGCCGGACACCCGGATATCACAACAGAGCGCCAGTTCGAGGCCGCCGGTCAGGCAGAAACCGTTGATGGCGGCCACGACGGGCTTGCCGATCGACTCGATGCGCCGATTCGCACGCTGGAACGACTCCAGCCACCGCCTGATGTCATCGATCGACTCGACCCCCAGCGCCTCCTTGAGGTCGCCGCCAGTGGAGAACACCTTGTCGTTGCCGGTCAGGACTATTCCGCGTATTTCATCCTGCAGGTCCAGTTCCGCCAGGGTCGAATCGATCGCATCGAGCACGGCGGCACTCAGCGCATTCTGCTTGGCGGGGCGGTTCAATGTCACGACCGCGGCCGGCCCAAGCCGCTCGGTCATCAGCAGTTGTTCTGACATGTCTGCTCCTCAGCCCGGCATCGCGAAGCCGCCGTTCACGCTCAGCACCTGCCCCGTGACGTGGCGCGCCCGGTCCGACGCCAGATAGAGGACCGCGAAGGAGATGTCCTCCGGTTCGCCAATCCTGCGCAGGGCATACATGCGTTTCACCTTTTCCTCGCGCTCGACCAGCTTGTCATGCCCGATCTTCGATTCGAGTTCCCTGAGCATGGCCTGGCGTATCGGAGAGTTCGTCGCGCCGGGTGAGACCGCGTTGACGTTGACGTTGTCGCGGCCCACCTCCTTCGCAAAGGATTTCGTGAAGGAAATGATTCCGCCCTTCGCCGAGGAGTAGTTGCACTGGCGTTCCTGTCCAACGCGCGCCGCATCCGTGACGATGTTGATCACCTTGCCGCCGCCATTGCCGACCATGGCCGGCACCAGGGCGCGGCAGCAATTCATGGTGCCGTAGAGCGCGACCTTGATCTCCTTGTCGCATTTCTCCGGATCTGTCTCGAGAAACAGTTCGTGCGCGATGAGCACCGCGGCGTTGTTGACGAGGACGTCCGGATGGCCGAAGCCGGACGCGATCGAGGCGACCTTGTCCTTCAACTGGGCCAGGTTGGTGATGTCGCATACCGCCGCGATGGCTTCCGAGCCCGCCCCCTTCACCAGCGCGACGGTCTCCTGAGCAGCTTCCGCGTTGACGTCGTTGACCACCACGCGCGCGCCTTCCCGCGCGAATGTCAGGGCCATGTCCCGCCCGATTCCGCTGCCGCCGCCCGTGATGAACACCACTTTTCCCTCGAGGCCCAAATCCATAGTTGACTCCCGTAATAGATCCAGAAACTGCAACAACCAACCTGGTCGTTCCAAATATTGATACTTGGTTCCACAATATTACATCACCGCCATCCCTTGTCAACTAGCAACTAACCCGAGTTGACAGTCATTCGGCGCGCACT
>Ga0307515_10005949_pt1 | contig 24582 bp, 20 predicted proteins | sample 17_EM_MG_FD_194513 | JGI IMG/M metagenome (GOLD analysis project Ga0307515, IMG submission 194513) | Populus trichocarpa ectomycorrhiza microbial communities from riparian zone in the Pacific Northwest, United States - 17_EM | ecosystem: Host-associated > Plants > Roots > Unclassified | place... | reverse complement strand
CCAACGGCAATAAGCTGCTGACACATGCCGGCAGCTTGACCAACCGTTCTGTGTGCTAAGATTCAATTCCTGCCGACTATGTCAATGGAGCTACACATGAAGCCGCACACCACCATCCCTTTGTTTTTAAATGACCTATGTTCTTAAAGTTACGGTCCCAGACAAGCAACAGATCACTTCTTGCGATACTTATGCAGAAGCGATCACCGTTATCAATAGAAAACAAAGTAAAAAGGAATATTGACACGGTTCTTAAAAAACATCATCCCGCTCTACATGTAGAACCATAAAAATAGCCTATTTGGATATCGCGTTTTTTATTCTTATCAATTTACCATTTACCTCATCAGATAGTATATACAATTTACCCAAGGGACTCTGTACCACTTTCCTTATTCTCAATCGATTGTCTGTAAATAACTCCTCAGCACTTTTTATGGTATCCCCTTCGATAACCATCCGCCATACACTGCCTGTTGATAAACCACCGATGAATAGATTATGATTCCAGGCAGCAAATTCATTACCTGAATAAAAATGCAAACCAGTAGGTGCAACAGTTTGCAACCACGACCAAACAGGATCTGTGTAGCTGTTTCCTGCAATGGGCGTTGGTGCAAATTCTGCAAAACGGTATTTGCCACTTGTCTTCATGGGCCAACCATAATTGGCTCCGGCCTTTAGCACATTAATTTCATCTCCTTGATGAGTGCCATGCTCGCTGAACCATATTTTTCCGGTATCGGGATCAACAGTCAAGCCTTGTGACGCCCTGATGCCTAAAGCATATAATCCTGGAGTTGCTTTTAGTCCAAAATCCGGATTATCATTGGGAATAGTTCCATCAGAATTTATCCGATAAATTTTTCCTCTTTTATCCTCCACGTTCTGAGCTATTGGAACGGTCGGTTCATCCTTTTCAGTAAATAGGCGTTCGCCAATGGTAAAGTACAATTTGCCATCTTTTCCAAAAGCCATACCACCACCATAATGCACTCGTTGATAAGTATACGGTTCAGCCGCAAAAAGCACTTTGATTTGCTTTAAGGATTCTTTCTCCAATACTGCTCTGATAATTTTGGTCGTTCTTCCCCTGGCAGCTTTAGCAGCATAAGAGAGGTAGACATATTTATTGCTTTTAAAATCAGGATCAAGCAAAACTTCGAATTTACCGGTGTTGTCACCAAAACCGCCCAGGCTATCTTCCAGATCGGCTGGAAAGCCTTGTATCTTGATCTTTTCTTTATTCGTCAAATTGAATTTTATCAGATCACCTTCTTTCTCTGAAATCAGCACTTCATCTTCCGATATAAATGCAATACTCCAGGGACGTTTCAGCCCTTCTGCGATTACTTCTCTCTGAAGTTGTTGGGCATTAACATCAAAGATTTTGAAGGATGTTCTGGTGGATACTTTATCAGCAATCACCCAACCTTCATTGGTTTTCATGAGGTTAAAATAGTCCGTGAACAAATTCCGCTCCGTGCTGATTTCCACTTTTGCACTGCCCATATTGTTGGTAATGTCAAGGGCAACTATACGGGTACTGAGATTATCAGGTCTCGCATGAAGCTTGAATAAACTGAGGTACTGATGTCTCGAAAACTGGGTGAACTTCCCATCTCCATAATTTTTTAAATGACAAGAGGCGTGCATTGCCTTACCTAATTTGGTTGTATCACCTGTTGCCCAACCATCAAAATACAATTGTATTGTATTCTCTATTAATTGCCTTTCGGTGGGAGCATTTTGTGAAAATGCGGAAGAAAAAATGGCAAACAGGTATACCGATAAGATTACATTTTTCATAATTAAAAGTATTTTCCAGGGGGTTGTCAAAAGGAAACGCTTTTCCTTTTGTTGTTCAAAGTTCTGGTATGCTTTTAAGATGAAGGCGTAAAAACCCAATTTCAGTACTACGGTTTTATAAATCCGGAGTAGCTGTTTGTTGATACGCACTGGGTGTCAGGCTTTTAATTTTTTTGAAAGCTGCAAAAAAAGTAGACATGGAGTTAAACCCTACCTCATCACCGATGGCTTCTATTGTCAAGTTTCCTTTTTTTGCCAATAGTGCGCAGGCTTCGTTGATTCGATATTCATTAACAAACAGCGAGAAATTCTTCTCCAGATTGTCATTTAGAATCTGCGATAGCTGATGGCCCGAAATATTAAGTTCTTTAGCAAGATCATTTACCCTCAGATTTGGATTTTTGAAGAGTTCCTTTTCCGCCATGACTCTTTTTAATCGCACAACTATTTGCTGTGCATCCTTGTCCGTCAGCTTTTTGTCGAGGTATTTTTGGGTACCAAATGAAGACAAGTCATTTGTTTTCCTGCGGTACAGAAGTACAAATATGACGAGATAGATGATGAGCGAAAAATAGAGTGCTCCATTGATATAGCTGCCTTTGGTGATATTTAAAATTGCCCATACGTAGGATACATACACGATTAACACACCTCCACAAACAGTTAAGACCCATTTTTCATATGTCTTCAAATTTCCTTTTTGAATGATTTTTTTCAGAAGAGGTATCAATAAAAAAATTGAAAAAGCGATATACAAACCCCACTGCAGGTAAATAAGACGTATAATGAATTTTCCCCATACTGATGGAAATTTTTCATAAGGATAAATAACACCCACCAATACAATTAAGAGCAACCATACTATCGTCTGCCTGATCCACGCTTTTGGCAGTTTTCCAATTTGGTTGATTTCGGATTTGATAAAAAAATACAAAAACGGACCAATGAAAAAACAGGCTGTCAATCCAACCTGCAGATATATTTTGGGTAAGCCATGATCAAAGAAGTACACAACCGATTTTCCTATTCTAATGCTCAGCACCAGTAACAACGCGCCCAGCAGATAATTTGACAAGTATTTTTTGGAAGTGAAAAAGATGAAATAAATACCAAGAATAAGCCCGTTAAATGCTCCTAAAAAACTAAAAAAAAATTGTGCTTTTTCCCCTAAGCCCATAGTACGTTTTTTGTTTTTCTATGCAACCAAATATACGATGAATGTTTTGCTGGAGCGCAAACAATTTCATCGAGCAAAGGATTTCTGGGCAAGGTAAGAGCGGCATGCAGCTGAACTACTTACTCTTTTTTTTTGGTCTTTAACCTTGTGTTGCCGTCTTTTCCGAAAATCTTCCATCTTAAAATCCAAAACGAATTGTGGTCTATACTAAAATGTAACACTATACGTAAGTTATAAGGTTGGCGCTTTGCCCATTTCGTCAAAATCTGGTGTGAGCAAAAAAGTATGTCAGCAGTAGTGGACACCACATTGAGTATCCTTGATTGAATCGAAGAATTAAACTAATTCTAAAAAATTCTATTTTTCTTAATCAATTATTCTTTCAAATCACAGCAACAAAATCAAGTAGCATGCTACCATGATGTAACGTAGCTAACTTCATTGATGTGATAACTAAGATTTCATTGGCAAATGTCCTTTTGACCTCAACTCAGCGGGGATCATTAAAGCGCAAATGCAATTCGCTCAAAATGATCCCGTTTATTCTCCATTCTTTTCAGCAATTCAATCAGATGCAATTATGCGCTATGTCTGCTAAACTATTGATCATTTTCAGAACAGGCATCGTATCCCGTTTTTGTTTGGTGACATTCCTACCAAAGCAAATTTGAAATTCTAAACACAGTCTTTCCGCATGGTTGATTCGACCTTTGTTTCAAAACAAAAGGATGAATAAGTATCAAGCTATAGTTTGCAGGAGGAACATCTCATAGAAGGATCGCACATGCTACGCAAATTATAGAGATGCCGGTAGACTGTGTCATCCCCTCTTCCATCAATCAGTTTAAAAAAATCACAATGGAATTTATATCCAAATACATTTCACCTGAAATCAAATTATCACGTTATGAAGACAAACTCTTCAAGACAGAGGTGTTATTTGAAAACCATATGCTGGTCTGGTTTATATCTGGCGAGATGAAGCTCATTCAGGCAGGCACTCATTATACATTCCGGGCCGGTGACATTTTCTTAATTCCGCGCAACCATTTGGTCACACTCATCAACTACCCGAAGAATGGACTTTCACATCAAGGTGTAGCCATGCATCTTTCAATGGATCGGTTACGTGAATTCTACGGTAAACTGGATATTACTTCTCATATACGAGTAGCTGACAAAATCCACTCCTTTAAAAAACATCCATTGTTACAGGGCTATCTTTCTTCCCTGATTCCCTATTTCGATTTAAAGGAAGCATTTCCGGAAAACATTGCCTCCTTGAAAATTCTTGAGGCCCTTACTATTCTTCGAACCATCGATCCGGAAGTAGATCATATTCTGGCAAATTTTGATGTTCCTGAGAAAATTGATTTATCAGCTTTTATGGAGACACATTACATGTTCAATCTCTCTCTGAAAAAATTCGGATACCTCACCGGCCGAAGTCTTTCAACCTTTAATCGCGACTTCAGAAAAATATTCCACATCACTCCGCAAAAATGGTTAACTGAAAAACGGCTGCATCTGGCACACACTCAAATCACAGAACAATCTAAAAAGCCGATTGAGGTGTACCTGGAAGTAGGGTTTGAAGATTTGTCTCATTTTTCATTTGCCTTTAAGAAACTATTTGGATATCCACCAACTGCACTGGTGAGAGATCATTAAAAACGCACTTAACACGATGACATGGAGTAGTTGAAGTTGGCAGCGGGGATTGGCAAGAAGGCAGGTGCGGTAATGGGTGCTTGCCTTTCTTTTTTTATTCTCTTCCCTTTCAGCCTAACTAAAATTATCAGGTCTGTTTGAATCGAAGTTTAGGTCGACATCATCTTTCTTTATCTAATCCATTTTTTCGTAGCTGGCATTTAGAACAAAGCATATTTGAAATTCCAAGCAAAGCTCTTCGGAACGTGTACCTCTACTTTTGTTCCAACAAAAAAACAAAACCATTATGAAAAAAACGGTAGAAGTAAACAACTACAATGGACAGTTGCAGAAGCCACTGAGTTCAGGATTTAATGCATCATCAACAACGGATGAGGTGATCAAAGGCATAGACCTCAAAGGAAAGGTGGCGATCGTCACTGGCGGTCATGCAGGCATTGGTCTGGAAACAACAAAGACCCTTGCTGCTGCGGGTGCTACAGTGATCGTACCGGCAAGAGATATTGCCAAAGCAAAGAAAAATCTGCAAGATGTGCCGAACGTGGAATTGGAAACAATGGACTTAATGAATGCCGGATCCATTGATGCATTCGCAGAAGAATTTCTTGCTACGGGAAGACCCCTTCATTTGCTTATCAATAACGCAGGCATCATGTGGGTTCCTCTTCGCAGAGATGTGCGTGGTTATGAATCTCAATTGGTGACAAATTATTTGGGTCAATTTCAACTTGTAGCAAGGCTATGGCCTGCTCTTAAAGATGCCGATGGTGCCCGGGTGGTTAATGTTTCTTCTTATGGACATCAGATGGCTTCATTCAATTTTGAAGATCCCAATTTTGAAAATCGTGATTATGAAACGTTGCTTGGTTACGGCCAATCAAAAACGGCCAGCACTTTATTTGCACTAGAATTAGACAATCGCGCAAAGGCATTTAATGTCAGAAGCTATTCACTCCATCCTGGCTCTATCAATGGAACAGAATTAGGCCGTGAAGCTCCGCTTGAATTATTTCAAAAGATGGGTTTTGTTGATGCACAGGGAAACATGGTTCCGGAAGTAGCCGCACGGTTAAAATCAATTCCTCAAGGTGCCGCAACTACCGTTTGGTGTGCCACAAGCCCATTACTCGATGAATTTGGAGGAGTGTATTGCGAAAATTGTGATGTGGCCGTTTTGGATAATGGAAACCTGAATCAGCGTTATGACGATCCGTCAACACAGATCGGAGTGCGTACTTATGCTGTGGATGGTGCAAGCGCGAGGAAGTTATGGGCACTGACCGAGAAAATGACCGACATCCACTTTAAAATGGATTAGTCATTTCTGAAGAGAAAAGTCAATCACGAATTAATCAGAACCTAATTAGTAGTATGACACAGTTAAAAGGAAAAGTTGCCGTCATTACGGGTGGCAATAGCGGTATTGGATACGCCATCGCAAAAGAACTGAAAAAAAGGGGGCTAATGTAATCATCACCGGCAGAAGGAAAAAGGCCGTAGAGAAAGCAGCTGCGGAACTGGATGTAGTCGGACTGATTGCCGATCAAGGTAATCTGAAAGCGATCGAACAATTGACATCCGAGTGGCAAGCCAGTTTGGAAAAATTGACATCTTACTTGTCAATGCAGGAATCACACAGTTTTCTACTATTGAGCTGATGCAGGAAAGTATGTTGATGCGGTGATGAATGTAAACCTTAAAGGTGCTTACTTCACCCTGAGCAGATTTATGCCACTACTCAATGATGGCTCATCCATAGTGTTACTATCTTCTTCGTCTGCCACCGTTCATGGACCGATGACTTCGATTTATTCAGCAAGTAAGGCTGCCTTGAACTCCATTGTGAAATCAGCGGCTATTGAACTTGCCCCACGAAAAATCACCGTGAATGCCGTAAGTCCTGGTCCGGTAGCTACAGAAATTCTTGCCAAGATTGGAGTAGATGAAAAAATGGAGCAGCACATACTGGCAGGACTTCCATTGAACCGGTTAGGTAAGTCGGAAGAAGTAGCACGATTGATCGCCTACCTGACCAGTGGCGATGCCACATTCATTACAGGAGCTGAGTTCTTAGTTGATGGAGGCCATGCCATAAATATATAGCATCCTATCATTTATTTAAGCCAAAAAAATTGATGGATTCATCCATTGGCTTTTTTGCTTTTAGGTTCAACGTGAATACAATAATTATATTTTCCGAAGTGAAGCAGTCAAATTTTGTCTAATTTAGAATTCATGGGAAAGGAATTTCAGTATACAACTCTTGCACACCGGTATACCGCCCGATTTCCATTAATCACCTACGTAGGCACTCAGATAAACTTTTGGATACTGGCCAATCTTCTATTGGCCATGATGTTGCATCTGCAGTCGATTCTAATAAGTCATACATTCAATGAACCCGTGTCAGGACAACTTAGTCCGATGCTATTCATTTCAATTTTACTGGGGGTACTATATGGTTTGATTCTTGGAGTAACGGGCTACTTTCTTGATCGAACATTAGTCAGAAATCTACCGCTCGGCAGAGTAATTCTATTCAAGACATCCCTATCCCTTGCTGTTCTGTTTCTTCTTTTATCATTTATACGGTATTTCTTATATGAACCTTTTATTGCGCCTTCGCGCCACCTCCCAGGCATTTCATTAGATGAGTATTCCTGGCGATTGATTTTTTACCTATTCCTGATTTATTATTTTGTAATGACCCTTGTAATAAATTTCATCAACCAGATCAACAAGAAATATGGACCCGGTGTCTTGATCCCCTTATTGCTTGGGCGATACCGAAAGCCGAAAGAAGAAGTCAGGATATTTATTTTTATGGATTTAAAATCCTCGACCACTACCGCTGAGAAATTGGGGCATTTGAAATACAGCTCATTTATCCGGGACTGTTTTGCAGATATTAACGATGTCTTATATCCTTACCGGGCTCAGGTATATCAATATGTTGGAGATGAAATCGTGGTCACCTGGCAGGAGGACGAAGGACTTAAAAATCATTTCTGTATTGAATTCTACTTTGCATGTAGAAGAAAATTTCAAACGAGGGCAGAGTATTATATGGCCAACTATGGTTTAATCCCTGAATTTAAAGCAAGTGTACATTCAGGAATAGTCACTGCGGTAGAGATTGGAGAAGTGAAAAGGGGCATTGCCTATCATGGTGACACGTTAAACACAGCAGCCAGAATTCAGAGTGTTTGCAACCAATACAATAGGAATTTTATTGCCTCGGATCAGTTGATAAAAAAAGTCGGCCCACATCAAAAGATGAACACAGAAGAACTGGGAATGATTCTCCTGAAAGGCAAGACGACAGAAGTCGGGCTGGTAGCTGTCGAATGGATGGAGTGAAGAGGCAGCTCCACCTTCTCAGTCTGACATTTTAAGCAATGCAACTATGACATTTTCAACAAAGCAACAAGGGCTTGTCCCATGCTAATTTTGTTTCGTCAACTTCAAATCATTTATGGATATAGTATTCAAAATATGCGTAGTAATACCCAAATTAGGGTCTGGGCATCAGGGCTATTTTGTTATCAGCAATTCAGTAACCCCCAAAATGTAAATAACATGGAAGTGGAGTTTAAGACAATCTACATTACCCCTCATATTAAACTATCCGTTTTTGAAGATGAATTATTTAAGACGGAAGTATTATTCGAACACCACATGCTGGTGTGGTTTATCTCAGGAGAGACAAAGATTATCCAAGCAGGCCGCTCTTACGTTTTTAATGCCGGAGACATCTTTCTGATTCCCCGCAATCATGTAACCACAATTATCAATTATCCCAAAGACGGTCTTCCTCATAAATCTGTTGCGATGCACCTGACTGAAGAACGAATAAGGGAATTCTACGCTGATCTGGACATAAAACCAATGCCATCAGGAATCACTAAAGTTTATCATTTTAAAAATCATCCGTTACTTCGAAGCTGTCTTTCTTCCCTGGTGCCTTACTTTGATTTATTGGAGGCTCCATTTCCTGAGAAGATTGCATCGATGAAAATACTGGAAGCGCTCACTATCCTCAGAACAATTGATCCGGGCGTTGATGGTTTGTTTGCAAACTTTGACATGCCGGGAAAAATTGATTTGGTTAAATTCATGGAAACGCATTTCATGTTCAATTTGCCTTTAGAGAAGTTTGGTTTTTTGACCGGCCGAAGTCTCTCCACCTTTAACCGTGATTTCCGAAAAATATTCAATGCCACTCCGCAAAAGTGGCTAACAACTAAACGACTGGAGCTTGCCCACTATCAAATTACTGAACATGCCAAGAAACCAGTTGACGTTTATCTCGAAGTTGGTTTTGAAGACCTCTCCCATTTCTCATTTGCCTTCAAAAAACATTTTGGTTACATACCCACTCACCTGTTAAGAAATAATAGCCGGCAATGATTAACTAAATGACCCGCCATGAGTAAAATGAACAGAAAGCAATTTTTCAAAATCGGGTTGGGGTTATCCGCAATTTTAGTGGCTTCAAAATTTCTCTTTGCAAAGAAACAAGTGCCCGTGATAAAAGCGTATACATCAAATGAAGTGCTTAAGACAGTAAAGCCGGATTGGCGAGGTACACCGCTGGATCAGGATGGACTTTTCATAAATCATGAATTCCCCTGGAACCCTGACTATGGTCAGATCTCCAAATTCATGGTTGAACGTAATCCACAACGTGAAATCAAAAAGCAAGACACCTGGAGAATCGCTGTTCTTAAAAATACAGAATGGCTCAATGACCCCAGCGATAAAATCGTTTGGCTTGGACATGCGAGCTTCTTTATCCAACTATCAGGGACCCGAATACTTATTGATCCCGTTTATGGAAAGTTGCCGGTAGGTAAAAGGTATTCCGACCTACCTGTTGATCCACAACTCCTTTTGAATATTGATTATATTTTGGTTTCCCACGCGCATTATGACCATTGTGATAAAGACAGTCTCCAATTATTAACTGCAAATAATCCCGAAGCTCAACTACTAACGGGATTAAAGCTCAATGAAGTAATAGGCAAATGGACTACTAATCCAATACATACAGCCGGCTGGTATCAACAGTACAATCTGAACGATGGATTACAAATAACCTTTCTTCCTACTCGTCACTGGGCCAATAGAAGTTTATGGGACACCAATACCAGTCTGTGGGGAAGTTTTATGATTCAAAAAGGAGCCAAGACTATATATTACGGTGGAGATTCCGGTCACGGATCACATTATAAAGATATCGGTGAGTTGTTTCCCTCTATTGATGTGGCATTGATTGGTGCCGGTGCATATGCTCCCACCTGGTTTATGGGTCCTAACCATCAGGATCCATACGATGCAACTCGTGCCTTTAATACTATTGGAGGTAAAGTTTTTATTCCTTTCCACTATGGAACATTCGATTCAGCGTATGAACCTATGGGTGAACCAGAGCAACTCTTAACCAATCTTAAATCTGAAGGCAAGATTAATGGGGATTTACGAATACTGAAGTTAGGTGAATCACTGTTTTTTGGGGAAGCTTTCAAATCCTAGACTTCTCCATAGCGCACATGATCAGACAAGTATTGTTTGATCTATTAGCGCCTAAAAGAAGAAATTTTACTATCTACTACGGAGGATGAGTTTATATCACATCAGGTAGATATCCGCGAACTCGATATTGCTGTTAGGAAAGCTTAAAGTATAATATCAATTATATCATTCGGTACGCAGGGCGTCAACCGGATTCGCCATGGCAGACCCAATCGCCTGAAACGAAATCGTGAGTAAAGTTACCAACAGCGCACCTAATCCTGCTAAACCAAACATCCACCAGGAGAGATCGATCTTATAAGCGAATCCGTCAAGCCAGGATTGCATAAGGCAAGCAGCCACAGGTGTTGCCAATACAAATGATATGATCACTATCTGTGTCGGTGTATTCATTGAAAATCGGCAGAGATAATCGCAACAGCAGAGCTGAAATGACGAAAGCCAGAAATGAAAGCAGTATTGATTCTGCGAAAAATTGTCCAATGAGATAAAGTCTTGGTGATCCGATAACCTTTCTCACTCCTACTTCTTTCGCGCGTTTAACGGAACGTGCCGTTGCAAGGTTCATGAAGTTAATGCAGGCAATAATCAATATGAATACAGCCACTCCGCTGAAAATGCGAATGTATTCAATGCGGCCACCTGATGGCTTACCCTCAACAAAATTTGCCCTGAGGTATTGATCTTTGTAAGGCTGCAATCCCACTTCGACAGTTACACCTATCCCAGCCAAAATTAAAGAGTGCGCCCATGGATTTCAAAAACCAATAAAAATTGCCGCGTGAAACGAAATCGTAAATAACACATTTGATCAGAATCGATTTTTTTGCTGGCGTTGAATATTAGTTCACTTCACTCCTAATGCACAACTCGGACACATGAACGTGTTTCAACAGGAGGGCTGCCTTATTTGACTTTTAAAGAATGTTAATGCTCCGGTCATTGGATGTTTTTCGAACTGCCTTCAGAACAAATTACGCTGTCAGGTTAGTGATGTCGATGGGCAAATTTCTTTTTCTGACTCCAGTCGCTGCAAATATCGCGTTGCCCAGAGCCGGGGCAACCGGAGGAAGGCCAGCCTCTCCAACGCCTCCAGGTAATTCACTATTCTCCATGATAAACACTCTGATCGCTGGTGTTTCATTCATACGCAGGATCGGATAGTTGTTAAAATTGTTTTGCTCACAGACTCCATTCTTGAATACGATGCCCGGCTTGATAGCTGCTGTGATGCCCATGATAATATTGCCTTCGGTTTGCGCCTTCACCGTGTCTGCGTTCACATACATTCCGCAGTCGACAACGGAAACAACACTGTCAAGCTTCACACCATTGCCTGCTTTTGTTACAGTGATGCAGCAAGCCACGATGGTTCCAAAGGCTCTGATGATTCCAATCCCTCGACCGGTTCCTTCCGGAAGCTTTTGATCGTAGTTCGTTTTTTCAGCAAGTGTTTTGAGCACTTTGATGAACCGGTCATCTTCAATGATATCGAGCCTGGCTTGAAGCGGATCTTTTCCCGCCAGGTGGGCCAACTCATCGATAAAACATTCTTGTCCCCACCCGATGTTGGATGCATTTACCGCGCGCCACCACATGATGGGGATCACTGTTTTAACATTGGTCCAACTGATCTTGTGCGCTTCGCGGAACATGTATTTATTGTTGCTCGGACTTGACTCTTCTCCTATCCATGGCTCTGCCTGATCGTCCTCAAGTCCTTTGAAGACCTGACCTAATATCGACTCGCCAATCATATGATGATGAAAACCTTTGATCTTGCCATTCTCCACAAAGCCCTGCATGTGACTGAGTAGTGCGGGGCGGTAGGGACCCTGGCCGATATCATCATCACGGGTCCAAATTACCTTTACTGGTATTTTGAGCTGGTTCGAGAGAAAGCATGCCTCCTTGATAAAATCCATGTAGGCTTTTCTGCCAAACGATCCCCCCATCAGTACCACATGAATTTTGATTTTATCCGTTGGTGTGTTGAGGTAGCGTGAGATCTCGTCTAACGTTTCACCCGGGCCTTGAATTGGCGCCCATAGTTCTATCGACCCATCTTCCTTCACGTGTGCCGTAGCTGTTTCAGGTTCTATCGGAACATGAGATAGGAAAGGAGTCTCGTAGGTGACATCCAATTTCAACGGAGTCGCTGTAAACTTGCCATTAAAGTCATTGGCTTCCTCGAAGCGAATTCCCTCTTTCCTGGCAGCGGTGTAGCATCTTGATAAATACTCCTGGTTATCCATTGTTTTCTCAAGGCCTGAATTGTTCCAAGTGACCTTTAGTGCCGCACGTCCTTTGCTGGCTGCCCACCAATTGGAAGCAATCACGGCAACAGAGTCCGTGGTGGTGTAAATCATCGTCCGTTCACATGGCAAGACCTTGATAACACCTGGAATTTTCAAGGTCGCCGTATCATCAATGGATACCAGCTTGCCGAAGATCATCGGACTATGCAATATGGCCGCGTACGCCATACCCGGTACTTCTATGTCAAGTCCATATACTGCTTTACCCGTCACGCGATCTGGCAAATCAAATCGTTTCGTTGGCTTGCCTAAGATCTTGAATTCATTTTTTTGCTTCAGCACCGGGTCCTGAGGAACAGGAAGTTTAGAAGCGACTTCGGCAAGTTCTCCGTATGAAAAACTTTCTTTATTGTCGTTGCGATAGACCCTGGCATTGGAAGCATAGCATTGACTAGGCGTAATCTTCCACTTGTTCGCGGCGGCCTGGACGAGCATCTCTTTGGTTGCCGCACCTGCTTTACGAAGCGGAAGCCATAGCCGGCGGATAGAGCTACTGTTTCCTGAAGTCTGTGCTCCGTATTTACTTTTACCATCACTCTGAATAATCTTCACTTGTTCTGCATCGACCTCAAGTTCTTCAAGGATCATGGCGGGAACTGCCTGAATGGTGCCTTGCCCCATACAGGGTCTTGGATTGATAATGGTGATTGCGTTATCGCTACCAATCAGGATGAATGGATGAATCTCCACCGGATTGTCAAGTATACCGGGTGAGAGGTTCAGGATATTGGCTTTGGTGTCGAGTCCGATCAATAGCCCAAGCGTGGCCAGGCCGGAAGTCTTGATGAAATCACGGCGGTTTGTTTTTGTTGGTTCTGTCAACATATTTTTAGTTGCTTCCAGTATTAATTTCGGTTTCTATCTGGGCCGCCCGGTGAATGGCTTTTCGAATACGATCATAAGTGCCGCAGCGGCAAAGGTTCCCGGCCATGGCTGTGTCGATATCCTTGTCGGTAGGATTTGGTTTTTTCCTCAGGAGAGCGACAGCCGACATGATTTGTCCGGATTGACAATAGCCACATTGTGGGACCTGCAACTCAAGCCATGCCTTCTGAACGGGATGGTGCACCGTGTCACCAATCCCTTCGATGGTTGTGATTTGGGCGTTTGTCTGTACGGCAGAGATCCGAAGCTGGCAGGACCGAAGCGGGTTTCCGTTCAAGTGGATAGTACACGCACCGCATGAAGCGATTCCGCAACCAAACTTGGTACCTTTAAGCCCCACATAATCTCTAAGTATCCATACCAAGGGAACATCGGAATCGGCCTCAACCGAGTGTCGTTGTTTGTTAACAATCAGGGTGTACTTGGGCATAGTCGTGTGAATATATATTTGAGCAAATAGTTATCGGCTCAAAAGTAGGTCGGGCAAGCAACAGAGTCTATCGAATTTGGCTTGCCGTCTGACTATGGTGTAAATCAGGAAGAAAAAAAAGATGCTTACTCTTTTCGAAGGGACTTTCGGAAAGCTGAAGGCGTCATGGATGTGAATTTCTTGAACGCGGTGTTAAAAACCGATAAGCTGTTGAATCCAATTTCAAAGGCGATCGTCGCGATTTTCTGATTGTCATTGGAAGATTTTCCGAGCAGCACCTGCGCCTCCCGGATGCGATAGCTGTTGATAAAATCCGGAAAATTTTGTCCGAATCTTTTATTAATAGTTTCCGAAAGCAGGTTGGCTGAAACACCCAGTTGGGCAGCCAGTTTCGGAAGGGTCAGGCTGGCATTTTTGAAGGGCTGAGCCCGTGAGAATAACTGCTGCAACTCATTATAACAACTCTCAATCTGAAGGACCGTATAGGTTGAGCTTTGATATTTCACCTCGCGCATCAGGAACGCTCCTTCTTTAACAGCCAAAAAACTCAGGAAGTAAATCATTACGGAAAACATGACGGGAGAAGCAATATATGGTACTAATCCAAATACGAAATTACCGAGGTAGCCGAACCAGACCATTGTCACACCAACAGTCAAGCTTATCACCCACATTCTCTGCGACTTTGTCAATGATCCGAAATGCTTTATGATGAGGCCCACACAAAACGGCAAATAGGCAACGACCGATAATAATGAAGTCGCATAGCCGGACATGTTCATCCAAAAATAATCCGTGAGAAAAGGGCTTAGCGCAAGCGACAGCAGGGCTGGGATCAAATGGACAAAATCCCGGGTCCAGGTGAAGTGGTAATCTTTTTTTAGAAACGCGTTCAAATAAAGCCACAGCAGTGGTAAAATTGCCAGATTGGTACCGAACCCAAAATTCATGAGCAAATCCGGGATGACATGATCATTGGAAAAGTAGTACCCGACGGATTTAGATATGCGAATTGCAAAGGCAAGTAGCAAGAGGCCGAGTAAGACGTTGGCTATCGTCCTGCCCTTGCGCACCGTGAAAAGATAAATCCCGAAGAAAGCACTCTGCAGAGCGCCAATACAACTGGTGACTAAAAGCATTTCAAATGATAATCCCATAGGCCACTAAATTTACGAACTCCGTCTTTCCCTCAAAGAGAAATGTTCTTGAGTATTTTGGGAATTTTGTATAGATTATCTCATTAATCGCACCACCTTGGAATACTATATTGGAGTCGATAATATCGAAATCATGGTTGGACTATTGCGTTCGGTCGCCAAAGAAGGAAATAATATGCAAAGCACGCTTAGACAACACTTCTGACGGCCTAGCGGAATTTCTTCTTTCGCTCAAGCCTGAGAAAGTACCATTATCCAAGAAAACCACTATTGTACTTGAATCGACAGGTATCTATCATTCTCGGATGGTGAATTTATTACGGAACAAGAAAAGCAATATTTGCCTTGAAGATTTTTAAATAATTTACGATTGTATCCATTACCGCGCAGATAGACTGCGCATTTCCTCTTAACATTTGTTATACCATTAAAAATAGTTGCTATGAATGAAAATAATAAGGAGCTTTTCCGGATTCCGATTATGTCTTACCAGGGGTATTGGCTTATGAACAGGAGACGGTTTAGGGTAATGAAAGCAAATGACAGATGATTGATTACAAATTTGCCGCTATGCCAGGTGGGGACTAAATAAGGCAATTAATCAAAAAAATAAGCTGATGACAATTCTTGGAGAATTATAGTATAAATTATATTCATCACTCTCATCGCATTCTCATTACAATAGGATATTTTACCTATATCATTTCAGGTAGTGACAGTTATTTTTGAAGTGAATTCCTGACTACAACTTTCATGGCTAATCCACTAGAGTATACCAACAGGTACCAAGAACTGCTTGAGCAGATTGATCATATTGTTACAACCTGCAATCTAAGTGATTGCGAATTTGATATGGAAAAGCTGGGGATCGAACTCCAAATTAGTAAATCCAAATTATATGCAACTATAAAAAAAGAATTTAAAGATATCTCGGGTCGATATCTTCTTAACCGAAGATTAGATGAGACAATGGTGTTACTCCAAGACTATAAGTTTAACACATCCTTGACCATTTTCTTGGTTATTCTTTTTTCCCGTAGGCTGTATACCCGATCGGGTAAGCACTATCTTCAAGCCACAGGATCCTGGTTCCTTTTACACAGGAAAAATAGGCGTTGAAGGTCTTGGGCTTTCCTTCGAGATCTGAAAAATATATTTGCCAATTGTTGGGAAGGCTTAGTGTGCCCGATGATTTGGCACTTTGAAATTTGCTATTGCCCACCATGCCAGTGGCAACGCCAATGTTCCAGTTGTAGGAATTGTCTGCGATAAATTCAAACGATTCATTAGATGCATGCGAGGTAGCACCAGCATCGGCACCCGTGTAAGCATTTACGTACTGTGTCATTCCGGTAAAGTTACTGGTCCATTTACCTTTCAGATCGCCAGCGCCAACGGCAAATTTGTTATAGGTGGCCATAGCTTCCACTTTTTCCCAGCCGGATGATTCCTGACGGTAAGCGCCAAATTCCTGTTGATAGGTATTTTTATCCGGAGTTATGAATTCCATGTAATTCCCACGGCTATTGGAAGAATTCTTTTTAAACAGTACGATATGAACCGATTCGCCCGTTACTTTTTCAACAGCATCGGCTTCTGCAAATTCAACGGCTTGCCAACCGTTGATGGGTTTAAATTCAAGATTACTGACGGTGCTGTACTTTGGCGCGACCAGAATATTCCAGGCAATTTTTAATCCATCGAGCACAACAGGATTATAGCCATCAGCATTCTTATTCGGATAGTGAATGAGAACTCTTATGCTTCCCTTTAACACCTGCACCCAATCGCCTTGTTCCGTACTGATCCACCCATCATCAAAGTTTGTGGTGTTGAAGGTGAAGGAGCTTTTTATAGCTGGAGAACTCGCGGGTGGTTTTTTAGTTTCGGATGTTGCCCACTGACCTTCTGGAAGCACGATCACCGGATGGCTACCTGATATCTGCGAATAGTAATACGCATTGCTTAAGGACGAACCACTCGCAAACGGCCCTTCACGTTTGGTGGCCGTTCCTGCCTGCAAGATAAGTTCCCATTCCCGAATGTCTTGCGAATAATACTTCGTAAATTGATACGTCACCTTCTCCAGTGCGATGTTTTGCGTAGTTAGAAGTCTGCCCCACTTGTCTGCATTATCTTTTTTACTCCAGGCTTCCAGTACATTTTTTTGAGGTATAATTGTTAGATTGTTGCCGCTGATTTGATAGGTGCCGTTTTCTTCTCCTAAAAGGATCTTGTCCATCAGCGGATCGAACGCTTTTGAAATAAAAGTATAGGTGCCATCTTCATTGAGCGTATATTGCCGGATGATGTAGTCCATTACACCGTTGGCCATGCGCCAGCTTGAATGATCACTGGCACTCATCGACCACATACCAAGAATGGATGGACTCTCTGTGCTATTGTTAACGGGAATACTGTTAGCGGGTTGAGAAGGTGCTTCGATTTTCCGGAGGTCAACAGACTCCAGGAATTTTTCAATCGCGGTTTGATAATCGCTAGTGTTGGTCAGTACCACAATACTCATGCACCGGTCATGACTAGTCATTGTGAGTAGCATTGCGGCAGATTGCCCACCGTTAAATTCAAAGGGAGCAGCACCACCTTTCGCATCCCATCCATTTTCAGACGCGGAAGGAATGAGTTCTGGTGCTTTCGTTGGCTTGTATGGCTTGACAATCAGTCCCTGCCATTCACTTTCAAAATCGGCTTGCAAACTTCCTTTGCTGGTGGTGCTGGCATAAATTCCGATCTGGCAGTACGTACCTCTTTTAGTATCTGTGATGACTAAGCTTACCGCATCTTTGGTATTCAGCGTTTTCTTCCAGCCTGCGGGTATGGTATACGTGGCGAGGTCGAAAGTTTCTTGCTGTGCAACTAAAGAAGTTACCGGCAATGTGAAAATGAGGATAGTAAAAATTGACTTCATATTCCGGATCATTGTGTTACTTGCCCAGCATGGTTTTGAGTTTCGAAAAATCCAAAGCTTTTCGTATCGCTTCATAGTTGTCGGCAAACACGGCATCACCTTTCGCTATTTTATAGACGACAGTAAAAAACTGCGGTGAAGACTTCGGTAATTTTTTGTGGTAGTAGCCAAGATTTGGTTTTACAGCGATAAACGAACCCCGCGTGCCTTCTTCTACAAAATGTTCAAATCGCTCTTCGTCATTCCACATACAAATGGCAGGAAGAGACAATTCAGCTTCCGGCTTTTTTAAAAAAGCATTAACGTTGCTGAGGAATTTGCCTGTGTATTCATTTTCACCCGGATTCTCCTGTATGGATTTCTCTAACCGTTTCTTTTGAAGCAGCAAGTATTCTTTGCGACTTAAATAATAAAAGGGAAGCGTGTCATTGTACGTAATGAGCCAGCGATACTCTTTTATTTCACCCGGTGTACCATAATCTCCGACAACTTCTTCTCCCATATACCAAACACCATCCTTCTTTTGCGGCCTTTGTTTTAATTTTAAATAGCCCCTGAAGTCATCTGACGGAAGGCTGGCTGCGAAGAGATTATTAAGTTCGTAAACAACATTAGCCGAAACATAAACCGTTGTGGGAGTTGCACTATCAACATAGAATTTTGATTTATCTGTGCTTACCGGATCGCATAAATACCGGAGTATATACATACCATACTGATACGGATCCGCAACCCAATTTTCCCCCGCAACGGTAGACTTACCATACACAGTAGTAGTTCCGATCTCACAACCTGTTGGTTTATAATTTTCTGTAAGCATCTTCTGAATACCCGTGATTACCGACTTCTCCTTCACCAGGTCCGCTGCCACCACATTGTTGATTGATCCTTGTTTCCCAGCTTTCCACGTCCCCGGCTTTTGACGAAGTAATTCCTTACTACAATCCTGCGCCATTGACGACATCGCATAGAGCATGAACGACATGAGTGTTATGTACTTCATAATTTGTTTATCTTCCATCTGTCCTATTGTTTAAGCGCTAGTGGAGGTTCACCTCAATCCTCGTTTCACATGATTCAACTTATAGTTCATGACTTCTAATTCATAACGTGTTTCATGCTATTCATGTGGGCATCTTAATCTCCATGCTATACATCGCCTTTTTATCCTCCGGACTCATCGAAACAGCTTCCTTTTGTTTTGTCTTTGGCTTAGTTTGCCCAAATCCAACAACCGAAACAGAAAGGAGCGTGAAAAGAATTATATACTTTTTCATAGGTTTCATTTTTTCATAAAAAAGAGTTATAAATTGTGAGTCGCGCGGCCTGTGCCTTGAAGCTCCCAGCTCAACCAAGTTTTATTGCTTCCGACTCCTAACTAATCTCACTTAACTTCAAACTCCCACGTCGACAATATCGCGGCGTTGGCGTTGTTCTTATCAATCACCTGAACCGTACAAATGTATTTGCCGGCTTTCATCGGGTCCCCTACCACAACAGTAGCGCGTAGCACCGAGGCGTCTGTTTCGGAAAGTCCATCCGTATACGAAGCCAGCATATCCGCTTTTTCTAGAACCGTTACCTGGTTGTTGTCCATCACACGAATAGAGAGATCGGGAAATGCTTTACCATTTTTAAGCGTATAGTTTTTAACGCCTTCGTATACAATGGAGAACTGGGTGTTGAGGGCAACGTCACGTTTAGAAACCATTCTATCATTACCATCGATAATGAACGCATTTTTAACAGCCAATCCGCTAAAGCCAGTTGATAGTTCCGTGTCCTGAGCCAACATCGCGCCCGAGCCGTCGGCTGTTATGCTCGTATTGTCTCCCGAAACTACAGGATCAGAAGCCGACGGACTAGCCGTACCAGATCCCCCACAGCCGCTCAAAATGACAATGTAAAAGAGGAGAAGAGACGCGATTTCAATGGTGATCATTTTCATTATTGTTAGTTTAATAGTTTGCTTTCGAATGCATTGCACCCCTCCTTCCCTAAAACTTCGGCAGGCGAAGCAGAGTACCGCAGAGAAAATATCTTTGTTGCTTCCCTCACCTCTGGTTCACTACGCCCGACTCATACCTCATAACTCATCCCCCAGTAAAGGTCAACAGCAGTAAAGAAAAAAGTAATCCTGTAAAAACAGGAGATTTCACGAAAACTGAAAAATCATGGAAAAAGGGGAGAAAGGCTGACTACCCTATTTGCGTAATTTGTAAAGTGGATCTAAAGGTCTATTTTACTACTGGATGAAAATCACTGCGTTTATAGTTTCATGTTTTTTCTGTTTGCAACTACAGGCGCAATCCTCGGATACCATCGATAGCCTGAAGCGCAATATTGATAGTCATACCATGCAGGATAGTGTCAGGGTTAAAGCGATATATCAATATCTTCGGGTTACCCTCTATAATTCAGCTGGCCACAAGCCTTATATCACGGAAATGCTGACCATCAGCAGGAAGATTAATTTTCCCTACGGTATCCGAAAGGGGTTGGCCATGGCGGTGAAATATTATGGGGACAGAGGTGATTTTCGGCAGTCGTTCTCCTATGCAGATTCCCTGACGATTTTTTTGAAAAATGATTCCTCGTATGCCGCCAAACGGGAGCGGGGTATTCTGTATTGGGATATGGCAAATAACTATAACCGCATCGGGGACTATTATAAATCCATTGAATATTATTTTTTGGCCATCCGCGTATTTGAAAAGTTTGACGATAAGAATTACCTGTGCTCGCTTTATGGTAATCTTTCCAGTATCTATACGCATACCGCTGATTCAGCGAAGTCCATGGAATATATCCAAAAAGCGTTGGCTATAGCGGAAGTGTCGGATAACGACGACTTGAAATGCAGAACGTTGATGAACTATGCGAATGAGCTGCTGAACAAAGATCTCTTTTTCAAAACCCTGGAAGTACTGAATACGGCAGAACCCTTCGTGGTGAAACTGCAAAACGCCACGTATTCGCAATACTATTTTTATATAAAAGGGGACCTGGCCCTGCGGCAGAAAGAATACGCCCGTGCGCTTAGCCATTTGAAAAAATCGCTCCAGTTGGCAAAAGTCGATAACGATGCACATCAGACAACCGGCGTCATGAGTCTTATGTTCGATTGTTTAAACGCGATGAATAATCCTTCAGAAGCAAAAGTATACCTGGACTCAACCCTGTTGCTTGCTGAAAAGGCTGGGTTAAAAATGCGTAGAAAAGAAGTGTATGATGGTTTTGCTATTTGGTATGACAAAAAAGGTGATTACCGGAATTCAAGTGAATATTTGAAGAGATCCATCGCGCTGAACGACAGTATCCTTTCTGATGAGAATAACAAACGGACGGCTTCTCTTGAAATGCGTTATCAGGTGGAGAGCAAAGAAGCTGAAATTAAAAACCTAAAGACAGAACGGGAATTGCAGCGACTTTCTATCCGTCAAAAAAGCATACTAAACTATATTTTGATCGGTACTGCCATCACCATACTAGTCATTTCGGTACTCGCGTATCGCAACTACAGGCAAACCCAAAAACTTCAACAACGACGCATTGCGGAATTGGAAACCGAAAAACAACTCGCCGCTATGGAAGCGGTGCTGAAAGGTGAGGAACAAGAACGCTCGCGACTAGCGAAAGACCTACACGATGGATTGGGCGGTATGCTCTCTGGAATTAAATACTCCTTTAATACAATGAAAGAAAATCTGGTCATGACACCTGAAAACCACCAGGCCTTCGAGCGCAGCATGGATATGCTCGACAGCTCCATAAAAGAAATGCGACGAGTAGCGCACAACATGATGCCCGAATCACTAGTCCGGTTTGGACTTGATACTGCATTAAAAGATTTCTGTAACGACATCAACCAAAGCTGCGCCTTGCAAGTCAGTTACCAATCCATTGGCCTAGCCGACGTGCAACTTGAACAGACTACCGCGATAACCGTCTATCGCATCATTCAGGAATTAATCAGCAATACCCTGAAACACGCCGCAGCAAAAACGGCTATCATCCAGTTAGCAAAAATGGGTACCCAACTTTCCGTCACGGTAGAAGATGATGGAAAAGGATTCGACACCATCCTGATCAAGCAAGCAAAAGGAATGGGCTGGTCAAACATTCAACACCGCGTAGATTTCTTGAAAGGCAAACTTGACGTAGATTCACAAGCGGGAAAAGGAACGTCGGTTCATATTGAAATGAATTCAAACAAGTAAAGGATGTGATTGACATGAATATTTAAATGGCGACAAAGCTCTTCATAACCGATGATCACTACATGATTGTAGAAGGCATCCGCTCCCTACTACAATATGAAAAAGGCATGGAATGGCTAGGCCACGCCATGAATGCTGATTCATGCTTCGCCTTTTTAAAACAACAACAACCCGATGTGATCTTGATGGATATCAACCTCCCCGATAAAAGTGGTATCGACTTATGTAAGGAAGTAAAAACCATGTATCCCGCCATTCACATTCTGGGACTAAGCTCCTTTAATCAGCAAAGCTACATTCAAAAGATGATGAAAAACGGAGCTTCAGGCTATGTTTTAAAAAATGCTACCCGCGAAGAATTGACCGAGGCCATCGAAACCGTCATGCAGGGACGGGAATTTTTAAGTTTGGAAGCTGCCGCCACGATCAAGCGAAATGAAGATTCAAAAATTCCTCTGATCACTCGACGGGAAAAAGAAGTGTTGGCACTCATATCCGAAGGCCTGACGAACAACGAGATCTCCGAAAAATTATTTATCAGTTCAACAACCGTTAATACTCATCGAACAAACCTGTTAGCCAAATTTGAAGTAAAGAATACCGCCACATTGATTCGGCTGGCTGCGCAGTATCAGTTTATCTGATTGGATTTTCTTCGGTGTATTCCCGATCTTATGTCTTGATGCAGAGTCACCTATCTCAGGACTTTAATCGTGGTGGACCGCTACCAGTTAAAGTATGGACATAGAAAAGATCACCGATCCGGAGAACAACGATGAGCACTTCGATTCAACTTGTGAAAATGGACGTCATCTCGAAAGTATAGCAACTAAGGCACCTTCTTTCAAAATCTCTCCGTAGTAAGTAAATTTTATAAGACCTTTCCAGGGTTTGAAATCCACTGTTGCGATGATCCACTGATTTGATATTTTTTTTGATTAGAGCGTAAACAATAATTTTTCCGACCGTATTGCGAGTTTGAACAGCCGCATGCGCTTTAGACATTTCCTCAAGCGGGAAGGTATTTGAAATATGTGTTCTCACTTCGCCCGTTGATAGCAGATGTCCAATGTAGGCGAGGTCATGCTCGTACGTTTTCATTAGGGACACGTTCACGCGAAGGGCATTCTAGGTCACGTAACTGCCTTGAATTTCCTGCCGATTTCGTTTTATAATTAAAACACAAAAAATGGAAACTCAAAAATTTGAAATTGCAAGTAGACAAAGCTTGTTAAATAAGTATTTAATCGCAGCATTCATTATTTTTAGCAGCTTGATTATGCAGGTTAGTCCGGTATCAGCGCAAACTCCGGTTGGCTAGGTTACAACTACTAACGTTACAAAACCAGAATTGCCACCCAATGGATTTTCCAACCAATATGCAGTGGTAAATGGTGTAAAATTACATTACGTGATAGGCGGGCATGGAACACCACTTATGCTGGTACATGAGAAAAAATGGATATCGAACTCCAACATATGTTCCTGCCATCTAAACTATAAATAGTGAAGGCCACTGAGTCAAAAAAAAAGGATCAGAAAAATCTGATCCTTTCTCATCAAGTAGTCTGTATTAAAACTCTCTGCATTGGGATGTGTTTTTCTTTATTCGCCCACGATCAAAGTATTGTTCCTCAATATAAAACCCTAAGCCAACCCGTGCCGACATACGATCAATTATAGCCTGAAAATAAACACATTTCATCCCATCCTTCTTCTTGTGGTCAGCCAGAATGATTTTACAGCTGAAAATATTCATAGGTTCGATTTATTTTATTACAGCAATTTGGAAGCAGACCATAACGAAAAAGCCCGCTTCCTGAATCAGGAAGCGGGCTCGTGCCGTTGAATTCGAAATATTGTAGTCTGTACGGGAATCGAACCCGTGTTACCAGAATGAAAATCTGGTGTCCTAACCCCTAGACGAACAGACCGTCTTATTTTGGAGGTGCAAATATAGCCCTCTGATTTATCTTTGCAAACGTGTTACTAAAAAAATTATTTAGCGATCAAATAAATCATTGGTTTTAGCGGTGACTAAGTTTACTTTTGGCATCTCAATAATTAATCTTATAAAAAAATGACAAAGATTGGTATTAATGGATTTGGGCGTATCGGCCGTCTGGCTTTCCGCGCTGCCGTAGGCCGCAAGGATATTGAAATAGTGGGTATTAATGATCTGGTTGATCCAGAATACATGGCATACATGCTGAAGTATGATTCTACCCATGGTAAATTTGATGGTACGGTAGAAGCGAAAGAAGGTCATCTGTTTGTGAACGGAAAGAAAATCCGTGTTACTGCAGAAAAAGATCCAGCTAATCTGAAATGGTCTGAAGTAGGTGCTGAAATCATCATCGAATCGACTGGCTTATTTTTAACACAGGTCGATGCGCAGAAGCACATCACAGCCGGAGCGAAAAAAGTAGTTATGTCTGCTCCTGCGAAAGA
>Ga0307515_10005948_pt1 | contig 24585 bp, 13 predicted proteins | sample 17_EM_MG_FD_194513 | JGI IMG/M metagenome (GOLD analysis project Ga0307515, IMG submission 194513) | Populus trichocarpa ectomycorrhiza microbial communities from riparian zone in the Pacific Northwest, United States - 17_EM | ecosystem: Host-associated > Plants > Roots > Unclassified | place... | reverse complement strand
TCAGACTAATTTATTTGAAATAATTCAAATTCAATTGGTTGGTGGTGGAAATATCGTATGGCTGTCAAGGCAACAACAGGCGCGAAATAAGTTTTATATTTTATTTTTTTGTTGGTGAGAAGTTTTTTCTATGATTTTTTTTCATGATATATATTTTTTTATCGTTTGAAATGTAATTACCATTTTATGATGCGCTGAAATTTTATAGTTGGCATCGCTGACTAACCGGGTTAAAATGGTTATGTGCTGGAAAAAATTATATTATCACTAGCATCAATCATTTTAATCATGATTTCATGCTATACGTGACATAGAAACATAACATATACCTAAATGATACTTATATTAAATTTTATTAGTAATATGTGTAAACTATACTTGTATTAAATTTGTGGATACATTGTTTTTTCCTATAAATATTTTAAGTCATATATAAGTTATAGTTAGAGTTTGTTTCCATAAGTATCACGATTCATATTAAATCTATTAAATAAAGACGAGTTAAGATGAACGAAAACTTTAGGTGAAAATATAAATGATGTTTTTTAAAATATTTAAGAATTTATATATATATATATATATATTATAAGTGAGGCCTTGAATAATCGTCATTTAATTTAAGCTGACTTTCCTATTAAATATGAATATTTTAAGTTATTAATGTTATTTTAATCAAAATAACAAACAATTTATAATTCACATTATCATCGTTTAAAGTTTAAATTTAAAATGAAATTATAAGACATTATAAATATGAAACTAGGATATAATAATTTTGTTTTAATCGTGACATGCAAAAGATTATTCGAGAATGTTATGACCATTGACTTAAGAAGGAAGTAAATTATTGGGTGTAAATGCATAATACCATTGTTATCGTATATGATTAAATTATAATACATTATGGGTGCACTTCTCATGATCTCTCTAGACAGACCAATGACTCAAGTATAAGCAGGCCCCACAATCCAATAAACAACAATAAAGTTCTACTTGGAGCTGAGTAGACGGAGGCCCACAAGTAACACAACAAAAGTTAATGGGCCCCGCCTTGACGCAACATCTACTTGGCTCGACTTCCTAGGGTCCATGTCTATCGGGCCCACAACAACTGCCCGTGTGCAACGGGCAGTTGCCCCCCTGACGTTTCTATGTACACGTGCGAACTGCTGGTGTATCCAGCGAAGCACATCGAGAGTATTCGTCAAGATACGTGGCATGTTATTAATAAAAAGATGTCTGTTCTCGAGGTCATCTTAATCGACGGTGAAGAATGTGCCATTATTTGAGGGGTGACCACATAGGGATTCCCTGCAAGTTGGAGCGAGAACGGGAATATATTAAATAATATTTTTTATTTTTAAAATTATCACATTAAAAAAATTAAATTATATATATATAAAAAATTAAATTTTTTTAAAAATAATTTTTAAAAAAACAAACACATTCTAAATTTTTAAAAAATAATATTAATAAATATATAATTTTAATATATTTATAAACAAAATACACTTTAAAAAATATTTTCTACTATACTTTCAAGCAGGACTTTTAGCTGTAATTGTCCCCATAGTTTTTTTAAAAGCTATAAGCTGTAGTTTTTAAAAAGTAATATATAAAAATAATTATAGAATTAATTTTTAAAATATTATCAAATATTTAAAAAAATTATAAAGAGATGGTAATTTCCAAATGGTCATTTTATGTGGTTGCTGTCAGGTACTGAGATGTTTGCTTTTTTGTCTTTTAATAGTAATAATAAATATAATTCACAAGTTGAATTTGTTAAATTAATGGAAGAATCAATTCCAGTTGGACATGAGGTGCTTATCAAAGTGAGTGAGTGAGATGGGTGTGGAATATATATATAGTTAAGAGGTGTCCTGCTTATCAAAGTGAGTGTGAGATGGGCGTGGAATATACATCAACAAAAAAAAACTAAATTCTCCAATAAAATTATTATGCATCAAAACACATATTACTGTTAATTGTTTGAAAACAAGAGAAAATGCACTAAGCTATAGGAATAAGATTATTTTTGCCATAACATAACTAGCTTTAACATGTTATATAAGGTTATAATTGTTATTTCTCTTTTTTTATTCACATTTAAATTACTACTTTGGTTCTTAAATAATAAACTCTTATGCTTTTGTCTCAGAGATGTTTTTATCCTTTTATTCTTTTTGAAATAATAAGATTACTTTGATGTTCTTTGAGACAAAAACAATATAACTCTAGTAAGAGTATTTTGGTTATTTCATATTGATTTTGTTATAGATTTCGAGGTTGCTGGGTGATATTGTTGTAATTGTTCTATATTGAATGTTATTTAAAAAAGAAAAACCATGTGACACGCGGCAATGTGTGAACAACTGTTGTGTCGTTTATACAACATATGTAGGGTCGTCCGGCCACCAAAAATGACTTTATAGAAAGGCATTTGAAAGATCTCAACATCCTCTACATGATGGTGTGGCGCATGTGTCAGAAACGTCTCTGGTTTGATGTTGAATACCATTTTTTTTCCTTCTTTTTTTCTTTCTCCCCAAAAATTGTGCCACCCACGCGAAATATCATAGCAACCTCTTCAATTTCTTTTTTCTTTACATTTGGTCTCTATCCTCTTGATTACTATTTTTTTAATTTTAGAATAAATTATAAAATTACAAATAGTTTTCAACTTCACTCCCTATTATTTCTTAATCTATACATAATTTATCAAATTATATTTTTTTTAATTTTGCCCCAGGTGTTTTTAAATATATGGGTAATCTATAAAATTACAAATATTTTTTTAATTTCACCCTCCTATTTTTCAATCTATTTGTTTGAGATCATTTTTTTTAAATTTTTTTATACAAATTTCATTCTCCTTAGGTTTTTTTTTTCTATCAAAATTTATCTCCATTGTTTTTATTGTTTTTTTTCTTCTGAAAGTTTTTTTTTTGATATTTTTTTCATGATTTCATCATTTAGAAGGTTCTTCCGAGTTTGTTTGGTTCCCCCCCCCCTCTTTTAAGCTGATCTTTTCTTATTTTTTATTCTTTTTTTTTTGTGTTTTCTGGTTTGATTCTATTGAGTTAGCTCTCTAGAAGCTTTTATCAAATTTCACCCCCTTTTATTTTTTAATCTATAAATAATATATCAAATTTCAAATGTTTTGTAATTTCACACCCTTTAATTTTTTAACCTTTCAAATTTTGTCCTCATTCTTTTAATTGCTATTTATTTTATTTGAAATCATTTTTTATTCAAATTCCATCCTTCTTGTATTTTTTTATCTCAAATTTTATCTTTATTTTTTTTACTACTATTTTTTTTGCTTTGCAATTTTTTCTTATTCATGTTTTCAACAATTTCTTCGTTCAAAACTAGATTGGTCGAGAATTAAGTTTCTTGATTGAAGTTGGGTTTAGGATTTAACGAGTTGCAAGTTTTAGAAATTAGACTAGGTTTAGGAGGTTCACTTGAGTTTGCTTTGTTTTTTTTTTAAGCTGGTGTTTTCTTCTTTTTATGAGATCTGCTCTGTTATTTTTTACGGTTTGCCTTCTCTTAGGTTAGCATTAAGTTGTTTGGTAATCTAAATAAACTCAAGTCTATTCTTTTATCTTCTTTTTTTACAGTATTTATTGTTCTTGCATTTTTTTTGTATTGTTTAGATTACCATTTGAACCAATCACTTGGGACTTGGATTTTTTTTACCCTAACATCTTTTTACACCAAAAATAAATTTGTTTGACTTGCAGCGAAGCACGGGTAACAAATCTAGTATATGTATGATTTTGAAATCTCAAGTATATATCATGAGGTGATGTCTGGTATTGCGATCCAATTGTATTTTTAAGTTTATTTTATTTTTTTATCTTAAATTTTTATTAATATGTTTTGGATTGTTTTAATGTGTTAATATAAAAAAATAATTTTTATATAAAAAAATATTTTAAAATATAATTTATACCATACTCTTGAATAGATACTCAACTTATAAAGTTTGAAGTTACACGTTTGTGCTATTATTTTATTGGTTGCCTTTACAAACATTTTTTTTAAAACGTTAAAAGGACATTTTTAACGAATACAAGGAAAAGGCCACTGGGTGCCCTAACAGTACTCTTATCTGGATGGGTAATAGTAGCTTTTCTCATTCTTCTACTTATTTATTTTCCTGGAAAATTCACCTGCCATGTTTTTTTATCCACCTTTTGTTCCTATTAATTTTGAATCTATTGGCTGTGGGCTTAGGCATTCTTATAGGAAAGATTGATTTATTTATTTATTTTTGTGATTATATGATTCTAGCAATTAGAATCAATCTTATAAGTTAGATGGGTCTTTTTCTACATAATTCATGGATTTTCTATTTTCTTCTCCCTAGGGTTTAATGTACATGGTACCGAGGAACAATGGTGTTTATAAGAGAAGAATAAACATGGTACCACATTTATTCAAGGGCCGGAAAAATCTGATTTTTTCATGCGGGCATTAGTTAATTTGGGTTTTTTTTTATGTTTTTATGGGCAATTCTTTTTAGAGAATAATGATTATTTATTTATTTATTTATGAAATGCCTTAATAGTCCATTAATTCAATTAGTTTTGCGGACAATGGAGAATGTAGTGAAAGAAATTATCAACTCATTATCTCCATTTATTGAATAACTTTAAGAGACCTTCTCTTTCTTTTTATATTTCTTTCCTCCCAAAATATTACATGTACACGAGTTAAAGCATCAATGTATTTTTAAATTTAATTTTTAGCCTAAGTCATATATAAAAGGGTAAAAAGTAAAGTGATAACCTAGCATGCCTAAGCTTAATAGAATGATAAACCCATATGATATGAGTTTGACTTACTTCCATATCCAATATCATTGGATTCAACTACGTGCTAAGCTTGGATAAACATGGATATGGGAAGCTTTCAGGACTAGTGTCCTTGGATTCAGTTATGTGTTGAGTCCAAGTGGATATGGGTCTAGCAAGTTGTCAGACTCAACGTTCTTAGATTCAACTTTGCACCGAGCCCAGGTGAGCACAAGTCTGCTAAGCTACTGGATGCCGTGTTCTTGGGTTCAACTACGTGCCGAGCCAAAGTTGACATAAGTCTGACAAGCTTGCGGACCCAGCGTCATTAGGTTCAACTACGTATTGAGCCTGTAGACTTGGGTCTGAAAAGATACCAGACCTAACATCCTTGGGTTGAGCTACACACTAGGCCTAATATGATCATCAAACCTATGCTTACTTGAATTTGGTACAATACTAAGCCAACATTTTGCCAAGAGACTTCGTTTGTTTATTTTTATGATTTTTAATATAAAATATTAAGGTCAAGAATGCTCATATCCCTACACCCATAGGTGTATAAAAGTCTTTTTAAGGGCTTGCCATATTCTCATTAACATTAATATTGTGTAAATGATATTTGTCTCTCGTTAATATTGTGTACGAGATATTTATTCATCTTTAATATTGTGTAAAGGTTATTTATTCCATATTAATACCGCTATAAAGAAATGACATCCCAAACCCCTCAATTCAACCAACATGATAAGGTTCAGGGGTTATACCTAAACATATTGGATTTTAAAACATCATAAGAGTTCATGAACAGTCCAAAACCAAAAGCCATATGTAGAGAGAGGTTAATAACGAGGATGATTTTGAACTAGTAAATGAAGGAATTCTTTTTTCTGTAAGATGATCATCGAGGAATGTACAATAATTTTTAGCCTAATTCATAATTTTTAGACAGACTACGAAACAATGCTCAAGCTTACATTGAAAGTGGTTATTACCTAAGTTACTCAAACCAATTTCAGCAGCTGATATGGTGAGAGGTGGTAACTGACTGGTGAGAGGTGGTGAGAGGAATGTTGACTAATTATAAGTGTTGTGAAGATGACTTTCAATTTTCACCTATTATAAGTGAGGGGATAATTTGTTCAATTCAAATGCTACACAAGAGGACAACTAAAAGTTTAATCTTAACATGACTAATTTATTAATTTTAGAATTTAGTAAAAAAATTACACATCACCATAAATGATAATTAATTAAAAAATTAGTTGCACCTAGAATTTTTCTCTCATATATATATATATATATATATATATATAGAGAGAGAGAGAGAGAGAGGCGGAGCTAGGATTATTTGTTAGGGGTGGCCAAAAATAATATAACAAGATATAATATTTGTTTTAATTTATTGTACATGAGTTGTAAAAAAAAAACCTGTACGGTTTAGGTTTATTGAAATAACTTATTACAAACATTTAATGACCTTTGTACAAGGTAAAAGGTTTGGAGCATACCAAATTGAGTCAAAACAATAAAGTTAATTTCATCTTCATGATGTATCCATCACTTTAATGTTGTTGGTCTTTATACCTATCAAATATAAACATATAAGAAACATAGCTAAAGCGAAGCATTATTTATGTTTGATAAACTTTGAAATAAAGTAAAAAATAATAAAGAATGATTCTTACATATTTATTTTAATTGTGCTCGTCGTTCTTTCATAGAATAGAAATCATTGATTATTATATCAATTGTGAATCTTTCAGCAATTTCTTTTTCTACATAGATAATCAAATAATTTGCAAGAAAATCATCCTCCATCTGATTACGAAGTCTTATTTTAATAATCTTCATCGCTGAGAAAGCTCGTCCAGTAGTTGCTATCGAAACAGGAAGAGTCAAAATAAGCCGAATCAACCTGTCAACTAGTGTATAAATTGTTGATTTTTCTGTTTCAACCAATCCTTGACATAAATCAGCAATCGATAACATGCTCTTTAACTTTGGATGATTGGGTATATCAAGCTCATAATGTTGCAAATGAAGTCTCAAATGAATTTTTTCTTGTTTAGAAAAATCTTGAGGATAGAACTTGTCAACGAGTAAGCATATATCTTCAACGTTGAATAATTTATAGCTATTTCTAGGATCTAAAGTTGTGCTCAACTTAAGAAGCTCGATCGCCTGCTCATTGAATCTATTATTTAGCTCTTACAATTGTTGATCAATGATAGCTGTAAATATATCAACTCGGTAGTGATGTTCAACTGTTACTGATTTTTGTTTACATCGAGATCATCCCACACTAGAAAAACAAGCATCCATATCAAGAACTTCAATGTCTTGATGCTTACAAAATGATGTCATTTTTTGTAAAAGAGTTTTCCAACCATCATCTCTTAACTTCTGAATTAAAATCTGTGTGGTAGTCACCAAATGCATATCATTTAAAGTGTCTTGAGATTTTTGTTGTAGGGCTTGGCAAAGCACATCAGCAATTCCCATAACATCCTTCATTATATGTAAGATGAATGCAAAATCAAATGACATTAGCAACTTAAATGAAAAGGCCGCATCACCACATTGAGAATAAGTAGATCCATCTAAAGCAATGTTTTCAAGAACCAAGCAAGTTGCCCCATATATTTTTATCAAACTGCAAATTGATTTGAAGTGTGAACTCCATCTGCTATCTCCAGGTCATTGCAAACCACCTACTTGATTAACTCCTTTACCCATTTCAATCTCACCAATATCAACTAAATGTTCAATTGTAACTGATTGAAAAGCCTGTAATTCATCATTACGCTTACAATAAGTACTAACAATGTTAATAACAAAAATCAAATTATAACAGAAAGTGTGAACATCATTACGCTTACAAGAAGCACTAACAATGTTAATAACTATATCCAAAAATCGTTCTCGTATAAATCCACTTCTATTAACAAACCTAATAACAATGGCCATTTGCTCTCTTATAGATTCATCTCGAGCTTCATCTACAATTAAACAAAATATTGCATCACCAATCTCATGACGAATTAAAGACTGAACATTTCTAGCAAAGACATGCAAAATTTCTTTTTGAATTTGATGTGAGGTGTATTTAGCATTTTGTGGAGCATTACCCAAAAGAAGAGCACATACTTGTTCGTTGTATGATGCTAAAAGTTTCATCATTTTAAGAAAATTACCTCGGTTTTTTGATTCTGAACGTTCATCATGCCCTCTAAAAGCACATGCTTGAAATGTGACCCAACGAACAATATCTATTGAAGCTTTAATACGTAATTGATTATTCATAATTTCTTGAGTAGTTTGCCTCTTAACTACCTTCTCAATATGACATGACTAATTTTTCAAATTTTCCAAGTACCTGGTAACAAATCTATGAGCTGAATCTGAACCTTTTTCCATATGAGTCAAAAAAGCACACCGTTCCCCATCATTAACTTTCTTCCAACAATTAAATCCTTTAATAGTAAAGGTGTCTGATCCTGGCTTTCCATATGGTTTACTTGGAAATAAATAGCAAAGGAAACAAAATGCAGTATTTTTCTTTCAATATTCAAGCCACGGATAACTTTTGAACCAATGAGACTGAAATCGACGAGGATGTTTTTTACCAGTCAGCGGATATTTAGACATCAAAGGTTGATATGGTCCCAAATTAATGTATGCCCTTTGAATTTCATCTTGTTGATTAACCGAGTATTCCTAAATTTGAGGACGATTGCTTGGATCTCTAATTAAATGAGCAATATCGATTCTAGTAAGAGGCTGCTCACTAATCAACGCAGGTTCTTTGTAAACTGAAGCACATTGAGGTTGCTCAACCATAACTTCAACATTACACATTGGAGTTGGTTCACTAGGCAGTGAGTTATCAATATTTTTCCTTTTCTTTTTCAAAAAAAGAATCAATTCTTCTTATTTTGTTCATGGTTCAACCTAAAATCAAAACATATCGTGAGCAAAAATTGATAATTTTGGTAGCTCTGCTAAAAACAAAACATAAAAAAAATCCAAACATAATCAAAACAAACCAATAAAATATATCTAATTAATTAGAAAAACAATCACTACAACAAGAATTCAAACAACAATGGTTAGAACTAGCAAATTTGAAAAGAAAAAAGAAAAAAAATAAAATTATAAAAAAAATCTCATCAAATTCTTAATAAATATCTCAAAAAAAAAATAAAAATATATTTTAAATTTGAGTTATCGATGCCCAATTACCTTGTTTTGTTTAATGAAAGATAAATTAATCAGTGCTCTGCTTCAATCTTTCCGCAGAAAAGTTTTGTCTGTGATTTGTATCTTTATTCCTGTTTTTGTTTTTGACTGGCTGTGTTACAAGCATTTATATTTTTTATCTTTCAGCAAAGCACATTGATAACTTTATATTTTTTTCTTTTCACGTTGGCACGTAGGTACCATTTAATCAAGGCACGGTCTTTCCACGTAGGCACCTTTTTAAAAAATATTACAGCACCTCATATTTAATTACAAAATAAAAAAAATGTCTTGCAGGGCCCGGACCCCTGCTTGCCTCCCTTCATTCCACCCCTACACACACACACACACACACACACACACACACACACAAATTTAAAATAATTAATAAGATCTAACTAATTATTTTTCAAGCACCATAAAAATTTCTCGTATTAAAAAATAAATAAATTGGACATGTTTCTGATAATATTTTTTTTTAATTAAAATCCTCCATCCTATCATGAAATTTTGACCAATCCAACTTTACTAGAAGAGTCAAAATCCATTCTAGAAAGGAAACATCAATAAAAAATAATTTTGATAAATAAAACATTTACAAAAAAACCCGATTCAATTGCAAAAATGCATTTGAGAAATACTTACATAATTATCGATTCTTAATTTACCTCTACCACCTAACCTATTCTGAATAAAAAAAAAAGAAGAAATAACATGTCAGTCTTTTTGTTTTTTTTCATTTAATAGCAAGGAGCATCATTGGACTGACTTGCAAGTTTTATCATTAGAGGATTTTAAAGGTGCATCCCTACTATCATCTCAATGCATTTAAATGAATTTAATGAATTTTCTTGGATGCTAGCTACTATAGGTGAGTAAAAAAACTGAAAAACAGAGAAAACTGGAAAAAAATAACTGAAAAAACCAAACCGAACCGAACCGAACCGAAACCGAAAAAAACCAAGCCAAACCGGAAAAAAACCGAGCAAAACCGAAAAACCAAGCCAAACTAAAAAACCATGCCAAACCGGTTTGAACTGGTTTTTGTCCTAAAAAACAAACCGCAACTGGTCGGTTTGAACCGGTTTTGATTTTTTTTTTAAATTTCGGTTTGATTTTTTTTATATAAAAACTGAACCGAACAAAAAATAATCACCCCTACTGACTACAATATTGTCGCTAAAATTAAAATAAATGCTCATCTAATATTGCACCCAGATTTGTTTTTTTTTTTTTGTCAATTTTGCCACTTAAGTTTTAAAAGTCGCTAAAATTAAAATAAATGCTCATCTAATATTGCACCCAGATTTGTTTGTTTTTTTTTTGTCAATTTTGCCACTTAAGTTTTAAAAATTCTTAATGCTGTTTTTTTTTTTAAAGTTTAACGTGGGTGTCCGGGCCAGCTTGCGCGCACCTCGACTAATCCCACGGGCCCTGAAGTTAACGACCATGTAAGCCTCCAGTGGCCATCATATGAGCAACAACAAGACTTGAACCTGAGACCACAGAGAGAGCAAATCTCTTAGTCCCAAGCTCTTACCACTGGGCCACCACCTAGATGGTTATTAATGTCGTTTTTTAATCGATGTCCAGATTGTACTTATTTCATATAAGAAATGGCACCGTATTGTTGGTAACCTAACATTGTTTGTTAATGAATTCTAATCAAAGGACCTAATCGAGAAATCCAATTTGTTGTAGGCCGAAAGCAATACAAAAAATCAAACGGGGGTAAAATTTATACCACTCCAATAGTTGGGTTGGGGTGTATTTGAGGTTTTCCCAAAACTCCTTGATGAAAAAATAAAATTAAAATCCCACACTTTACTGGGCTGGACTTGCATTATATCTCTGAACCCATAATCCAAAACCCAGTAGGAAGCCCATAGCAAGTATAAAAGGCACACACCACTCATCCTCATTTAGCCGCCTAGGGTTTTTCAACTTGTACTCCTCTCTCAGCAAAGCAGCAGCAGCACATCAACAACCACAACCATGGCTGAGCAGGTAGCCCCTCTGCTCCTGTCTTCCCTTACTTATGAGATCATGCGCTGTGTCGTTTGAATCTACTTTCGATCTGATTTGTTTTTGTTATCGTCTGTAGACGGAGAAGGCATTTTTGAAGCAGCCCAGGGTTTTCCTGAGGTAACGCATTCTGCCATGTTTATGTTTTTTCATGTTGTTTACTGTGTTTGCGTTAATGTTTTTATTTTTTAGCTCGAAGAAGTCTGGAAAGGGGAAGAGGCCCGGAAAGGGAGGAAATAGGTTCTGGAAAAGCATTGGACTGGGATTCAAAACACCCAGAGATGCTATTGAAGGTTTGCTTCTTCATTATTTTACTCTCATCCTGGCTCTTTTACCCTTGTTTGAAAATGGAGAAGCGTGCTTCGCTTTTGCAAGATTGTACTATATATATTTTTTTAGGTTGAATATTTTTGGAAAGAGAATTTGTTAAATTCAATAAAAACTCAATGCTGCAGTCAGTTTTTTTTTTTTAAATTATAACTAGAATCCTGCTGGTCTTGTTGCCATACAGGGCTGCTCAGAGCCTTTATGTGACCATGGATTTTCACTTCTTCGTTTCTTTGGTTAAGTTGCCCATGGATGCGAGGCAATATGGCTGGCAGAATCTCTATCTGTCAATCATCTTGTTTGGAGTTTCCTAGTTTTATTCACCTGGAGATTTTACTCATTGGTAGCCTTTTGCTCATTGAATCAATGTTGGTATGAAAAGTTGTCCTGAATTCAGGGATGTATCTCGAGCATTATCTGTGAACTTGTGGGGTCGGTCTACTTGCTTTAATTAGAGTTCAGATTGTTTACTATCTAATGGAGTGCCGGAGCTGCAGTTTTTGCTCATTGCCGGCAGGTTCATGTATTGTATGCTCAAACTTCATTAGATCTTGTAACAACAGGATGATTCCTTTGCATCCTTCGATATGGTTTGAGATAACCTGGCCTTGAACAGCTCAGGGGCATTTATGCATCTTTTTTAATTTTTAACTTGCATTCTTGATGTCATTGCTAGTTAGTTCACCAGATGATTGATCATTATAGACATTATGGAATTGTTAGTCAATGCTCTACTTCCTGAGAAGGAAAATGATGCTCTTGTACCGCAGTGCTTTTTTCACGTTGCTGGCTTCTGTTTTAAAATCCCATGAAAGTTGTGTTTTTTTCACCTAGGTTGTATATTTTGTTCACAGGAACATACATTGATAAGAAATGCCCATTCACTGGCACTGTTTCTGTCAGAGGACGTATCTTGGCTGGTACTTGCCACAGCGCAAAAATGAACAGAACCATTATTGTTAGGAGGAACTACCTTCACTGGGTCAAAAAATACCAGAGGCAAGGACTTGCTCTTTTTTTGTTTTCTACTTTAGTCCTAGTCCTGCTACCTTTTCTTCTGGTTCCTTTAAATAAAATGCCACCTACTTGATTCCCCCCACCGTGTACTAAGTGAAATTTTTTGTCTTGCTGATTATCGTTTAGATATGAGAAGAGGCACTCAAACATCCCAGCTCACATCTCCCCCTGTTTCCGGATCAGAGAAGGAGATCATGTTACCATTGGTCAATGCAGGTCTGCGCCCGTCATCATTCCTCTCTATCTAATCCAATTAATTTTCTTTGGCAGTGGTCAAAAGTCACTGCAGAATCATTATATATGTACTTCTGTTCTTTGTATTGCAGGCCATTGTCCAAGACAGTGAGGTTCAATGTGTTGAAGGTCATCCCAGCAGGATCTTCTGGTGGTGCAAAGAAGGCTTTTACAGCAATGTAAGAAGCTGGCTTCTCTAATGATGTGATGGTGCCGGAATTTAATAGACCTATAGGCGATGACCTTCGCTGTTTTATCAGTCTTTAGATTTAATTGAATGTATGGATGCTGTTCTTTTCTTTACTGTTCTCTTCTTTATGATATCCTAGATTTTGTTCTGTTACTGTTACTATCGATGGAAGATCCAGATTTGCAATTTTGAGGATATTTATTGTTTCGTTCTGATAGGTGTTTTATCATTTGTGTTTTTCGTCTGTAATATCCATCCTTCTCTAATCTCTCCCACGCAGAGCACCACCAAATCAGTGATCTTCTTTTCCTAGTTGCCGTTGCGCCGATAATTCTGTAGCCATTTGCTATCAACTATCGTTTGTTCCGGATGATTGTTGTGCTCATCATCATTGCAGGGTGAAAATTAAAGGGCCCCACAAGCTCTTGCTTACCGTTTGATAACTAGACTTGTTATGGTACTTGCTTCATGCTTGATCAGGCAAGAGGTGTACTTCAAAGTTCAGACTTGTTTCTTAAGATTCTGGGCGCAGCGCGGTTCTTACACACATAGCAATGAGCGAGAGTAGAGAAGTTAAAAGAGGTTGCTAAAACCAAAAGCAAGGGAAAATTAAGCCTGTACTGTAGTAGAATGTTTTAGGTGCTGTTTGGTAATGCGGCTGTACCGGAGGTTCAAATAAACCTCAGTTTCTATGTGTTTGGTTATGCAAAAATATAGATTTTATTTTGGTGGAACCCACAGTAATTGTGGCTGTACCTGTGGCTGATAAGAAGCTGGAAAATTATGCTTTTCAACAGCAGCTAACTTCATTTTTCAAGATCCACTGTGCTAAGAAAAAAAAAGCCGACTCAACTATTTATCTTTTGTCTCTGGAATTGCAAATTCTATATGCTGTAGCTTGTCTTCCCCAGACATTAGAGAGCATGTAAAAGATGACTTCCTGGAGCTTTTCCACTGTGCGGAGAACGGTGTAGCACTGTTTCGGCCGGATCAGGTTGGTACAAACCTAAATGTAAAAAAAAAAAGATATTTTTTATTTTTAATTGTGTTTTATTCAAAAAAACTAATGTTTAACATTATTCAATGACACTATAAATTAGAAGGATATCGCATAATGACGTAGTATTTACAGAATTTGATCGTAATTTCAATTTTATTCCTGATAATATTTTACCTGATGTTATTGCACGCTCGATAAACCATGAAAACTGTAGTCTTTATCGAATGAATTTCGTACGTTATGGAATTGTAGATGGTTTAACGGAACAATAAAAAATATTTTATATAAAGTATTATTTATTTCATGATGTAATAACAGTAGTTAAATCTACAATATTTAAATTAAAAATCATCAATATTAACATATATTTTTTAAAATTATTTTATAACCTCAATTTCAAAAGCATTTTTAACCAAACACATTAAACTATTTTTTGTTCAACCTCAATTTCAACCACAGTTTTAACCAAACATCTATTTTTTCAAACCAATCTCAACTAAAAATACATTTTATAAAACAATTTTTTTCAAACCACAGCCACAACAGCTACCGCATACCAAACACATAGCAAAGCTACGTAACGCTAGCATAAATGGCAAGACTTGACTTGGGGTATTATGACTGACGCCTTGACATGAGCACGATGCCCTGATATTAGAGTTGGTGTCGCACCGCCGTTGCCTTGTACGCTTGTTTTAGGTTGTTGTCAATCATACAAGCCTTGAGACATTAGAGTTGTGGTAAAACCCGAACTGATACTACTTGTAAGCGAAAACATATGAAGGCTGCATCTACAGTAATATTTGACAGAATAAATACATAAACATCAATTTGTAGGAAGACATTAATCTTCTGACATGGCCAACGTCGAAGGTTTTGTTACGAATGCTCAAACTACTGGACTAAGAGAACAAGCAAGTAAACAAGCTGGAGCGGCAGAGATGTATCACAGTAGTCGAAGCTTGCAAATCAGTAGCAATGATGATAGTTGAAGCTCGTTACAATTAGTTAGTAGTCTTGAACACATGGCAGATTTAGTTAGTGATTGTAGTTAGCTAGAAGCAGTTAGAAACAGTTTGCAACTGGAATGAATTGCATAAAAGCATCGTAAAGAATAACATGCTCATTAGGCAATAAGATCGATCAATTTAGCGGTACAAACTGTTAGCTCTATCTCTCTCGCAATTTCTTCAACTCTCTCCCTCAAATTTTCTTAAAACTCGCTGTTTGTTAATCAAGAGCCTTAACAATTGGTATAAGAGCCAACAATCCTAAACCATCCTCTTAGCGATTCCTGGGATGATCAAAGCATTCAAAAATGATTCTCCTTGTAAAAAATCCCTGGCACAAATCACCAGATCTAGGTGGGAAACAACATGGCGAATGCTTTGAAAGAATACAACAAGATAATTGAAGAATATTTGGAAAACCAATGTGAAACATTTGTCAAGAACTTCAAGAAATTAATGTTGTGTTTTGAAAAACAAAAGCAATCCAAGCAAAAGCCCATTGTGAAGACAATCCAAGTACAACTTCTTTCAAGGACGGTTGCTTGAAAATGATTAAACTTTCCAAAGTTATCCATGTTCATAATTTTGGGGTATGAAATTTTTGAAAATGACATGTTTTAGTTGTTCCGTCCATTCAGGATTATAATGAAACTTGTTATGTTTCGTGCTGAAAATTAGACTTTTCTCTTCAAATGTAAGATATTCATTCAGTTATCAATGTTCTCCAATACCATACAAACATTCAGCTAACCATAAAAAAAAAAAAATGTCTGTTCAATTCTCATCACATCAATAACCTACTATAATGTATCAAAATACTTTCAAGGAAGTAAAATGCTAATTTTTTAGCTAAATACGAGATTAGTTTCGGAGAGAAATATGGAGTGAGTTTTGAAGAAAATAAAGTAAAGTTTGATTCTTTAAATAAAAAGAATGTTGTTTATTATGAATTGGTTTCTGGATTTTCTAAAAATGGAGAGTTTGATGAAAAGATTAGGAGTTATAGCGTGAACGTGTAGAAAATTGAGAATGATATGGATGATGGATCGAAGAAAAAAATAGAGGCTGATGTTGAGAAAGTTGATGAGGAAAATGAGACTAAATCAAAGAAGAAGAAAATCAAGAAAGATTCTTATGGATAACAGTTCATTAACAAACAGAAAACTATCTGGTTATACAAGTCTAAGTAGATCACCAAGAAGAAGTATACTTCTTCTATAAGAGCTTGATTAATGTTTGAGAGAACTATTTGACTGTTAAGCATTTCTTTGTTAATGATCAATTGGAGTTCAACGCTATTTTTTTTTGTGTCAAAAAGAAGAAGAAGAAGTTATATTTGATTTGTTTAACACTCACAGGAAGGAAGAAGAACAATATCAAGCTTTATGACAGGGCTCAAGGTTATAATTTGTATAAAAGCATCATAAAAAAAATAATGTTTAGCCGTACAAAGTGTTGACTCTGTCTCTCTCAATTTCTACTAAAAATACCTCAATTTTAATTTACAAAAGTTGTTAAATGATTCTCTTGTTCTTGTGAAAAAAAACTAAGCAAATACAACAAATAAAAACATCGTTAAAAACTTTGTAGGATTATAAAACTTAATTGCTGAAAACCATTCCAAGGATACAATATTTTGCTGTAAATCTCCATGTTATTTTCTCAGTAGTTGATAATATGACAGCGAAAGCGAGTCATTAAAGTACTGGCACTTTAATTTATTCTTTGCCGCTTCAAATTCAAGCCAGAGTAAGCTTCGTAGAAATCCAAGCTATGATGGGTCCCACTTAAAGTTTTTCTCAAATGTCTCTTCGTAGAACTGGACCGTCTGATATCAACATCAGCGGGCCCGGTTGCTTACATGTGGTTCTTGGTAAAGTCTTGTGCTTTCTTCTCTGTTATTTCCTTCCACTGTCTCTGTATATTCAGTCTTTCTCTCGCTCTTTGCTTGTGTTTTCTCTCTTCAGCTCAAATAATAATAATAATAAAATATATATGGGTTCAAGCAGCAGCAGGTTAAATGGGTCAACCCCATCTGGGTCAGGGACTAACAGTTTCAAGCGCAGAGCCCTTGCTTCTGTCTTTTGTGGTGGTTCTGCTTCTCAGTCTCCTATTGAGGTTCTTTAACAATCATTTCTCTCCTTTTCCATTAGCTCTCCCTTTTTTTTTTAATCTATTTGAAGTTCTTTAATTGAAGTTTAGTGCTAAAGGATTCTCTCGTTTCTGACTGATGAATATAATTTAGTATTGATGGTTCTCTTTAGTTATCTATTTTTCAGTGGTTGCTCAAAAAAAATAATAATGTTAGAATAAAGTATATAAAAATGAACGGAAGCAAAATATAGAATCTTGAAGTGGGTCTCTGATGTTATATTTTCCTTTTTCCTTTCTTTCTTTCATATTGAATTAAAAAAAAATTACTACCTTGGAAATCGAAAGTTGACTGAACTATCTTGTAATGGAGTAATTCTGAGATTGATTTTGACTTTCAGATGGGTGATCATATGGATGAATCGTTGGCAGGATCTCTTGAAAATTTAGCTACTTTTCATGATGTGTCAGCAAGCTCCAAGCAGGCCTCATCTTCTAACTTTGGTTTGGAAACTGGGTTAAGTAGTTCCAGTGCTGAAAGTGGGGACTTATCTGGAAGTAGTAATGGTAATGTTGAGGATACTTCTGCTTTTAAAAATAGCGAGTCACAATCTCAGCAGGTGAATATCAGTGGCAGTACTATGGAAGCCCATGCAGTGAATGCTTCTGTAAAAGAACAGACACCAACAGCATCTGCCTCTGATGATACAGCAGTGGCAGGCGTTGTGGGTCAGGATTCTGGGAACCTGGATTCAAATGGGGAGTCCATTTCAGATGCAAATATGGATTTGTCTAATACAAATTCTGTTATTCCTGCTTCCTTATCTCCACAACCATGTCCAGAATTTCTCTCATCTGACAGGGAACGAGAAGCAAGAGCTGCAAGAGTGCTTCTTGTTGATGTGGTGAACATACATTCCAACATTTTGTCAATTAGCTTTGAAGAAATTAGTAACCGTGAGGCAAGAAGAAATAGTAGAAGGATGTTTTGGGATGCTTTCTCAAGAAGCAATTTGAGAAGGAATAGGGATTCCCCAACCATAGTTTTTACATCTAGTCATGCTGATGATCTAGGATCTCACGACAGATGGCTCCTTGATTTTGGTGGCGATCTACATTTGGATGGAGTTGGTCGTGAATCTAGATATCCTGGCACTAGAAGTCATCACAGGAGTGAACGACGATGGCAATCAAGGGTAATTTGTTTATACATTTCCTTCTTATTTAAGCTATTTATGGGCGAAATTGGCAATAGACCCTTGAAAGTTTTCTGTCTACAGAAAACTCATTGGATCATATGATCAATAATTTATCAAACTAGAGGTTCTTTGACGCATGCAATTCATTTGATTTAGAATTCCTATCATTACTTTTACCAGCCTATGCTTCATAGATTGCTACTTCCTGTTTATTTTTATTTTTTTTACATTTCCATTAATTATTTCAGAGAGAAACATTTCATGATGTACGTGATGAGCTAGGTTGGGAAACTTCCTTGTGTCCAGCTGGGCTTCATCCTAATGGTACATGCTCATGTGAATCCTCTTCTGTGGCTGTCGAGTCCAGCAGCCATGCAAGTATTTCACAAATAATTCTGCTGGCAGATGCACTTTTTGAGGTAAATGCATTCTTTTAAGGTTACTATTTTTGAGGTACTCTGCTAGTTCTATGCCTTGAGAAGTGTCAACAGCTTGCATTGTGTGACGTTATTAGCTTCTCTTTCTCCATAGGAGAATGTTTAGTGCAAATCACATCTTTTAACTTGCATGTCTTCCTTTACTGAAAGCATTGATACACATAAACTCAAATGGTTCCTCCATGGCAACTACTGTCTATAAACCTTTTTGGCTGTACTAAATTATCAGGTACATTATGTAAAGACTTGTGAAATGGAATGGATATGGGCTTGTAACATTTGTCTAATGCGAAGCATGTTCATATCATCACCTATGCAGAGTCGTCCTATACTCATACTTTTTCATAGTTTCTTATTACGTTTATTTTCTAGGTTTTAGAGGAAATCCATCACCATCGCCTGTCCCTATCACCTTCCATGCTCTCACTTCCTGCTCCGGAAGCTGTTGTAAATTCGTTTCCTCTGAAGAATTATAAAAAGTTCCAGGGAACTGAAAATGTGGCACAGCATGAACAACAGTAAGTGCTAGTTTTTTTTTTCTTCATTTGAATATGCATGTACTTGTGTTGCCATCGTACTTTGATTTGATTTATGGAGAAAAAAGGTAGCTTGGGTATTGTAACAAGGACGTTGAGTTAAGAGGATTTCATAACTAAAACAATTCATGGATTTAAATAATATTGGTGTTTGTAGCTCTGACACACTGCAGAAAAAGTAAGAGTTCGAGGAAATAATCCAAGACTTACTTGCATTAACACTAATTTCCTAGCTTCTCTCACTCTCCTCCTTTCTGGCACCCCTCACTTCCTGCTACGAGGATCATGCTAACAATTAATTTTTTTTGAACTTGATCAAAATGTGAGAGCAAAAAATGTATAGATAAAAAGGAAATGGAACAGAAAAATATATATTGATGGTTGCCAAGTAAGCTACAGTTTGAACAGCTGTCCTTCAAACTCGAATTTTCCTGAATGGAATAACACTTGAGCTTTGTGGAGAATTATTACACATAACTTTTGTTGCAATATCTCTCTACATCACTGCGCTTCTGGGATCGCATTTGGTGCCTCTAGGTTGATTTTCACTTCTCTTATCTCTGAATTCGTCAACCCTTCCATTCTCTTGATCGGCACTTCATTCAATAGGACTAGAGGAGTGTGAATCTATACAGGAGCCCTTAGTAGTAAATATACTTCTATTTACTTTTTTTTTTTATGCAGATCAATTATATGAAATTTTATGCATAAATCAAGAACTTAGATCATTTATCTACCGGTCATGATTCTGAATAATCAACATGCATGCTACTGCTTACATCAATGTTCTACTTTTGTTTGAAGGTGTCACATTTGCTTGGTTGACTACGAGGAAGGAGATAAAATTCGAGTTCTCCCATGTTCTCATGAATATCACATGTCATGTGTTGACAAATGGCTCAAGGAAATACATGGGTAAGCTATCACTAACATCCTTCTTGTTTTAGTTGACCTGGGCTGATTATAAGTTGAGTTCTCATTGTTCTTTTGTCGGCTTTCAGTGTATGCCCTCTCTGCAGAGACGGTGTTTGCAAGGGAAATGTTGAAAGTCCAGCCTCAAACCCAGAGATCACATCACTTTGATGCATGTGTATAAAGACTTGTAAATAAAGCAAGGTTTTTTCCTGAAATGCTCTGTAGTCTTTCCTCAAGAACACAAGGCAAGTTTATATGTTAGGAATTTTCTTTTTTGTTCTTTTTGATATCCTACTCTTTATGCTTTTCACCTAAAGTTTAGCCTGCTGTGTAATCATATGCTGTCAACAGTTCTGGAAATCTAATATTATCAAAGGGCCTTGAATAAGGTTATGGAAAGTTTGGTGCATGCAATAGGATTTTTGGTATGTCTGAGCCCCTAAGTTTTGTTTTTCCTAGTAATTTCAATCTCTATTCTTACAATTTAATAGTTTGTAACAATAAAAAAAAATTTAATTAGGTTAGATTTTTTTTTATGAATTGAATGAAATTAATTCTAAGAGTGATTTATATAAAAAAAAAATTTATTACTCATCGAGTGAGTTGTTTAACATTATAAAGATTAATGAATATTATTATTAAAAAAAATCAATATAAAGACTAGAACATACATGATATAGTGAAATGAAAATTGATCTTCTCAAAGAAATTAGATTTAATAATGAAAGAGTGAGAATTAGATGATAAAAAAATGTGGATTTGGGATAAAATTATTATTTTTTATTTTAAACTATGTTATATTTTGACTTTGTGTCGGTGAAAATATTTCACTTGATAAATGATTGGTTTGATTAATTATTTTATTATAAAATTTATTTAGAGAAATGATTTAATACTTAAGAAAATTATGATTTAATTATATTATTTATAGTAATGATTTTTTTTAATGATGATTACAAAATATTTTTAACTTAATTTTAATGTGTGGAGAAATTACCATTTTAAGTTTAAAAAAATTATTCTTATTATAAACTAAAGTGAAAATAATGATCCTTATTGATGTTTTAAAGATTGCAAGTTTGATGATAATATATATCAAGAATTGAACAAATTTTTCTGCATTTTGTTATGTCTCGTTCTTCATTAATCAAATAAAATACAGAGATATTAATTTTATTTTATATATTATTACCAACCACAATCCTGTTTTTTATTTTTTCCCGTCTCATCCCATTTATTTTAGTTATTTTTGTTGTTTTTAACCATGAGATAGTAATCGAATGTTATTTTAGCAAGAAAAAAATTTGTTCTTTATTGTCAATACCAGCAAGACACCGAGGTTCTGAATGACTTCGAGTTGATTAAAATGGTCGATATGCAAGAAAATGGTCTGTGGAAACTTGATGGCGTATGCCTGTAAATGCACAACGCCCAGATACTTAAAAGTTACAGCCTTACATCTGGTCAGACTATATATATATATATATATATTCCTATTCACATATCACATATACACGTATTACATTTATAATTTTATTATTTAATATATATATACATACATCTTAATTATGTAAATTACTATTTTATTTTATATTAAATAATACAATTTATTTATCCATTAATTATTAGATAGGATACACTATCCAATCGACATCCATATTCCTAATGGATAGAAACACACAAACATTTTCTTACTTTTATAAAATACGCTTGTAATGCTTGAATATATCGAGTTTTTTCATTAAAAAAATTGGTCCAGTTCGTTCGTGGCGTAACTCTGGCCATCAATCCAGTTAGTTAGGAGCTAGAACCCATCATTTTAGCATTAATAGTGAACTAATTGAATCAAAAGCTCTAGTTTGTTTGACATGCAGATCCTTTTCTTCAAGCACCCTAATGTGGTTTGTCTTCTTCCGTGTTTTTAGGCTGGGAGACGAAGGGACAAAAAAAGCAAAACATTTCATAACAGATTTGTGGAACTAATTTATATTTGATGGTAACAAGACCACACCTGCACCCAACAAGGTGGGAGGGAATGTTTTGTCAGATGGAGCACTGCTCAGTTTGTTTTTGTTATCAGAAGCATGCCAAGAGTGTGAATGAAGCAACGCGGCGTGCACAAAGAGAAAGATCCCCCCCCCCAATAAATAAATAAATAAATAAATCTCCTTTTCTTTTCTTTTTTTATATTATTGAAAACAGAAGATGGTTTAGTCAGGCTACTTTTACTTACACATTCATCTATTATTCTATACAATAGAATGATGCACTCTCATCTCCTGCATCATTAATCTCCAATGTCCAAGTAAATTAATGCATTCAGCAACTCCTCCTAACCTAGTCTCTTGCATTTGCAAGGGGAAACAAAAATAAATACTTTCTTAGGATGATTACTCTTACATTCCAACACAGGATGATGACTAAATCCTGTTTGATCGGATTGGAATCTGATTGCCCACTCAACAAACCTTAATTTGCATGCTTCTTCTTTTCTTTTCTTTTCTTATAAAAACAATACTATTTATAATATTATATGGTCAGATTTCTAAGTTGGGAAAGAACATTATCTTATTTAATACTCATCACTTACTTACTTGGAAGTAGGAGTTTTGTAATGGATAGAGCCCTCTTTTTTCTTACATTTATCACGGAGGGCAGAGCTGGACGACACAGCCCCCCCGCCTCCTCTTTAAGAACTGCGAGCATTTATTTACTCAAGAGATTTCCATTCAATGACTCGGCAGGGGAAACCCATGCCATAAACCACCACCACCACCACCACTCCACTCCCCTAGCTCTTTTTATTGTTTTTGTTCCTATCCACCACCACCACCTACCATCTCGCGTGCATATTACTATCTTATACACACCCGCACTTGTAAAAACCAAACCCGCCCATTTTATCAGCCTCATATCTCTCTAAAAACTATAAAATGTCCGCTCCTCCATATTCGTTTATCCCTCTAAACAACACCGACGAGGCCAGCGATACAAGCGGAGGCACCAAGTCGCCCTTTCAGAACCTAAACTCAAGCATTTTGATCATCATTTTAATCCTCTCCGTAACTCTGTTAGTCTCTGTTTCTCTTTGTTTCCTTCTCCGTATCTTAAGCCGCCGTTCCCTCCGCCACCTTTCTCCCTCTAGAACCACCGCCATAGCTACCACAATAACAACCTTATCCTCTAACCGCCTCTCCAGTAACAACAACCATCGTGTTTCACCGGAAGATTTAGAGTCTTCCGTTTCTGACTCACTCCCTCTCTTCTCTTTCTCCTCCATCAAACACAGACCATCCTCTTCCCCTGAAATCTCCAGCGGCGATTGCGCGGTTTGTTTATCGACGTTCGAACCAGAGGATATCCTGCGATTGCTTCCGCTCTGCTGTCATGCTTTCCATGCACATTGCATTGAAACATGGCTCAATTCTAACCAATCGTGTCCTCTTTGCCGGTCTCGTATTCATTTTTCGGAATCAGAGCTCGCCAAAGCTCTCTTTGAAGGTGACGCTCGTGGTGGTGATAGCTTCCGCCTTGAGATTGGCTCTATTAGCCGTCGAGAACATACTGATCCTAACCCCGCGTCCTCTCTCTCTACAGCCACAGCCTCCGCCGGTGCAGACGAGGATCGGAGCTCGTACTCGGTTGGTTCGTTTGATTATGTCGTGGAGGAGGAATCGGAGGTTACTATCAGTCAATCGCACAGAAGGAGTATGTCGAAGGAGAGTGGTCGCGGGGGTGGTCTGACATTGTCCGAGGAGCCGATTCTGGCAGCAGAAGTGGCTTCGGCGAGAGGAAGTTTGTTAAGAGAATATGTTGATAGGCTGTCTGCTTCTCTCTCTTCACGTACGACATCTTTTAGAGGTTCTGGAAGGTTATTTACCGGTAGCAGTGGCCGGAGCGAGATTGCCGGTGGCGGAGATTATGGTTTGGGGGCGAGTCGTGCTGGAGAAGAAATTAGTGAGCTGTTTCGTTGGTTTTCAGGGGTATGATTCGTGAATAGATAAGCTGTTCATGGGCAGTTATGGAATTCAAAAGTTCGTGCACTTTTCCTGGCCCGGTCCGTTGATTTGCCATGTTCACACTATAAGGTGCCAAGTGACACGAAAGGCTGAGAGATGGATAAAGAAAAAGAGAGGGTGGAAACTGTAGAATCAACGGTACCTTCCTCTTGTCTTCAAACCTTTTCTTGCAGATAAAGACTAAAGTATTAAGAAAATGACAGTCTTGGAGGCATTAGTTTTGATAGATGATTCATGGATGGCCCACTAAGACTTACATACATACATTTTGATAGATGATTTGCTGCGTTTTAGAAATAATTTGATGTTTTTTTTTGTTTCCTTAAATGTGGGTGCGATTAGAAATTCCAGGGAGAAAAATCATGAAACAGTAATATGAGATTTTAGTTTATTACATACCATGTATATAACTCACGCTTCGACACAAGTGAGATATTTTTATTTTCTACAAAAAAAAAAACAATACAGGTTTTTTCATGTATATTTTTAGTTTTAAAAAATTTAAATTCAAATAAATTTTTTTATGCATACATGTAAT
>Ga0307515_10005947_pt1 | contig 24588 bp, 13 predicted proteins | sample 17_EM_MG_FD_194513 | JGI IMG/M metagenome (GOLD analysis project Ga0307515, IMG submission 194513) | Populus trichocarpa ectomycorrhiza microbial communities from riparian zone in the Pacific Northwest, United States - 17_EM | ecosystem: Host-associated > Plants > Roots > Unclassified | place... | reverse complement strand
GCCAGATGCGCGGTGGCCCGGCGGCCGCCCAGCACGTTGTCCGAGCCGATCGAGCAGTATTTCTGGCCCGGCAGCTGGGCGCCCCAGACCGCGAACCGGGCCTCGGTCACGGAAAGCTGGTTGAAGGCCTCGTGCAGGGTGCTCTGGCCAAGGAAGATCACGCCGTCGGCGCGGCTGGTGGTGGTGGCGGCGAACAGGTCGTCATAGTCGGCAGGGGCGGTGTGGCTGACGGTGAAGTCGCAGCCCCGGTCGCGCGCCGCCTCGCCGATGCTGGCCAGCAGTTCCAGGAAGAACGGGTGCGATAGCGGCAGCGGTCGGCCGTGGGTGCGCGGCGTGACGATGGCGATCGAGCCCTCCGAGCCGATCGGACCCGACGGCATGTAGCGCCGGAACGGATAGTCGCGCTCCTTGGCCAGGGCCCAGATCCGCTGCTTGGTGCGGGTGCTGATCGAGTGATGGTCGTTGAGGGCGCGCGACACCGTGGACGTCGAAACGCCCGCCAGCCTCGCCAGATCCTCAAGCGTGGTATTGTTGTTGCTACCGCTGCCCATCACGCCCTAGAAGTAAGTCGTTCATTTCATCTACCTTTAATGCACTGAAAGGAAGCCGTTGCAAGGCAAGCGGCAAGTCTTCCAAGACACCAAGCGACGCTGCGTCAAATGACGAAAGCGCGGCTTTCCTTTGCCCAGATCTGGAACATGTGTTGCGGTCTGTTTGGCGTGCAGATCGTCTGGGGTCTGCAGAACGGCAACACTAGCCGGATTTTCCAAACCCTGGGTGCGGACGTCAACGAACTGGCGATCCTGTGGATCGCCGCGCCGATCACCGGCCTGCTGGTTCAGCCGATCATCGGTCATCTGAGCGACCGCACCTGGGGGCCGCTGGGTCGGCGCCGGCCCTATCTGTTCTATGGCTCGATCCTGACGGCGATCGCGCTGTTCCTGATGCCCAATGCGCCGACCGTCTGGGCCGCCAGCCTGATGCTGTGGCTGCTCAGCGCCTCGATCAATGTGGCCATGGAGCCGTTCCGCGCCTTCGTCGCCGATTCCCTGCCCGAAGAGCAGCGCACCACCGGCTTCGCGATCCAGGTGTTCTTCATCGGCGCGGGAGCGGTGTTCGCTTCGGCCCTGCCGTGGGTGCTGACCCACTGGTTCGGCGTGTCGGGCGTGGCCGCGCCGGGGGTGCTGCCACGGTCCGTGCACATGGCCTTCTATGTGGGCGGCATCGCCCTGCTGGTCGCGGTGATGTGGACCGTGTTCACGACGCGCGAAAATCCGCCTGATAGCCTCGGCGACGACACGCCCGCCCACACCGCCCCGACCCCGGAAGGCGCCGTCGTGCTGCTGCGGAGTGGCGTGCTGTGGACCCTCGGCGGCCTGGCGGTCGGCGCCTTGGCGGCGCTGGGCCACTGGGGGCGCGACATCTATCTGCTGGCGACCGTGGCGACCGGCTTTGGCGTGGCGCAGCTGGCGGCGATCTGGCTGCGGCGACGGGGTCACGCCTCGCTGGGCGTGCTGGAGGTGGTCGAGGACATCCTGCACATGCCGGCAGTGCTCAAGCAGCTGGCCATTGTGCAGTTCTTCACTTGGTTTGGCCTGTTCGCCATGTGGATCTACATGACCCCGGCCGTGACCACGCGGCACTACCACACCACCGATCCCGCCTCGGCCGCCTATAATCAGGGCGCGGACTGGGTGGGCGTGCTGTTTGCCGGCTATAACGGCGTGGCGGCCTTGGCGGCGTTCCTGCTGCCGCTGATCGCCGCGCGGATCGGCCGTCCCGCCAGCCACGCCCTGTGCCTTGGCCTGGGCGCTCTGGGCTTCCTGGGTTTCGTGCTGATCGGTGATCCCAAGCTGCTGTGGATTCCGATCATCGGCATCGGCTTTGCCTGGGCGTCGATCATGTCGGCGCCTTACGCCATGCTGTCCTGCGCCGCCCCGCCCCGGAAAATGGGCGTCTATATGGGCATCCACAATCTGTTCCTGGTGATCCCGCAGCTGTTCGCCGCCACCGTGCTGGGACCGCTGGTCGGGCGCCTGTTCAAGGGCGACGCGATCCTGGCCCTGGCCCTGGCTGGCGGCGCCTTCGCCCTGGCGGCGATCAGCGCCTTGGCGATCCAGGACACCGGCGACCGTCCGCTCGCCCGCTGAGCCGGCGCGCTGGACGTTCAGGTCTCTGTTTCGCGCGATCCAGGTCATGCCGCTCATCGATGTGTGACGAGTCGCGAGCCGACCGTCCGATCGCAGTTTGCGCAAGATTTGCGTAAACCTCAATCGGCATTTTTACGCAAATCTTGCGTTAATGTTGACCCGATGTACCGGTATCAGCGCCGTTTAGTATATATATCAACCAAAATGGTCGGAAATTGCTGATGTTTTTGCGTAACAATGCTATTGCACTGGCACGAAAATAACGCAAAGTTGCGCAAGTCGAGGCGTGGGCGGCTCACCGTATTAAGCCCGCCGTTTCGGACCGTCTGGCAGCGCCGCAAATCTTGCGCGCCGCCGCCCGGGAAGAACGAACAGGACGGCTCCCAAAGCGGCGTCGCGAGGAGGGGAAACGAAAGGGGCAAGCGCCTGCACCGGCTGGGCCGTGCGCGGGGCTCTCATCACATCATCGGTCGGGACGGCGAGAAGCCAGCCTGAACCGCGAACGGCCGGGGTCGGCGTCACGGGCAAGCCGCGACGGGGGCGGCCTTCATCGAAACAACCCGCGCATCAAGCCGCGGGCAAGAAAATTAGGGAGAAGAGGGATGAGCAAGTTCAGTTTGGCGCAGAGCCACAAGGTCATTCTGCGAGGGGGCGTTTCCCTGGTCGCGCTGGCGGCTATGGGCGTCGCCGCGCCCGCCTGGTCGCAGACCTCGGGCGCCAAGGACCACGCCGACACCGTCGATGAAGTGGTCGTGGTCGGCGTCCGCAGGGCGCTGGAGAGCGCGCAGAACATCAAGAAGAACGCCGACACCGTCGTCGACTCGATCACCGCCACCGATATCGGCGCCTTCCCCGACAAGTCGGTGGCCGAGGCCCTGCAGCGGGTGCCGGGCATCACCGTGTCGCGCCTGCAGTCCAGCGACGACAGCTCCCACTTCTCGGCCGAACCGGCCAGCGTGCTGATCCGGGGCCTGACCCAGGTGCGCACCGAGTTCAACGGTCGCGACAGCTTCTCGGCCGACGCCAATCGCGGCCTGAACTTCAACGACATCTCGCCCGAGCTGATGGCCGGCGTCGACAGCTACAAGAACCAGACGGCCGAGATGATCGAGGGCGGCATCGCCGGCACGGTCAACCTGCGCACCCGTCTGCCGTTCGACGCCAAGGACCAGGTGATCTCGGTCTCGGCCAAGGCCAACTACGGCGACAAGTCCGACAAGGTCACCTACGAATATTCGGGTGTCATCAGCAAGAACTGGGACACTGCGGCGGGCCGCATGGGCGTGCTGGCCGACTACGCCAACTCCCACGTCGTAACCCAGACCGAAGGGGTGGTGATGCAGCGCATCGGCACCTTCTGCTCGGCCGGCTACCAGGACGCCAGCGGCAAGGCGGTGGTCAAGTCCGACGGCTCGATCGCCTGTACGGCCAATCCCTATGGCGGCACGGGCTGGGTCTTCATCCCCGACCAGGTCAACTATTCGCAGGTCGTCTATGACCGCAAGCGCCACGGCTCGGCCCTGGCCTTCCAGTACGAGAACAACCCGGGCACCGTGCGTTTCACGGCCCAGTACAACGACAGCTATTACAAGAACGCCTGGCTCGAGCGCAGCGTGAACGTCGGCATGTTCGGCCTGTGGGCCTCGCCGGCCTTCTCGCCGCAGACCACGGCCTTCATCGCCCCGGCCCAGGGCTCGCCGGCCTTCAGCTTCGACAGCAACGGCATGCTGAAGTCGGGCATCCTGACCCAGCCGACCGGCGACTGGGGCGGCAGCACGGCCGACAACATCGCCCGTGGCTCGGCCGTTCCGGGCCTGCCCTTCGTCAACTACTGCGGGGCCGGCGCGGTCTGCGCCACCCAGCGCGAAGGCCTCTACATCGAGAACCAGGCCCGTAACTTCAACCACTCCGAGGGCACCAAGGACTTCTCGATGCACCTGGACTGGGATGTCGGCGACAAGCTGAAGACCAGCTTCGACACCCAGTACATCAAGGCCGACACCAACAATTACGACATCCTGGTCGCCAACCGGACGATGGCCGACGCCCAGTACCGGACCAACAATGACGGCACGCCGCAGATCACCCTGCAGCCGGGCTCGAACGTCAATTACGCGCCGGGCTTCCTGGCCAATCCGCACAACTACTGGATCCCGTTCATCCAGGACCACTACGAGAACAACGACGCCAAGGAACTGGCCCTGCGCGGCGACGCCGAATACAGCTTCGACGAAGGCGGTTGGATCAATTCGCTGAAGGTCGGCGTGCGCTATGCCGACCGCAAGCAGAACGTCCGCTACTCGACCTACAACTGGTCGCCGGTGGCCGCGCCGTGGAACTGTAATGGCCCGGGCTTCAATGTCGACAACACCGCGCCTCAAGCCTATCCGGCCGCCTGCGGCCGCACCGACACCTTCAAGGGTTATGGCGCGGGCATCTGGACCACGGCCGCCCTGGGCGACTTCTACAACGGCGAAGTGTTCCCGAACGGCGAGATGGTGTTCCTCAGCAAGTCGACGCTGGCCGACCACGACGGCCTGATCAAGGCGCTGAGCGGCAAGACCACCAACTCGCCCATGCAGTGGACGCCGCTGTGCGAGCGCACCACCAACACCGACGGCTGCTTCGTTCCGCCCGAGATGCTGAAGGTGGAGGAAGAGTCGACGGCGGCCTATGCGATGCTGCGGTTCGGCGGCGACGACAAGACGATCTTCGACGGGATCACCATCCAGGGCAATGCCGGTCTGCGCTACGTCCACACCAAGCTGTCCAGCTCGGGCGGCGTCGCGTTCCCGAACAACATTTGGTACGCGACCGCCGCTGCCACGCCCTGCGGCGCACCCCTGGCGCCTGGAACGGTGACCAACATCTCGTGCTGGCTCAAGCCCGAGCTGCTAGCCTTCAGCAACGGCGGCTCCTCGCTCAACGACTTCGGCAAGTCGCACGACAACTGGCTGCCCAGCTTCAACGTGCGTTTCGGCCTGACCGACAAGCAGTTCGTCCGCTTCGCCGCCTCGCGCGCCATGTCGCGACCGGACTTTGGCCTGCTGCGCAACTTCGTCGGCGTGCAGTCGCCGGCGATCAACGTCACAACGGACTCGCCATTCGTGGTCTACAACTCGCCGACGGCGGCCCACATCCCGGCCAATGTCACGGGCTATAATTTCCAGTTCAACGCCGACTCCGGCTACGCGGCCCTCAAGCCGATCACCGCCGACCAGTTCGACGTGACCTACGAGAACTACTTCACCCCCAGCAGCTCGTTCACGGCGGCGGTGTTCTACAAGAAGCTGAACGGCAGCATCGCCTATGGCGAGTTCCTGCGCTCCTTCACCAACAACGGCGCGACGCAGAACGTCCTGGTGCGTGGCCCGCGCAATGGCGACGGCGGCGGCACGCTGAAGGGCTTCGAGCTGGCCTATCAGACCTTCTTCGACTTCCTGCCGGGGATCTGGAGCGGCCTGGGCATGCAGGCCAACTGGACCCACACCAAGCAAGACGGGATCAACAACTCCAACCTGGCCAACCAGCCGGGCTATGCGGCCGGCGGCACCGTGGGCTTCGGCGGCGGCCTGCAGGTCAATGGCGCGGTGATGGACAGCCACCGTCTGGCCGGCATCTCGGACGACGCCTACAATATCGTGGGCCTGTACGAGAAAGGCCCGATCGCCATGCGCCTGGCCTATAACTGGCGCTCGTCGTTCCTGACCAACAACCTCGACTGCTGCATCGGCATGCCGATCTACCAGAAGGCCGCCGGTTATCTGGATGGCTCGATCCGGTACTCGGTCAACGACAAGGTCGAGGTCTCGCTGGACGGATCGAACCTGCTCAACACCACCTCGGTGTTCCAGCAGCAGGTGTTCGGCGACACTGGCCTGACGCCCGGCGCCAAGGCCGTGAAGAAGGACTCCGGCTGGATCCGCAACGACCGCCGCGTTCAGTTCGGCGTCCGCGTGAAGTACTAGTCCCGATCGGGATCGCGCCGTCGCGGACACCCGCGGCGGCGCTGCCCGGCCTTAAGCCGTGTGATGCGACCATGCAGACAGATCGAACCGATCGCGCGACCCTGAAGGTCGTCATCGTCGGCGGGGGCACCGCCGGCTGGATGTGCGCCGCCGCCCTGTCGCGCCTGCTCGACGCGCGGGCCTACGAGATCACCCTGGTCGAGTCCGACGAGATCGCCACGGTCGGGGTTGGTGAGGCCACCCTGCCGCACATCAAGACCTTCAACGACATGCTGGGGATCAACGAGACCCAGTTCATGCGCGAGACGCAAGGCTCGTTCAAACTGGGCATCGAGTTCCGCGACTGGGGCGTGATGGGCGCCCGTTACGTCCACCCGTTCGGCACCTTCGGCGAGCCATGGGGCGGGGTCGATTTCCAGCATCACTGGGTGCGCGCCAGGCTGGCGGGCCTGAAGACCGCGCCGCTGCAAGACTATTCCTACGCCGTGGCGGCGTGCCGCGCGAACGCCTTCGAGTTTCCTAACGAGGACGACAAGTCGATCCGCTCGACCTTCGCCTACGCCTATCATTTCGACGCCAGCCTCTACGCCCAGTTCCTGCGCCGCTGGTCGGTCGCTCGGGGCGTGAAGCGGATCGAGGGGCTGGTGCAGGAGGTGGTTCAGCACGGCGAGACCGGCCATGTCGCGACCCTGAACCTGAAGTCGGGCGCGAGCATCTCCGGCGACCTCTTCATCGACTGCTCGGGTTTCCGCTCGCTGCTGCTGGGCGCGACGATGAAGGTGGGCTGGCAGGACTGGAGCAAGTGGCTGCCCTGCGACCGCGCCCTGGCCGTGCCCTGCGATCGTGTCGATCCGCTGACGCCCTATACCCGCTCGACCGCTCAGACCGGCGGCTGGATCTGGCGTATCCCGCTGCAGCACCGCACGGGCAACGGCTATGTGTTCTCCAGCGTCTTCATCGAAGAAGACAACGCGCGCGACACCCTGCTGGCCCAGCTGGATGGCAAGGCCCAGGCCGAGCCCAAGCTGCTGCGCTTCCAGGCGGGGCGTCGCGAGCAGTGCTGGGCAGGCAATGTTGTCGCCATCGGCCTGGCCAGCGGCTTCCTGGAGCCGCTGGAGTCGACCAGCATCCATATGATCCAGGCCGCCGTCATCGATCTGGTCAACCTGATCCCGACGCCGGGCGAAGGGCGCCGGATGGACCCGCGCCTGGCCGCCGAGTTCAACCGGCTGTGCGAGATCCAGTACGACCGGGTCCGCGACTTCCTGGTGCTGCACTACACCGCCAACCAACGGCGCGGCGAGGCGCTGTGGGACTATGTCCGCGAGATGCCGATCCCAGACAGCCTGACCCAGAAGATGGCGCTGTTCGAGGAGCGCGCCTTCCTGCCCGACTATAAGTACGGCCTGTTCTCGCGCGACAGCTGGCTGTCGGTGCTGGAAGGGCAGGGGCTCATGCCCAAACGCTATGACCGCCTAGCCGACCGCCTGCCGATCGAGGACCTGGAAGAAAAGCTTCGCGACCTGAAGGCGCGGATCGACAGCAACGTCTCGACCATGTCGTCCCAGGCCGACTTCATCTCTCGCTACTGCGCCAGCGCCGCCGAGCCGCTGGCCCACCCCGCGGCGGCGGAATGATGAGCGCGCCGATCAACAACGTCGTGGTCGTGGGGCGCGACGTCGCCCTGTGGCTGGCGGCCAGCGTGCTGCGCACGGCCCTGGCCGCGTCGGGCGTCAGCGTCACGGCGGTCGAATTGCCCAGCCAGCTGCGGCCCGGCGACGTCCAGGCGACGCTGCCGGCGCTGGAGGCCCTGCACAACCGCCTGCGGATCGACGAGAGCGCCCTGCTGCGGGCGACTCGCGGCGCCTTCACCCTCGGTCAGAATTTCTCGGACGTATCGGGCGCGACCCCGGCCTTTTTCCACGCCCACGGCTCGTATGGCGCGCAGATCGATAGCCGCGCCTTCTTCCCCTACTGGCTGAAGGCCAAGGGCCTGGGCCTGACCGTGGCGCTGGAGGACTTCTCGCTGACGGCGGCGGCGGCCAAGCACGGCCGGATGCTAATCCCTGACGACGAGACCGAAGTCTATGGCCGCACCGACTATGGCTATCACCTGCCGGCCCTGGCCTATGCGGGATACCTGAAGGCTCTCGCCGTGCGCCAGGGCGTCGAGGTTCATCAGGCGCTGAAGGTCGCGGCGGTCCTCGATCCCGAGACAGGCGATATCCAGGCTTTGGATCTGGAGGGCCAGCGCATCGATGGCCAACTCTTCATCGACACCACGGGCGCCGAGGCCTTGCTCATCGGTCAAGCCCTAGGCGTCGCCCGCGAGAGCTGGCGCACGCACTTCCCGGCCGACCGGGTGCTGACGGCGAGCGGCCCGGCAATGGACTCGATCCCGTCCTATGCTGAGGTGCGCGCCTGGGCCCGGGGGTGGGTCGCGCTGCATCCCAGCCAGACCCAGACCCACGTCATCCAGACCTATGCTAGCGGCCTGTGCGGCGACGAGGACGCGCTGGCGATGGCCTCGCGGATCTCGGGTCTGACGCTCAGCGAAGCCGTAGTCCGCGCCTCCGCCCCCGGCCGACGCGCCGCCGCCTGGGCGCGCAACTGCGTCGCCCTGGGCGAGGCGGCCTGCGCCTTCGATCCGATCCACGGCGTCGACCTGCACGCGGTGCAGGTGGGGCTGGTGCATCTGCTGGGCCTGTTCCCGGTAACGGGTGAGTTCGCCCTCGAACGCGCCGAGTACAACGAAGCCATGCGGTCGCAGTTCGAGCGCCTGCGCGACTTCCAGGCGGCGCACTACGCTCTCAACCGCTACGGCGGGTCCGCGTTCTGGACCCGAGCTCGGCAAGCCGCGCCGCCACCGGAGCTGGCCCACAAGATCGCTGCCTTCCGGGCGCGGGGCGACATCCCGCCGTTCGAGGACGAGACCTTCCTGGCCGACAGCTGGCGCGCCCTGCTGACGGGCCACGGCGTGACGCCCGACACCTACGCGCCGATGATCGACCTGACGCCGCCCGAGCAGATGAAGGCCGAGTTCCAGCGCGTCCTGGGCTTCATCAAGGCCCAGGTGCAACGCCAGCCGACCCACGACCTCTATCTACAAAGTTTCTGCGGCCACGAGGGCGCGGCGCATGGATAGCGGCATGGCGTTCGCCCAGACCCTCGACCTCGACGCCCTGCCGCCGGTGGGGACCGCGGCCGCGTCGACGGTCGAGGCCTTCGACACCATCGTCCGAGCCGAGCGACCAGTGATCCTCAAGGGCTTGCTGGAAAGCTGGCCCGCCCTGGCCGCCGGACGTCAGTCGCCTGCGAGGATGAGCGCCTATCTGAAGGCCATGGATCGCGGCGCGCCGGCTCCTGTCATGGAAGCTCCCGCCAGCAGCGGTGGCCGGTTCAGCTATGGCCCCGACCTGCGCGAGTTCGCCTTCTCCAAGCGCCAGGCCGGAATCAGCGACACCCTCGACCGTATCGAAAGCCTGACGGGCGATCCAAGCGCACCGTATGTCGCCATCCAGATGCTGCCGCTGATCAGCCATCTGCCGGAGTTCGTGCTGCAGAACCTGATGCCGCTGCTGCCGTCCCAGGTCATGCCGCGCCTGTGGGTGGGCGGGCCGGTACGGACCCAGACCCACAACGACCGCGACCACAATCTGGCCTGCGTGATCGCCGGCCGCCGGCGGTTCGTGCTGTTTCCGCCCGAGCAGGTCAGCAACCTCTATGTCGGCCCGCTGGACAATCCGCCGCCGCTGTCGCTGGTCGATCCGGAGGCGCCGGACCTGGAGCGGTTCCCGAAATATCGCGACGCCTATGCCGCCGCCCAGGTCGCTTTCCTGGAGCCGGGCGACGCGCTGTTCATGCCCAAATACTGGTGGCACCACGTCACCTCGCTCGATCCCTATAACGCCATGGTCAACTACTGGTGGGGCGATACGGGCGTCGGGCTGGAGCGGACCAGCGACGTCTTCCAGACTGCCCTGCTGGCCTTCAAGGACCTGCCGCCCGGCGAGCGCGCCTATTGGAGCGAGATGTTCGCCGCCTATGTGTTCGGCGAGCGCGGCGACGCCGTGGCGCACATTCCCGAAGGTCTGCGCGGGGCGCTGGGGGCGATGAGCCCGTCCTTCCGCGCGGCGCTGAAGCAGCAGCTGAAAATGGCCTATCTGAGGTCGCCGACATGACCGCTTTGGCCATGGCTCCGCCCCTGAAGCTGGGCGCCGACATCAGGGTCCGGCTGCGCAAGATTGGCGCCGAGCAGCAGCCGCTGTTGGTCGTCGATGACGTGCTGGACGATGCGTGGGCGATGATCGACGCCGCGCGCTCGGCCGACTTCTACGCCCCGCCGCACACCCACTATCCGGGGCTCAACGCCAACCTGCCGGAGTCGTACTACCGCACGGTCGTCACCGCGCTGCGCGGCCCGATCGAGGCGGCGTTCGGGCTCTCGAGCCAGGCCTACCTGAAATATTTCGGCTATTTCGGCTTGGCGACGACGCCAGCGGATCGCGCTGAACCGATCCAGAAGATTCCGCACCATGACGGCCCAGATCCCAATCGGCTGGCCATGATCCACTATCTGTGTCGCGCGCCCTATCGCGGCACGGGGTTCTTCCGTCATCGGACAACGGGCTTCGAGTCGGTCGATGTGGAGCGCCAGGGCGCCTATGTCGCCGCCGCCGAGGCGGAGCTGGCGCGGGCGATCCCCATGTCCTACGCCGGCTCCGACACCGCCGACTACGAGATGATCGGCGAGGCGGAATTGGTCTTCAACCGCCTCGTCCTCTATCGCGGGCACGTCCTGCATTCGGCCCTGCTGGAGCCGGAAGTCGGCGGGTCCGATCCAGCCAGGGGCCGCCTCACCGCCAACGGCTTCATCGAAGCGGCGAGGTCGGGATAGCCGCCATCGCAAGCCGTTCAGACCTTCCAGTATCCGGTCCTCGCGCTCGGCGCGGCGACCGTCAGTTCTCCCCCTGCGTCCGGCTTCTTCCTGCGGAGCCGGACGCCCTTTTCGACGAAAGAGTCCGTTCGATGCTTCTCCGAACCCTCGCCCTGCTCGCGACCGTGTCGATGCCGGCCCTGGCTCACGCCGCCGACCGCGAATGCGCGCAATCGCCCGGCAAGGTCATCGAGGTCTGCGTGTTCGCCAAGGACGGCGGGGCGTTCTACGAGGTCAGCCGGCTGGGCAAGCCCGTGCTGGCGCCCTCGGCCCTCGGCCTGTCGTTCGCGAGTGAGCCGGTGGCGCGGATCAGCGGAATCACCAACGCCAAGCGCTCGGCCTCCGACAGCAGCTGGGAGCAGCCCTGGGGCGAGCAGCGCGTCATCCGCGACAACCATTCGGAGCTTGCCGTCTCGCTGGCCGGGGATACGCCGCTGAACAAGAGCTTTGACGTCACGTTCCGCCTCTTCGACGACGGTATCGGCTTCCGCTACGCCTATGCCATTCCCGCCGGGCAGGCTGTTGCCGTCACCGATGAACGCACCGAGTTCAAGCCTGTCGGGGCGTATGACGCCTGGTGGTACGAAGGTTTGGGCCAGGAGCGCGACGAGTACCTCTACAAGCAGACCGACGCCCGACGGATCACCCTGGCCGAGACGCCCCTGACCTTGAAGCGGTCGGACGGCCTGCACCTGTCGTTCCACGAGGCGGCCCTGGTCGACTTCCCCAGCATGCTGCTGGCCGGCAATGGCGCTGGGACGTTGAAGGCCGAACTGATGCCTTGGCAGGACGGGACGCTCGCGAAGAAGACCGGCCCCTTCACCACGCCCTGGCGAACGGTGCTGATCGGCGACAGCGCCGGGGCGCTGGCCGACAGCCGCATCGAGCTCAATCTCAATGAACCCAGCAAGATCGCCGACACCTCGTGGATCAAGCCGGGCAAATATGTCGGCATTTGGTGGGAGATGCACCTGGAGCGCTCGACCTGGGGCAGCGGTCCCAAGCATGGCGCCAACACCGCCAATGTCGAGCGCTACATGGACTTCGCCGCCAAGTACGGCTTCGACGGCGTGCTGGTGGAGGGCTGGAACAAAGGCTGGGACGGCGACTGGATCGCCAATGGCGACAAGTTCAGCTTCACCAAGGCCTATCCGGACTTCGACATCAAGGCGATCACCGACTACGGCAAGGCCAAGGGCGTCAAGCTGATCGGCCACCACGAGACCGGCGGCGGCGTGCCCAACTATGCCGCCCAGCTGGAGGACGCCATGAAGCTCTATGAGAGCGTCGGCGTCTCGGCGGTGAAGACCGGCTATGTCCGCCACGCCGGTGACATCCTCGACGAGGAGGGCGGCAAGCAATGGTTCGCCGGCCAGTACATGGTCCGCCACCACCTGAACGTCGTCGAGACGGCCGCCCGGCATCACATCGCCATCGACACCCACGAGCCGGTCAAGGACACCGGCCTGCGCCGCACCTGGCCCAACTGGGTCAGCCGCGAGGGCGCGCGGGGCCAGGAGTTCAACGCCTGGGGCAATCCGACCAATCCGCCCGAGCACACCGTGATCCTGCCCTTCACCCGAATGCTGGCCGGCCCGATGGATTTCACGCCGGGCATCTTCGACGTGGTCCACGGCAAGAGCGAGCTGACCCGTCGCGGCCAGTCGACCCTTGCGGTGCAACTGGCGCTGTATGTGGTGCTCTACAGCCCTATCCAGATGGCGGCCGACCTGCCGGAGAACTATGAGAAGCGTCCCGACGCCTTCCAATTCATCCGCGACGTGCCCACCGACTGGGAGACCTCGAAAACCCTGCAGGGCGAGATCGGCGACTACATCGTCGTGGCCCGCCAGCCGCGCGGCGGCAAGGACTGGTTCCTGGGCGCCCTGACCGACGAGACGGCCCGCAAACTGACCCAACCGCTGAGCTTCCTGACGCAGGGCAAGCGCTATGAGGCCCAGATCTATCGCGATGGGCCTGGCGCAGAATACATCGTCAATCCTACCGCGCTGGAGACTGCCAAGAAGGTGGTGACCAGCAAGGACAGCTTGGAGTTCGACATGGCGCGGGGCGGCGGAACGGCCATCCGCTTCAAGGCCCTGGACTAGATCCGAGGGCTGTTAGTCGCACGAAGCCAGAGCTCACCGCCGCGCGGACGGACGGCGCCCAGTCCATCTGGCCAGATGGAGCCGATACGGAAGGAGGAAGGGCCGGTTACTGGAGTGATCGCAGAGTCCGCTACTGGCGCGCAGCTGACTGGACCGGGACCGGTCGCTAGCGCTGTTTGGTTGACAGCTTCGCGACAGGTGCGTGCGCCTAGCGTCCCGCCAAGAGCCGTTTCCGACACGGTTTTTTGGAGCGAGGGGCAATGCCGGACGACCAAAATCTGATTTCCCGCCGACTGTTGATGACCGGCGTGGCTACCGCGGCGTTCTTGCCGACCCTCCCAGCGCGCGCTGCGCCGGACTCGGGCAACTATGTGTTGGACAGCAATGTTCGGGTGCGGATGCGCGACGGCGTGCACCTGGCGACAGACGTCTATCGGCCCGCGTACAACGGCAAAGCCGTCGCCGGCAAGTTTCCGACGCTGATCGAGCGCACCCCCTATGGGCGCGACATCGCCTTGCACCGCGATTTCACGGCGACGGACCCTAAGCCCAAATCCAGGGCCGAGGTTGCGGCGTTCTTCGTGCGTCATGGCTATGCCGTGGTCTTCCAAGACGTCCGTGGCCGATACGATTCCGAAGGTCAGTTCGTCAAATATCTGTGCGACGGCGAAGACGGGTTCGACACCTGCGCCTGGATCACGGCCCAGGCCTGGAGCAACGGCGATATCGGCAGCATGGGGCTGTCCTACGCGGCCCATACCCAGGTCGCGATGGCCTGCCTCGCCCCTCCCGGCCTGAAGGCGATGTTCATCGACTGCGGCGGCTTTTCCAACGCCTATCAGGGCGGCATCCGCCAAGGCGGGGCGTTCGAGCTCAAGCAGGTCACCTGGGCCTACAATTTCGGGATCAAGAGCCCGGCGGTCCAGAAGGATCCCATTCTCCTGGCCCAGTTGAAGGGCGTGGACCTCAAGGCCTGGTTCGCCAGCATGCCCTGGAAGCGGGGACACTCGCCTCTGAGCCTGATGCCCGAGTACGAGGACTACACCTACGAGCAATGGGAACACGGCGTCTTCGATGACTACTGGAAGCAGGTCGGCATTTATGCCGAGGGGTTCTACGAGCAGTTTTCCAACGCGGCCATGACCCACATGTCGGGCTGGTACGATCCTTATTCTCGGACCGCCACGGACAATTACGTGGCCCTGTCTCGGCTCAAGAGCCGTCCCGCGCGCCTCATCATGGGGCCCTGGACGCACGGCGCGCGCTCGACGACCTATGCGGGCGACCTGGAGTTTGGCGCAGGAGCCACGCTCGACGCCGACACCGGCATGGACTTCTTCGCCTATCGGCTGCGCTGGTTCGACCAGATGCTGAAAGGGCAGGTTCAAAAGACCGAGCCCCCTGTGCGGATCTTCGTCATGGGCGGGGGCTCGGGCCGCAAAACCGCCGAGGGTCGATTGTCGCACGGCGGGCGTTGGCGTTCTGAAGCGGCCTGGCCCCTGCCTGACCAGAAACTCACGCCCTATTATCTGCACGCCGATGGCGGCCTTGTTCGCGCGCCGCAGAAGGCCGGCTCAGAGCCGATGACCTATCGCTTCGATCCGCAGCATCCCGTGCCAACGATCGGGGGCGCCGTCACCTCGGGAGACCCGTTGTTTTCGGGGGGCGGGTTCGACCAACGCGAGAGCGCGACGATCTATGGTTCCCAGGCGCCCTTTTTGCCCTTGGAATCCCGCCCCGATGTGCTGGTGTTCCAGACCGAGGTCCTGGAGGAAGATGTCGAGGTCACGGGCGTCATCGAAGCCAAGCTTTGGATACGCTCCGACGCCCCAGATACCGACTTCACCATCAAGCTGATCGACGTCTATCCCGCCAGCGCCGACTATCCGGATGGCTATGCGCTCAATTTGACCGATGGCATTCTGCGCTGCCGCTATCGCGACTCCTTTGAAAAGCCGCAGCTGATGACCCCCGGTGAAGTCTATCCGATCACCGTCAGCGCTTTTCCGACCTCCAACCTCTTCAAGAAGGGGCACCGGATCCGGCTGGACGTCTCGTCGAGCAACTTTCCTCGTTTCGACGTCAATCCCAACACTGGCGGACCCGAGGGCCGAGGGCTTGATTGGCAGGTGGCGCACAACGGCGTCTTCGCGAGCGCCGAGCGACCAAGCCACGTGGTGCTGCCGATCATTCCGCCGCGGCGCGTCTAGGCCGAGGCTCTTTCGGCTTGAACAAAAGGAAAGCGCCGGCGGGATGATCGCCGGCGCTCTTTGATCTTGTCTGGTCAACCCTGGTCTACCGCGCGGACGATGCGGGGATACGGATGACGCCCACGCCCTTTTCGATGGCGATCTCCGTACCAAAGGGTTTTGACAGGCGCAGCAGCCGCTCAAGGATTTTCTGAGCTTCCGCGGGCGAGGCGAGGGTGGGAACGCCGCGTCCAGCGCCTTGCAAGTCAGCGCCCAGATCTATGGGGTAAAGGCGGATTTCCGCGAGTTTGCCGTCCTGGTAGCGGCTCAGCGCGATGACAGACTCATAGAGTTCGGTGTCGGCAAAACGCTTGGCGTTGCGGGCCTGAAGCATCTCCGGTGTCGTCGCGGACCCCGGCGTCACGCCATATTGCTCGTACATGTCGGGTGGGACGACATCGAGCGAGTTGTTCATCATCGCGAAGTTGCCGAGCGAATAGAAGATCGGCTTGCCCTTGTAGATCTCGATGCCGCGCAGTTGGTGCGGACCGTGTCCCACAAAGGCGTCGGCGCCCTCGTCGATCACCTTGTGCGCAAAGGCTGGGGCGAAATCGCTTGGCGCCTGGCTCCAGTTGCCGGGCTCATGATTGTGAAGCGAAAAGACCGTGAAATTGCTGTTCTGCCGGGCTTGGCGGACCGACAGGAGGTTGGCCGCCTCGTCCTTGGCGTTGACCTCGTAGCTCAGCGTCGCGACCAGGGCGGGATTGGCCGTGGCTTGGTAGCGTATGCCGTCCAGCACGATGGGCTTGCTGGCCTCGATCTTGGCGGCGCGGGCGAAGGCGGGCAGATCCTCGGCGGTGACCAAGCGCGTGCGATCGGTGCGCAGCGCGTTCACGCCCGCCCTCGCCGGGATCTCGCCTAGTCCGTCGGCGGCCCGTGACATCGGCGTGAAGCTCGATGTCGCGGCCACCAGCGAGATCCGCCCGGCGGCGAGGTCGAGATAGCGTGGAGCCCGCGCCGCCGAGAGGCTGGCGCCCGAGCCGGCATGGACGAGCCCCGCCTCATCAAGGCGGTGATCGGTCTCGGCTAAGCCCTCCACGCCCCAATCGGTGACGTGGTTGTTGGCGTGACTGACGATGTCGAAACCCATCTTGGCCAGGTCGGCCGGCGCGCCGGGATCGCCCAGCATCCAGGTGCCGCCAGCCTCGGCCTGCGGTGAGCCCCGGAAGGTCGTCAAATCCAGGATCGTGGTCTCGAAATTGCCAAAGGCGACATCCGCGTCGCGCAAAATCTTGAGCATGCCCGGCGAGCGGGCCTCGATCGTCCGCAGCATCGGTCGCAGATAGATCAGGTCGCCAACGGCGGCGATGGTGAACGTCCCGGCCATCGGTGTGGTCGGCACCGCTTGGACGTCCAGTTTCTGAACTTCGGCCCCCCAAGCTTGGGAGGCCATGGCCAGGGCCATGGCCGACACAGCGCCGATACGGTCGGCGAGGTGCCGTGATGATGATGTCTTCAAGTTCTTCACCCCTTGTTGGCGCTCGACGTTGAGCGCCAGGACCTTTCACCAACCTGTCGCGAGGCCGCTCACCTTGTGGGCGGGTTTCGGACCGCTCCAAACCGTTGGCCGACGGAGGAAGAGCGAAGATCGTCGAACGATGTCGGATACGCGACAGGTTGGCGACAGATTGTCTCTCCTAGCCTCTAGGTGCGACAGGGCGGCGGGTCTTGTTTCAGTCTAAGTCCGACAGGTCGAACAAGGCGTCGGAGCGGCTGTAGGCCCGCAAGCGGTTGGCGAACGCTTCACCTGACCGTACCGGCGGGGAGCCGGAGAAGCGGTCCAAAAGGGGGTTGAACACATGAAGTATCTCTTCGCTTGCGCGTCAGTCATTGCATTGGCCGGCCCGTCTCTGGCTTTGGCGCAAAGCGCGCCGGCCGCTCAAGACGACCAAGTCGCCGAAATCATCGTGACCGGCTCGCGGATCACCTCCAACGGCTTCAAAGCGCCGACGCCCGTGACCGTGGTGGGCGAGGCGCAACTCAAGGAGCGGGCGATCACCCGGATCGTCGATGTCTCCCGCAGCCTGCCGCAGTTTCGTAACCAGGGCGGCGCGCAGAGCGGTAGCAACAGCAGCGCCAACGGCGGTCAGGGTAAGCTCGATCTTCGCGGCCTGGGCGCCAACCGCAACCTGATCATGCTGGACCGTCGCCGCGTGGTGCCTTCGACTGGCAATGGCATTGTCGACGTCAACATTCTGCCCAGCGCGCTGATCTCGCGTATCGACATCGTCACGGGTGGGGCCTCGGCGGCCTGGGGTTCCGACGCCGTCTCCGGCGTGGTCAACTTCGTGCTCGACACCAAGTTCGAGGGCCTCAAGGGCGAAATCTCCACCGGCGCCTCCAGTCATGGCGACAACAAGGAAGCCCAGATCTCGATCGCTGGCGGTAAGCACTTCCTGGACGGTCGCCTGCGCGCCATCGGCTCGCTTGAATACTACGAGAACGGCAAGCAGCGCCTGCTGGACCGCGACTGGTTGGCCAAGAAGCCGGGCATCATCAACAACCCGGCCTATACCGCCACCAATGGCCAGCTCCAGCGCCTGGTGGTTTCCGAGGGCATCGTCACCGCCTATATGAGCCACGGCGGCTTGGTGGACGGCTGTCGGACCGCCTCGGGCGCCAATATCGCCAATTGCTCGCTGAAGGGCACCGCGTTTGGGCCGGGCGGAACGCCTTACCAGTTCGTCAACGGGACCTATGTCAACCCGACCGGAAACATGATCGCGCCGGCTGGCAGCGACTACGTCAACACCTACACCTCGCTCTATGACGGCATCAACGTCGTCAACCCGTCGCAGCGCACCAGCGCCTTCAGCCATGTCGAGTACGACGTCAGCGACAAGGTGACAGCCTTCGCCGAAGGCCTCTATACCGAGAGCAAGATCGGCCCTTCCTTCACCGTGCCGCCCTACCGGTTCGGCACCAGCGCCACGACCTGGTTGTCGGTGAGCGCCGACAACGCCTATCTGCCTGCCTCGATCAAGGCCCAGATGTCGGGCGCGGGCGGTGGCTCGGCCACGGGGCCAGCCTTCCTGAACATCGGCCGGATCAACGATGACTGGTTCGGCAACATGAAAGTGGGCAACACCAACACCACCTATCGCGGCGTACTGGGCCTGAAGGGCGAGCTCACCAATAGCTGGGGTTGGGACGCCTACTATCAGTACGGCGAAAACACCTACCACGGCACGATAGACGGCAACCTGATCGTCGCCAACGCCAACCTGGCGGTGGACGCCGTCGCGGCGCCGGCTGGCAACGCCGCAGGGATCGCGGCGGGGACCATCGTCTGCCGCTCGACCCTGACCAACGCGGCCAACGGCTGCAAGCCGCTGAACATCTTTGGCGTCGGCGCGGCCTCGGCCGACGCGATCCGCTATGTCACCGGTCAGCAGGTGACGGACCAGACCTACACCCAGCACGTAGTCGAGGGGGCGATCCACGGCGATCTCTTCTCGATCTGGGCCGGGCCGGTGTCGTTCGCGGGCGGCGGGTCGTACCGGGCCGAGGAGATCAAGGCGACCTCTGACGCCCTGTCGATGGCCTCGGCCTTCGTGGTCGGCAACCCCCAGCCCTATGCGGGCAAGTACAATGTCAAGGAAGCCTTCGGCGAACTGGCCGTGCCGCTGCTCAAGGACTCGGCCCTGGGCAAGTCGTTTGACCTGAGCCTGGCCGGCCGCGTGACCGACTACAGCCTCAGTGGCACTGTCTACACTTGGAAGGCCGGCGCGACCTACAAGCCCATCGACGACGTGATGCTGCGCGTCACCCGCTCGCGCGACATCCGCGCGCCCAGTCTGCAAGAACTCTACACCGGCGCGGTCACCGCCCGGGTCGCGGTGACCGATCCGACCAAGTCGACCTCGACCACGGTCAACGCCACCCAGCTGACCGGCGGTAACGCCGCGCTGCGGCCGGAAGTCGCCGACACCCTGTCGGGCGGCGTGGTCTATTCGCCGTCCTGGCTGCCCGGCTTCCAGGCCTCGGTCGACTACTACAAGATCGAGATCAACGACGTCATCTCGACCCTTTCCAGTCAGAACATCGTCGATCGCTGCTTTGCGGGCAACGCGGCGCTCTGCGGCCAGATCACCCGGGTCGGCGGCGACATCACCCAGATCCGCTCGACCAACTTGAACCTGAACTACTTGAAGACCTCGGGCCTGGACATTGAGGCCAGCTATCGTCGCCCCCTGGCGGGCGGCACGGTCGGCATCCGCGCCCTGGCCAACTATGTCGATGAGTTCGTGACCTCCGACGGCGTCACCGCCGTCGATATCGCCGGCTCGATCGCCTCGTCCGCCTCGACCGGATCGGGCTCTTCGACGCCATCGCAGCCGCACTGGACCCTGCAGGCGTCCTATTTCTACGCAACGGGTCCATTCCAGGCCACCGTGACCAACCGCTATATCGGCTCGGGCGTCATCGACAACGCCTTCAAGGTCGCCAACGCCATCGACGACAACCATGTCGATAGCAAGCTCTATACGAGCGTCAACCTGACCTACAAAACCCAGATGATGGGGTCCGCGTCGGAGCTCTACATCAACGCCGACAACCTCTTCAACGTTAAGCCGCCCAAGGGTTTTGGCTGGGGTTACGGCCTCAATGCCTCGCCGACCTATGACGTGATCGGTCCGATGTTCAAAGCCGGGCTGCGCTTCAAATATTGATGATGGCGGCGGCGTTCCGATGGAGCGCCGCCAAGCCCGGCTCGCCCGCGAGCCCACTCCACTACCTCCCCCCGAAACTGCGAGCGACCGCTTCGGCGGCGCTCGTCTTTTTGCGCCCATCAGCCAAGAGGTTCGTCATGGAAGTCAGGGAAACGGCCGCAGGGCCCATGCGGATCGAAAGCGATCCGCTCGGCAGCGTCGAGGTGCCGATTTCGGCGCGGCGCGGACCCCAGACCCAACGGGCTCTGGACAATTTTCGACTGTCAGGCACACCCATCTCGGCCATGCCGGATCTGATCAAGGCCATGGCCTGGGTCAAGCGGGCCGCCTTGCGGGCCAACCTCTCTGGAGGCGTCCTTGATCCCGATGTCGCCGAAGCGATCGATCGGGCCTGCGGGGAGATCATCGACGGCCAGTGGCGCGAAGAGTTCGTGGTCGACGTCTACCAAGGCGGGGCTGGAACCTCGACCAACATGAACCTCAACGAGGTGATCGCCAATCGAGCGCTGGAACTGTTGGGCAAGCCGCGCGGCGCCTACTGGATTGTCAGTCCCAACGACCACGTCAATCTTTCCCAGTCGACCAACGACGCCTACGCCACGGCGGTCCGACTGGCGGTGTTCAGCATGAACCAACGCCTGGTGGCCTCGCTCTGGCGTCTGTCGTCCGCCATGGGCATCAAGGCGCGAGCCTTCGCGGGCATCGCCAAGCTGGGACGCACGCAGCTTCAAGATGCCGTGCCCATGACCCTGGGTGAAGAGTTTGGAGCCTATGCGGCGACGATCGCCGAAGACGCCGAGCGTGCCAGCGAGATCGGACAGCTGTTCCTGGAGGTCAATATCGGCGGTACGGCAATCGGCACCCGTATTGGCGCCGGCGAGCTCTACGGCGCCGAGGTCGTCAGCGCGTTGCGCGAGGTCTCCGGCCTGCCTGTCGTGGCTGCGGCCAACCTGATCGAAGCCACCTGGGATATGGGCGCCTTCGTTCTCTACAGCGGCATGCTCAAGCGCATCGCCTCCAAACTGTCCAAGATCGCCAACGACCTGCGGCTCTTGAGCTCCGGACCGCGTGGGGGCTTTGCGGAGATCATCCTACCCCAACGCCAGCCTGGCTCGTCATTGATGCCCGGCAAGGTCAATCCGGTCATGCCTGAGGCGATCAACCAGATCGCCTTCCGAGTCTTTGGCGCGGACACCACCATCACCTTCGCCGCGGAGGCAGGCCAACTTCAACTCAACGCCTTCGAGCCAGTGATCGTCTGGTCCCTGCACGAAGCCACATCCTTGATGAGCGCTGGGATTCAGGCCCTGATCGACAACTGCATTCTCGGCATCGAGGCCAACCCTGCCGCCTGCGAGTACAATCTGGCGCGCAGCATGGCGGGCGCGACGGAGCTGGTGTCCTATGTCGGCTATGCCCGGGCTGCGGAGATCGCCCAGTACGCCCTTGCCGAAGGTCTTGACTTGGTCAGCGCCGCCGAACGTCTGGATCCGGCGCTCGCCGCGCTTTGGGCGGCGGATGGGGCGGCGCGGAAGATGAGAGCCACCTAATCTGAAAGCGCGACGGGCCCGATCAGCGGGAACCGCACCCTCACTCGAAAATCGCCACCGTTAGGATTCCCGCCAATATCGACTTGGCCGCCACAGCGCTCGGCAAGGGCCTTGATGATCGATAGGCCCAGCCCGCTGCCATCGGCCACGGCGTCCGAGCCGCGCACAAACCGTTCGAAGGCCCGCGCTCGCACTTTGTCGGGCAGGCCTGGTCCGTTGTCGAGAACATCCAGCACCGTCCATGTTTCGTCGAGCCAGGCGGCGATCCGGATCGAGGTTCCACCGTAGCGGACCGCATTGTCGATCAGGTTCTCCAGGATCTGCTCGACCAAGGGCGCGCCCAAGCCAACAGGCAGCGCGATATCTTCCAGAGCAACCGACAGCGTGGCGCCGGCGGCTTCCACGCGGGGGCGCCAACGTTGGCTGACCGCTTGGACGACCCGGCCAAGGTCGGAGCTCATCTGTCCTTGTTCGTCGACGGCATCGGCCCGCGCCAGACCTAGAAGTTGCTCGATCAAACGCTGCAGGCGATCGACGGCGTCGATCGCGTCGGCCAGGGACTCGCGATCCGCGGCGGGTCGGCGTTTGCGATTGAGCAAGGTGAGATGGGTCTTCAGGATGGCCAATGGCGTGCGCATCTGGTGCGACGCGTCGGCGGTGAACCGTCGGACCCCTTCCACGGACCGTTCCAACTGGCCGAGCAGATTATTGAAGGCCAGCACGATTGGCTGAAGCTCGTCAGGCACCTCGCGGGCGGGGACCGGCGTGAAGTCCAGGTCGCGGGCGTGGGCGCGGTTCGAGAGTTCACGCAACAGGCCGCCGACCGGGCTGAGGCTCCATTTGGCAGCGGGCCAGATCAGCAGGGCCACCAGGGACACCAGCGTCAGTTCCATCAGTCCCGCGCTCGTCATCAATTGCTTGCGCACGGCCAGGCGGGAGTCGAGCGTCTGGGCGACCGAGACGATGATCGGATCGGCCACCCCCGGCACGCGATAGGCTTGCGCAGCCTGACGTACGGGCTGACCGGCATAGATCAGGGTGCGGAAGACAGGACCTGTCGCCGAGCGCGCGGCGTCGAACCTGGGAAGGTCGTTGTAGCCGGTGAGCAGGCCTTCGCCATGCCGTACACTGTAATAGACGCTGTCGCGCTGGGGACTGTCGAGCAGGGCCAGGGACCAGGGGGGCATGTCGACTTGCAGGCGACCGTTCTCGAAGGTCGCGGATTCCGCGATGGCGCGCACCGACCCGGCCAGCAGCCGGTCGGAGGTGTAGTCGACGACGCTGCGAATGACCCAAGCGCCGCCAAGTCCGATCAGGATCGATGAGACGAGGAGCGGAACGACCAGGGCCAACAACAGGCGGATGGTCAGGGCGCGAAATCGGATCATTCCGCTTCCAGGGTGTAGCCCAAGCCACGCTGCGTCACGATCTTTGGGCCGCCACGTTCGAGCTTGCGGCGGACGCGAGCGATGTAGAGGTCCAAGGCGTTGGGGGCCGCCTCGTCGTCATGCCCGAAGATTTCGCCGATCAGTCGCCGCCGTGACACCAGCCGACCGACATTGGTCGCCAGGACCAGCAGGAGGGCGTGTTCACGGCGTCGGAGCTCCAGGTCACGTCCAGCTATAAACGCCTTGCCCGTGTTGCGATCGAGCGTGAGTTTGCCGACCGATATGACCGGCAGCGGATCGCCGCCGCGCCGGCGGGCCAACGCGCGGATGCGGGCTGACAGCTCCTCCAGATCGAAGGGTTTGAGCATGTAGTCGTCCGCGCCGAGGTCGAGGCCAGCGACCCGGTCCTTGAGGGCGTCGCGCGCCGTGAGGATCAGCAGGGGTGTCCGATTTCCCGACCGCCGAAGGCGTGTCAGCACCTCAAGTCCGCTGATCCCGGGTAGCCCGAGGTCCAGGACGATAACCGCGTAAGGTTCCGAAGCTTCCTGCAACGCCGTCTCGCCGTCGAGCAGCCAGTCGACCGCGAAGCCTTCGGCCCTCAGGAACGCTACCACGCCCCGCCCAAGGGCTTTGTCATCCTCGACGATAAGTATCCGCACACCGCGCTCCATGCCTTCGGCGCGGACTATCCTGCTACCGTCACGGCGCCGAAAACAGAGGCCTTCGCTCGGCTAGCGCCTTTATTTGCAAGGGGCGGGCGATGACAGCTTGGAGACAGGTTCAAGGCGTATAATCATCACGCCATGGGCCGTGACGAAGTCGGCGTAAAGCCGGGGAATCCGGGGAGGAACATGCTGCGCGGGCTCCTTGTAGCATGTTTGGCGTTGGGGCTTTCGGCTTGCTCTTCGCCCTTCGACGGCCTGCTGCGCGATCTCGCCCATCAGCGGACGGTGCGCGCGGCCCGTGTCGAAGGCGCCTTGCTGATCTATGCCAACACCGGCGACGTCGAGGCCGCTCCCGTGGTCAACGCCTTTAGGCGACGCTATCCGGGGATCGCGGTCACCTTCGCGCGTCAGAATGCCTCTGAACTTCACGCCCGCTATCTTTCCGAGAGCCAGCAGGGCCGCCTGACGGCCGACCTTGTATGGAGTTCTGCGATGGATCAGCAGATCAAGCTGATCAATGACGGCTACGCCCAAACCTATGTCTCGACCGAAAAATCAGCCCTCCCCAGTTGGGCGGTCTGGAAAGACCAGGGCTATGGCGTTACGGCCGAGCCGATCGTCTTTGCCTATGATCGTCGTCGCCTCGATCCTGCCAAGGCCCCCCAGAGCCATGCGGCTTTGCGTCGGGCTTTGGAGCGCCATGAGCTGGGCGGCCCGGTGGCGACTTTCGATCTGGAGCGATCCGGCGTGGGGTTCTTGTCCTATTCGCAGGATCGCGTGGCCTGGGCCGACACCCTGGCCCTGAACCGGGCCATGGGGGCGGTTGGCGTGCGACTCTACACCTCCACTAGCACCCTGTTGCAGGACCTCGGCGATGGTGAGGCCGCCTTCGGCTACAACA
>Ga0307515_10005946_pt1 | contig 24590 bp, 26 predicted proteins | sample 17_EM_MG_FD_194513 | JGI IMG/M metagenome (GOLD analysis project Ga0307515, IMG submission 194513) | Populus trichocarpa ectomycorrhiza microbial communities from riparian zone in the Pacific Northwest, United States - 17_EM | ecosystem: Host-associated > Plants > Roots > Unclassified | place... | reverse complement strand
AGCAGGCTCTCTAGCAGGCTACCAAGCAGGCTTTCAAGCAGGCTCGAGAGCAGGCTTTCAATCGCCGGCTGTCATGCGGACACACAGCGATAGTGTGTACAGTACCGGTATATCAGCGAAGACTGCAGGCAGTAAAGACCAGTATAGGTCTATCTCTGGCCGGCAGCCGTATATAGTTCCATAGGCCCACGCGCACATCTCTATGAATCAACGATAGATGACGATAGGCTGCACGTCGGGCAGGGGTCCACGGGAAGTTTGCTATGAGCTGCGCGTGTGCGCGCGTGCACGTAGTGCAGCCTATAGTCGATTTGCACTTTTGCCGATGGTGGTTGGCAAGTATTCTCCAATAATCGGAGATATTAAAGTTCTATCTTCAATATCCAATATTTCCATCAGATGACGGTAAGGACTGTATAGTTACTGCATCACCGGAAATCAATAAGGGAGTATATCAAAATCGAGATATTTCAGACCTGCATTTAGCAGAAGCAATAATTGAAGAAGCGGAACATCCGACTATACCAAAAACTCCCGCAAATAATGAAGCTACGACCCAAACAGGAATAGGATCTGCTTGAAGTGGGAAAGTGTTCAAACCACATAAGATTGAACAGCAAACACTTGCAAAGAGATATCCCGGGCGCAGCGAAAAACAATTACAGGAGATCTGAAATTCATTATTAAAGGAAGGCTTAATATTTCAAGCCTGGATACAGGTTATGTAGAATTGACATCTACCATTGAATCTGTGAAGGACAAGAATTTGAGGGAGATTACGCACGAAACATAATATTGCTGATAGTATTTGAACACCAGATTTATCAAGGAACTAAGAAGAGGGATTTTGGGAAGATACGTGTCAATGTAGATTGCACTATCACCGAGCAAAATATTACCACCAAAAGATTGATTAATTATCAAAATTAATTATACTAACATATTTCACCACAATCATTAAACATCGAGATTCGTGATCCGGACATACTTTGCAACAATTATTAATTACAAGAATCAATCCGATTTATGTATGTAATAGTTATATTGGTTTGGATAAATGTACTGTCAATATTGCATCACACCACGATACTATTTAGTTGCTATTTACTTAATAGCATCAGAAACGACTATACATATTGGTTCTTTGTGCGTATACGATCTTTATCGGTTGCCAATACATTATATTTGGAGATACGGATAAGAAATTACGAGAAGAGCTACAGCAGAGTGTGACTACGTATGTACTTAATTTTCGTTCAAATACTTCTAAGTATAGTTACTTAGGCCATACTGACCCTGTAACATCACATATAGTACTATTATCTATACGGATTGTACGTGGTTTCCCCGCCCCATGGTTGGGCACAAGTTCACTAATGAATACGACATGATCCTGTCCGCTGTATCGTTATTACTGGATCGTTTCGAAACAGAAGACCAGGTGTTTGCAGCACACTGTATCTGCTGATTAACAAGTATAAGCCAGCTTACTGAGATATTGATCTATTATCGACATTACAAAACATTCCCTTCAGATTATATCAATAACCTGGAGGTAACGCCACTGCCGAATCAAGTAACCGAAGATGTCAGAGTTCCCGAATCCGATATTTCTGTACCGGATCTTACTATCCATCTGGATAATGCGTTACATTCTTCCCAGATCAAAATTGCCGCGCAGGCATTGATATAATAAACATACAAATTCAAATTCCACCCGGTCCAGAAAAGTGTTCAAGAATACAAAATATCGAGAACCCTGGATACAACAACTACAAGCTAGCTTCGGAAAGCGAAGCAGGAAGCAAAGAAGAGGAACACGAGAGCTTCTTAGAAGCGGAGATTTGAATAACGAGGGAAATTACACTTAAGATGTAATATTGCGCACAGTATCTGAATGCCAGATTTATCCAGGCAAAAAAAAGGGATTTGTGAAGATACATGTCAATTTAGATTGCACTATCAACAGGCAAAATATTGCTGCCGTTAATATTAATTAATCACCAAGATTAGGTATATGACTTTACATTACGAGATTAATGATCGAGATTAATTACACGCGTGATATGCATTGTCAATATTGGGTCACACAACAATACGATTAAGTCCCTATTCATCTAGTAGCATACAATATGACAATACATATTTGTTCTCTTTGCGTATATGATCTCTATAGGCTGCCAATGCATTTCGATTGGAGATACGCATAAGGAAGTACGATAAGAACTATGGCCATGTACCTAGTACTTACTCCAGTATCTATCGATACCTGGGTATAATCATAGATACCTAGGTGAATGCACCCACGTAACACCAGTCTTAGGGTCTTTAGTGGGACAACATAAGAAGCTCATGTCTATTGAATAGCAAACATTATTGCTAGTGGATTCATTATTTGATGATGCAATAACCCTGGCCTTGCCTAGCAGCCTTCAAGGCTGCAAGTGCTAGGTATTTTTGACCACACCTACTAAACTGAGCTAAGTGGGACCGGACATGTTCACTGCATTAGTGCTACTGATGTGTCAGGTAGATGCCAGCCAATATGTGAGTAAGTGGGATCTGAAGAGTTCCCAAGTGGGATTGGAACAACTCGGGCACTCCCCAGCCGAAGAGAACAGTCTCGGCCTAAGCATGGTCTGTCTGATTGCTTAAGACGTGGGCATCAGTCACGGAGCTTCTGAATACCCTGACAGGGATGTGCGAGCAAAGCAAACTACTATCAGACAAGTTATACTGAGCAGCATGTCAGAGTCAAATGTTGGCAGAGCAATGGTGGGCCACCAAATAAGTCTCTGATGCAGTTGAACTGAATAGACATAATGGTGAGGTTGCAGTTTAATCCATGTGATTTGTTATGCCTTTGGTGTTACAGTTATATTGCCTGCATCATACAGAATCACTCGATGATCCATATATAGCTACTCCATCCGAAATCACGAATTATCACTCGGATGTCTATGTTGGATCTTGTTACTTTGGATACTTCTTTGACTTCTGATTGACTTGATTAGTTTACTTGCCTATCTCGAGGGCTGAAGGCCCGTATATGTATAATCTCTCATATGCGTACACGTATGCTCCATCAAGCATGAGACGCATCACCCTGGTCCTGATGCATATCCTGATCCAGGCACCATCTTCATACACGTCTTCATTCTCATACAAGACATCAGACAGTGCTGAGACTCACGATCCGAGTCCACATGCAACACATCCCCCTCTTGCTACGTTCCGTAGCAAATCCATATCTCTGTGAGTCCTTACAAACAAATATCGTCCAAACAAAGTTCATGTAAATCGTCGTCCGGTGCCTCATTAAATCCCTCCTCCTGATTGGCTGCGGTAGTTAGGGAAAGAGTGCAGTCCGTAGTTATCACGTACAATAAAATCTGTCCTAATATCCCCAAATACCATATTCTTGTACTATAATCTCATAGCCTTCATGATTTTGTCGTGTTTCTCTCTCGGTAGTGCTTTCGTGAAGATATCAGCAACCTTGTTTTGTGTTGATACCCAGGAGTACTGGACTATACCGCGCTCGTGTAGATCTCGATGGTTGTGGTAACAAACTTCTATATGCTTCATCTGTGCCATGATTGTTCCATTGATGATGTGAGTAAGTGCGCCCTCGTTATCACAGAGGATTGGAAGTCGTTTATTATCGTAGTTGTCATTGTCGTTGTTTCGTTTAGTATCTTTGCCAAGTTGCCGCCGCCATCTTCCTTCTCTCGAGGCTTCCAAACGTGGGATATATTCTGCTTCTGAAGTCGATGTTGCAACTAAGTCTTGCTTCCGTGACTGCCAAAATATTGTATCATTTGAGATGAATAAGTGGCCTCCCAGAGATTTTCGATCTGCGCTGTCGCTGGCCGATTCGGAGTCTGTATACCCAATGAGAGTGTCTGGTCCGGTAGCGTTGCAGCGAAGGCGGTAGTCATTTGTGACTTTGAGATATCAAAGTACGCGTTGTGCTGCTGTTAGGTGCCTGGCGAAGGGCCTTGAATTGTATCGACTAGGTGCGGCTACTGCGAATGAGTTAGCCGGTCTCGTGGCATGCGCAATGTACATACGAGATCCAACGATTGCTTGGCAAGATTTGGCATCAACTTCTCCATCGTCTTCTTCTGCTGCAAGATCTATCTTAACTTTGGCGTCGAGTGGAGTTGCAGCACCGTGAGCTGTTTCCATATCAGATCGTCTAAGTATGCTATCAATGAACATTTATTGACCGAGCGATATTCCGTCGCTTTCGTAGTGGATCTCCATTCCAAGCAATTGCCAAGCAGTTCCGAGGTTGGTGATCTTGTAGGTTGCAGCTAAGGCCTTCTTGATTTCCTCCGCCTCTTTTGCTGCAGTCAGTGCATCAGCAAAGAGCATATCGTCAACGTAGACAAGTAGGAGCATTTCGCCGAGGTTTCGTATGTAGAGGTTCGGATCGGCTTCTGATTGCATGAAACCTAGGGATAGGAGAAAAGCGTGGATATGCCAATACCAAAGATGTGGCACTGGTTTGAGGCCGTAAAGTGCTTTTCGTAGTCGAACGACTGTGACTTCATCTGAGCCTCCGTTTGGTCCGTGCTCCGGCCATCCTTCTGGCAGTTCCATGAATAGAGTTTCATCGTCCACATCGGGATTGAGAAAAGCCATAGCTACGTTGAGATGGTCAATTTTCCAATGATTTTGTGCAGCAAGGCTTATTAGCAATCGAAGGGTAGTATGTGTGCTGACCGGTGCATACGTCTCACCATAGTCCATTCGTTCTTATCCTCTGATCCCGAGCCTGGCTGTGTACCGTGTTGAGCCATCGGGGTTCATCTTAGTCTTGAACACAAATTTAGATCCAATTGGCTTATTTCCGAATTGTGCTTGTGCTGGTGAGAACGTCTCATTTCATATGATAGAGTTGTATTCATCCATGATCATAGCTTCTCATTTCTTCTGTGTGGGCTGAGCATCACTTTTTTGTAAGTGCGGGGATCATCATTCATGGGAGTCAATGCTAAGACAGTGTATATTTGTTCGGTGATATTTACCCGTGCTCTGCCTGCGCTTCATGTAACTCTATCTGTAGGTACTTGGGCTGTCTTTTCTTTCTTGGTAGCTTTCTTGGTAGGAGCAGCTACTCGACATAATTGTCTTCATGTATTTCTATTGGTATTGACCTTGTCTCTTGGGACTTTTGTATGAGACTTGAGGGTTGGACAGTGACCGCTTTGTCCTTCTGTACATATGTCAGCGTCCTCGTCAGGAGCTGTATATATATGATGGCCATCTATCTCACCAGTATCAGGCGGTCTTGGATCTTGGTGCCCATTTGTATGCCCAGTTAACGAAAGCTCGGAATTTGGTCAAGCCGCGGGATTGTGGTTATCAATTCGGCGAGCATCTTCGGTGCGGCCATGAGACATGCGTTCTTCCGTTCTACTCGTAGAGCGAGTGTGGCCATGGTCCATGCTCTCATCCATTCCACTCGAAACTGTATCAATTTCTTCAATGTGTATGTCTTCTTGCGGTAGGTCAAATAAGTCGATTTCAGAAGATTCTTCAAGTTGGTGGGTTTTGCATGAGTTTTTGCGTTTGAGTGGCTGCAGGCACGAGATGTATGCATTCCTAGTGTTAGCAACGGGTCCGGGAAACCCGCCAGCGGTCCGGGTTCGGACCACAAAAACGGGTCGGTTCGGTTCCAGACCCGGCCAAAAACCCGACCTGCTGACTCTTGGCAGGCCAAACGCGGACCCGTACCCGTCGACCCGCGGGTTTCCCCGGGTTTGGCTCGACCCGTTGGTTCCAATCTTCGGTTCTGCGTTTCAGGTTTCACATTTATGGTCGCATTCAGATATGCTACTGTGAATCGTGAAATATCAACATTGGTACGTGACGGGTCATTTTCGACGTATTAGCCGCCTTGATGTGCAAAACAAGCATACTCACGCGCCCAACCACATCCTGAAAATGAGAGTCAACATAGTGTCAACAATATTTGGTCTTGCATCTTCGGTAATATGAGTGGTGCTTGATCACAAACGCCCATAAAGAAGGATATGGCAGCCTTTATAGGCAGATATGTACAGTATATTCTAGCCACATCCTCCGGGACAGTAACAACTTATTTCATTTACAGAGCTACCACTAAGTATTCTTGAGCCTTTGAACGTATAATAACAGTCAAACGATGTATAAAGACAATAACCGCCACATCGCTCTGTGATTAACCATGATGGAAGGCCAACAATCGTTGACACTCTGTTGACACCCATTTTGAAGATGGGGCAGGAAGCGTTTCAATTTCATTTTTCCCTATAAAGGCAGCCAATACTCAGTTGATGACAAGGTGGAACCAGTCGCCCCGCAGATTACCCATGATACCTGACCAACGATCGTTGACGCTCCATTGACGCTCATTTTCATGATGGGGCAGGGAGGGTATTGCACTCTGTTTTGCCTAGAAAGGACGCCAAAAATTCCTTTATGACTGGCTACAGCGTATGGGAGGTGTGATTTCCCAGGACGCATGACCAAAAATTGTTGACTCTCCATTGACGCTCATTTCCATGATGGGGCAGGGAGGGTATTGCAATCTGTTTTGCCTACAAAGGCAGGCAAAAATTACTTTATGACTTACTACAACCTATGGGAGGTGCGATTTCCCAAGATGCAAGACCAAAAATTGTTGACACTCCGTTGACGCTCATTTTCATGACGGGGCACGGAGGGTATTGCTATCTGTTTTACCTATGAAGGCCGCCAAAAATACCTTTATGACTGAGTACAACCTATAGAAGGTGTGATTTCCCAGGACGCATGACCAAAAATCATTGATGCTCCGTTGACGCTCATTTTCATGATGGGGCAGGGAGGGTATTGCAATCTGTTTTGCCTATAAAGGCAGGCAAGGATTACTTTATGACTTACTACAACCTATCGGGGGTGTGATTTCCCAAGATGCATGACCAAAAATCGTTGATGCTCCGTTGATGCTCAGTTTCATGATGGGGCAGGGAGGGTATTGCACTCTGTTTTGCCTATAAAGACAGGCAAAAAAACCTTTATGACTAAGTACAACCTATCGGAGATGTGATTTTCCAGGATGCATGACCAAAAATCGTTGACACTCCGTTGACGCTCATTTTGCCATGGCTGTATCCACAATATGCAATCAATCAATTTGGCACAGTCCATCATTCACATTGTTTGGGCTGCCTTTCTGGCGTTTTCATTTACTTTCTACTTGATCACTACGTTGTGCTTTACTAATACATAGATATATATAATAATAATCTTCAAAATCCCGTATCTTTCGGTCACTGCTTGTCATAAGTTGCAGGATCGCTCTATCCGCTGCGTTTGTCTTCAAAATGATTGTTTGCCGCATTACCACGCAACAGATAGTGTACTAACCTTCATCAGTCAGCATATCTGGATCAACATTGGTATCGTGCTGGGTATCCTCATCATCGTCGAACAATTGTGCACATGGAAGAGCTGTATGCGAATATGTATATCCGGCCGGCAAATGGACGATTTCAGAAGGTTGAGCTCCGGAAGTGTTACCGGTTGGGGCGGGTGGGGTGGGTGGCGTGCCGGGCAGATGGGGAGTCGGCTCTGGAGTCCGCACTCTGCGTCGGGCGCGTGGAGGTGCACCTGTTCTTTTGGGTCTCAAGCGCGTCTGCGGATCCTTTGCGGTGCCATTTTGGCAAGGAAGGCAGCCAGATGTTTGGTTTTGACGAAGCATTGCCAGGTGTCTTTGTATCGCAGCCTTCACCTTGTTATGCCCAGGAAACTCAACACCCCGCTTCTTCTCTTCTCAGACCTCGGCGCGTGGTTTCTTAACAAGATATTTCGTTTCCTCAATTGCGGCGCGCGAAAAGCCTTCTTTGGCCATTGTGGCCATAGTCAACGCCAGGCGCCTGTTGGACTGTTCCAGCTGTACCCGACCTCCTTGCCTTGCCATTGTTGCAGACATGTTGAAAACCTACAAGCCATAAGTTGCTGCTTCTAACAATGAAATTCGGCTGTTACCTCTACCATATACGCTTCCGTGGCCTCCTCTAAGGTGATTAGTGCCTTTTTTGTCCACTCTCGGGGATGCTTATTAGGAAATTCATCTGGGAAAATCCCAGAGCTCACAACGTCATGATGTTCGATTTTGCAGACTGTGCGGACGAATGCCTTTGTCGACCATGCAGGTTTCCGATTACAGGCAGCAATAAATTCGTTACGTAGCTCTCTAAGGAGACCGGCTGTACAATATACAGTTAATTGACCGCCGATTGCCTCGATATGGTTACACTCACATCCCACCGCATGCTGCTTCTTATTTTTCCTCCTTTCTGTCCTACCGACAATTTTTAAATGTGCATTCTGGGTCAAATGTTTGGTGGCTGCATTGGCAGCGTCGCGGTGAACTAACTTGTGTCTGTGCTATTGTTGTGTGCCAGGAATTTCTGTGTTGGATGTAGCGCCCGCCAATCTGCCGGTATTCGATCCGCTCTCACCTGGCGGAGGTGGTTGTGTATCCATGATGTGCTGGTGTGGAATAGGAGAGGATGATGATAACGAGAGGAAGTGGGAAGCCCTGACGACTATATAGTTAGCTTCATGTCGGAATGGAATGAGTAGCAGCCAAGATGATCGTTATGCTCAAGATCAATCCTACTGAGTATGGCTGCAAGTTGCAGGGGTTTCCCACCGCCCCGCAATTTGCACAGAGTCGGTCTGATGTTGTTTGTTTGATAACAGGGATAAATTACAGTGTAAGACCCCCGGAATCGCTCAATTGCTGTATATTGATGGGATGCAGTTCGAGGGAAAGGATGTCTGCTGATGTTTGTCTCAAATAATCCCCGGGATATTGCATGAAAATGACGCTAACAATCATGTCATATCGTACGGTTAGCGTCTTTATTCCTGAGCTATTGACAGTGAAGAGGGAGATTTTGCTTTGTTCAAGATGAGTAAATGTACCAACCTTGACATAAAAGATGCAGCTTGCCTCCATATTGTTCATAACTTGCAACATCCAACATCTCGCCCAACAACAAAGTCCACGCAAACTACAATATTCAATGCTTCGAAACAGAACATTTGGCCACTCCTGGCAGGCAGATATGGCAAAACGAGAAAGCGGTCAACCCAACGACATCATCAAGCAAATGAAGGCAATAGCGGGTTGGAGGCGGAGAGAGTCCGAGCCCTTGGGGCATTGCGCGGGTTGAGATCCAAAAAGAAGCTTGCGGTGGAAAAGCGACAAGACACGCACTTCTCAAGCCATGAAGACAAAGAGAAATGGATTGAGGATTATGTTGAGAGAGAAACCGCTGGGGCAAGAAAGCGAGTTGCAGATGCAGAGGCAGCGGTTCAACAAGAGCAGGACGATATAACGCATGCTGAAATCGCGGGACTGACGTCCAGAGAGCCCAAAAAGATGTTTGAGGAGATGCTCGTTGCTATAGGAGACAGTCTAAGTGATCTTGCAAGTTCCAACGATGGGGAGGATGGGGAAGACGAGGTTGATGAAGAGACTGAGCAGGTCAAGCTGAGCGATGATGATGAACCCGGCTGGGTGATGGGCACAATCACCAAAACGGTTCAGCAGCGCATGGAGAGCTACCGGCAGATGCAGACGAAGCTCGACGAACTGACTCAACTCGGATGGGAGGATGCAGCTGAGTACTTCTGTGAACGAGATAAGAAGTATGGCACATCCGAATTGAGGGTTCCGGCAGTCGTTCACCCGCAAACGAATGATGATGCTCCGGCACCTCCACCGACAACATTTGGAGAGCTTATGGAGAGTCTTGACATTGTCCCCGGCATATCGTGAAGGTTGCAAGGGACTACACGACCAGGAAGTGGTCATATCAGGCTAAGTTCGGTGAAGCCTCAGTCAAAATCACACATACCGAGTGGTGAGCCAGCTGCGGAGCCCGATTCGTCCATGTTACTGAAAGCGAAGCCAGTTGAACCAGTGAGCTTTTACCCCTGCATATCGCCTCCCACTAATTACCATACAGGTATCGGATTCCGATGAAGGGATGGTGACGGCTCCTGCATCTGCGGAGGAATAGATATGCAATGTGTAATTCTTGATGTCTGATCGAGGTGAAACGCACGGTGTTTAACAATTTTGCTACGTAACAGCTATTTCTTGATTTCAGTGACCAAATTGTAAGACATGATAATTCGTCTGTGCATGTGCAGGGGTCGAACACACCATGTGAATGTTCTAAAATCCAAGTCACACTGTAAGACGGCCCAAACGTTCAGTTTCATCTTGCATGTGACTGTTAAGCGACCAAGCAACAGCAATATTAGTGACGAAATATGCTAACAAAATTCAAATGAGTGATGTCATACGTGTCAAAGAAAGAGTGGTCAGTGCGCACGCCGAATCGATCTGAACGACAACCGTCATCCTGAATTCATCCATGTATCCAACTGCATAACTCGCCGCACAGACCAGGTGCACATAGTGTTAGCAACGGGTCCGCGTAACCCACCAGCGGTCCAGGTTTGGACCGCAAAAATGGGTCGGTTCGGTTCCAAACCCGGTCAAAAACCCGACCCGCTGACTCTTGGCGGGCCAAACCTGGACCCTTACCTGTCAACCCGCGCGTTTCGCCGGGTTTGGCCAGGCCTGTCGGGTCCAATCTCCGGTTCTGCGTTTCGGGTTTCACATTTATAGTTGGATTCAGATATGCTACTGCTAATCGTAAAGTATTGACATTGGTAGGTCACGGTTCATTATCGGCGTATTCGCCGCCTTGATGTGCAAAACACGGATACTCACGCTCCCAACCACATCCTGAAAATCAGCGTCAACAGAGTGTCAACAGAGCGTCAACAGAGCGTCAATGATATTTGGTCTTGCATCTTCGGTAATATGAGTGGTGCTTGATCAAAAGCATCCATAAAGCAGGATCTGGCAGCCTGTATAGGCAGATATGCATGGGATATTCTAGCCACATCCTCCGGGACAGTAACAACTTATTTCATGTACAGAGCTACCACTAAGTATCCTTGAGCCTTGTAGCATATAATGACAGTCAAAACGATGTATATAGACAATAACCGCCACAGTGTGCTGTGATTAACCATGATGGAAGGCCAACAATCGTTGACACTCTGTTGACGCTTATTTTGAAGATGGGGCAGGAAGCGTTTGACTTTCACTTTTGCCTATAAAGGCAGCCAATAATCAGTTTAAGGCAACATGCAACCTGTTGCCCCCCAGATTACCCATGATACATGACCAACAATTGTTGACGCTCCGTTGACGCTAATTTTCATGATGGGGCATGGAGGGTATTGCAATCCGTTTTGCCTATATAGGCAGCCAAAAATTCCTTCATGACTGACTGCAGCCTATCGGAGGTGTGATATCCCAGGAATCATGACCAAAAATCGTTGACGCTCCGTTGACGCTCATTTTCGTGATGGGGCAGGGAGGGTATTGCAATCTGTTTTACCTATAAAGGCCGCCAAAAATACCTTGATGACTGACTGCAGCCTATCGGAGGTGTGATTTCCCAGGACTCATGACCAAAAATCGTTGATGCTCCGTTGACGCTGATTTCCATGAAGGGGTAGGGAGGGTATTGCAATCTGTTTTGCCTATAATGGCAGCCAAAAAATACGTTTATGAGTAACGACAACTTATCTGAAGTGTGATTTCCCAGGACGCATGACGAAAAATCGTTGACGCTCCGTTGATGCTCATTTTGCCATGGCTGTATCCACAATATGCAATCATTGAATTTAGTACAGTTTATCATTCACGTTGTTTTGGCTGCCTTTCTTGCGTTTTCATTCACATTCTTCTTGATAACTATGTTGTTCTTTAATAATACATGGATATATATAATGATAATCTCCAAAATCCCGTCTTTCGGTCAATGCTCGTCATCAATTGCAGGATCGCTTAATCCGCTGCTCTTGTCTTCAAAATGAATGTTAGCTGCATTACCACACCACAGAGAGTGTACTAACCTTCATCAGTCAGCATATCTGGATCGTAATCGGTATCGTGCTCAGTATCCTCACCATTTTCGAAATATTCCGCACAGGGAAGAGCTGTATGCGAATATGTAAATCCGGCTGGCGAATTGATGATTTCAGCAGGTTGAGCTCCGGAAGTGTTACCGGTTGGGGCGGGTGGAGTGCCTGGCGAATGTGGAGTCGGCTCTGGAATCCGCTCTCTGCGTCGGGCGGGTGGAGGTGCACCTGTTCCTCTGCGTGTCCAGCGTGTCTGCGGATTCTTTGCGGCGCCGAATTGGCAAGGAAGGCAGCCGGATGTTTGGTTTTGACGAAGCATTGCCGGGTGTCTTTCTATGGTAGCCTTCACCCTTTTGTGCCCAGGAAACTTAACACCCCGCTTCGTTTCATCTCAGACCTCGGCCCGTGGTTTCTGTATGAGATATTTTGTTTCCTCAATTGTGGCGCGCGAAAAGCCTTCTTTGGTCATTTTGGCCATATTCAACAGCAGGCGCATGGCGGACTGTTCCAGCTGTACCCGACCTCCTTGCCTTGCCATAGTTGCAGACATGTTGAAAACCTACAAGACATTAGTTGATGCTTCTAACAATGAAATTCGGCTGTTACCTCTACCATATACGCTTCTGTAGCCTCCTCTAAGGTGATTAAAGCCTGTTTCGTCCACTCACGGGGACTCTGATCAGGAAATTCATCTGCGAAAATCCCAGACCTCACGACATCATGATGTTCGATTTCACGGACTGTGTGGAGAAATGCCTTTGTCGACCGTGGAGGTTTCCCGTTATGGGCAGCGATAAATTTGTTACGTAGCTCTCTACGGCCACCCGCTGTACGTTATACGGTTAATTGACTGCCGATTGCATCGATATGGATATACTCACATCCCACCGCATGCTGCTTCTTATTTCTCCTGCTGCCAGTCTTGCAGACGATTTTTAAATGTCCATCCTGGGTCATATGTTTGCTGGCTGCATTGGCAGCGTCGCGGTGAACTAACTTGTGTCTGCGCTCTTGATGAGTGCTGAGGATTTCCGTATTTGATGTAGCGCCCGCTAATCGGCCGGGATTTGATTCGCTCTCACCTGGTGGGGGTGGTTGTGTATCCATGATGTGCTGGTGTGGAATAGGAGAGGAAGATGATAACGAGAGGAAGTGGGAAACCCTGACGACTATATAGTTAGCATGTTGTCAGAATGGAATAAGTAGCAGCTAACATGACTGTTATGCTCACGATGAATCCTGCTGAGTATGGCTGCAACTTGCAGGGGTTTCCCACCGCCCCGCAATCAGCAATAAGTCGGTCTGATGTTGTTTGTCTGGTAACAAGGATAAATTGCGGTGTATGACCGCCGGAATTGCCTAATCGCGTGAAATAAATAAGATGAAGTTCGAGGGAAAGAACGTCTGCTGATGTTTGTCTCGAATAATCCCTGGGATATTGCATGAAAATGACGCTAACAATCAGGTCATGTTGTACGGTTAGCGTCACTATTCCTGATTTTTTGAAATTCAGGAGGAAGATATTGCTTTGTTCCAGAAGAGTAAACGTACCAACTTTGACATAAATGACGCAGCTTGCCTCCGTATGGTCCATAACTTGCAACATCCAACATCTCGCCTAACACCACAGTCCATGCAAACTACAATGGTTAATGCTCCGAAAAAGAACTTTTCACCACTTCCGGCTGGCAGAAATGGGAAATCGACAATGCGCTCAACCCAACGACATCATCAAGCAACTGAAGGCACAAGCGGCTTTGAGGCAGAGAGAGTCCGAGCCCTTGGGGCATTGCGCAGCTTGAGATCCAAAATGAGGCTTGCGGCGGAGAAACGATGAGAAACTCACTTCTTAAGCAATGAAGAGAAAGAGAAATGGATTGAGGATTTTGTTGAAAGAGAGACCGCTGGGGCAAGAAAGCGAGTTGAAGACGCAGAGGCAGTGGTTCAACAAGAGCAGGACGATATGACGCACGCTGAACTCGTGGGATTGATGTCCAGAACGCCCGAAAAGACGTTTGAGGAGATGCTGGTTGCTATCGGAGATAGTCTGAGTGATCTTGCAAGTTCCGATGATGGGGTAGATGGGGAAGATGAGGATGATGAATAGACTGAGCAGGGCAAGCTGAGCGAAGATGACAAACCCGGCTGGGTGATGGCCCTAATCACTAAAACGGTACCGCAGCACATGGAGAGGTTTCGGCAGAGGCAGATGAAGTTCGACGAATTGACTCAACCGGGACGGGAGGATGCAGCCGACTACTTCCACGAACGAGATGAGATGTACCGCACATCCGAATTGAGGGTTCCGGCAGTCGTTCAGCAGCGAACGAATGACGATGCTCCGCCACATCCACCAACAACATTTGCAGAACTTAAGGAGAGTCTTGACATTGTCCCCGGAATATCGGAAGGGGCTTCTTGACCAGGAAGTATCCATATCAGGCTATGTTCGGTGAAGCCGAAGTCAAAATCGAGCAGACCTAGTGGTGAGCCAGCTGCGGAGCCCGATACGTCACCGTTGCTGAAAGTGAAGCCAGTGGAACCAGTAAGCTTTACCCCTGCATATGGCCTCCAGCTAATTACGATATAGATATTGGATTCTGACGAAGAGATGGCGACAGCTCCTGCATCAGTGGAAGAATAGATATGCGAATTGTAATTTTTGGCCTCTGATCGCGGGGACAGGCAAGTTGTTTACCAATTTTCCTACGTGTCAGCTTCTTCTTGATTTCAGTGAGCAAATTGTGAGACCTGATAATTCATCTGTGTATGTGCAAGGGTCGAACGCACGATGTGAACGTTCTAGAATCCGAATCGCTCTGTAAGACGGCCAAAATGTTTAGTTCGATTCTGCAAGTGACTGTTAAGTGACAAAGTAAAAGTAATATTAGTGACGAAATGAGCTAACATAATTTAAGTGAGTGATGGCATACATATCATGGAAAGAGCGGTCAGTGCGCCAGACGAATCGATCTGAATGACAACCGTCATGCTGCATTCATCCATGTATCCAACTGCATAACCCTCCGCACAGACCTGGTGCACATGATTGAGATATTTGAAATTGCTTGTGGTACGTCATGGAAATCGAGGAGAAGGAGCTGGATAAGGAAGGGTGAGGAAGTCGAGCTATATTTACCCAAAACGAGTGAAACGATCTACATGATGTCCATTGCCGGCCGACAGCACGGGAATGTAATAGGGCCACGTCATTTCACACTCAGATAGCGTAGATAGCAGTTGATCAGAAAGTGAGAGGTAACAAAACTCCTGGATGCAAACAATAATACATACAAACGCAATACTGGATGTCAAAAATGTGTATATGATTCATTGCATACAATTATTGAGTGTAGAAAGGCTGTTTCGATGTGATTAATGTGTGCATCAACAGAGTGTCAACAATTTCAAATCTTACACATTCAGCAATCAATAGGCTGCATTATCCCATCCTTCTAAAGTGAATGAATAGGTCGGCATTATTGCGAAAAAACCAAATGACTCGGTCGTTGCCACATCCTAAAAATGAGCGTCAACGGAGCGTCAACGAGTCTTGGCATTGCATCATGAAATATCCAGTAGGCTGTGCAGTTACAGTACGTCCGAATCAGACTATCGGCCGCCTTTCTATTGAACAATGGTGGTGGCAACATTTCAACTATGTCCTAAAAATGAGCGTCAACAGAGCGTCAACGATTTTTGGCCTTGCATCTTGCACATTGCATGGGCTGTGCGGCGACGTTACGCCATAATCGTGCTATCGGCTGCCTTTCTAGGCAAAACCTCTTGCAACAACATCGCTACTATGTCCAAAAAATGAGCGTCAACGGAGCGTCAACGACTTTGGGCCCTGTATCGTGGAAAATCTTAGTGTTGTGCGGTGACACTAGGCCATAATCAGATTATCGGCTGCCTTTCTAGGCAAAACCAGTAGCGACGACATCGCTACTATGTCCTAAAAATGAGCGTCGATGGAGCGTCAACAACTTTGGGCCTTGTATCTTCGAAAATCCTAGGGCTGTGCGGCGACATTAAGCTATAATCAGATACTCGGCTGCCTGTCTAGGCAAGAACAGTCGCGACGATATCACTACTATGACTTAAAAATCAGCGTCAACGGAGCGTCAACAACTCTGGGCCTTGTATCACAGAAAATCCTAGGGCTGTGCGGCAAAATTAAGTCATAATCAGATTATCGGCTGCCTTTGTAGGCAAAAACAGTTGCGACAACATTGCTACTATGTCCTGAAAATGAGTGTCAGCGGAGAGTCAATGACTTTTCGCCATGCAGCTTGGAAAATCTGGTGGCAGTGCGGCGACATTAACACATACTCATACTAGCGGCCGTCTTTCTAGGCAGAAATGCGTTTTACGACATCGTTACTATGCCCTGAAAATGAGCGTCAACGGAGTGTCAACAATTTGAGGCCTTGTATCGTGGAAAATCAATGGGCCATGCGACCACAATGATCTACAATTGTACTATCGGCCGCCATTCTAGGCAAATATGCTAACGACATGATCGTAACCATGTCCCAAAATGACCGTCAACAGAGCGTCAATGATTTGTGCGCTGGCATCTTGGATATTTTCACCGGAATGGAGCGGAGATAAACCACAATGAACCTATCGGCAGCCTATGTGGGCATAAATGCTACTGACGATATCGCGTCTGCCTCCTACAATTGAGCGCCCACGGTGCGTCAAGGCTCCGAATGCTACACAGCAATAAACTGCATTATGCTGTTCCTTAATCGAGTTTTACGCGGTCAGTCATTGCAATCTGTCCTTGTATTCAACTTCACAAATATGCATGCAATGTCTTACTGATCCGATTATTTTCCTTGTAGCAGTAGAGTCAATATTTAAGAACCCTCATTCTGCGTTACTGTATCGTTGTTTTCGGCAGTCTCTCGAGTCGAAATATCTAGCTTTCCAATTTCTATCACCATGTCGAATACGCAATCTTTGAACACCTCATTGCTGGAGGTTATGATCTCTTCCAACATTTAACGTGTCGTTATTCGTGATTTGAGCGACCTTACATTGCAAATCATCATCGATGCTTGGTGGGCTTCAATGAATGTAGGCTCGAAGCGGCCTATTGCATGGAATAATTCTAGACATGCGCCATCATGGCGATTCTATTTGCACTGCGGAATTGAGGAGACTGGCAGCCCTGGGTTCATATGTATCGTGTGTCATCAATTTCTTCGCCATCCATCAGAACATGGGACCAGCTCAATGGGGAAACACTTGCGGGCAAATACTCACATCGCAAAGTTAAACGAAATTCCAGAGTCAGATGTCACTGAATTGACCAGTTCGATGGTGGATGAAACAGCTTTGGGCATCCTGAAGAGACAAGGAAGTCGCGGAATCACAATAGTAAGTGTGCCGAGAAAAATGATATTTGATATCCAATTGAATCCATACTGACCGAAATGACAGACAAAACATTCCAAACTGGCAGATAAGGACTTTGAAATATCCTAATTTCACCAAGACACGTGGAATTGCTACCTCACATTAGGATTTGTTTCAGCACATAATCCATGGAACGCTATATCAAATCTCGAGCGACGACGGTCATATAAGTCATTATGTGATGACCTTGTCCTGCCATCCGCTACGACCCTTAGTAACATCTGCCGGTGGGAACATGCACTGACTGTGGATGCAATTAAGAAGCAATTGCCGATACGAAATAAAGTTTCTTTGGCTTTGGACAGATGGACATCAACGAACAAACTAGCCATAACGTGGGTCATTGCGTGCTATATGGATCGAAATTGGGCATTGCGTGAAGTTCAACTCGCATTCGATGAGGTTGATCGCCTGTTTGGTTCGCGTTTCGAAAGCTAATTAATGACAATAGGTCAAGGGCCAACATACTGGAGCAAGGTTACCCGTACATTTGAAGGACGTGCTTGATCATTTTGGGCTTACCGACATCTGCTTGCTTGGTATTACTACTGATAATGCTTCGTGAAACTACTCGATGACACACGAGCTGCAATCAACACTTGAGGCCTCTGTAATCGAGTGGCCGGCATTGAGGAACCACATACCATGCAGGGCGCACGTCATACAGCTGGCTTTAGGTGCATTCATGAGCAGTCTTGGTGTAAAAGGCCACAGCAAGTCTTGGGAAGCCCATGAACGCCATCAGCAATTTGGAGAGAATGAAAGCATAGACATTGGGAAGAGTCAAACACTTCGAAAAGGGGGCAATGCTAGAATCAACAAGGTGTTGGCCATGAAAGCAGGTTTTGCAAAGATAATTGAGAACGTACGTATTTCATGATATTTTGAAAGTCCGGAAGCTGACCTTCATATAGCAGAGAATGCTTACTGTAATAATTATGCTGACACCTGGTCGCCGAAACGAGTTCATTGACTGTCAACAAGCCAAAGTCCACATTGCGGTACTTCCGATTATGGATGTGAAGACACGTTGGAACTCTACACTGGAGTTACTCAACCGCGCCTGCCGCTTAAGGAAATTCACCCGCGAGTGGCTTCAATACCCAAAATACGCTCAATATCGGCCATTAGTCACAACTCAGGATGAATGCATGATTGTCAAGTATGTCATGGATGTGTTGAGGCCATTTCGATATTGGACCATTTGGATGTTGAAGAGGCATACAGTCACATTGCATCATGGTATCACAGTGTACAACGACATGTTCGATCACATGGATGGTGTGATGCGGGCTTTGGCCAAGAAGATGGCTCAATGGAAGGAATACTTGTTCTTCGCTGTGAAGTTAGCTCGGCAGAAGCTTTCCATATACTACTCTGAAGTGACACCAACGACGGGCATGCTCCTGATTTCCGCACAAATCCTTGATCCGTTCCGGAATTTGAGATCGTTTCGAAAGTGAGAGAAGGGAATGGATATTCATCCTGATGACGAGACATCATACACTACACAATACCAGGAGGCATTTCTAAAGTATGTGGAAAATGAATACTGCGCTAAACATCGACGCGCGCCGGTAAATAAACTCGACACAGTACCGAGCAGCAATCTTGTCCCCTCCGCAACGGCATCAGGGTCCTATCAATCATCCTTTGATCCATATGATTTGTCCAGCGCTGATGAGGAATACTTAACGCCTAACAATATCCCTGAGATGACACCTGGACGAAGGGATTGCGCAGTCCGCTAATTGACCGCCGCCATGCTCTATTTGAATTCGCCACCTGAAGCACCAGAGCTCTGGGGAGAAATTAATCCAAATCTCAATGATTACCAATCCGACCGAAAGGAGATTAGCAGTACATTTGGGATACCGGACATAACTGATTGGTGGCGCCAACAGGAGGAAACGCACTCAAAGTACGCTGATCTCTCCAATGTGGCTCGCGACATATCCTCTATCATACCACATGTTGTCGGAGTGGAGGCCTGTTTTTCCCTTGGCCAAGATGTTATTGGGTGGAGGCAGTCAAAAACCACAGGTGAGACCGTTCGCGAAAAAGTCATTGTCAGGCCGTTTACTCGAGCCAATAATGGTATTTTGGCAGGCACTGACCGACAATTCGATACCCCACACACAGAAAATGACTCGGAAATGAAGAAAGAGGCGGAGGAAAGGAAATTGCACAGAATGGCCAAGGTTCACGACTTTTTGGAGATGTGGCAGGGCAGCCATAACCTACGTGCTACCCAAAAGGAATCTCGCGCTCAAAGCAAGCGGATGACCGCCGTAGGATACATTTCGGACACTGAAGAGAGCATTAACGCATCTTGGTCATGCTTTCAACATGATGGTGCGGCTGCATTTACATTGTCACAAAGATCACCTTTGCCACCAGCTTTGTCTGCAAAGGACCTCACTGGGAGACGAACTCAGATCTTAAATGTCCACCGAATCCGGAAAATCAACCATCATCCAGTCAAAAGCGACGACAATAGCGCACCTGAAAGGATTTCGGACACCGATGATTGGCTGAACTGGAATGGCGACTTGGATAATCCAAATGACAGCGAAGATGATTGCGCAGCAGACTATGAATCCGATATAGGCCCCAACAATGGCATTGAGGATCCGGAATGCTCAGAGCTGCAGGATGTGAGCGCCGCGCCAAATGTGCCCGAATTGGTTTGGCCGACACGGAAGTCAAAGAGACCGGCTGAAAAGGTGTTGGTGACGGCCAATGCAGTTGAAACGCAGAGAAACAAAGGAGGGAAGAAAAGGTAGGACAGAATACGTCAATGGTTCACCAGCTTTATGTAGCTTGACCGAGAGTTTCAGTTAGAGATATATTATGGGCGAATGGTCAGAAGTAGATCGTGAATATCGGTTCATAAATAGATGTATAGCAGGCGCAATGAATCTTTTGGCATGATACATCATTTTTGGTCATGTGAGAGTGAACAGTGCAAGATTATTACGCCGCTTGGCTTTGCAACAGGGCTGAGTCTCAATCAGGCAGAATAACAGCCGATCAAGTCAAATCAGGATGAAATCAATCGTTGACAGCAGCAGATGTTGAATGGACAATTCATTAAAATGAGCGTCAACAGAGCGTCAACGACTTTTGGCCTTGCATGTGGGAAATTACATGGGCTGTGCGGCGACGTTACGCCATAATCGTGCTATCGGCCGCCTTTCTAGGCAGAACCTTTTGCAACAACATCGCTACTATGTCCAAAAAATGAGCGTCAACGCAGCATCAACGACTTTGGGCCTTGTATCATTGAAAATCCTAGTGTTGTGCGGCGACAATAGGCCATAATCAGATTATCCGCTGCCTTTCTAGGCAAAAACAGTAGTGACAACATCGCTACCATGTTCTAAAAATGAGCGTCAATGGAGCGTCAACAATTTTTAACTTTGCATCTTCGGTAAGTTACGTTCCGATTACTTGTAGACATCCATTCATGGGATATTGGCAGCCTTTACAGGCAAAGACAACAGCGAGATGCTCCCTGCGGCATCCAGAAAAAGAGCGTCAACCGAGCGTCAACAGTTTTAGGACTTGCATATTTTGTAATCAAGGCATCGCGCGGATCTTTGCGTGCGTAACTGTATTATTGACCGCCTTGCTAGGCAAAAATAGCATATATCGAAGGTGAAACATAGATACCAAATTAATCGATATTACACACTCCTCAACAAGCAAAAGCACATTGTTGGTTGCTGAAATCGCGATTTTGATAAGATATTATTAACACACTGCAAATACAACAGGCTTATATGAATCTATAGTTGGAGCTGCTGGGCGACCGGCTTACAACCCGCCCAATTCAGAAGGGTTGGGAGTTTACCATGGAACCGTACCCGATTGGGCAGTTTGGGTTTATCAGCGACCCGGACCGCCAATTTGGCAACGGTTCGGTTTGGACCCAGACCCGGACCAAAAGGGATGGTCTGGAACCGTTGCTAACACTAGGTGCACATGGTTGATATGTTCGAAATTGCTTGTGGTTTGTCATGGAAATTGATGGGAAGTAGCTGGATAAGGACTGGTGAGGAAGTCGAGTTATATTGACTAAAAACTAGTGAAATGATCTACATGCCGTCAATTGCCGGCCGAAAGCTCGAGAATGTAATAGGCCACGTCATTTCTCACTCAGATAGTGTAGATAGCAGTTGATCAGCAATTGAGAGGTAACAAAACTCCTGGATGCAAACGACAATACATACAAACGTAATACTGGATGTCAAAAATGCATTTATGATTGGTTGCCTACAGTTATTGAGTGTACAAAGGCTGTTTCGATGTGATTAATGGGAGCGTTAACAGAGTGTCAACAATTTTAAGTCATACAGATTCGGCAATCAATGGGCTGCATTGTCATCTCGGTCCAAAGTGAATGTATAAGTCAGTGTTATTGCGAAAAAGCAAATGACTCGCTTGTTGCCACATCCTAAAAATGATCGTCAACGGAGCGTCAACGATGTTTGGCATTGCGTCACGAAACATCCAGTAGGCTGTGCGGGTTCAGTAAGTCATGATAGAACTATCGGCCGCCTTTCAATTCAAAAATGGTGGTAGCAACATTTCTACTGTGTCCTAAAAATGAGCATCAACAGAGCGTCAACGACTTTTGGCCTTGCATCTTACAATATGCATGGGCTGTGCGGCGACATCACTCCATGATCGCGCTATCGGCCGCCTTTCCAAGCAAAAACTCTTGCAACAACATTGCTACTATGTCCTAAAAATGAGCGTCAACGGAGGGTCAACAACTTTTGGCCTTGTATCATGGAGAATTGTAGGGCTTTCCAGCGACATTGTGCCATATTCAAATTATCGGCTGCCTTTCTAGGCGAAAACGGTAACAACGACACCGCTATTATGTCCTAAAAATGAGCGTCAACGGAGCGTCAACGACTTTTGGCCATGCATCCAGGACAATCCGAGGGCAGTGCGGTGACATTATCACATAATCGGACTATCGGCCGTCTTTCTAGGCAAACATGCTTTGGACGACATCGTCACTATGCCCTAAAAATGAGCGTCAATGGAGTGTCAATGATTTGAGGCCTTCTAACTTGCAAAATCATGGGGCTGTGCGACTACAATGATCCATAATCGCACTATCGGCCGCCTGTCTAGGCAAATATGCTCAGGACAAGTTCGTAACCATGTCCCAAAATGAGCGTCAACGGAGTGCCAACGATTTTTGCGCTGGCATCTTGGATAATCTTACCGGAATGGGACGCAGATAAACCACAATCAGCCTATCGGCAACCTTGATTGACAGAAATTGAAGTGACGATATCGTGTCTGCCTCCTACCATTCAGCTCCCCCGGTGCGTCAAGGCTCTGAACGCTACACCGAAATAAACTGCATTAGGCTGTTCCTAAATGGAGTTTTATGCGGTCAGTCGTTACAATCCATTCTTGTATTCAACTTCACAAATATTCATGCAATGTCTTACTGATCTGATTGTTTTCCTTGTAGCTGTAGAGTCAATATTGAAGAACCCGCAGTCTGCTTTAGTGTATCGTTATTTTCGGCAGTCTTTCGAGTCGAATTACCCAGGTTCCTGATTTCTACCTCCCTGTTGGATACAAGATTATTGAACACCTCATTGCTCGGGGTTATGATCTCATCCAGAAATGAACATGTCTTTATTCGCGATTTGAGCGACTTTACTTTGCAAATCATCATCGATGCATGGTGGGCTTCAATGAATGTAGGCTCGAAGCGGCCTATTGCTTGGAATGCGTCTAGACAAGCGCCTTCGTGGCGATTCTATTCACACTGTGGAATTGAGGAGTCAGGCAGCCCCGGCATCATATGTATCGTTTGCCATCAAGTTCTTCACCATCCATCAGAACATGGCACAAGCTCAATGGGGAAACACTTGCTGGCAAAAGCTCACATCACAAAGTTAAACGAATTAACAGGGTCAGAGGTCACTGAATTGACTAGTTCGACGGTCGATGAATCCGCTTTGGCCATTTTGAAGAGGCAAGGAAGTTGAGGAATCACAATAGTAAGTTTGCAGAGGAAAATCAGATTTGATATCCAGTTTAATCCAGATTGACCGAAATGACAGATAAAACGTTCCAAACTGGCAGCTAAGGACATTCAAACTTCTGAATTTCACCAAGACATGTGGAATCGCTACCTCATGTTAGGATATGTTTCCACACATATTCCATGCAACGCTATATCAAATCTTAAGCTACAGCGGTCATATAAAGCGTGACGCGATGACCTAGTGCTGCCGTCAGCTACGACTCTTAGTAACATTTGCTGGAGGGAATATGCAGTGACAGTTGATGCAATTGAGAAGCAATAGCCGGAACGAAAGAAAGTGAGTTCGGCTTTGGACGGATGGACATCAACAAACAAATTGGCTACAACGTTGGTCATCGCTTCCTATATTGATCGAAATTGGGCATTGCGTGAAGTCCAACTCGCTTTCGATAAGGTTGATCGCCTGTTCTATTCCAGTTTCGAAAGCTAATACAGGATGATAGGTCATGGGCCAACTGTTACGGGGGTTTTATAGTTCCAATAATCAATACAACATTTATTGAACTAAGTACGGCCGCCTATCCAAATATCTCTTTCTCTCCTCGTCTTATCCTAAGACTCAACTTCTCGTTCCTGAACAACGAGAACTCCCAATGAAAACTTATACCACAATCTGTCTCCTCTGTAAATATATATCAGGCTTCCCCGTCGAACAACAGGTCCTCGGAAAACTCCTCGAATGGTAACAAGCCGGTGTTCAGATACCGTGGTACCAGGTACTCGATGTTCTCGAGGTGTGCGAGACGAAAAACCACTCGGTAGGTGTGGGTTAAACGGTGCTCGTGCAAACTGAACAGAAGATTGCCGAACAACCCTACAACCTGCTGAAGTGCGTACTCGGATTGTGTGAGAGTGCGTCCAGGCATACAGAGGGTAATCGCGTAAGTTGATTAGGGAAGAAATAGTGGCAGCTATTTCTATAATAGATAGATAGATAGAATTCTTAATAATATTTTAAGATCGTCTTCGGTGTTCTGAAAGCTAACTTGTGTGCTGCTCGTCCTCCACTTCCTTCGACCAACACTGGCTCTTTATAGCCCATGCTTCCTCATAGCGATGACAGCGTTATCTCGGCCAAGCC
>Ga0307515_10005945_pt1 | contig 24592 bp, 30 predicted proteins | sample 17_EM_MG_FD_194513 | JGI IMG/M metagenome (GOLD analysis project Ga0307515, IMG submission 194513) | Populus trichocarpa ectomycorrhiza microbial communities from riparian zone in the Pacific Northwest, United States - 17_EM | ecosystem: Host-associated > Plants > Roots > Unclassified | place... | reverse complement strand
GAGCTCCTCTAGGCCCGTCTAATTCCTTCCGACAGGGAGCAACGGGTCTATTGGGGCGCGATTATATCACATCCGACGAATCGTGTAACATAGATTAGATCTTAGCACGTAAAATTGGATTACAAAAAAAAAATTAAAAAAAAATGGAGGGACAAACACGAAAGTAGCAGCGGGCAGCGAAGTCCAAAGAAAGTGTGGGAGATCAGAACGAAACGCAGCGAAAAGAAAAACCTAAAGTCGGTTAGACCATTTCATCGAGAAAGCACGGAGAGAAAAAGAGGAGCCTTGTGTGACAGACTTGGTTTAGAGACGAGAGTCTTGAAGTAGAAAGGAGAGAGGGAACAAGCAGGCATGAACGGCGAGGAGTAGATTAGTTGCTCTTGTTTCAGTATGTTCATTGTATCGTGCCATGAGAAGAGGGAGAGAAGGGTAGACGGCGCTGGTGGGTCGTAGGATCGGGTTGTTGACTCGAGTGCACGAAGGATTATGGCAAAGGTCGAGCGTTGCATCCAGCCGCGTGACTTCCACAAGCGGCCGTTGTTGTACTGGTGTTTGGGTTTGCGGGTGATATGTACGACAAGGAGTCGGATGTGCGTGTGTTTGTGGGCCGTTGGTCGAATGTCGAGTCGAAAGAGGCTTGGGGACACCGGTCATACACAAACTCAATTTCATCCCCACAATGCTTGGGTATTTCTCAACGCATACACCCCGTCACTACCAGTCGCTGTAGCAATAATCGCTCTCATCGCTCGCCCCTCCACCAACGCGGAAGGAGGAGAACAACCCGGGGGCTGATCATATCCCGAGGAGTCGCCCGCAGCCGAACAAGGATCACCAGTTCCCCACCAGCATGACTTCCAATCGTACCGTTGCCGCGGCTAGCGCTGGAGGGGCTATTGAGTGAGTCTCCACGAGGTTATTGGATGGCACAGTGGGCTCTCGTCGAACTCGAATCCTCCAACACCAAGCACACCGCCGAGCATGGCACCTCCATTGCTTATACCCATTCCAAGTCCGCGTACAGCACCACCAAAGTGGTCTATGCTGTCGTAACCACCAAATCTTCCATAGGTAGCACCGCCGGTACAACGGTCGAGGGACAAGTAGTCATAACTGCGGCCACCCCCGTACGGGGCAGAAGAGTTCTGGAGCCCGCCGTTGTAGGCGCCTAGGAGCTGGTTCTTGAGGATAGAGGATGACTCGGTCCCGACCTCGACCCCAGCAGCTCCATATTCAGCGTGACCCATTTCCATGCCAACTCCGTAGCCATGCGCAGGGTGCCCACTGTATCCACCACAGTATCCTTATCCGTCGCCTCGGCCGAACTCACCACCACGGGGTCGCGGGGGCAGGTACATCCCGTCGTGTCCAGATCCGTACCCCCCTCCTCCGTTGTGCATATATCCAACTCCAGTACCGATGTCCCGTAGGCATTGGGCGGTGGCAGGGGAGGACCCCCAGCTGGAGCACTTGACGAGCTGCTCCTCCTGCTCCTCTGTTTCGGGCTTAGACCACCACTGTTGAGGATGATATCGTTCAATGATGTGGTTGACTTGATCATTGGTCAGGGGTCCTTCAAGGGTTGGAGTGGCGATACTCGGTTGGTGGCAAATCCTGGAAGGTCTGCCATTAGAGTTTTGAGGAGTGCGGATACAGCGGGAGTTGAGGGCGGCTGAGGAACGACCTAGAAATGGACAAGTAGCGATCAGATAGACAGAGGGACCAGGAATAGAAGGAAATATACACACTGTGGCTCCAGTTCAGGCAGACCCTACTGTTCCAATAGCGTGCTTTGCGTCGGCCATACGGACGAATTGGACGAAGACGGACGATTTGCCGGGAGGGACTTAGACCTAGGGAGACGTATCTATTAGGGATAATAGAAAGGCGCACAAGAGACAAGATGAACGTACATAGCGAATTGGACAAATGGCGCGAAGGTGGTTGTCAGGGTGGCTTCGGAGATGAGTAGCAAAAGCCCACCTACAAAGACCCAGCGAAACGGTAATTAAAGTCACAGCTGGAGAGGGGGTTGATACACACTGTTTTATTGTGAGGGCCCGAAGGCCAGGGGCATGTGGGTCTGGAGCACCGCCAAGCTAGTGCCCAAGCACAGTGGGTTTTGGTGGACCCACTGTTGGATCTGAGCGGGATTCAATACATGGGGAGGTAAGATGCCGTGTTTATTTGGATGAGGTCGTTGCGGACGGTGCTGAGCATATATGCTGGGCTATGGTGTTGGACAGCTGTGCGATGCGGGTGACGAGGCTAGGGTGAAACTCGTTGCGGTAGTTGTTCTTTGAGATCTGAGGACCAGCGACTGCGCTCATTGTGGGGTCGATCAAGGTGGGGCCGGGCGACAACGGGAATATTGCTGGCTTTGTGGACTGTGCTTAGAGTGAATACCAGACGTTTGGGTCAACGGCTATTCACCGGCGTCGGGTGTGTCAGTTCCAAAGTGTGGTGCTTTGTATTTAATTTTCTTCTTCGCTCAACTAGCTTGGCCACAAACGAGCTCGTCTGTACGTCTTCAACGCATCTGTTCTTCGATTCCCGCTTGCTTCTTGTGCCCCATTCGTCAAATCTGCCCATGTTGAGCACATCACTGGTCTGGAACCTATCCTTGCCACAATCGTCTGACCCACGCCCAACTCTGGGGACGCCTGGCATGCTCTTAAGAACATAAAAGGTCTCGTCAAAAGATGGGGCAGACCTGGTCTCAAGAATTGATGATCAAGTAACTTAATCGAAGACTCGCCGATGCATCTGAAACGTTCTATTCCATTCTGTGTTCCTTCCCAAAATGCCGATCAACATTGCAATGCATACTGGATACAGTCTCAAGGGTCAACTGCCTTGTGGTCAACTAGGCAGCGCGAAAGGTCCACAGGAGATCGAATGGCACTTACTCACTGAGACGCCGAATGCTGGTCATGAATCATCATTGGCTCTGGCCTACTGGCTCGGGATGTGTGCTCCTTAGCCGTCGCCTCTACGCCACCCTCACCGCCCAGTCCATCTGTCGATGCTGAATGATGACGATAGCAACACGCTCCTCGCATCATTATCACCACCTTCTCTCTCTTCCGGTCTTGGACCGAGAAGGGGAGACCAGCAGAACATTCGATTTCTTGGTGGTCTTTGTGTGCCGAATCATGGATTAAGAATGAGACGACTCCGTAATCCCAATCGTACGACCGTCTGTCCATCCGATACCCTTCTGACCAAGTGCCTCCAACCCAGTACCCAACAATGCTCTGAAAGCAATGTGTAGGCTATCCCGATCTTACGGCTCATGGTTGTGCTGCTAACCACACTCGGCCTGGAACGAAACTGCTGCGCTACCCAGCTTTCCGGTGACATGGTCAGTAAGGTTTGAGTGCCGCAAGACTACTTATTGCTCACCTTTGAGTCACAGTTTCCCATGATTCATGCCTCGTTCAATCATATACCCTCACTCCAACTGGAACAAGATCACTCCCCGGTTTAACTGTAGGTACTCCCTCCACTATCACACAGGCAAGCACAAGCGCCACCGCACTGATACTCTGGGTGTTGCCAACCCAATCCCAACTGGACCTGGTGTTCCCATGCACCATATACTATGTGGAACGCATTTGAAGTGGGTGTATCTTCTAGTGTAATTGTCCGCTAGTGAGACTTCGGTCTCGGTTGCCGTAACTGTTCCAGTGATTGCTCCAGAACCGAAGGAAGCGGGGACTCCTACTTTCTAGCTACGTCCCTTCTGTTCTAAACATACTCATACGGCGTTCTTTGGTACTTCCCAAATATTTTGTAATTTTGAATGAGAGGTACTCGTGATGTCCAGCGAAAGATCACCTGTGTGTAGTCTTTTGGTGACAGATAATACTACTCTTACTCCTATCCTATTTGCCCGCTGGTACGGCTTTAAGGCTTTAATTCCAAGAGTCGTGTTGTTGTTGTTGTTGTTGTTTGTGATGGGCCTTGAACCCGACAGCGACTTGGGATGAATCATTGAAAACGTCGGAGTCGCGAACGAACGAACTCCTCATTCTTAAGCACAATGCAACGTACATTAGGCTTGCGTTACAGATGGGAATGGTGGGGAAAGGCTGCAAACACACGGTCTTGGATGGTAAACGCAGTACATACCAGCAACCGATGGCAAGTCATACGCGTATTAGGCGCGTATGAGAGTCCCCATAACGACCCAACTTGTATATATAGACGTATGGTTACCATTACTGCCGTACAAATTTACAACATTCGACGTGAGCGCAACAGACAGCACAGGAACGGAACGTTGCTGGAGCTCTTTGGACAAGCAAAGAACTACTCTCTCTGTGAGTAAACGTACTCGTTCAGTGGGTACTGTTCGAATTGACAGAACCCCATCAGCAATTCCGATTCTCAAACTGTAAATTGAGACAATCATCCGCCTGAACTCGCCCGAACATCCCTCCGAAGAAGTGAGGGATATATGGGAAGACCATTCTATGCGTGAAAGTCATTGAAAGTGGGTTCAGGTTATCTTGAAGGTCCCTGCGCCTACAACCCCATGTTTTGACGTTTTTAATCGCTCCTACAATACAGAGCCACGAAGTATGGAACTTTTGGCAAGAGTGAGAAGTGAGGAAGAATGAGGATTCACCAACTGCCAGGGCAAGAGCCGAAGCTGTAGCAGAAGTTGATGCAATGTTCCTGGAACATACGCGCCAGGTCTATATCAGTCGGTCTCTAGTATACCCTGCAGTTGGTGCGGTACCTAATATTACAATAGACTACACCCTGACCAGCGGTTCTTATTCGACCTTCATAACTGCCCACCTCCCACCTCAATAGTATTGGTCCAAGCAACCACATCAACAATCCGCCTTACACACGCCCTCGTGGAAAGACCAAAGGAACGCTCGTGAGCAGCTTGAACTCAAAGCCCACAGTGGTGCCATCGAGGATTGGAGAGCATACATTCTGTGGGAGAAGAAGGACAGGAAGGCACGGTCCGGGCTTGTACCTGTGCTGTACGAGCGTGATATCGAATGCGCTGCGAGTGAACGATGCACCACGAGTTGTGCAGAAGACGAAACACGGGTGGCAGGTGCTGAAGCTGCCTTGCGTGGATTTTGGGAAGACTACCTAGGTTTTATGGTGGGTGAAGTGCGTTGACCACGGAACTCGAAGTGAAGAGCTTGATAGATTAGGGAAAAGAAACTCCTCGCAAGCTGATCAATCTTGTGCGAAGAGCAACTAGGAGCGTGCCTAGTAGCGGTAATATGTGGTCTATATATCTTCGTCTGTTGGAAACGCACGAGGGAGAGGAGACTAAGGATCTTGAGACCGTGGTTGGTGAGTGGGCTGAATAAAACCCTTCCTCTGTGCTGATTCTGTTCTCAGAGGCATATGAAAGTGCGATGGCTATGGACGTCCTTCAATCGAGTCTGAGTGACTTTGGGCTGGTGATCATGGCTCGCCCCGCCTGGCGTCGGCAGTGCTTCGGTTGAGGAAGGCGGGGAAGTGACTTTTGGTTAGCGCCGTTCGCCGTGGCACAATATAATAACTATCGTGGGGTGCAGACGAGGATGGGGTTGCTGATGTGGTTCAGATTTTTTCAGATGGAATCACTGCAACTCGCAAGCACCCAAGAGGCGATCCTCGTATGCGAGTTGAAGCTTCTTGTCCGAATTTGTGAGCACCCTACCTCACACTCCCACCAGCGTTCATGTTCCCGACAGGTAGCCCGGAAGCAAGCTCGTAGTCGTCCCGCAGAGGTGTACTAGACCAAGACCAATGACATAATCAATATAAGAGAAGGTGGTTCTTTCTGCTCACGCACCCAACCCTGGCCTCGTTCCTGCTCTGTGGTCAGCAGAGGAGTCAACCGCTCGAATTCTTTGAAAGTTGCTCTCCGGCTTCTCGGGCGGAACCCCACACCCAGTATCGCTGACAACTACCTCGATTGTAGCGTGTCCTCTAGTGCGGAGTCTATCTGGTTCGCCGAATACGTGTGCGTCACTGACGGATTCACGTGGAGTATACTTGGCAGCATTTGCAGTGAGGTTGGAGAGGGCAGTTTTAACCCTCCTTGCTCTCCAATGACGTATCTGTGGTGCTTCCAGGGTCCACGTTGAACTCCAACTCGCGCCGGCCCACCTCCAGCTTAGGCGAGCATTAGCAGGGCCCGGCGCGTTCGTATCATTTGTACGCACCGACAAACATAAGTCGCATTATGAAGGATGTTGTGAAAATCGAACGGTTCGTGGAAAGCGATCTCCTTGCCAGCTTCTAATCTTGTCAAGTCCTACTAAAAAGATTGGGCGCTGTCCGTGTGATTGGAGTAGACGATATACGAGGATATTATTATTGGCGAAGAGGAGTGCCTATGCTCATAACCGAGGAGAAACTGGAGGAAACTACGAAACCTTTTGAAGCTGCATGAGACCTCTCCAAATTCTCCTGAGTGTCAGGATTGAGCCTTTTACTACCTCCAAGTAGCCTGGGTAATATGGTTAGTATATATATTCAGTGAATAAGGAGGTCACCCACTTGATGATCTGGTTTAGCGGCATTCGTACTAGGGGTTTTGAGCGTATGAAAGACGGACGGAGGTGGTGGTACCTCGTCCAGGTTTGCATCCTTCCCGGATCGACTGGGCCGACTCTCCTCTCGCCCAGGCAGCTACTGGATAGGACGGGGAGCACAGCACCGTCGTCGGCGACCTTCCCGGTGGTGTCCCTAACGCTGGCCCCATGAATGTATTCTGCAATCCCAATCTCGGTCTACGTGGCGATTCCACCCCGACTCATCGTCTCCTTCCACAATGGAAAGTTCATGGTTGACTCGATGGAACTGAAGGCGAAGTAGGACGGGGACATAGAGAGAGGGAATAGATGGGCCCAGTTTCTGCCACCGCAATAGAGGTGAATAACAGGGAAGAGGGGGGATTCTGTAACGACCAACCAGCTAGCACAAACGCTTGGATCAGAATGGGTTGGGAAAGAACAGGGAATAGGGATGACGGAGTGTGGGGGGATCGAGGGGGCAGTCGAAATGGGGGTCCATTGTGATCGAGTACTTAGGAGTCGTGATTGCAGGGGAGTGGGTGCGCGGTACGGGCGTGGCTCTAAGCACATGCGATTTTACAATGTAGAGAAGTGACATAGAGTGTTATTGAGGGTCATGAATCAGGGCGGGGTCAAGCGAAAAGGTGTGGTGAGTTGGTCGTCATTAGATCGCTGCCAATGGAATCACTATTGTTGAGAGGGAGACGGCTGGATTGGGTAGTAGTTAATCCATTCGGTGCTGGTAAAATCACATTCTGCCGCAGAAGATTGAAGTGGGTTCGGTGTTGAGGTCGAGAGATGGAGTGCGGTTCTAAGGACAGCACAAAAGCGGTAATTCTGGTGGTTTCTTCCACAAGCGATGTTGGCTAGATGTGGAAATGTGGAAACCGCAGCACAAAAGCGACACGAGGGCGGAATCGCAACGAGAAGATGGCCAGGAAATGGCTGGCCGTTTACTACATGAGAAATCAGAGCATTTAGCACTTGCTCACTTCGGCAAAATGGTGTAATGCATACCTCAGATCGAAATCATTTCCCAAGTTTCTTCACCCTCCCGACGCAGCCCGTCTTCTTCGTCGCTAGAGGACTCGTCAAGGTGGGTCGAAGAGTATTGAGACCCAGACTTGACTGAAAGGCTCTTTTCTTTGGCCGCATGGTCGATGCTGGGGGGATGACAAGGGGAGGCGGAGTCCATGTCCTCGTCTTTGTCCTCGGAAGAGGAAGGAAAACTCGAAGGCGGCGTCGGGGGAGCGGGGGAGTAGCTTCAAGCCTGGTGCGTCACCCTGGAAGCGGTGGGTGAAAAGCGGGAGTGTTAACAGGGTGAGGGGTTGTAGAGGCAATTTGGTGTGTGTGTGGTGAACCATGAGCGTGCGACATCACGATTAGAGTAAGTCAATTTGTGTCAATTTGAGGTCGGAATTTGAGCAGAGGACAGATGCTTGGGTAAAGGGAACGGACCAGTCGGAGAGGCGGTTTTGGTTTGCTCGCGATTCTTTGTCACTATTTGATAACACCGAGGCGGCCGCATTCAGACCAGTCCGGTCTCACTAAATCCACTAAAGAAGCACGCCTTCATTCACCTTTCGACGTAACAGCTGCGGCCGCAACCCATCGCATTGATCCCACGTTCCAAGTGGCCACCTTCTCCCTCTCCCTATCCTCGACTCTAAGTCTTCGAGAGCAAACCAACATGGCCACTCAAGCACCCAAGGAAATCCACTTGTGAGCACCCAGACAGCTAGTGCAGCATTGTTGTCTGACTACCGAAAAGCCTGCATTTAGATCGTGTGGCGCTTCACTCCAATCTAAGTCACACCGCTGATCTTGTGTGTCATACAGAAATCACTTTGCAAGGTGGTACAGATTCGAAGTACCACCTGGAGTTGTTTGAGGGAAATCAGAAGATACAATTACAGAAGAATGGGAACCGGACCTGGATGCCAGTCCAACACTCGTATGTCCCTTGTATCCACTATATGCGCTCACTGAAGGCCCTGTGTTCGTAGAGATATTTCTCCGACATCCAAAATGCGCGTGGAGATCCAAAGGATCACCGGTCATATGGTTTGGAAGAAGAACCAGCCGGCGAACGAAGAGATCGACCTACAAGTGCTCTCCGATGACTATTGGGACTCCACCAAGCATGAGTTTGTTATTCTGAGTCAGTCGTGATGACCGACTAGTCCGCTCATATCTGACAAAAGGGCAGGGGACGTTGTCATTGGAAAGAATCAGTTGTCACTAGAATTACGATTCTCTGCCGACGCTACCGTTCGTCACTTTACCATGGCCCACCTCAGCTAGCTAATAATACCCGCATAGGCGGAATCGCTACGCTCGTCGGTCCAGGAACTTGAAAGATTGATGAAGGGATTCACGCCACTGATGAGTAAATCGATGGAGAGCACCTTGGGAAAAGGGATTCAACTTGGCACTGTATTCGCTGCGGTCAGCTCTGCCCGTATGGAAACCAGCAGGATATTGATACCTCTTAGTTCGATCCGATCGCAAAGGCGGTCTTCGGTGTTGCCAAAATCACATTTGAGGTTGGTGCTCTGTACTGGCGTATCAAAAGCAGAGGTAATACTTGATCGTTCAGCTCTTGAAGGAACAAAACAAATACGATCAGATTCCATCGGCCCTGTTGGATAGGTTGAAGCACGTCTCGCCTTTGGCAGAGAAGGTCGCGGACGAGATCGTCAGCGAAGAGACAGAGATCTTGGGTGAAATAATGCCGCGAATGTTCAAAGTAATGCAGGTGATCGCCAACTTCTTATGCGAGTACGTCAAGCGTGGGCGATTCAGTAGGCTGTCTCTTTTTTGGATTCCACAGATGCTGATGATCGCAGACCGAGCAGGAGATGCGCTGATTCATTCAAGGGACAAGGAAACGATGGAAGAAATGGGTGAAGAGCTAGCAAACGTCATTAAAGACTTTCTGAGTGCAGTCGATGTCGAGGCCCTGCGCCTAGTCAAAGGGATCGGTAAGCATACGTTGTCTCAATATTGCGTGGGCCCGTTCTTAGTACCTGTTGTGCAGAGCAAGAGCTCCTGCTCAAGCGTCTTAAACCAATCGAGACTGGCTATGACCGGGCCCTCCGGTGTATGAAAGATACCCGCAAATCTCGCCTCGAAGAAATCGTAGATTGGGTAGCCAATAAATCGGAGGATACATACTGGATCTATGGCTTGCCCGGAATCGGCAAAACGTCGTTAGCTCATTCGATCTGTGCGAGCCTCCACGATCAAAAGAAGCTTGCTGGTGCTTTCTTCTGCCGGAGGGATGACCTGAAGTTGAACGAAGCCAGGAATATTCTCCCGGTTCTCATCGACAAACTCGCCAGAATTTTCCCCCCATTTCGACGCATTGTGGCAGGTTGTCTTCGTAACGACCCAAACCTCACATCAGAGTCAATGGAGGACTCGCTGTTCCTTGACCTGCTGGATGACCTTCCTAAACACCCACACAATTCCCTCGTCTTCGTCATTGACGCATTCGATGAATGCGGCAACAACCGTAGTCGCCCAGCCCTCCTGGACCTCCTAACCAGCGCGGCCGCACGTGCTCCGTGGCTGAAAATTATCATCACCAGCAGACCTGAAATCGATATCCAACGCTTCTTCGATAGACTCACCCATTCGTGTTCGCAATATGATTTGGGTGAAGATCAAGAAGCCAGACGTGATCTGCGAACCTTCGCACAAAGCGAGTTTGATCTGGTCGCCCCAGACTGGCAACTCCCCACGCCCTGGCCAGAAGAATGGCTCATGGAAAGAATTCTCTCCCGGGCGGACGGCCTGTTCATCTTCATTAAGACTCTTGTTCTTGCCCTTGAGCATTGCGAGGAGCCTACAGTGTTTTTGCAGGCAGCCTCCGAAGATTCAGCTGGTACAGGGTTGGAAGCTTTATTCAAACTGTTTTCAAGTATCCTAGAGTCGCGAATATTGCATCGTAAACTCGATTTTCGGCGGGTGATTGGAGTCCTTCTGACAGCGGCCCCATACCGCGCCCTATGCGAAGAGACAATTGCAGAGCTGGCGGGGGTGGAATCCAAGTTCGTCAAAAAGTGGGTGAATGACCTCAGCTCTTTGCTATATCGAGATAAAGGGACCGATGGAGGGATTCGTGTCCGGCATTTATCAATTTCGGAATTCCTTGTCAGCGGTGACTGTCCCAGCGACTATCAAATCAACCGCCAGGAAGCAAATGTGCAGCTGGGAACTGCTTGCCTCAAGACGATGGTTCGCCAACTCGCTAACGCGGACATCCAAGAACTCCCATCCCGGATCATAGAGAACATTTCCGACTGCCTGCAATATAGTTCCTTTTATTGGTCAAATCATATCTGTTTTTCTACCGACAATAATGATCGGCGCGTGTGGGATAGCTTGGAGGAATTCTTTGAAGGGTTGTGTCCATTACTTTGGGTTGAAGTATTGAGTATTTTTGGAATGGTTCCGATGGGTGCTCCGAGCATTCGAAACGTGATATCCTGGGCCAAGGTGGGTTCAGCTCCAGCTTGTATTTGGGCAATTCTGATTGGCAGTAGAATGGAAATTCGACCTTTCTTGAGAGAATTCACGACGTTCGCCACTTCATCACCGCCTTTCAAACCCCAATCTCTACCAGCGCTCCCCACACATATCTTTCAAACCAGGGCCCCCGCTGTATGGATGGCACCCGTGAATCTCTCCTCGAGCAAATCGTAGAGTGGGTGGCCAATGAGTCGGAAAAGGAATATCTTCTTCAGAGGAACACATACTGGATCTTCGGCTCACCCGGAATCGGCAAAACGTCGTTAGCTCATTCGATCTGTGCGCGCCTCCACGACCAAGGGAAGCTTGCTGGGGCCTTTTTCTGCCGGAGGGATGATCCGAACATGAGCGAGCCCAGAAATATCCTCCCAACCCTCATCTACAAACTCGCCAGAATTTCCCCCCCATTTCGACGCATTGTAGCAGATTGTCTTCGTAACGACCCAAACCTGACACCAGAGTCAATGAAGGATTCACTCTTCCTTGGCCTGCTCGACAACCTTCCTAAACGCCCAAACGACTGCCTCCTCTTTGTCATTGACGCATTCGACGAATGCGGCGACTCTAGTAGTCGCCCACGCCTCCTGAAGCTTCTCATAGGCGTGGCTTCACGTGTTTCGTGGCTGAAAATTATCATCACCAGCAGACCCGAAGTCGACATCGAACGGTTCTTTCGTGGAAGTACCCAGTCGTCGTACTCCGCCTATGATTTGGCTACAGATCAAGAAGCCAGCGATGATCTGCGAACCCTCGCTCAAATCAAATTCAACTTGATCGCCGAAAAATGGCATCTTCCCACACCTTGGCCAGAAGAATCGCTCTTTAACAACATTATCTCTCGGGCGAATGGCCTCTTCATCTTCATTACGACCCTTGTTCTTACCCTTGAGCATTGTGAGGATCCCACAGAGACTTTGAAGGCAACCCTCAAATGTTCAGCTGGTACTGGGCTGGAAAGTCTATATGGACTTTACTCAAGTATCCTAGAGTCGCGAATAGTGCATAGTAAAGCCGAGTTTCGGCGGATGATTGGAGTCCTTCTGACAGCAGCTCCATACCGCGTTCTGTGCGAGGAGACAATTGCAGAGCTGGCAGGAGTGGAACCCAACCTCGTCAAAAAGTGGGTGGATGATCTCAGTTCCTTGCTATATCGAGACGAAGGGACCAATGGAGGGATTCGTGTCCGGCATTTATCGATTTCAGACTTCTTTGTGCGCGATATCTGTCCCTACGACTATCGAATCAACGCCCAGGACGCAAATGTGCAGCTGGGAATTGCTTGCCTCAAGACGATGGTTCGCCAACTCCGTTTCAATATCTGCGGGCTCGAAGATTCCCGACTGGCTAACGCGGACATCCAAGGTCTCCCATCCCGGATCATAGAGAACATTTCCGACTGCTTGAAGTATAGTTCCCTTTATTGGTCAAATCATATATGTTTTGCTCCCGACAATAATGATCGGCGCGTGTGGGATAGCTTGGGGGAATTCTTTGAAGGAATGTGCCCGTTGTTTTGGATTGAAGTATTGAGCATTTTGGGAACGGTTCCGATGGGTGCTCCGAGCATTCGGAGAGTGATATCCTGGGCCATGGTGAGTTCAGCTCCAGCTTGTATTTGGGTAATTCTGATTGGCATTAGAATGGAAATCCGACCCTCCTTGAGAGAATCCAGGACATTTGCCATTTCATCAACGCCTTTCGCACCCCAATCTCAGTCAGCGCTCCGCACATGTATCTTTCAACCCGACCCTTCTTGTCCTTACACTCGACTTTATCAAACACTTTCAGCACGGGGTTTACTAAGGGCATCAAGATGGTGAGAGGGAGATTGTCGTCATGGCCAGAACCGCCATTGTCAAAGACTGGCGTTATTCGATGCATGAGCTATTCCCCCGATGGGCGGCAGATTATTTCCGGATCCGACGACAAGACCATCCGGATCTGGGATGTTGACACTGGTACTCTGAGTGGTGTACCCCTTCAGGGTCATACCGACGAGGTGTGGACCGTTGCCTACTCTCCTTATGGCTGGCACATTGTCTCAGGATCGAGGGACAAGACGATTCGGATTTGGGATGCTGAGACTGGTGCCGTAGTAGGCACACCTCTAGAAGGGCACAGCCAGGGGGTGACGTCTCTCGCCTACTCTCCCAATGGGTGGCGTATGATCTCTGGATCTGATGACAAGACGATTCGAACCTGGGATGCCGAGACTGGTGCTGCAATTGGCAGACCTCTCGAGGGGCATAGCGAGGGTGTGACGTCCGTTGCCTACTCTCCCGATGGGCGGTGCATTATCTCTGGATCGTGGGACAAGACGATTCGAATCTGGGATGCCGAGACTGGCGCTGCAATTGGCAGACCTCTCGAGGGGCATAGCGAGGGTGTGATGTCCGTCGCCTGCTCTCCCTTTGAGTGGCCCGAGTGGCCCGAGCGGCCCGAGCGGCCCGAGTGGCGCATCATCTCTGGATCGTGGGACAGGACGGTTCGAATATGGGATGCCGAGACTGGTGCTACAGCTGGCAGACCTCTCGAAGGACATAGTGAGGGTGTATTGTCCGTCGCCTACTCTCCCAATGGGCAACAGATCATCTCTGGATCTGATGACAAAACGATCCGAATCTGGGATGCTGTGACTGGCGCTGCAATTGGCAAACCTCTCGAGGAGCATAGCTCGGGTGTGATCTCCGTCGCCTACTCTCCCAATGGGCGACATATCATCTCTGGGTCGCGGGACCACACGATTCAAATTTGGGATGTCGAGACTCATGCCAGAGTTCGTAGGTCTCTAGAAGGAGAAATTGCAAGTGTGTCGTCTGTTGCTTCCTCTCCCAATGAGCAGCCCATTGATTCTGGATCTAATGGCAACACCATCCGTGTATCGGAGCCATTTTCACATCAACCGTCCTCATCACGTAATCCAGCCCATGCTCAATTTTATTCACAGCCTGATTCGCAGGGCTGGGTCAGAGACTCAGACGGCGGCTTACTCTATTGGGTACCCCTAGATTATCGTAGTGACCTCCATTCTCCCGTTCTCAACACAATGACCCTTTCATCTGGCAATCGATCAGTTTCTCTTGATTTTGAAGACTTTGCATTTGGAACCGATTGGACCCAGATTTTTGACACTGCACAACGCTAACCGTCCTTTCCTCGTAACTGTTTGTATATGATTTGGTGTATGAGATGCTCTGCGGTAATCAAAGCTTGATCCAGTCTTCCTTAGGCTCCTCATTTTGTCACAAATGGCGCAGAAACTGATGTGACCGATGCCACGAAGGTAGATGATACGTCCATTCGTGACAGCATAGCAGAACAGTATTTATTTGCATAGACAACCGACCAGCGAGATGTACATGGCAGGCAGAGGACGGAGAACAATCCAAGAGGGGGTGGTAGGACGCCGGATAGATGCAATGGGGAAGACATGCAGAGACGAGTCAAAAAAAACGAAATGGAAAAGAAGAAATGAACTAGTATTCGACAGCCGACGTGAAAATCGAAATCTTTGAGCATATACTTAATCAGGAGACGTTCATAACCGATATCAAAAGTGATCGAGATTGAGAAATTGGAGCTGACGTGCCACAGAACACGAAGGATGCGCGTCTCTTCTGGAAGGGCTCGGGGCAAATTACGTGATTTTCTTTTGGAGAATGGAGCGACAAACACAAAAGCAGCGGCGGGTAACGAAGTCCAAAGAAAGCGTGGGAGAACGAAACGGGGCGGAACGAAAAACGCCAAGTCGGGAAGACGATTTTATCGAGAAAACATGGAGAGCAAAAGAGAGGAGCCTTGTGTGACAGACTTGGTTTAGGACCAGAGAGATGAGAGTCTTGGAGTGGTAAGGAGAGGAGGGAGCTGGAATCGAATGTGTATATTTAGTATGTGGGCCGGTGATTTTGTGTCGAGTCGAAAGAGGCTTCAGTAAACTGGTATTACACAAGCTCAATTTCATCGCTTAATTGATTAGGTATTCCTCGACGCATGCGCTCCGGCTCCACCAGTCGTTGAGGCAATCACAACCCCGCTGGGAGCACGGCTCGCATCGCCCGCACCTCCACCAACGGGGAAGGAGGAAAACAACCCAGGAAGCTCATCAACGCCTGAGGAGTCCCCCGCAGCCGAACGGGGACCACCAGGACCACCACTTCCAATCGTACCGTTGCTGCGGCCAGCGCTGGGGAGGCTATAGAGCGAGTCTCCACGAAGGATAGCGGACGCAGCCGTGAACTGTGGGCTCGCGTCGTCGAACTCGAATCCTCGCACCTCTGTCGCTCATACTCCCCGTACAGCTCCACCAAAGCGGTCCATGCCATCGTAAAATCCTCCATAGGCAGTACCGCCGGAACCACGACCAAGGGGCAAGTCGTCATAACCGCCGCCTCTGCCTCCTCTGTAGGTGCCTAGGGCTGGTCCCCGAGGACAAAAGACGGTCCGGCCCTGACGCCGTCCCCAATGCAGCATATCCTATTCCCAAGCCGCCTCCGTACCCTGCGCAGGGATCCCACTGTATCCACCATAGTAGCCATACCCGTCGCCTCGGCCGAACTCACCGCATGGGGCGGCGGCGGCGGGTACAACCCACCGCGTCCATACTCCCTCCTCCGTTGTGCATATATACACCGTTGGAATAAGGTGCCCCGTAGGCGTTGGGTGGTGGCGGGGAGGGCCTCCAGCTGGCGGGATGGGCCGTAGTTGACGAACTGCTCCTCTGTTCGGGTTTAGACTACCACCATTATTGAGAATGATATCCCGAAGGCGTTCAATGATGTGGTTGACTTGATCGTTCGTCAGGGCTCCTTCAGGGGATGGAGTGGCGATACGTAGCAGCTCCCGGAAGGTCCGCCATTAAGATTTTGAGGTGCCTGCGGGGTTGCAGACACGGCCGGAGGGGCGAGAGTTGGGCAGTCGAGGAACGATCTAGTAAACAGAGGTATCGGGGGGTAGTAGTAAAAATACGCACTGCGGCCCCAGCTCATGCGGACCTTACTGCCTCCAATCAAATGGCCGGTGTGCCTCAATAGCGCGCTCTGCGTCGGCGTTACGGACAAATCGGAAGCCGCATGATTTGCCGGGAGGGACTTTGACCTAGGGAGACGTATGTATTAGGGACAGTAGAAAGGAATGAGATGAATCACATACGTAGTGAATTGGACCAAAAGGCGCGAAGAAGTTCTTAGAGTGTCCTCGGAGATGAGTGGTCAAAGTCCACCTACGAAGACCTAGCAAAGGATTAGATAAAGTTGGGGCTGCCAGGGCAACCCCGTTGTATTGAGAGGGTCCGAAGGGGCACTGGGATCTGGAGGCCCGCCAAGCAAGTGCTCAAACACGGTACGAGTGTGGGATTTTGGCGGGCCCACTGTTGAATCTGAGCGGGAGACAACCCAGGGGGGGCAAGATGCCAGGGCCTTGCAGACGGTGCAGACCATGCTGGGTCATAGTGTTGGACAACTACGCGATGCGCGTGACGAGACTCGGGTGAAACTCGTTACGATAGTTGTTCTTTGAAATCCGAGAATCAGCGACTGTGCTCGTGACTGACGCTACGAAGGCGTTGGATCGTTGTGGGGTCGACCAACGTGGGGGCGATAACCGGGGTATTTCGGACCTTTCGGACTGTGACAGGGAATGTATCTGGTACGTTCTCGTCCGTGGCTACAGCCTTGTTCTTAGCTGTTGCATGCGACAAGCGCCCTGAGGGGGGGGGGGGGGGATACAGGAAATTTAGAGACAGGACGATTTTTGCAAAACTGAAAATACGACATACTGGGGCAAGACTTGCAGTAGAGGCCTTGCATCTCTGTGAGTGCGCGGATTTGATCAGCCTCACTCGTGGATCTGTTGCACAATGGGGTCAACGGTGGGTCAGTGGTGGGAGCACAACAAGGCAAAGTATCGCGTCCGGGCCACGTTACGGCAATAGAAAGGCGCTTGCGGGAAGGTGCCGTGATAATAGAGGAATGACGCACCAGATAAAACCGTAATCCTTGGACACACACTGAACGAGTCAACCATGACCTTTGCGTTGCAGCATGGATGAAAGGGGGCGATGAGGCGAGGGGGGAAATCGCCGTGTAGACCGGGATTGGGATCGCGGAAGACGCCAGCGTTTGTGACATCGCCGGCAAGGTCGCCGACGAAGATGCTGTACTCGATGGCGTTGTCGACGGGATCTTGCTCCTTTCCAGTAGCAGTCTGGGCGACGGGAGAGTCAGCCCAGTCGATTTTGATGGGGTGATTGGAATGTAAATGGATAATTGAGTAGCGGAGGGGCAGCATCGAGACCAAATTGGTGGGACACTCGGAAGGCAGCTTCTGGACTAGCCGTGCTGGTTGGCTACGTACGGGGGATGTGCATCTTGATTTTGTCTCGACCGAGGAGACTGCAACCTAGATGAAGAGGTAGTACTCGTGCATCCAATTCTCGAAGCCACCAAGGCAAAGGGTGTCATCTTGTGGAGTTCGTGGTCTGTGATTTTGATGCGCGGGCGAGTGGGAAATGAGAGGCAGTGGCTGAGCGTTGGTGTTGTTGGTGTTGTTGCAGGAGGAGCAGCGTCGACGTGGGGAGACTTAGAATCACTCTCAGGAGGGATGGAGGATACGTGCGGGGGTGGTGTCGTGGTCGTGGTCGTAAACGAGGACGAGTGCCGTAGAGAAGAGGTGGCTGCTCAAGCCCACCGCAGCTGCCAGGAACAGTGTCGAGCAGGAGAGCCGGTGAGCGGGCAAACGAGCGATCGACAGGACGGAGAATGAGGCCAAGGCTTGGGAGGAGGGATAAAATAAAATAAAATGAGCGAATAGGACAATAAGATCAGACCAGGCACTACATTGCAGATCACAAGAACCGCCGTTATGTCATCCAGCTGAGACTAACTGACTACGACGCGCGACGACGCACGATGTACGATGGGCGTGAGTGGGCGTGAGCAGTCTTGGCCCTCTTAGACGGTGAATCCTTCACTCCAACATCCTCTTCCTCTCTCCTGCGCTTGACACCTCCGCTTCCTGTAGCAGAAACGAGAGCGTCCACTTCCATCGCCCCCTGAGTATGGGCCCGAAGAGATGTCTCTTCGGCTTGCTGCTAGGCATATGTATAACCTGCTGTAGCCCGAGCCTTCCTCCGTATTTCTTTAATTCGCCTCTGCACGGCAATAACGGTGAGGCACTTATGCAAATCCTCAGTTCTACCGAAGAGGCACTCCAGCAAGATCTAACGGTCCCAGATCGCGGTGGGTCAGTCGATTCCTTTGCATTGGCTCAGGTCTTCAAGGACCCTGCGCGGATTGGAGATTTGTTTTTCTTTTCTGCACGACTGGCAAGTCAGGATTCAGGTAAAGAGTTGGAAGGTGATAGAGCCGACATGGGAGGACCGACATAGGTCAGCGACGTGTGGTTGGGCCTGCTATAGAACTGAGTTGCATCTATCCTGCCACGCTTCGAGTGCTTGATCGGGCATGGGCGCTGGTAGAAATGTAGGGCACTAAGCACCTCGTTTCAACGTCACCTCTCCCATTATCATTGGCTGGATACTCACGAAGTAGGCCAAGAAGCCTTCAAGTCGCAGCCTCCTGGGTGCTTGCGAGGTGCAGTGATTGCTTCTTGAAGAACATAAAGCACATCGACAACCCCATCCTTGTCTGCACCAATGTCATAAATTAGATTGGGCGGCAGCAAACGACCCAACCAAGGTCACTTCCCCGCCTTCCTCACCGAAGCACTGCCGACGACACCAGGCGGCGCGAGCCATGACCACTAGCCCAAAGTCATCCAGGCTCGATTGAAGGACGTTCATCGCCACTGCATGTTCATATGACCCTGAGAACAGATTCAGCACAGATTAAGGGTTTCGTTCAGTTCACTCACCAGGCATGGTTTCAAGGTCCTTACTCTCCTCTCCCTCGTACGTTTCCAACAGACGAAGATATGCGGACCACATTTTACCGCCACCAGGCACGCCCTTAGTCCCTCTTCGCACAAGATTGATCAAGTTGGTCGGCGTTTCCTTTTCCCCCAATCTATCAAGGTCTTCAGTTCGAAGTTCCATGGTCAACGCACTTCACCCGCCTGGTAACCTAGGTAGTCCTCCCAAAATCCATGTAAGGCAGCTTCAGCACCTGCCAACCGCCTTTCGTCTTCTGTCCATTCGCAGCAGTACAGGCCCAGGCCCATACTGTACCTTCTTGCCCTGCTTCTCCCACATAATATATGCCTTCCAATCCTCGATGTAACCACTGTGCGCTTTAAGTTCAAGTTGCTCACGACTGTTCGTTTGGTCTTCCCACGAGAGCATGTGTAATGCGGATTTTCGAACCTTGGCGCTTGAACCAACATCCGCTCGTGCTGCTGAGGTGGGGCGTGGACTGTTCCGAAGGTCGAAGAAGAATCGCTGGTCGCGGTGTAGTCTATTGCAATATGAGGAGCCGCACCTACTCCAGGATATACTAGAAACGAACCGATATGGATCTTGCATATATGTTCCAGGCACATCGCGTCCACTGTTGCAACAACTCTGGCTCTTGCCACGGCATTTGGTGAATTCTCGAACTTTCACACTCCCTAATCTTGCCACAAGTCCCACATTTTGTGGCTCTGTATTATGGGAGCGGTTAAAAACTTCAAAACATGGGGTTGTAGGCGCACCGACCTTCGAGACAACCTGTACCAACTTTCGAATACTTTCAGGCATACGTTCGTCTGCCCATATCCCCCCTCACTCCTCCTGGGGGACCTTCTTGTGAGTTCAGGTCGATGAGTGTCTCAATTTGCAGGGAATTGCTGATGTTGTTCATGTCAATTCGGATAATACACGCTGAACGACTACGTGTACTCACAGAGATAGCCTCCTTTGCTTGTGTAAATAGCTCCAGCAACGTTCCTGCGTTGTCTGCAGTGTTCACGTCGAGGGTTACAACATTGCGCCACAGTAATGGTAACCATACGTCTATATATGAGTCAGATTGTTAGGGGGACTCTGATACGCGCCTAATACACGTATGGCTTGCCGTCGGTTGCTGGTACTGCGTTTACCATCTGAGATCGCGCGTCTGCAGCCATTTCTCCACCATCTTCCATCTGTAACACAACCCTAATATACGCCGCATGGTGCTTAAATTGAAGGGTTCGTTCGCGACCGACTCCAACACGTTCAATAATTCGTCCGATGTCGGTGTCGGATTCAAGGTGCAAGACAAACAATAACAACACGTACGCTCCTGGAATTAAAGTTGTACCTGCAAGCAAATAGGATAGGAGTAAGAGTGTATTATCTTTCGCAAACAAACGCTACACACAGGCAGTGTTCGCTGTACATTACGAGCACTCTGTTTCAAAAAGTACAAAATAGTTGGGAAGTACCAAAGAAACTCGTATTAGTACGTTTGGAGCAACAGGGAAGTAGCTGGAAAGTAGTAGGAGTCCCCGCTTCCCTTGTTTCCGGAACTAACAGCGAATCGATTTTGGAACCGACGATTAATTAATTAGGGGTGGTCGGCACAACTGTTGACTCCCAAGTTCTGGTGTTCACGCTAAGACAAAGCAGTCAGAATGGTACACAATCGTGCCAGTGGTAATCTCCAGTGCAATGGGATCGGGGCGACACTATCACGGCGTGACCTGCCAGGAGTACAGTAGTTGGTTCGTCACCATGTAAGGTGCTTTTATTTGCCTTCACTGGTGGTTAAACACCTGTGGGTTTCAAAATAGTCACATTGCCGAATATGCTACAACGCGGATATTGCATTTCAGTCAACGGAATAGTGTGGAAGCGAGGATGAGTAGTACTGGCGGCATATATTATATATAAATGAGCACTGCTCTCGTGGTCGTGGCCAAGCTGACTTTCTCCTCGCCCAGGTAAGTAGCTATTGGAAAGGAGCTCGGCCCCCCTCGACAACGCCATGGAGTACAACATCCCTGTCGGCGGCCTTGCTGGCGATGTCACCAAAGCCGTCCTCACGAATGTCCTCTGCAGTCCCAATCTCGATCTAAGTGGCGATCCCCCCCAGCTCACCGTCCCCTTGCCTTCATGCTGCAATGCAAAGGTTATGGTTGACTCGATGGAACTGAAGGCGAAGAGGGACGGAAAGACGGGGACAGGGAGAGACGGGAGAGACGGGTCAGGTTTCTGCCACCGCAATAAAGGCGAATAACAGGGGAGAGAGAAGATTCCGTAACGACCAACGAGATAGCGCAACTGCGTGGATCAGAATGGGTTGGGAAGCAATAGGGAATAGAGACGACGGAGTGCGGTGGGGAAGAGCAGACGCGGAGGGGGTGGTACATGAAATGGATGGAGGGGGTAGAGAAGGGGGGTCCGAAATGGGGACAGGAGGGGTCCATAGTTAGGTCATTGTGATCGAGTACTTTAGAATTGCAGGGTAGTGGGTGCGTGGTATGAGTGTAGCTCTAGAACGAATTAAGCACATGGCTTTTTGTAATGTAGAGAAATGACATAGAGCGTTGTTGGGGGTCATGGATCAGGCCGAGGTCAAGCGAAGGTATCGTGAGTTGGTCGTCATTTGATTGCTGCCCATGGAATCGCTATTATTGAGGGAGGTTGGTAGCGTGGTAGAGTGCTGGTAAAACCACATTCAGCTGCAGAGAGGCCAAGGAGATCGATGTGGGTTCGATGTTGAGGTCGAGAGACGGAGTCCGGTTCCAAGGATAGCACGGCTGTGGGATTCTCGGGGTTTCCTCCACATGCGATGTTGACTAAATGTAGAAACATGGAAACCCCAGCACAAAGGCGACATGAAGGCGGGTTCGCAATGAGAAGATGGCCAGGAAAAGGCTGGCCTTTTACTACATGAGGAATCGGAGCATTTAGGACTTTCTCAATTCACGAAATGGTGTACTGCATACCTCAGATCGAAATCATTTCCCAAGTTTCATCATTCTCCAGACGCAATCCTTCCTCGTCGCTAGGGACTTGTCGAAGTGAGTTGAAGAGTTCTCTCGCTTGACGATCGCTTGTGATGAGTAATTTCGGGGTAGACCTGGACTTGACTGATAGCCTCTTTGACCGCATGTCGATGCTGGAAGAATGACAAGGGGACGCAGTCTTCGTCTTCGTCTTTGTCCTCGGAAGAGGACAACTCGAAGGTGTGCGCGACGGACGTCTTCGTTAATGTTCGAGGCCGCCCGCACTCCAAACCTTTGCGGCCTTGTTGAGAGTGTTGGTAGAGAGGTGTGTGGCGTCGGGGGAGTAGCTTCAAGCCTGGTGCGCCACCTTGAAAATGGCGGGTGAGAGCGAGAAGCGAGAAATTTGGCGTGTGGGGTGAGCCTGGATGTCAATTTGAGGTCAAAATTTGAACGGAGGACGGACGCCGTAGGTGGTAGGGTGTGGATGAAGATGAAGGTGGATTGGGTAAAGTGAGCGGTCGAGCCTGGCGTTGACGGGTTGGGGATAGTCGATCTGTTGTCGTCGCCGTTATCGTTGTGGACGATCTGCGCGGATGCTTGGTGCTTCTTTGTCACGATTTGATAACCGCGCGGCGGCCGCATGCTCCGGTCTTCAACTTTCGACGTGACAGCGCTAGCGGCAATCCACCTCAATTCCAAGTGGTCCTCGTATCTTCTCTCCTCTCCCTATCCTCAACTCTAATAAGTCTTCGAAGGCAAACCAACATGGCGACTCAGGCACCCACGCCAATCCACTTGTGAGCACCCAGACAGCTAGTGCAGCATTGTTGCCTGACCACCAAAAAGCCTGCATTTGGATCGTGCGGCGCTTCACTCTAATCTAGGCCACACTGCTGATTTTGTGCGTCATACAGAAATCACTCTGCAGGATGGTCAAAATTCGGAGTATCACCTGGTGTTGTTTGTGGGAAATCAGAAGATAGAATTACAGAAGGGTGCTACCCAGACCTGGACACCAATTCAACTCGTGTACGCCCCTTATTCTCGTTATATATACCCACTGAGGGTTCTGTGTTCGTAGAGATATCTCTCCGACATCCAAAATGCGCGTGAAGATCCAAAGGGTCACAATGCTTCTGTTTAAGGAAAAGAAGACACAGGCGAACGAAGAGATCGACCTACAAGGGCTCTCTGATGAGTATTGGGATACCACAAAGCATGAGTTTATCGTACAGAGTCAGTCGTGATGACCGATTCATCCGTTCATGTCTAACACAACGGTAGAGGACGTTGCCATTGGAAAGAATCATGTGTCTCTAGAATTACAATTCTCTGCGGGTGCCACCGTTCGTCACTTTACCACAAAGCACCTCTGCCAGCTAATGTCGCAAATGTCGGAAAGAGGCTTTTAATGGCTTATAAGGGTCATTCACTTTTGTGGCCTTGCACAACCCCCGAACGGGTGTATAAGGGGGTGTATAAGGGGGGTTTTACAGTACCTTATATACTCAAATTTTCTGGTATATGACCCGCATTTCTTATCCATTCACATCATTGGAATCACACATTGAGGGCATAAGCAATAAACACGAAATTAAGAGCAATCTAGTTTATTGGAGACAAATGCGGAAGCCACAGCACAATCAACAATTGGATTAGATAATAACACCCTTTGGTTTTCGACTCAGTCCCTTACACCAGTTGCATGAAATTCTTCATCTGGAGAAATTAGCCACGGTGCCTTGAGCAGGGACTACGGTGCATGTCAGTATGAATGCTGTTGCGTGTGACAGGGACAGGGAACGAACCTCTGGGAGAACCGGGGGGAAGACAGACCTAAACCGAACACCATGGTGAGCCCCAACCAAGAAGGAAGGTGTGATACCAAGTGAGCACTCACGTCATACTAGGTGCAAGGATCGTCTCTGCACCAATGAAGCCATTGGGGCTGGGCAGGGCGGACAGCTGGAGCGGGAAGGGTATCTTCATCTGGACAACCAGATCAAGCACCATGCTGAGCGTAAGCCCCCACAAACACAGCTCCTCGTCAGTGTGCATGTGGGTGGGTTGCTTGAGACAGTTCGCAAAACTCACCAGGCATCACGTGTCTATTTTTTTTTCGGGTTGCATGGGTGGTACATGAGTGTACTCACCAGCATCAAGATTATGGGATGTAATTGATTTATTAGCATGTTTTTGAGGCATTGGTGGTGAGGTTGATGAGCGGACAGGAAGTGGTCGGGTCCAAGTTGTGTTGTGTTGGACTTAGCGATTTTCTGGTTCACGTCTAAGCTCTCTCTCATGCAATGGCCAAAGGAAAGGCCCAAGGCAGAAAGAAACACGTACAGAAGGGACTCTGTATCAACTCTGCAGCCTCAGTGAGTGCAGATGGCCTCCAGAAGTGTGTGAAGATAAGGGTTTGGGCGTGCACAGGTAAGGGTGGCACCAATGCGTAGATATTCAGCTGAAGGTACTCCATGAGGTACCAGGATACGTACCAGGATCATAAATCGACGTATCAAAGGTTTCTATGGGCTGGAGAGGGGGTCAGGATCAACCAAACCGTCAATGGCTGAGTCATATATCGTAGAAATGAGCAAATCAACAATAAAATCTGAGAATACGCTTACCTTCCTGTGATTCCATGG
>Ga0307515_10005944_pt1 | contig 24593 bp, 25 predicted proteins | sample 17_EM_MG_FD_194513 | JGI IMG/M metagenome (GOLD analysis project Ga0307515, IMG submission 194513) | Populus trichocarpa ectomycorrhiza microbial communities from riparian zone in the Pacific Northwest, United States - 17_EM | ecosystem: Host-associated > Plants > Roots > Unclassified | place... | reverse complement strand
CTTACGCCGTAGGACCCGTAGGTGCAGAGTCGTAATCGGAGACTTGGATGTCCAGGCTGGAGAGCAGACAGTCCGCGAGATTGAGAACCTTGGCAGGTGGGTGGGCACGAATGAATGCAACTTGTCTACTCCTACGATTCTTATTCTCCGATAGTAAGGCGGTCTTCTCAAGATGCGATGTGACCGATTGGGACGAACAGCTCAAACTCTTTGATATCGCCGAGCAGAAATTTGGCGTGGTCCGTCCGTCCTACTCCCGATGAGTGTGCTGCGGGTACTAATCCCTCTGCCCCCTTAGATTGATTATGTGATTCCAAACGCTGGTAATTAGTTCTTTCTTCTCTCAACTGTACCTTAACAGTTCATTTGGACCTGTAGGTGTTCCTGAGATTGGAAGATTTGGCATCAAGCCGCTTGGACAGTCGGTTCCTAGAAAACCAACTCTCAAGACACTCGATGTTAATTTAAATGGCGTGCTCTACAGTGAGTGGGCTTCGGTATCTCACTCATTCCAAGATGACCCCCCTTCCCAGCGACACGGCTGGGTCAGTACTATCTTCATAAGAACCGCCACTCCAAGGGGCGGGCCATTATTTTTATTGGTTCCATGGGTACGTGTTTCGCTTCCGACATTAACTGTGTTCACTAACTACCCTCATTACAGCGGGAAACAATGGTACGTAAATCGCGTCAAGTAGATTACACATGAAGTCTAAGGTGTCAACTTTGTAGGGTTACCCCATGGAGAGCTGTACTCTATGTCAAAGCACGCGGTATATTTCCATCTGCCGTCAGCGGGCTTGGACTGATATCCTTTTTCGTAGCTACTAGGCTTGTGCCGGAGCTTATGCCAGAGCCTGGAGGGTCAAGGAATCCGGACTGGTATTATCACCCCTTGGTTCGCCGATACTGCAATTCTTCCAACTGCCTCCAAGTTCCTGCTGGCGGGCATCCCTCTCGCAAGCGTGGATCGTATCGTTGGAGCCATTACTTTGGCGTGCACCGATCCCAATATGAGTACGACTGGGTCCATGTACTCAATTCCAGATCATGGTACAGTTATCCAAATTCCAAGGCACGAACTTTCATATGGAGTCTACAAGGCTTTGAACGATCGTATAGGTCGTATCGAGTAGTACGGTCCCAATCATCTGTTATTGAGGTTTGGGTGCTGATCCTTGTTCAGCGTTGGGCGCGGCGTTGTCACCTGGGTCAATGTTATCCGGGATATCATGAGCTTACTCTTCCTCGGTGCATTCTCGGGAGCAGCGGCTCCAAAACCCAAGCATGATTGAACTCTATTCATAAATGGACAACCGCCACGGGTGGGGTATTAGTAACTTGGAGGATAGATTTCTGCTTTGGTACAGGATTTAAGTTCCTGGGTTCTATACAGATTATTTTTCATCTCTACAAAGTATGGTCAGTATTATCAGAGTATGATGCAACGCGAGTGAACAGTACCGTTTCCGGCTATTCTGCACTCGAATGAACAGCCAATTCACCGCCTCCTGAACGCCAGTTCTATAGAACATTGGTCAGTTTGAGCTCAGCCGATCGACGAATAGACCTATACCCCTTGAGTGCGGAAACCCCCATCACCTCCAAGCTACCCATTCGGCGCGTTTCCTGATCTTCTGAGTTTCCGAACCTCCTTCGGTTCTCTTGCTTGCGCTGCCACCAAGCCTCGTAGTCTTCGCGAATCGCTTCCACGCTTAGACTCCCTTCGGCGTCCTGCTTATTTGCTAATAATAGCAACGGTACGTCCATAACCTGAGGAGAACTGAGAACGTCATCTGCAATTTGACGTGTTGGTCACAGAGTGAAGGATAATCCGAGAGTGACGAACCAAAGACTTCCCAGCCGTCATCTAGTCGGTCCTTGTCGCTGGCGTCTATCACATATGCTACTGCATGGCACTCGTCATAATACCTGTGCCATATAGAGCGGATTCCTCGCTGTCCACCTGGACTCCGCTCATGAGAATGGAACCTCGAAACCGAGGGATGGATAAGGACTAACCTAGGTCCCAGAACTTCAGTATAGTTGAAGGTAGTGTGATCTTTCCAGCTATAATGCACAAGAGGGTCAATTTCTGCTCGGTTTTCATGAGAATGCGCTCACTGTTCTGGCCAACAGTGGGGGCAATCTTGCTTGGGGGTAGAGGCGCAGTGTGGTTATATTGACTCTTGATCGCTTCTAGGAGCGTCTGCGAACGGCATGAGGTCTCCTTCAGGGCGTATTCACTAGCCACTTGGATGTGGAGGAGCTCACAGTCTTTCCAGCCCCGTCTAAGCCCAATATCAACACTCCAAATTCTTCTTTACGTGTTAAATATTCATATAGACCGCTAAGCAGGTGGTACATGGTAGACAGCTAATGTAGAGGAGAGCAAGTTGCAGGAGGAGTTTCGGCATTGCCTTTCATGTATACATCGGCCGCTATCCTCGTGCAATGTACATTCCCTCATCGTTTCGTTTGCTTGCCACCTACCACGTGACTAATATTTCCGCACGGCGCGGCGGCACACCCCTGATATTCGGGCAATTAGCCAACCCACCGGGTACACTACTTTTGGCCACACTATAGTTTGATTGTTGTACGAGACATGTGGCCCTTTGCCACCGTGATTATGGATATAGAGCGCGGCAAATAAGGGCGAAAGATCCTCCGCCGACTCACAAGTGTTCAATCACTAGTGAACGCAAATAGAAGTACACGTACGACACCATCGCAATGTGACCTGCCAGGAGTACGTTGGTTCGTCACTATGCCCCGATCGATCTCTTTGCATTGGAGATCACCACTGGCATGGCACCTCTTTACGGACAATAAAGTATTCATTCCCTAACAATGCGAATTTTTTTTGTAACTTCCTTTTTTAAACGCCACCACCAGAAGTTGGGAGTCAGCAGTTATGCCATCGGACCGCCCCTAATAATTGTCAGTTCCAAATCGCCGTTGGCTCCAGAACTGAAGGAAGCGGAGACTCTTACTACTTTCTAGCTACGTCCCTGTTGCTCCAAACCTACTAATACGACTTTCTTTGGTACTTCTCAAACATTTTGTACATTTTGAAGCTAGGAGAGAACTCGTAATGTCCAGCGAAGACGGCCTGCGTATCGTGTCTTTTGGTGATAGATAATACCACTCTTACTCCTATCTTATTTGCTCGCAGATTTCCAGGAGTCGTGTTGTTGTTGTGTGTTGTGTTGTGCTTGAACCTAACAGTGATGGAGGACGAAATTATTGAAAGCGTTGGAGTCGGTCGCGAACGAACCTTTCCATCTTAAGCACCATGCGGCGTATATCAGGCTTGTGTTACAGATGGAAGATGGTGGAGAAATGGCTGCATACGCACGGTCTAAGATGGTAAACGCAGTGCCAGCAACCGACGGCAAGTCATACGTGTATTAGGCGCGTATCAGAGTCTCCCTAATAGTCTGACTCGTATATAGAGGTATGGTCACCATTACTGCGGCACAAAATTGCAACACTCGACGTGAACACTAGAGAAAGCGCAGCAACGTTGCTGGAGTTCCATGGACAAGCAAAGAGCGACTATCTTTGTGAGTACACGTAGTTGTTTAACGGGTATTATCCGAATTGACATGAACACCATCAGCAATTCCGATTTATAAACTGCAAATTAAGACACTCGTCGACCTGACCTCTTGTGGAGATCTCTCCAAAGAAGTGAGGGATATATGGGGAGACGAACGTATGCGTGAGAGTATTCAAAAGTTGGTGCGGCCCACATCTCGAAGGTCTGTGCGCCTACAACCCCATGTTTGACGTTTTTAATCGCTCCCACAATACAAAGCCACGAAAGGTGGAACTTGTGGCAAGAGTGGGAAGTGGGGACAATCGAGGGTTCACCAAATGCCTCGGCAAGGGCCAAAGCTGTTGCAAGAGTCGACACGACGTTCCTGAACGTATACGCCAGATCCATATTGGTCCGTCTCTAGTATATCCTGCAGTAGGTGCGGTTCCTCATATTACAATAGACTACACCGCGACCAGTGATTCTTATCCGACCTTCGCGACTGCCCACTTCCCACCTCAACAGTATGAGTGGAGGATTAAGGCTCTTGAAACCGTGCCTGGTGAGTGAGCTGAATGAAATTCTTAATTTATGCTGAATCTGTTCTCAGGGGCATATGAATATGCGATGGCTATGAACGTCCTCCAATTGAGTCTGGATGACTTTGGGTTAGTGGTCATGGCTCACGCCGCCTGGCGTCGTCGGAAGTGCTTCGGTGAGGAAGGCAGGCAACTGGTGTCGTTCGCCGTCGCGCAATCTAATGTCTAACATGGGGTGCAGGCCAGGATGGGGTTACCGATGTGCTTCGAAAGGAATAACTGCAACTCGCAAGCACCCAGGAGGCGATCCTCGGATGCGACTTGAAGGCTTCTTGGCGGACTTCGTGAGCACCTAGTCAATGATAACGGGAGAGATGACGCTGAAACGAGGTGTTTAGTACCTTACATTCCCGCCAGCGCCCATGCCTGATCAAGCACTCGAAGTGTGGCGAGATGCAACCAAGTTCTATAGCAAGTCCTACCTCGGGTAGCCAACCTACATTGATCTTCTTATCTCAGATCTATCATCTTCCAACTCCTTATCTGAATCCTGACTTGCCAGTCCTGCGGAAAAGAAAACACAAATCTCCAATGCGCGTAAGGTCCTCAAGGACCTGAGCCAACGTAAAGGGATCGACTGGTCCGAGGCAATCTGAAACCGTTGGGTCTCGCTGGAGCACCTCTTCGGTAGAAATGACGATGTGCAAATTGCCTCGCCGTTATTGCCATGCAGAGGGGAATTGAAGAAGAAAGGCGGAGGAAGTCTTGGGCTACAGCAGGCTATCCACATGCCTAACAGCAAGCCGAAGAGACCGCTCTTCGGGCCCATACTCAGGAGGCGATGGAAGTGGACGGTGTGGCTTCTGCGGTGGGAAAGGAGGGGCCAAGCGTAAGAGAGGAAGAGAATGTTGGGGTGAAGGATCAACCGTCTAAGAGGTTGAGGAACCTGCATATCCGCCGCCTGTCCCAGCGACCGCTCTCTGCGGGCATTGAGGCACAAGCTCAACCCGCTGAGCCCCTCAAGCGGTGAGAGGTCACTATTTCTAGTAGTGCTCACACTCATCGTGCACCAGGGATCGAGAAAATGCGACCATGGTTGCCCGCGGGGTACCACAGCCGAGGATCTAAGCAAGCTCCTCAAGGATGTGAGTGACCTGTTGAGGAGAAAATCACGACATTGAAATCGCTTTTAGTGTGGTGCCATCCGCGAAGTGCACTGAAAACTGTGGTGACGGGAATCGTTGCAACAGTCGAATTCTACTCCAGAGTATATAATCAGAACGGTGAATAGTGGTCACTTTATATCAAGTTCATATTCAGGAATCGGTCCTTCCCGCCTTGACCAAATATAAGAACCGGATTCACGACGAGGAAATTGCCGCTAGCGTCGCTTGGAGGCCGACACTCTATGTCACTGACTTCAGGGAAGGGATGGAAAACGCGCAGAAATGTTCAGCGAGGTGCGTTAAGTCGCTTCACCAAGTTGTTTTCCGACTGGTCTTGGTTTTCAGTTTGGTACAATCCTAGATGTTTGCTGGCCCTCAAAGCGAACCAAATCCACCAGAAGGTTCTGCTACATCCAGTACACATATCCAGTCGGGTTTCTTGTTAATATTTACTCTGAAACCCACTGAAGCTTGTTGATAGGGCCATGCTCAAGCCGCGTTGTCGTTGAATGATTTGGAGACAGAACTTGGATTGGCAATGAAGGTCTGTATTTCCGATCCTGGGCGTAAAAAGAGTGGACCGATGCAGGCTCGAAGGAGGTTCGTGTCATCGGCGTCGCAAAGTCAATGAAAAGGTCTGGTCTGAAGAGTCTGTTCTCAAGGTAAGCCTGAGTGCCACTGGTGCCGAATTTGACTAAGGTGAGTTTGGCAGTATGGCCAAGTAGAGGAGGTGCGAATGGTTCCTGCGGCTGGTGGTAACCAAACGGCCATTGTTGATCTTAACAAGGAGGTTGGCATTCGAAACAGAACCCTCCGCGGATATGTGTTAAACCCTGATGCAGGAAAACGCGCAGGTCGCGCTTGCTGTGAATAACCAACCCGTCATTCTCGCTGATACCAGTGTCAAAAAGAGGTGGCACATTCCCGTCGGCTGTGGATAACCGTATCTATAAGGATCGTGCAAACGATCTGGGCGTGGTTCTTCGTCCTAATCATAGCTTTTCGATACATTCCCAACTCCCTTGTCACGAAACCCGTTGCCGCTGTCTGGGGCCCACTCTTCTTCAAGCTCCCATGGTTAGTTCGCCTCACACTCGGCTGGGCTGTTATCTCGCCATTGTATTTGGCTCCGCGTTCGGTTTCCCGTTGCCATCGGTGAGCCTTTTTCTCATTTCAAGATGCTTCCCTGATCCCGAATTCCCTAAAGGGGACCAGCTACGGTGACCGTGCCATCTCCATATTTGGTCTCTTTGTTTTCCAGGTCTGCCTGTATATTTCTTCTGTGCACAAGAAGCATGTATCCTAGTAAGTTCGCAAATTCTGGTTTCTGAGAAAGCATTGAATGGCCTGACTAGGCCAACTGTCATCGTCGGTGGCCGTGTGATCGTCGATCGTGGTGCCGAAGACCGCCGTCGCAAGCCTGCCAACGCACTCCACGCCTTCTCGCACGGTGCGATCTTCGGTCTCATTGTCGCCGGACAAATTTTGGCCAACGTGCTCACAATCCTCTCCCTTGTCTACCTGATCAACGGCCTCCTCACCTGGATCGGCCGTGGATTCGGCATCACCCAGCTCACTATTCAGCTCATCCTGGGCTACGTCTTCTACCCCATCACTTTCCTGATGGGGGTCCCCCGTAGCAAGATCTTGCCGGTCGCCCAACTCCTTGGCACTAAGCTGGTTGCAAACGAGTTCGTAGCCTACCTCAACTTGACAACCGGCCAGCTGGGTGCCAACCCCTCTCGGAGCGCGTTTTCCTCATCGCTTCGTATGCTCTTTGCGGGTTCGCCAACCTTGGTGTGCTCGGTATCCAGATCGATGTGCTCTCCGCACTTGCTCCGTCGCGTGGAAAAGCCATTGCGAAGTTAGGGCCATCTGCTATGATTTGTGGTTTCCTGTCTACTATGCAAGCCGCCTGTATTGCGTGAGTACAATTCCCGCCCATTGGGGTCACGGTGATTGACCAGTATTCTTGGCAGTGGTATGTTGAAATTCTCGAGGGATTTTGTATGGTTGTATGGTTGATCAATTACAGTATGGCCTCGGGCTACCCGCTGCGGGCTGTGCGTGCCTGCGTTCGTATTTTACTTCTGACTCTTCGTCGTATTCGTAATGAAAGGCCGTATTTATATATACACAAGTGTGCGATAATGGAACGAGTCCAGCCTGTGTCACGGTAAATTCAAGCTAATGACCCCGTGAGATAGCCCGATGTGCCGGAGGTTGTGCCATCTTGACTCCAACGATTAGGAGTAACAATGAGGCGGGGGCATGGCAGGCGTATTGAGTCTTACCGAATACTCCCGATATCAAACACTGACAAGATAACGTCTCGCTTCTGTAATACATCAAGTCTCCGACTGGTGCGGAGTTCCAGAGTCATAGTGGTATATAGGGAGTCTTGCTGCGTGCACAAATTCCCATCATCATATCATGTTGACTGATCAAAAAGTTATCCTCGTGGGGCCTTTGCTATTCTCTCTATTCCTCCTCTATCGCTTTCAGCAGGTAAAGCAGGTCTGGCAGGTGTTTGGGAACCTTCCGGCCTACACCAGAGTCGTTTCTCCAGTCGGTCTCGTTAGTCGCCTGCTCCCTCGCATTCCATGGATCTCAGACGGAATCAACGTCAGTTGGGAGAATGTGTATGAACGTCAGCCTCTTCCCAGGCTATCGTTCTCCGACACAGCTCACAGTCCATCTCTAGGTGTCTTCGCAGCATCCAACTCTGATATTGTTCACGTCCGGTCACTGTTCCCGTCAACAACCCCACAACTTCTAGTCGCCGATGCTACAGCTGTCAAGGTAGGATTGGTCTCCAAGGGGTCTCCTTTGTGCTCAACTTGTCAGTCTAGAGTATCTTTCAGAGCCGTGTGGCATTTCCCAAGGATACTAAGAGTTTCAAAGCCTTTGAGAAAGTCGCGTATGGCCCAAGTATTGTTACTTCTGAACACGATGAGTGGCGAAGGCACCGAAGGATCGCAGGGCCAAGCTTCTCCGAGAGCAACAACGTCCTCGTCTGGGAATCGACAATCGATAGTATCCTTGGGTATTTCACCAAGTGGAACCGAGATGGAAAGGGGAGCATTGTTCAGGTATCTGACTTCACGGAGGTGACGAAGCAGATAGCCTATATGGTTTTCTCGACCGCAGGTAGGTAGACGGCATGGCCACTCCGCTAGTTGACTCAATGTGACCGCAGGCTTTGGCATCAATATGGACTGGTATTGGGACGAGAACGAGATCCCTAAGGGACATACCATGCCTTTCATGCGGGCGTTGACCATCGCCTCAGAAGGACGGCTCCTTCTCATGGCGCTTCCGAAATTGCTTCTTTCTCTCACCCAGCGGGGTCGAGAGGTTATTTGTGGCCACAATGAAATGGAGGTCAGTCATCTCAGCACACTCCATCAACCGCCCTAACCTCAAACTCTGACTACAGAAATACATGTTGGAGTTGATTGAAGAGCGTAAAAGTTCTGCGGCCTTAGAGGAGAGACGGGACCTACTCTCCAATTTGATACGAGTCTCATTGGAGAAGAATGATTCTCCAAAGGATTTCGAGTTCACACATCATGACTTGCTCGGAAATATTTTTATCTTTCTCGTTGCCGGTAAGCTGCTCGCTTCCCAGTACTATACTTTAGAAATTTTCATTGAGCTGTGGTCGAGGTCACGAAACCACAACGAGTGCTTTATCATTTGCCGTAGCTCTCCTGGCAATCCATCAAGAGGAGCAGGAGGAGCTTTATAAACACGTTCGATCCGTTGTCCCTGATGGACGCCTACCTGTATGTCGAGGCAGTTAGCATAATATCTGCTCACGCTAGCCTATTAGGCCTATCACGACATTCCACGGCTCACTCGGGTTCTCGCGGTCATCAATGAGACACTACGCCTTTTCCCTCCAGTGAGTCCCATCTCATACGCTAATCCAGTAATGGGCTCACAATGTTTGTAAATTTACACAATGTATTCTAGGTAACCTTCCTCATGAGAACGGCAGCGGAAGATTGTGTGATTCAGACAGATTCACGGGGGACTCTCCCGGTTCCTAAAGGGGCAAACGTGGCGTCCATGATCAATGCAATGCACCATAATCGTGCGTTAAAACATTACTTGATCTACAGCAATAGAATGATATCTCCCTCAGCGAAATACTGGCCTGACCCGTACGAATTCCGTCCCGGCCGTTTCTTGGAAGACTACAATAAGGATGCATTCATGGCTTTTTCCGCCGGTCCGAGGGGATGCATTGGTCGGAGGTATGTTTTCCATCGATCAAGGGACCGGGCTGACCAAAATGCCGTCACATACTTAGGTTCGCAGAAATCGAACAAATCGCTGTTCTTTCCGTCATTATACTCCACTATAAGATCACTGTGCTTGATGAGCCTCAGTATGCCCATGAAACGGCAGAGGAGCGCAAAATGCGGGTTTTGGCTGTGCAATTCCGGCTTTCTGCCAGGCCAGCCCGCACCCCCATGGTGTTTACACCGAGAGAGGGGGCAATTCTAGAGTACTAGTTGGCGTCTGCAGAATGGTTAAGACATCGCGAAGACTTACAGATATCCATAACACCGCTGCTGTATGGATAGGTCACCTTAATCCTATGCAATAATTTGTGGGCTTGGTTAGGTACCATTGACCCCGAAAGAGTCTTGTTATAGTAGCGCGCCCATCCTACGAATATAGCAGTGATCATTCCTTGAGACATCAATTATTCTCAGGCTCACAACTTGACTCTTGCCACATCTGGGGCGACTGGGAAGTCACTATAATCACCAATGAGCTCCCAGATGCCGTATATAGTTATCATATCTGGAGTACCTTCGGACAAGGGGGTCACTTGCCCAGACTTGCAAGATCTCATCGAGAAACGTTGCGGCACGATCGACGTACAAGAACTGTATCGAAGTGGCACCTACACGAACAAGATAGACTGAGAGTAGAACCCTGGTATGCAAAGAGCGAATGAGATCCCCGCCGAGCCTGGGTAGTGTTTTCGGAACGCAAATCTGTGAAGGCGGCGCAGACGCTATTCGACCAGCCTACGAGAGCTCAAAGAGCGCTACGGGACGTCTCAATCTGGGCATCTAGATTCAAGGTGCATACGTTTGGCAGTGAAGGAGCATTTTGGGCACACGTCGAAGCCCAGGCGAGAGATCAAGCGGACGTGAAGAGTGTTCTCGACGCCATGAATGACGCGAAGGAGAAGAGTTTCAAGTCCCAGTTCCAGCGGGTTGACGATTAGTTTGCGAAAGCGAAGAGAAATTTAGAAGAGGAGACTCAGAATGTGGGAAAGACGGTCGCGCAAATTACTTCAGTATGTTTCCATCACATTTCTTGTATTCATAGTTCTAATCCCTTAGAATAATATCCACCAGAAACTCCTCAACGACAAGACCGCACCACTAGTCAACGAGCCCAAGAGTTTTTAGCAGGAGGTAAATTATTGGAAATCTCGGAAGGTACTGGGCGCAAAGGAGGTTCACCTGGTGGTCCAGGCAGACCAAAAGCTGGTATTGGAGCAGGAGTACGGCACGGTGGTATTGGGTTTGCAGTATCCCAACAGGTAGCTCGGAAGCAAGCAGTTGAGCCTGTGGGGAAAGGAACGACCGAGGACATCTTAGTTCCTATCCCAGCCGGCGCGAATGGAAATGTTACCAACGCTGGGCCAAAAAGTCAGGTGATTTCATGGACTTTGAGAAACTCATGTAGTACTTTCTGGAGATATATCATGTTATTCTAAATTTCATGGACTGGATGCGTCTTAGCTTCTGTCAATTTATACATTCAGAACGATTCGATGAAATCCTCGAGGCGTGTTTCGAGTAGGGAGCAGCTCGCCGTTGCAGAGTTTGTAAAATGGCGAGGCCTGTATGGCAACAAAGTGTTGGATATCGGGAGTTTTTGGTAAGACTCCATACGCCTGCCATGCCCACTTCCTATCGTTGTGCCTAATCGCTGGAAGCAAAGTGGTATAACCTCCGTCCTCCTCATCGCTAGAGGACTCGCCAAAGTGAGTAGAAGAGCACCCTTCGCCTCCATCGCTACCAGGGCTGGAGTCCCCAGTGCCCCTGTAGGTGGGCTCTCGCCCGCTCGTCTCCGGACACACTAAGAACCTTCTTCGCGCCATTTGGTCATATTTTCATCTCATCTATTGTGCATCTTTCCATTTCACCTAATACATACGTCTCCCTAGGTCAAAGTCCCTCCAATTCGCGACGCAAAGCGTGCGATTGAGGCAATTAGGGGCCATTCGATTGGTGTTGTTGATAGCCTATAGGGACGTCAGGCTCAGTGTTTGGGGAAACAGCTGAGTCTGAAAGCCGTCAGCGGAGTTTGTAATATACAAATCGAGTCTCAACGTGAAAACGGAAAAGGGCAGTTCGGCACGCGGCGCAGACCAATAATCTCCAATTACTGACTTTGGTTAATACTCCTATTACTTTTCCTTACCTGCAAACCCCAATCAACCCGCTCCTCGCTGTTCACGCCTGCTTGCTTCCTCTCGTCTCTCTGGTCTTAAACCAAGTCTGTGACATAACGCTCTTCTCTCTTGCTCCTCATGTTTTCTCGATGAAATGGTCTAACCGACTTGGTGTTTTTCGTTTCGCTACGCTTCGTTCTTCCACGGTTTCTTTGGACTCCGCCGCCCGCTGCTGCTATTGTGTTTACCCCTCCATTTTCCAAAGGACATCGCGTAATTTTGCCCCAGCCCTTCCAGAAGGGACGCGCATCTTTCGTGTCTCACCTCCAAGCTTCTCAATCTCGACCGCTTTTGACATCAGTTATGAACGTCTCCTGATTAATTATATGCTCAAACAGTATTCATGATTTCGATTTTCATGTCTGCTTTCGAATACTAGTGCTTTTTCTTTTCCTTTTTTTCCTTTTTGGCTTGTCTTTGTCCCCCCCCATTGCACCTATCGGGTCTCTGAAGTCCTAACTCCCTCTTGGACTATTCTCCGTCTCTTCCGTGCCTGCTGCGTACATTTCGCTTTATGGTTGTCTATGGAAATACTGATCTGCTATGCTGTCTTGTGACGGCGGTCACTTCAGCTTCTGCGTGTGTACGTCCGTAGTCGTCCTCGAGTCGGATTCATGTCCCTTTTTGCCTGGTGTTCGCCATTTGTGACAAAATGAGGAGCCTAAGGAAGACGGGATCGAGGTTCAATAACCACAGAGCATCTCATACACCAAACTATATACAAAAGGTTACGAGGAAAGGATAGCTAGCGCTGTGCATTGTTGAAAATTTGGGGCCAAGCGGTTCCAAAGGCAAAGTCTTTAAAATCAAGTGAAACTGTTCGAACGTGAGATGTAGGAGGGATTGTAATGAGAGCGGGTGAATGGAGGCCATTACGACTATCTAGGGGCACCCAATAGAGTAAGCCGCCGTCTGAGTCTCTGACCCAACCCTGTGAGTCAGGCCGTGAATAAAAATGAGCATGGAGTGGATTAGAAAAGGAAGATGGTCGATATGAAAATGTCTCCAGCACACGGATGGTGTTGCTATTAGATCCAGAAACAATGTGCTGCCCATTGGGAGAGGAAGCAACGGACAGCACAGTCGCAATCTCTCCCTCTAGAGGCCTACCAACTCCGGCATGAGTCTCGGCATCCCAGATTCGAATCGTCTTGTCATCAGATCCAGAGATGATGTGCCGCCCATCGGGAGAGTAGGCGACGGACGACACCCTGCTGCTATGCCCCTTCAGAGGTTTGCCAACTGCAGCACCATTCTCGGCATCCCAGATTCGAATCGTCTGGTCATCAGATCCAGAGATGATGTGCCGCCCATCGGGAGAGTAAGCAACTGAGAACACCCAGCCCGTGTGCCCCTCCAGAGGTTTGCCAACTGCAGCACCAGTCTCGGCATCCCAGGTTCGAATCATCTTGTCATAAGATCCAGATATGATGCGCCGCCCATCGGGAGAGTAGGCGACGGACGACACCCAGCTGCTATGCCCTTCCAGAGGTTTGCCAACTGCAGCACCGGTCTCAGCATCCCAGATTCGAATCGTCTTGTCATCAGATCCAGAGATGATATGCCGCCCATCAGGAGAGTAAGCAACTGAGAACATTCTCACCCAGCCAGTGTGCCCCTCCAGAGGATTGCCAACTGCAGCGCCAGTCTTGGCATCCCAGATTCGAATCGTCTTGTCATCAGATCCAGATATGATGTGCCGCCCATCGGGAGAGTAAGCAACTGAGAGCACCCAGCCCGTGTGCCCCTCCAGAGGTTTGCCAACTGCAGCACCAGTCTCGGCATCCCAGGTTCGAATCATCTTGTCATAAGATCCAGATATGATGCGCCGCCCATCGGGAGAGTAGGCGACGGACGACACCGAGCTGCTATGCCCCTCCAGAGGATTGCCAACTACAGTAGCAGTCTCAGCATCCCAGATTCGAATCGTCTTGTCATCAGATCCAGAGATGACGTGCCGCCCATCCGGAGAGTAGGCGACGGACCTCACAACCTCGCTATGCCCCTCCAGAGGATTGCCAACTGCAGCACCATTCTCGGCATCCCAGATTCGGATCGTCTCGTCATAGGATCCGGAGATGATGTAGTGCCCATCGGGAGAGTAGGCAACGGAAACCACACCCAATCTATGCCCCTTCAGAGGTTTGCCAACTGCAGCACCAGTCTCGGTATCCCAGATTCGAATCGTCTTGTCATAAGATCCAGAAATGACGTGCCGCCCATCCGGAGAGTAGGCGACGGACCTCACACCCTCGTTATGCCCCTCCAGAGGATTGCCAACTGCAGCACCAGTCTCGGCATCCCAGGTTCGAATCATCTCGTCATAAGATCCAGAGATGATGCGCCGCCCATCGGGAGAGTAGGCGACGGACGACACCCAGCTGCTATGCCCCTCCAGAGGATTGCCAACTGCAGCACCAGTCTTGGCATCCCAGATTCGAATCGTCTTGTCATCAGATCCAGAGATGATGCGCCGCCCATCCGGAGAGTAGGTGACGGACCTCACACCCTCGTTATGCCCCTCCAGAGGATTGCCAACTGCAGCACCATTCTCGGCATCCCAGATTCGAATCGTCTTGTCACTGGATCCAGAGATGATGTTCCGCCCATCGGGAGAGTAAGCAACTGACCTCACCCAGCCAGTGTGCCCCTCCAGAGGATTGCCAACTGCAGCACCAGTCTCGGCATCCCAGATTCGAATCGTCTTGTCACCAGATCCAGAGATGATGTGCCGCCCATCCGGAGAGTAGGCGACGGACGTAACCCCGTCGGTGTGCCCTTTAAGTGGCTCACCACTTATGGCACCAGTCTCAGCATCCCAGATCCGAATGGTCATGTCGGCGGATCCGGAAATGATCTGCCGCCCATCGGGGGAATAGCCCATGCAAGTAATAGGGCCGGTATGTCCAACCCATGACAATGGCGGTGCTGGCCATGACGAAAATCTCCCTCTCACCACCTCAATGGCCTTAGTAAACCTCGTGCTGAAGGTGTTTGATAAAGTCGAGCGTAAGGGCAAGAAGGGTGGGGTTGAAAGATACGTGTGTGGAGCGCTGATAGAGATGGGGGTGCGAAAGGCAATGATGAAACGGCAAACGTCCTGGATTCTCTCAAGACGGGCCGAATTTCCATTCTACTGTCAATCAGAACTCCTCAGAGTACAAGCTGGAGCTGGACCCACCTTGGCCCAGGAAATCACGCTTCGAATGCTCGGAGCACCAATCGGGACCATTCCCAAAATGCTCAATACTTCAATCCAAAATAATGGGCACAATCCTTCAAAGAATTCCTCCAAGCTATTCCACACCCGCTGATCATTGTTGGGAGCAAAACAAAGATGATTTGACCAATAAAGAGAACTATATTGCAAGCAGTCGGGAATGTTCCTTTTGATTCGGGATTGGAGATCGCTGATGTCCGCATTAGCGAGTCGGGAATCTTCGAGCCCGCAAATATTGAAACGGAGTTGGCGAACCATCGTCTTGAGGCAAACAATTCCCAACTGCACGTTCGCGTCCTGGGGGTTGATTTGGTAGTCGCAGGGACAGTCGTCGCTGACAAGGAATTCTGAGATTGATAAATGCCGGACACGAATCCCTCCATTGGTCCCTTCGTCTCGATATAGCAAAGAGCTGAGCTCATTCACCCACATTACGACGAGGTTTGGTTTTACTCCCGCGAGCTCTGCAATTGTCTCCTCGCATAGGGCGCGGTATGGAGCCGCTGTCAGAAGGACTCCAATCATCCGCCGAAACTCGTGTTTACGATGCTCTATCCGCGACTCTAGGATACTTGAGTAAAGTCTGTATAGGGCTTCCAACCCAGCACCAGCTGAATCTTCGGAGGCTGCTTGCAAAGACTCTGTGGGGTCCTCACAATGCTCAAGGGCAAGAGCAAGGGTCTTAATGAAGATGAAGAGACCATTCGCCCGAGAGATAATTTTGTCCAAGAGCGGCTCTTCTGGCCAAGACGCGGAGAGACACCATTTTCGGCCGATCGGGTCAAACTCCCCCTGAGCAAAAGTTCGCAGATCACCGCTGGCCTCTTGATCTGCAGACAAATCATATCCCGAGTACGACGACTGGGCGAGTCCATCAAAGACCTGTTGGATATCGGCTTCGGGTCTGCTGGTGATGATAATTTTCAGCCATGAAGCACGTATGGCTGCGCTGGTGAGGAGCTTCAGGAGGGCTGGGCGACTACGATTGTTGCCGCATTCGTCGAATGCGTCAATGACAAAGACGAGGAAATCGTTTGGGCGTTTATGAAGGTTATCGAGCAGGTCAAGGAAGAGTGAGCGCTTCATCGACTCTGGTGTCAGATTTGGGTCGTCACGAAGACAATTTGCGACAATCTTTCGAAAGGGGGGAAAGATTTCCGCCAGCTTGTAGATGAGAGTTGGGAGGATATTCTTGAGCTCGCTCAAGTTCGGATCGTCCCTCCTGCAGAAAAAGGCCCCAGCGAGCTGCTTTTGATCGTGGAGGCGTGCGCAGATCGAATGAGCTAACGACGTTTTGCCGATTCCGGGTGAGCCATTGATCCAGTACGTATTGTTCTGGAGAACTCTGATTTATTGGCTACCCAATCTACGATTTCTTTGAGGCGAGATTTGCGGGTATCTTTCATACATCGGAGGGTCCGGTCATAGCCAGTCTTGATAGGTTCGAGCCGGCTGAGTAGAAGCCCTTGCTCTACAAAAAGCCACTGAGAATGGGCTCACATGATATTGGGACAATGTGTGCTTACCAATCCTTTTGGCTAGGCGCAGAGTCTCGACATCGACTGCACGCAGGAAGTCTTCGATGACGTTTGCTAACTCTTCGGCCAAATTTTCCATCATTTCCTTGTCCTTCGAACGAATCAGTGCATCTCCTGTTCGCTCTGCGATCATCAGCATTTGCGGAATCCAGAAAAGAGACCGCCTACTGAATCGCCCACGCCTGACGTATCCGCATAAGAATTTGGCGATCTCTTGCATAACTTCGAACATTTGTGGGATTATTTTATCCAAGATCTCTGTCTCTTCGCTGACGATTTCGTCTGCGACCTTGTCCGCCAAAGGCGAGACGCGCTGCAATTGATCCGACAGGCTCGATGGCATCTGGTCGTATTTGTTTTGTTCCTTCAGGATCTGAACGATCCAGCGTTACCTCTGCTTTTAATCCGCCAAAAGAGTGCACGAACCTCAAATGTGAACTTGGCAACACCGAAGACAGCTTTTGCGATCGGATCGAACTAAGGGGTGTCAATGTCCTGCTGGTTCCTATACGGGCAGAGCTGACCTCTGCGAATACAGCGCCAAGTTGAATCCCTTTTCCCAAAGTCCTCTCCATCGATTTACTCATCAGTGGCGTGAATCCCTCCATCAATCTTTCAAGCTCTTGAACCGACGAGCGTAGCGATTCCGTCTATGCGGGCATTGTTAGATGGCTGAGGTGCTTTGTGGTAAAGTGACGAACGGTAGCGTCCGCAGAGAATCGTAATTCTAGGGACAACTGATTCTTTCCAATGACAACGCTCTCTGCCCTTTTGTTAGACATGAGCAGACTAATCGGTCATCACGACTGACTCTGTACAATAAACTCATGCTTGGTGGAGTCCCAATAGTCATCGGAGAGCCCTTGTAGGTCGATCTCTTCGCTCGCCGGCCGGTTCTTCTTCCAAAACAGATGGCCGGTGATCCTTTGGATCTCGACGCGCATTTTGGATGTCGGAGAAATATCACTAAGAACACAGGGCCTTCAGTGAGCGTATACAGTGAATACAAGGGACATACGAATGTTGGACTGGTGTCCAGGTTCGGTTACCATCCGTCTCTAATTTTATCTCCTGGTTTCCCTCAAACAACTCCAGGTGATACCTCGAATCTGTAACACCTTGCAAAGTGATTTCTGTATGACGCACAAGATCAGCGGTGTGACCTAGATTGGAGTGAAGCGCCGCACGATCTAAATGCAGGCTTTTCGGTGGTCAGACAACAATGCTGCGCTATCTGTCTGGGTGCTCACAAGTGGATTGCCTTGGGTGGTTGAGTGGCCATGTTGGTTTGCATTGTAAGACTCAGTGTCGAGGATAGGGAGAGGGAAGAAGGTGAAAGAGCCGCTTGGAACGTGGGATCAGTGGATTGCCGCTGGAGTTGAAGGACTTGGACTGGATTCGTGGTCTGAGCTGCGGCCGCCTCAACCACATTTCACTACTGACAGACATTTCCGCTGCGTGCGCCGTGGCATGTGGCGAGTTCAAACGACCCGCGCAAATCGGCAAATATATCCACGACGACGACGACGACAACGACAGATCGAGTATCCTCAACCCGCCAACCCTACACCGTAAGCTCTCTGACCGCAATCCACTCGTACTCCCTCTATATACTGCCAGTGCCCGCAGTGCCCGCCACTCCTTCTCGTCCGTTCTATTTACCCAACGCGCCCTTAATCCTCACCCCAGCACGTACGGTGACTGTTCTCCGCTCTCACTCCAATCGTACCCTCTTCCTTACATTACACCCGCCAAATTGCCTCCACAACCCCTCACCCTGCTCTCTCTCTTTCACCAAGGTGACCTACCAGGCTTGAATCTATTGCCCCAAAACCCATTAGGTCTGATCAGACTCGGCTAGGTGGCCTGTTCAGGGCTGAACTCCAGTCTGCTCAGGCCGAACGAATCTGATCAGACAGTTCCGTCAGGACATTGGAGTCTAATATCTGACCTGATCAGACCGGTTGGGCCTGACCATAATACTCTTTAGGGGCTCCCGTAGGTAGAAATGACTCGATTCAAATTACGAATGTAGGCTACAGATAAACTCTAATGCAATGCTGGGATCCCGGTGTCCTGCTCCTGGTCACGGCCATCACACTTGGCGTGGCATCGGCGCTTCCACCCTCATCTCCACCACCACCACCACCACCACCACGCCTGGCTCCACGTTTTCCGTTGGCAATGGATCCTCCTCGTCCACAACCAATAGTGGTAGCACTGCGAGCGTTTGGAGCCCCAAAGTCTTTATTTTTCGGTTGCCACAAGGCGGTTCAATAATGTGAGGAGAACGGTCAAAGGTAACTTACAACATTGCAATGTTTGGACTGTCATGATATGTGCTTGCGGCCTTATCCTTGGGGTGTTCGATCGCAGTAGTGGATGTGGTGGACTGAGTGGCCACTGCTCCCTTCTTCTTCTTTGAGATATTCCGTTCTGCCAATAGGTGTCATCTGTACTGTGTCTCAATGGGTCATGTAAGATGCTAGCAGGTGAGCATTGGCGATGGGCGGCGAGGTTGAATTCACAAGTGGGGTAGGAGAAGTGATAGGATTGACAGAAGGGAAGAAGGAAGAGAAGCTAGAGTAGGAGTAGGAGTAGGAGCAAGTAGAGCAGGGGCTGGATCAGAAGCAAAGTTAGCAAGCAAACGGCACCAAGGATCGCCAGGATTTTCAACCCTGCTCTGGGGCGATGTTGGCTGGTAAACCAAGGCCATGTAGGTTAGGATTAGACGGTGGTGCTGGCAGCGTTGCCAATGACAAAGAAGCGAGGGTGGTGACGGGAGGGTGTAATGATTGAAGGAATGTTGGTAGGCAATTTACTTGGGATTCAGGATCGAAGCCTAGGATGCACAAGCAATTCCTGGACTGACGTTGGTCCGGGACCCATCCACTGACTTTCGAAAACTACACAGGTGTGGGCAAAAGGCAGTGGTTCATAAGGAGAGGGGGACATTCCTTGTGGCGGACCCTCCGAAAGGGCGAGCTTTGCATGCCAAGTCCTCTTCCATCTCAGAAAGAGCTGACGACTCACCCAAGGAGAGCACAAGTGTCGACGGTCCGGGTTTGGGTACTGGTGGAGACATGGAGGACTGGACCTTGTCGGCGAGCTGAGTTCCTTCATTTGCTTATGTTGGGTCCACGGAAGGAGCCTGTGAAGCCGCAGAGATTAGTGAAAGGAACGGTTGGGGGATGGCCTCATTCTCATTAGGGGAACGTCATTGGGTACGACGCTCAGACAACCCTCTTCTAGCCTGCCTACAGGCGCGAATGCTGGCGCTCCCCAAGAAGGGTCGAACAAGGTGGGCCCTCCTGTGAGGAGTCATTCGCACTCTCCTGAATAGAGTCCTCAGTGGCCGAAGCAGCCTTTCCCTGCAGTCCACCCGCCTTTTGAATTTCATGTTGTTAGTCGAGTGGGTGAGACCGTCTTGCCTTCATGGGAGGTCCTTTGAATAGCACTGTCCTCCGGCTCTGAGCTGGGAGGATAGCTAGCAATAGTTCGATTTGCGATTTGGACCACAATGCTACAGTGGCGAATCAGTCCTGGCAGCCATAATCATGCAGTGCCAGAGAGCTCCCAACTCGAGGTGACGAGTATCCACAGTGCCAATGGATATATGTTCAGGTGGTTCATTTACGTCGGGAGTGGTGAATACAAGACGGATAGAATCCCCGCTGCCATTCTGAGGGAGCTGGGATGGAGACGGGTGGTTCATAATCGTCGGGACAACTCTCATTATATGCCAACTTGAAGGTCACGGGCCTGCGTTCTGCGAAACAGTTCAGCACAGGCTACTCCTGTAAGACAATATGGACGTACTTGGGAGTGTCTCTATAGTCATGAGGTTGCTTACGACCTTCAAAAGACAGATAAGTGACGTTCAAAGGACGGCAGTAGACCACAAGATGTAGTATCCGCACGCTAAGCCTCACTTCACTGAGCTTTGGTGCACGGTTGGAAGTAGTCGCCTTAGCAAGTGGACCTTTGAATTCTCCCTCAGACGTTGGTGGTGGTCCGTTCTTTCCAGTGCTTCGATTGCAGGCTGAGGCGTCGTAGCCGAAGCAGGCGAAGTAGGCGAAGTAGGCGAAGTAGGGGTAAGGATGGGAGGTAAGGCGCGCAATAGTGATATACTAAGGTCGTCACATATCTATTACGCTTTTATATCTATCGATCATCCCACGATAGCCATTGGGAAATTGAGGACCTCTGAGCCTATATTAACACTCCAAATTCTTCGCATGCTATAGATCGCCTAAGCAGGTGGTACTCACACAGTGCATTTCGCTTTCATCGCTTAGTTCGCTTCCCTCTTTCTCCTACTGGTTTGGCCTCCTCTCGAGGGCGCTTCTTTGCCTTCTTCTCCGTCTTCAAAGCCTCTTCCTGGGCCGCTCGGAGCTCCTCCGCATGTACGATAGCCGCTCGAAGTAGTCTTTTCTCGCCCAATCGTACGAATATCGCTTTGTCGAGGCGAGTAGAAATAGATGATTTCCCGCTTAACAAGGCTTCATCCTCCTAACGTAGGGTTATCAATCCAATCAACTTTGTGTCCCTGTTATACGCACTTCGACGGTAGTGGCATATTGTGCTAGTCGTCGTTGTAGGACCTCGAGTGCGCTACGGAGAACGGTAGCAGCAGGGTTCGCCTTGGGAAGACGACCCTTCTCTACAGTATGAGCTACTTCCACTTCTGTGAGTTCCAGAAATCGGATGAATGAAAGCATTGGTTTTGGTAAAAGGTCGTCCTTCTCGATAACGAACATACTACCAAACCAGGTAAGCAGAGCCGCAAGTCAACGGTAGTACCCACTCCTCTGGATCATCTAGGTTCATCCATGCCTCTATCCTGCGAGCCTTTTGCCCCTCTTCAGTGCCCGGGGTACAAATGTCGAATACTAAGTCGGCTGGGATTTCCACATCGTCCCAGGGATTTCCGTAAGGGAATATCCCACCCTGATTTAGCGGGATCATATCGACATGGCCGTATCTGCGCAGCAAATCCGCGTTTGGTGGGTCTCCATAGGTATTCCAGATTTGTTCACCAAGCTTGATAGGTCGAACGGCCACCATGCTCAAGAAACCCTTCTCGTGGAATAAGCGTGCCTGAAAGGATGTCAATGCGTCTTGCGAGCCACAAAGTTAAAGGCAAACGTTATCACAGCCATTTCGTGCGTTCAGGATGTCTGCCATGGGACCCATAGCAATATCCCCACATCCACTCTCTCCAAAATCTTCGGTATCGGCTGTTCCTTCTTCGGTTTTCTGCAAGGTGTGCGCGTCGGCCTCCACAGGTTCTGGATCGACATCCATATACGCAGATTCTTCTTCTTCCCCATCTTCCTCTCCTATGAAAGGTTCCACATGGAAGGACCGAGATAAAATTCGACCCCCATTGGTGTGGAAACGGTCGAGTGTGTAGAACACATCGAGGTGTTGGGGAAGAAAGACATCATCTCGCCTCTGTAAGATGTTGGTTTGGGTTGGCATTCCTAGCATTGTAAAGCTAGCTACCTTAACCAGGGGTAACACTTGGGCATGGTAGCTTGCCTCCGCATCACTCCGTCCAATCTTGTCTAGGGGGCAGATCCAGTCGAGTAAGGGCTCACGAAAAGGTGAACTTACTTCTTACAGTACTGGCCTGTAGCATTTCCAACTCGTCTTCGGACCAATAAATCAGGGTGTCGAAATCGGTAGGGAGATCGCGCAAATAAGCACACCAGCGGCTGGCTTCACCTAGAGCCTCTTCGTACATCATGCATAAGATCAAGCCAGTCCATCCTTTGTCAATGAGATTCCAGTCTTCTTTGCCCAAGAGATTGGGGAGAGCAGATGTCCGCGTTGAAAGAAGGATCAAACGAGGGATTGTAAAGAGGACAGTTCCCTCCTTCAAGATTACGAAAGTATTTTTAATAAGGTCAACCGATATCGGGCGAACAATTTGAACGAACAAGAATATCCTCCAATGCGATTGCTCCTCGACCGGTGTCTTCAAAATAAGCAATATCGACAGCTTTATGTAATGTCCCTCCGCCGCTTTTGAACCATTCGAGGAATTGGGCGTTTTTAGTTTGGAAATCTTGGCCTGAGGCTGACATTAAGGCGACCAAACTGACCACCTGCGACCACTGCTTGGGAAGGTGTTACAATGAATGGCACCAGCAGTCAATGACCGTGCCAAACGCAATAATCTGAAGTGCAGTGGCGTTGCGATTAGTATGCTTGCTGTCCCAAAAGAGCCTGGAAGTGTCAAAAGGCTGTATCTATCATTGAGACCAGAAATGCTCCCACAGAGGCCCCCATGGTTTGACCCCAGTCTCTAATGCGTCATTTTAAACATCTTCCCTTATATAAAAGCGATTCACACCTCCAACAATCGGTCAACCTGTATATATCAGTTCCTTGTAGCATCGTGTCGAAATGTACGGCGAAATCCTATGGGCTTTAGAGGTGACAGAGAAAGTTTTTTGATGATTCTTCGATCCCTCGAAAGAAAGGGACGATTGCCACTGCCTTCCATGCGGCAGATCGTCAATACATTTAAAGTCTGAAGTGGGGTGCAACCCTACGTTATATATAGTATCCTTATCACCATTGTAGATGCCAGCTACCAAGCGGAAGTTTGGGGCGAATTAAGGGGTAAACCCTTGAGCTGCACATGAAGACTACGTCTCCCTTTGGCTGGAAAAGTGAAGGAACATATAGGTTACCATACACGAACTGCGGTGGAAGAGCATATGCAGGTGCGTTCACACAAGGCTGGATGCATTTCGCCGGCGTGAAGACGCCAAAAAGAGCAATCAGAATGTAAAATGAGGTGTAGCGGAGTGAGCGCGCCCGTCTCCCTTGAGTAGTTTACAATTACATCGTGTTTACATTAATTGATAGTCCCGTTCAACGTCGATTTAAGAGCCACGCGACGCTTCAAACTCACTCCAATCCTCTAATCGCCAGACAGCGACCGTTGATCTGGTGTCAAGTCAGAGCTTCCCCTCGTCCTCGCCCAAATCTCGCAGCTCCACCTTAGTGTCGTCACTTCGATTACCATTCCATCTAGACTTTCTCCCCGTGCTTGCAATGTCTGGTCACGAACCGTTGAGGTTGCTTTGCATAGAGCCGGCGTGATATATGGATCGTGGAATGAACAGGAATATATAGACATATGGAAGAGTAGCTGCCGATGCGGCTACTAGTACAGGTGTGCTGACCAGATAGGGCCTAGAGGCGGCTAGAACGCACGATAGGACGGTATGGGCGACCCAAACAGCTGCACCTCCTGGTCAAGTATCACTGGCGGGGAGGGCGTCGGGTTTGCACAGAGGTGGGTGGGTGGGCTGAAACAAGAAGTTGATGCAGCCAACGCCGAGGTTAAGGTTCGCGGCCTTGGGCCGCAACTAGATGGCTGATTCGCCCTGTGCAAGCATCCCCCAGGAATGCTGGCGCATTTCTGCCAGCACCTCGCTTGTCTCGGACTGGAAGAGGCAATGTAGGAAACCCTGGGGAGTTATAGTGCCCCTTTCATCCTCTATTGAAAGCCTCTGGTCGAGATACTTTTTGATTTTGTTGAAACATAGCGACTTGGCAAAGCAAGGCTTGGACTGGAGAAGTATTCGGGCCTCCTAGGGGAATGATTCGGAAATATATATCAAGGCACCACGACCATGACATATCAAGGCACTTGGTTCATATGAGCCTTGGATCAGTTGGCGGTTGCAACGCGCCTGGTGGTTGTTATAGATGCAGATGTGAACCTCGTCATTGAGTACATTCGCATTATTATTATGTGAGAATATTCTACACGGCCGAATGAGCAGGAAGGGAAAAGGTCTGAAGACAAAGAACCCAACTGTTTTGCCATCTTCTCGACGTTCGACAAACTTGCTTTCAGTCAACGTCTTTGTAATTTTGCTCAGGCCTCGAAAAAAGATAGGTGGAAATGGTGGAGACGCATAAAGGATATCAAAATTTGCGACATTTGGTTCCAGGAAACAAACTCGCGAACGAAATGGCCTGGGATCAAATCATCAAGTGGGAAGCTATGCATGGTGGAGGGATGGAATGCGGAGGAATCAAACTTATATCCTTTGCAAGGTTCAAGTCTA
>Ga0307515_10005943_pt1 | contig 24596 bp, 4 predicted proteins | sample 17_EM_MG_FD_194513 | JGI IMG/M metagenome (GOLD analysis project Ga0307515, IMG submission 194513) | Populus trichocarpa ectomycorrhiza microbial communities from riparian zone in the Pacific Northwest, United States - 17_EM | ecosystem: Host-associated > Plants > Roots > Unclassified | place... | reverse complement strand
GGGTGGAATTAATGAGAAAGGAAGAGGCGGAGATACGCCAAGCCTTGTCTGACACAGCGAGTTCCGTTCGTGCTTCGGTACTTGGCTCCATCACATGTGGCTAAGCCTCTGCGTCCCATTCACCACTCCCCATCATCTTTAGGCTTTTCTCCACCTCGACAAGGGTCTGGTCGGTGCGGCTCGGCCACCCTCCCTGCTAGCGGGGGCGAGTTTGAAGTATTTTACGCTTTAATCACCTGCTGTAAATACCGCTAATTATGCTGCCCGTCCTGGTGAGCCTTTGCAGATATTTGGCTTGGCTTAGCGCTCGAATGTGTGTTTGTGTGGTGAAAACGGTCAGCTGACCTGAGTCCGGAATAATTGCAGGACCGACACATATAGGCCCCGCCTTCGCAAACACATGGGTGCCAGCCTGCGGCTCACACGAAGCCTTCGAAATCCGCTAAAAAGTATTGGAATTTTAGAAAGAGAGGTTTTAGAATAAACTGTTGATAAGAGTATAGTTAGTGAAATCGACAAAGTTTTAGGTCTAATGCACACCTATGGGTGGCCGGCAAGGCGCTAGTAGTAGGCGAGCCAATCGTAGGGTGGCAGAATATGGCAGAATTTGGCAGGTGACGCGCCCCAGCACCGTCACACGCACGGTGTTTATACACGTGATATAAAAAGGCGCTAAGGACCGGAACCAAGGAGAAAGATTAAGCCGAACCCACTGCGGACTCTAGTCTTCGAATCACCTTCTTATTTTTGACAAGCAAAAATTTCGAAGGCACAGTCCTAGAATTATCCCTCAACCTTAGTATAAAAGCGCAACCAAAGTTAAGAGCTATTAGTGTGGGAGTTAACTTACGTAACCTTATGCAATATATCGTTATCTCTATTAGCTGCGGTTAAACTTATTCTAATGGGTTAAGATATATAGGAGGATAGATCGTTTACGGTAGGGTTTAACAGCAACTAGATAATATTATTTAAGCTAATAGTGTAAGTATAGAGGGTAAATGTTCCTGGAGTATATTCTAGATATTTTACTAACATACTTAGTTATAGGAAGTAAGTAGACCTACGAATACTAAGATGTACGGCTGCTGCTAACCTTATCCTATTTATTGGTATAGCATATAAGTAGACCTGCAAATACTAAGATATACGGCTGCTGCTAACCTTATCCTATTTATTAGTGTAGGATATAAGTAGACCTATAAATACTAAGATATATAGCTGCTGCTAACCTTATCCCGTTTGTTAGTGTAGCATATAAGTAGACCTACGAATACTAAGATATACGGCTGCTGCTAACCTTATCCTGTTTATTAGTATAGGAAGTAAGTAGGCCTATAAATACCGAAATATATAGCTACTGCTAACCTTGTCTTGTTTATTAGTGTAGTATATAAGTAAACCTATAAATACTAAAATATACGGCTACTACTAACCTTATCCCGTTTATTAGTGTAAGAAGTAAGTAGACCTATAAATACCGAGATATACGGCTGCTGCTAATCTTGTCCTGTTTTTTAGTATAGCGTATAAGTAGACCTGCAAATACCAAGATATACGGCTACTGCTAACCTTGTCCTATTTATTAGTATAGGGTATAAGTAGACCTACAAATATTAAGATATATGGCTGCTGCTAACCTTGTTCTATTTATTAGTGTAGCGTATAAGTAGACCTACAAATACTAAGATATACGGCTGCTGCTAACCTTGTCCTATTTATTAGTATAGGTTATAAATAGACCTATAAATACCAAGATATACGGCTGCTGCTAACCTTGTCCTATTTATTAGTATAGCGTATAAGTAGACCTGCGAATACTAAGATATACGGCTACTGCTAACCTTATCCTATTTATTAGTGTAGGATATAAGTAGATCTGCGAATACCGAGATATATAGCTACTGCTAACCTTATCCCGTTTATTAGTGTAGCGTATAAGTAGACCTACGAATATTAAGATATACGGCTGCTGCTAACCTTATTCTATTTATTAGTGTAGCGTATAAGTAGACCTACGAATATTAAGATATACGGCTGCTGCTAACTTTATCCTATTTATTAGTATAGGTTATAAGTAGACCTATAAATACTAAGATATACGGCTGCTGCTAACCTTGTCCCGTTTATTAGTATAGCGTATAAGTAGACCTACAAATACCGAGATATACGGCTGCTGCTAACCTTATCCCGTTTATTAGTGTAGCGTATAAGTAGACCTATAAATACTGAGATATACGGCTGCTGCTAACCTTGTCCTATTTATTAGTATAGCGTATAAGTAGATCTGCGAATACCGAGATATATAGCTACTGCTAACCTTGTCCTATTTATTAGTGTAGCTTATAAGTAAACCTATAAATACTAAGATGTATAGCTGCTGCTAACCTTGTCCTGTTTATTGGTATAGGAAGTAAGTAGATCTACAAATACCGAAATATACGGCTGCTGCTAACCTTATCCCGTTTATTAGTATAGGAAGTAAGTAGACCTACGAATACCAAGATATATAGCTACTGCTAACCTTATCCTATTTATTAGTATAGCTTATAAGTAGACCTGCAAATACTAAGATATATAGCTGCTGCTAACCTTGTCCCGTTTATTAGTATAGGATATAAGTAGACCTGCGAATACTAAGATATACGGCTGCTACTAACCTTGTCCCGTTTATTAGTATAGAGTATAAGTAGACCTACAAATACTAAGATATACGGCTGCTACTAACCTTATTCCGTTTATTAGTATAGGGTATAAGTAGACCTACGAATACTAAGATATATAGCTACTGCTAACCTTATCCCGTTTGTTAGTATAGGATATAAGTAAACCTACGAATACCAAGATATATAGCTACTGCTAACCTTATCCTATTTATTAGTATAGAATATAAGTAGACCTACAAATACCGAGATATATAGCTACTGCTAACCTTGTCCTATTTATTAGTGTAGCTTATAAGTAAACCTGTAAATACTAAGATATATAACTACTGCTAACCTTATCCCGTTTATTAGTATAGAATATAAGTAGACCTGCGAATACTAAGATATACAGCTACTACTAACCTTGTCCCGTTTATTAGTATAGGAAGTAAGTAGACCTGTAAATACTAAGATATATAGCTACTACTAACCTTATCCCGTTTATTAGTATAGTATATAAGTAGACCTACAAATACTAAGATATACGGCTACTACTAACCTTGTTCTGTTTATTAGTTAGGATATAAATAGACCTATAAATACCAAGATATACGGCTGCTGCTAACCTTATCCCGTTTATTAGTGTAGCTTATAAATAGACCTACAAATACTAAGATATACGGCTGCTGCTAACCTTATCCCGTTTATTAATATAGGATATAAGTAGACCTACGAATACTAAGATATACAGCTACTACTAACCTTATCCTGTTTATTAGTATAGTATATAAGTAGACCTACGAATACTAAGATATATAGCTATTACTAACCTTATCCTGTTTGTTAGTATAGTATATAAGTAGACCTGCGAATACTAAGATATATAGCTGCTGCTAACCTTGTCCTGTTTATTAGTGTAATTTATAAGTAGACCTATAAATACTAAGATGTATAGCTGCTACTAACCTTGTCCCGTTTATTAGTATAGCCTATAAGTAGATCTGCGAATACTAAGATATATAGCTGCTGCTAACCTTGTTCTGTTTATTGGTGTAGCGTATAAGTAGACCTATAAATACCAAGATATATAGCTGCTGCTAACCTTATCCTGTTTATTAGTATAGGATATATATAGATCTGCGAATGCCCCTTATATATAACCGCTTAAACCGGTACTAATATAGATATAGCCCGACGGCTAGCTCTATACCTTTAATAATATATTTACTCGGGATTTCGTTAACAGCTTGCTATCTAGTACGCTACTAAGCCAGGCTGTCCCGGTCTAGTGTTTTGCCTACTACAGTGCTATCGTAGCTGCTGGCCGCAACGTTAATCTTTCTAAAGTCCGTGCTGCTGAAAAAAATTATCAGCTCTACGCTCTACTCCTCCGTACACTTAAACGCTACTGTAATGATAATAAACTATATATTTAAATAGTTAGAAAACAGTTAGTATTGAAAATAGAAGAGGGGGGGCCACGCATTCTCCGGTTATATTCTAATTTAGGTTAGTATCTTTAACTCCTTATATACGCTAGGCAGGGCAGGGCCATTACTTACTGTATATCTTTGCGTATAGAATATTTGGATAATTATAATAACGGCATTAAGATCGGCTTTTTAGTATTACCCGAAGCTAAAAGTCCTATATAATTTACACTACTTTGCGTATAGCTTTATTGGTATAACGAGTCCCATAATTATAATAAGCATTATATTAAATCTAATAGAGAATTGCCGATAAGACTCCTCTATGTCGGTAATCTAGATAACCCAGATTATAATCCTAATGTTTTACGTCTTAATTATACTATGTAAATAGACGGAGGAAAATACATTGCTTTATTCTATTACTGGGGCGAACTTCTAATTAAAAATAAAAAAAACTTTTATATAACCCAGGATAACATTATCTAACGGCTAGAAGGATTTAGTATCTCTAACCTACCTAAGACTTTCCAGGACGCTATTAAAGTAACTCAAAAACTTCGCGTACTATACCTCTGGATTAACTCACTTTGCATAATCCAATATAAGGACAATGAAGAAGATTGGAAACGCGAATCTGGGCGTATAGAAAATGTCTTCTCTTTAGCTTACTACACAATTGCTACAACTTCGGCTGTCCATTTAAAAGCGGGATTCCTTAAGCGGAACGTAAGCACTAAGTATATCCTTATTTAAGATGCCTTAGGCGATCAATTCTATATCTACACTGGTATAGATGATTTTAATAAAGATATAGAGAAGGCTTAGCTTAATACGCGAGTATAGGTAATATAAGAAAGGGTTTTATCACAACAAACTATCTATTTTAGTAATAATTAGATATATTAGGAATGTGGTAAAGGGGTTTACTGCGAAAACCTTACTAGACTAAAAAGGTAAGAGCTTAAGCAATATCTAATAGACCAATATCTTTCTAACTTAGATATCTTGCTCCTTAGCTTATATTAAAGGAAGTTCTTTATACTTAATCCAAACTTCCTAAGCTGGCTCCTTAAGTCAGGCTACTAACGTACTATGGAATTTATTTACTTTCTTATTAAGGACTACTTAAAGCGCGACCTTATAGAGAAGACCGATAGAGCTGTTATAATATCTAGGTTAGAGGCCTATATTATAGGTGCTCTAAGGTATTAAAATAGATACGGTATCTTTAAGCGGTACCTTTATAGGAATCTCTTATAGCAGGCGTTTAATAATAGGATGGAGCGGATTATATACAAAAACCGGAATGTGCCATTATGGTTATAGATGGCATATAATAGAGGCATTTAGTTTATAAACATCCCTTTTAGCATAGTTAATTGGATTAATAACCTCCGGTTTAATAAGGGGCGCGAACTTATACTAATTGCCGATATAGGGGAGTTTTAGAATTGTATAATGGAACTAGATGGGAAATATTATACTATTTTAAATTCTAGTAGAACGAAAAGAGAATAGATATAGTATAATGTTAAGGAGGGCGAGGATCTTTTTAAGGAACGATGTGTTGTTATTAAGAAGAAGTCTAGTAAGGATAGGAATAGCGAGGATAGGGATAGCGAGGATAGGGATAGATTAGATATTAAGAAGTACTATATATTAGTTATTAGGCCAACTAGTGTAGATAAAAAGTACAAGAGGGTTAAAGTTAGGTTAATTTAGAGTGATTATATAGTGGGAGAGAGGTTTAACGTGCGAATTATATAAACGATATTATATTAAAAAATCTAGCAGAGTAACCGATGCTTATATTGATTTAATTTCAAATTATAAGGTATAGTCTACATATAGGCTTATCTACTTACAATATTATTAATAGTTTAGCGCTTCTTACTATAGTAGAGGTGCTTAGTTAAAGCTAGGGCGACTAAAGAGATAAATCGATCTATATAAGGTACTTTACTGTATAAAACATTATAGTAGGCTATAATGGCATACTATCCTTATATAGCCGTCTAAGTATAGCGTTTGTCACGGCACTGTCCTGACGCATACTGTCTCGCACTATCTCGTACTGTCTCGCACTGTTTCCTACTGTTAGCTGGCCCACCACTAGCGCCTTGGCGGCTGCCCCTACTATTTATATACAATACCCCCTTTTACCTCCTTCTCCTCTTCATACCACAATGTAGTTATTTAGCCTACTTGCATTACAGCACTGTGACAGTTTATAGTATCTCTAATTACGCCCCATCGCGACCTTTGTTTTTTCCCTCTTTCTAAGTATACTGTCTCCGTTTTCCCAGTATAATCGCGACCTGGTGCGACCGATAATACCATACCATAGTCCCAGACAATCCCAGACAACCCCAGCACAGTCCCAGATAATCCTAGTATAATCTTAAATAATCTTAGTATAGTTATAGACAATCTTAGTATTATAGCCAGCCTTACAGATTTTAATTACCTTACCTAGATCCCTTGAAATAGGCGACCATAATATAGATAATACCCCGTCGACGAACCTACGCGAAGCGCTCGCCTGCCTCTTTAATACCTCCCACACCCATATTACCTGGGCAATTAGGAATGGCCTGGAGTACCCTAAGGACCTTAATGTGGCAGGAACCTTCCAGCACCTTTCTATATATATAACCTTTTTAACTAGCGTTAAGAACGGCCTCTAAGCCGTTTACGACAAAGGCCGAACTATAAAGTCTTAACTTAAAGAAGCTTAGCACAGAATTAACTCCCTTAAGATGCTTAAACTATATATATAACAAAATGAATAACAAGCTCTTATATATACTAAGACTATATAAAGTCTAAGCTCTTAGATTACTATACTTACCCAGACCATTACCAAGAAGAATATAGCTACTAGCTCCCCTCTTCCAACTAAGCCCTATAGAAAAAAGCATAAAGCAAAAGATCCAACCCCGTTTAATAGCAAGGGATCACCAATTAAAAAATAAGAAAAATTTAAGATATGGGAAATAAAGATTTAAGGCGTTTTCCGAAGAGATGCAAAGTGCTTTAAAACTCCAATAGACGAAGTCCTCTATATGTCAGATATGCTAACAGATAAGGCCTATAACTATATTAAGTATGGCCTTAATATACTACGCATATACCTAAACAACTTAAGTAAATAGACCTTCTCCGACCGAGAGTCTATGCTCGTATATATAAGGAAGCACTATAAGACTATTAATATAACCCAAGCGGCTAAAAATAAGTTGGATACCTTAAGCCAGGGCAAGCGTAACTACTAGTCCTAGAAAGTAGAGCTTAATAAGTTAATAATTAAAGTAAACAAGACTGAGGAACAAAAAGTGGACTTGCTTAAGAAGAATATTTCCCTAAAGATAAAAGACCTAGCCCTTACCCTTAGCCGTAAGATCGGCGATGCTAACTATAAAGGCTAGAGTAAGTAGATGGACGTGTTCGCTTATAACCTATAGAACTATACCCATTATATAAAGCTAAATACCGCTAAGCTAAGTACCACTAGCGGCTATTGACCTATATTACCTAATAATAACGCCTTAGCACTGGCACCACAGAATGACCTAATGGACCTTAACGCCGTTAAATTCGGTAGCGGTAGTAGTAGCCTCCCTAACGATGTCTAAAGACACCATATGGATAACAGACTCTATATGGCATATAGTTAACCTAGCCACTAGAAAGATGCTTACGACCCTAGGATAAACCTAAATCCCCTTCCGATGCCACCGCGCCAACCCCCTCCTAGCCGCGGCGGATTCTTTAGCAGAGGGGATAGTAACTAAAACGGTAACTGCGGATAAGGACGTGAGTTCGGACACAGAAACCCGCCCCCGCGATGGCCTTCCCTAATACAGCCCTAGCTGATGGTCCTATACGCGAACTACGGATAAGTACTCCGTGTCGCTACTAATCGTAAGACCGGCCATGTTATTGGTAAAGTACCCTCTAGCATATATACACCGTTAGAGACCGATACGTTAAGACATACTAGCTAAGACTATAGCCACTAGCTAAGCCCTATAAGTTAGTTATTAAAAGGCTAACCCTTAGACTAAGTCGCCTTTAAGGGTTAAAACCATACGGGGAGGAGAATAAAAAGATTAGATCTATGCTACTAGATTAGTTAGACCTTATTCTAAGTTAACTACTACTTAACCTTAGAACAGCAAATAACGATAGAAATGCCATCCTTATTTAGACCTACCTCTCCTTACTACGTAACCTACTCCTATAAGTTTTTATTAAAACAGTAAGCCTTGTTAATACTAATAGTATAGCACTAGTATTTGTAGACAAAGACTCGCTTATAAAAAAGCACAATATTATAATAAAAAGACTCCTAGTTCTAAAACTACTCCGCCTTACTAACGGACTCCCATCTAGCTTTATTACCCACTACTTTATAGTAAAAATAATAATCGGCTACTATACAGAATCTATGCTTTTCTACGTCATAAAATTATTACCCTCTATACTAGTAATTCTTAGAATGCCCTAGCTTAAAAAACATAACCTAAGGGCAGACTTCCCCGCTCTAGAGCTTAAGTTTAACTCTAATTACTATGCCTATAACTGTCTCCTATAGCATATTCCCAATTGTGACTAAGTAGCACTATACAGACGCATCGTAAGGCTAATGCTTAGATACCGTCAGCCAATAGTAGAAGAGGTACCTAATACTAGTAACCTAATATACGTAATAAACAAAGCGGAGATCCTAGAAGACTGAACCACCGCCCTATCCCTAAAAAAATAAACACCGCTAGAATTATAAGTCCCCTATATACACCCGCTTAACCTAAGTCAGCTAATAAGACACCTAACTTTAAGTTATTTGCCATAAGTATATGCGACCGCACGTATAATAGCTAAAGACGTTATAGCTAAGACCGAAACCAGAGCAATTAAGACCTCCCCCCCGTAACGCCTAACCTTATACCCGTCTCCTACGCGTACTATATAGGGCCGCCGCCTTATTTCCGCCCCCCTAGGCTAACTAAGCCGTACTAGCCTAGCTATAGCACCGGAGAACTAGATATGCCCTAACCTAGACGATATTAGATACACTTATGCCGTTAATTTCACCTAGTTCTATAAATAAAAAGACGTAAAGGTAATAAGGATCCATATAGCGGAGCTGGTAGAACTAGTTAAATAAGAAAAACACCGATAGCTGCTTAAAGAGCTGCCTATAGGCCTAATAGAAGTACCAAACCTATTAGAAAGATCTTTCCGCCGGCTAGTGGAAGGCAACTATATAATAGAGAAAGCCCGCAAAGCGCTACCCCCTTATTTTTATAACTTCCTTAAGACAAACCTAAAAACCAAGCCTAAGTTTCTACGCCGAAAGATAGTTAACACTAATGTTAAAAAATTCCTAAAAGGCAAACCAGGATTAACCCGCGAAGATATTCTATAACGCTTACTAAAAGAGTTTCGCGAATATATTAAATACTTCCTCCCTAAGAATATAGATAAGCTACCCCCTTACCGACCATAGGACTATAAAATTAAGATTATACCTAGAAAGCAGGCCCCGTATTACAAAAATAGACCACTTTTACCCGCTAAACTTAGTTATATAAAGAAATGGATTGACGAGATACTAGATAAGGGTTTTATCCGCGAATTAACCTTACTAGCCGCCATACCACTTTTCCTTACTACGAAACCTGGTGGTGGTATGTGAATCTGCTATAACTACCAAGGCCTAAACATAGTTACTATTAAGAATTGGTACCCATTGCCACTAATCCGCGAGACACTTAACGCACTCTATAGTGCTAAGTACTTTACTAAGCTTGACGTAATTACTGCGTTTAACCAGATCTAGATCGCGGAAGGTCACGAGTGGCTTATAGCATTTATCACCTAGTTCGGACTCTATAAGATATTAGTTACACTATTCGGTCTCTATAATACGCCCGCTATATTCCAGAACTATATTAACCATGTTTTACACAACGCCCTTAATAACTACTGCACTGCCTACCTTAATAATGTCCTTATCTTTTCTAAAACACGCACTAAGCACACTAAATATGTAAATGAAGTTATCTAGAGACTCGGCAACGCCGGACTACAGATTAATATTAATAAGTCTAAGTTTTATGCTACTAAAACAAAATATCTCGGCTTAATTATCTTAACTAATAGCATAACTATGGACCCTAAGAAGGTGCAGGCCTTATAGGAATAAAAGGACCTAACGTTAATTAAAGAACTATAGCAATTTCTTAGCTTCGCGAACTTTTACCAACGATTTATTTAAAGCTACTCCGCAGTTATTAAACCCATAACTAGGCTACTAAAGAAGAGTACCAATTGGTTATGGGGCCCTAATTAAGCATAAGCCTTTCAGACACTAAAGACAGCGTTTACCACAGCACCGGTCCTAGCATACTACGACTATATAAAGAAAACCATAGTAGAGACAGACGCCTTAAACTAGGCTTTAGGAGGAGTACTTTACTAAGCTGGCGAAGATAGCAAACTCAAGCTAGTCGCATTCTTCTCTGCTAAGCACTCCGCCCTGGAATATAACTATAAGATATACGATAAGGAGCTCCTAGCAATTATAAAAGCACTAAAAGAATGGCGCCCTAAACTATAAGGAACTAAGTAACTATTTAAGATTATTACGGACTATAAGAACCTCTAGACCTTTATAATAACGAAATAACTAAACTAGCGCTAAGTCTGATAGGCTAAGTTCCTCTCTTAGTTTAACTTTGTTATTACCTATAGGCCTAGTACTAAAGCCACAATCCTAGACGCTCTTAGCCGTCTCCTAGGCGTAGCACCTGCTAATGCTGGTAATAAACGTTTACGATACCGAGACCGCGTTATCTTACTACCAAAAAAAGTCGACCCTGCTATCCTAGAAGAGCTGCTGAGCAAATCCCAAGACTAGAGCATTAAAGACTTTATCGCAGTAATGGACCCAGAGCCTAAGAAAAAACCCCTTAAGGAGCTTATTAAGAATGCCTATAAGGAGAATAAACTCGCTAGGGATATATTGGCTGCGCTACGCGAATAGGAAGGCCGTAAAGCATGCCGCTGGCCTAAGTAAATTAGGAAGTTACTCCGCTGTAATAAATCCGAATATTCGATTGTTGACGGCCTAATCTACTATAGGAATTAAGTATTTGTCTCTAATTTACCTAAACTCTAACTAGAAGTTGTATACCGCATGTATAGTTTGGGTCCTGCGGGCCACCCGGGCCGCGTTAAGACGCTAGACCTCCTTAATCGAACCTATTAGTGGCCAGGTATTTCACAGTTCACGGCTACCTTTGTAAAAAACTACGCTCTCTACTTCCGCATAAAAACCCTACGCTTAGCACCACTCGGTTTCCTAAAACTACTAAAACTACCAGTCCGCCCGTAGACCGATATCTCTATTAACTACGTTGTCGACCTACCTAAGTGCCTTCGTAACGGCAAAATATATAGACATATCTTTGTTGTTATTAACCGCCTAATAAAAATAAGACACTTTATTCCTATCACTAGCCTAGACACTAAGGAGCTTATTAAAGCATTTATCTACACTATCTATAAGTTACACGGCGCTTTAAATACCATCGTTTCTAATAGAGGCTCTTTATTCGTTTCTAACTTCTAGCGTCGCCTAAACTAGCGCCTAAAGGTAACCCTAAGCCCTAGCTCCGTATAGCACCCTAAAATAGATGGTTAAACTAAGATTATTAACGCAGCAATGAATAAGTACCTACGCGCCTTCGTAAGCTTCACCTAAGACGACTAGGTAGATTAGCTCCCCCTTACCGAGTTTGCCATAAATAACTAGGTTAATAAGACCACGGGAATCTTACCGTTCTTTACCAATTATAGCTATAACCCACGTCTAGGCGTCGAACTAGCAGGCCCCTAGCTATTAGCCCTGTCTGTATATATAAAGAAAGAATACCTATAAGCTAATACTATTACTAACCGCTTCGAGCGTATCTTAACCCAGCTTAAAGCCCTAGCTTATATCTCCTAGCGATAATATAAAGACAATACTAATATAAAACGAGATAAAGGTATAATATTTAAAAAGGATAATATAGTTATAGTTAGCCTTGAAAACATAAAGACCAACTAGCCTAAGAGGAAGTAGAATAATAATTAGGACGGACTATAGCCCGTCCTAGCTGCCTATAGAGGAGCAGTTATAGTTAACCTCCTAAACTATATCCGTGTTAATAAGTCTTTTCACACTTTAAAAGTCCGCCTCTAGTTCCCTAAAGAGATCTCCGGTTAAGTACGCATTAATAAAAAGGAACGTTGTAATATTATAGGTAGGATAGCTAAAAGGGATAACGACGGCAATATTATGGACAAGTGGGAATTTAAAAAGATCCTTAATGTATATAATAAACAAATAGACAAGCATAGCTTAACATACTATATTAAATGGAAATATTATAACAAAAAAACCTAGGAACCTAAGAAATCCCTAAAAGGGTATAAGCGCGCATTACTAAAGTTTTATAAATAACACCCTAAGAAGCCAGGACCCCCAGACTGGGCATGAGATAAGGGAGAGCTACGCTAAGGCCGTAGCCGACTACAAAGATAATTTATAGTAGTTAAGATCTTATAGAACTTCAACCGCTAGTTAAAGTTATCTAATTAGTTAGTTTTTTGCCAAGAAGCGCTATATAGTAGCGGTGTAGAGTTCTACTAACTTTATTTATTAAGCTAACCAATTAAGATTTTCTATGCCCAGTATGGAAAATCGCTATTAGCTTAGTTAAGGGCGGTAAGTAGAAGTAATATCTTTGCAGTAAAAATTACTTATTTGGTTTAGGGACCAAACCTTCTAAAGAGGGGAGTACTGTTACGGTACTGTCCTAACGCATACTGTCTCGCACTGTCTTATACTATCTCGCACTATTTCCTACTATTAGCTGGCCCACCACTAGCGCCTTGGCGGCTGCCCCTACTATTTATATACAATACCCCCTTTTACCTCCTTCTCCTCTTTATACCATAATGTAGTTATTTAGCCTACTTACATTACAGCACTGTGACAGCGTTTAACTATTCTTAGTAAAGCTTACTGCTAAGACTACTGCCTAAGGTAAGTCTGAGTGGTTTTACTATATGATCGGCTACAGGGCTACCTTCTATTGACGCCTGTACTTCGACTTAGCATAGAACGGGTTTAGCGGCAGTATAATTAGCGGTATTTATAGCAGGTAATTAAAGTATAAAATACTTTAAACTCGCCCCTACTAGTAGGGAGGGTGGCCGAGCCGTACCGACTAGGGCGAGAGTGTAACTGAGGGTTTGAGAGCGATGGTTATTATAGTGGCGTTCTTTAAACCGCCGTTTCCTAATAATTACCTGCAAAATGATCCCGTTCCCAGCTGCTGCCTTAACTACCTCTTTAGTAATCTTGACCTTATTACCGCGCTTATTAAGGCGTATTTTTATAGCTAGCGTATTAAATAATTTTATAAGCGCCTGGATTAGCTAAAGGGTAATTATAATCCTGTCGCCGCGCTAATTAAGAAGCAGTGCTATTACTATCTTACTACTACCCCTATTCTTAGCTGCTGCCTTAACTACCTTTTTAGTAATCCTAACTTTATTACTACGCTAATTAAGGAGCAATTCTATTACCTTATTACCACTTCCCCAGTTCCTAGCTGCTGCTTTAACTACCTCTTTAGTAATTTTAACTTCATTACTACGCTGATTAAAAAGCAGTGTTATTACCTTCTTACCCCTTTTTTTATTTCTAGCTGCTGCCTTAACTACCTCTTTAATGATTTTAACTTCATTACTGCGCTAATTAAGGAGTAATTCTATTACCTTATTACCACTTCCCCAGTTCTTAGCTACTGCTTTAACCACCTCTTTAGTGATTTTAACTTTATTGCTGCGCTAATTAAAAAGCAGTGCTATTACCTCCTCGCCCCTTCTCTTATTCCTAGCTGCTGCCTTAACTACCTCTTTAGTGATTTTGACTTCATTACTACGCTAATTAAGGAGTAGTGCCATTACTACCTCGCTATCGCCCCAGTTCCCAGCTGCTGCCTTAACCACCTCTTTAATAATTTTAACTTCATTACTGCGCTAATTAAGAAGCAGTACTATTACCGCCTTACTACTGCCCTTATTCTTAGCTGCTGCCTTAACTACCTCTTTAATAATTTTGACTTCGTCACTGCGCTAATTAAGGAGTAGTGCTATTACCTCCTTACTACTTCCCCCGTTCTTAGCTGCTGCCTTAACTACCTCTTTAGTGATTTTAACTTCGTTACTGCGCTAATTAAGGAGTAGTGCCATTACTGCCTTACTACTTCCCCTGTTCCTAGCTGCTGCCTTAACTACCTTTTTAGTGATTTTAACTTTGTCGCTGCGTTAATTAAGGAGTAATGCTATTACCTCCTTACCACTGCTCCCGTTTCTAGCTGCTGCCTTAACTACCTCTTTAGTAATCTTGACTTTATTACTGCATTAATTAAAGAGCAGTGCTATTACCTCCTTACCACTACTCCCATTCCCAGCTACTGCCTTAACTACCTCTTTAGTAATCTTAACCTCATTACCGCACTTATTAAGGAGTATTTTTATAGCTAGTGTATTAAATAATTCTATAAGCGCCTAGACTAGCTAAGGGGTAACTATAATCCCGTCGCCGCGCTGATTAAGGAGCAGTGCTATTATTGCCTCGCTACTGCCCCTGTTCTTAACTGCTGCTTTAACCACCTCTTTAGTGATTTTGACTTCATTACTGCGCTAATTAAGGAGTAGTGCCATTACCTCCTTGCTACTTCTCCTATTCCTAGCTACTACCTTAACCACCTCTTTAGTAATCTTAACTTCGTTACCGCGCCGATTAAGGAGTAGTGCTATTACCTTCTTACCACTGCTCTTATTCCTAGCTGCTGCCTTAATTACCTCTTTAGTGATTTTGACTTTATTACTGCACTAATTAAAAAGCAATACTATTACCTCCTCGCCACTTCTTTTATTCCTAGCTGCTGCCTTAACCACCTCTTTAGTAATTTTGACTTCGTTACTACGCTGATTAAGGAGCAGTGCTATTACCTCCTTACTATTTATCTAGTTCCTAGCTACTGCCTTAACTACCTCTTTAGTGATTTTGACTTTATTACTGCGCTGATTAAAAAGTAGTGCCATTACCTTTTTGTTACTTCCCCTATTCCTAGCTACTACCTTAACTACCTCTTTAGTAATTTTGACTTTATTACTGCGTTGATTAAAAAGCAGTGCTATTACCTCCTTACTACTTCCCTCGTTCCTAGCTGCTGCCTTAACCACCTCTTTAGTAATCTTAACTTCATTACTGCGCTAATTAAGGAGCAGTGCTATTACTGCCTTGCTATTACTCTAGTTCCCAGCTACTGCCTTAACCACCTCTTTAGTAATCTTAACTTCATTACTGCGCTAATTAAGGAGTAGTGCTATCACCTTCTCGCCACTTCCCCCGTTCTTAGCTGCTGCCTTAACTACCTCTTCCGTAATCTATATCTTATTTCTATATTAGTTTAGCAAAACTTTAAGTGACTAATAACTTCCGTATAGTACTAAGACGTATAGAAGACTTCGACCCCGCTTATTTACAAAGTGTACTTATAAAATCGGTCCGTATTCTAGTATTTCTGGAAGATTAAAGGCATATAAAATAAACTAAGCTGCTACTAGATCTAGCATTACTATAGTATCTTCTAGTTAGCGCTCTAAATCCTATATAATGTTAAAATTCGCTAAGAAGTATAGGAGCTAAGCACTCTATAGTTTAATAGGATAAGGCGTACTGCCATTACCAGATATAAAAAACTGAAAAATGCTTTTTAGTTTACCTAAGGTCCTATTATTAGCCGCTAGTTGATAGTGTACAGCCTAGTAAACATTGGAGTATTTACTAAATCTATTAGCTTTAGATGACTTTGCAATTAGACGCTATCTGCGTATGGAAATAAACTTGTTAGTTATAGGGTTCGGATTTATAAAGACTAAGTCCTAGAGACATGCTTCTGCTACTAAAGCATTAGTTACTATAGTTATATATTCTTACCGCTTTTCTAAAAACTCCCTAACTAATAGATGGGCGAAGCGAAATGTGTTTAACTGGGCGTTAAAGATAACGAAGTTGTTATAAAGCTTAAGGACCAAATCTTTAGGAACAGAGCCTACGTTGTCGCTACTTTATAGAATTATTAAGACTACTGCTAGAAATTCTATGGTCTTTAGCGTCCTCTAGGCGTATAATAGCCAACTAAGCACGTTTCTGAAAATGATTCTTTTATATTCACCAGGCTTGTTTAAAAGGACGTTATAAAGTTCTGCGTAGAGAGTATCTAAATCAGGAGGAAGCCGACTAAGACTTTTACGGATATTAGCGTCTATATTAAACGAGCAGAGATATTGCAATTGCATACTTGCCCAGCGGAACCTAAAAATGAGATTAGTATGCTGTTAATTTAAGTCATAGTTAAGAAACTTACATTCTGCTGGCACCTTTAATCACCTTTTTTACGATAAGCTCCTTTATCTCCGTCTGAGAATTACTATATTATAATAGTTCTTTATCTTTAATAAGCCGTTCTGTCTGATCCTTTATAAAGACCGTAATGTCATCGCTATTCCTGTTAGACTTAATCTCTAGGTTTAGATAGCGCTGCAAACGGAGGACGATGTTATAATTATCGCGACTTGAGATAAATATCTTAACTAACCTAGAGGACTCCTGGAGAATCTTTTCTAGTTCCTTAAACAAATCGCGCCGCTTCTTTAGGTTGCATTCATTAAGGGCGTCTATTACTATAGTTGTTAGCGGATACTGCTTAATAAGTTGGATAATAAGTACGCGGCTCTCCTCTATCCGCAGCGACCCAGATGCAAATCCTTTAGTTTCTTTCTGCTTGTAGAGATTAAGAGTAGGCTTTAGTAGTGGCTTTTTAGGTTTTAGAGAAGATAGCTGCCTAGCTAGGCTAGCAAGTATTACTATAGGATCTAAACGCCTAGGTTTAGCACTGTTCCGCAAGGAGTAAAAGAAAACTAGCTACGGATTATAGCCAGCGTAAAAGCTATTAAGAGTGTCTTTAATTACAATCGAGCTGGAAAACGTTAACATTTAATATAATAGCTTTAAGTTGATATATAAATGACTTATACTAGCTTACTCTTACCCAACCTAGGAATTCCATAAAGCTATAGGATGGAGGACACACTCTCCTTCTTCCATTTCTTAAAGATAGGGTCTAAAAGAAGCCATTACCCGGTTCCTAAAAGCACACCCTACTTCGTCTGCTTATAATGTTAAATATATAGTTTGGGCGATACCTATAGTAAAATCTCTGTGCGCTTAGATGCTAGGGGCTATAAGCGAGTGTTTTATTCCCTTAGTGGACCACTTACCTTAAAGATTGTCTTAAATATCCTTTAGATTGTCGTCTATTCTTCGCAAAGGGGCATTAATATCTGCTAGTAAACGCTTCAATTTTGTGTAATTGTAGATCTGATCTAAATATACACTTGTTAGTATATGGGGATAATTTAATAGTATTTATACCGACTATATCTGTTAACAAGAGATGTATATTAACAAACACCCTCTTATACTGTGCGAATGTTATTTAAATATATAGTAAACTCTAATTCGGCAAGGAGTCCGCTCTTAAGAATACGTTCTATTTATTAATCCTATTAGTTAATATTCTAAACCTATAAAGAGATATACTAACTTACGGAGCCCTATTCGAGATATTGTTTCGTTTTAGTTAGATAGATTAAGACGTCTACATATAGTGTGACCAAGGCCCTTTATAGCTCTTCCGTAGCTTTAGACGTCTATCTAAGATAAAGATCTTCGAGAACGGCGTGGCGATAGATTAGCTCCGCTATCTATACTAAACCTTCTACTACTCCACTAAACTTGTTATAATCGTTGACAGTAATCTATACGGGCCTTAGCTACTTTCTCTTTTAATAGCTCCGTGCTATACGAATCTATAACACGAAACGGATCCCTGCCTAGGGAAGTGCAGTATACACCGGATTGTACTGGACTGTAACATCCCCTACTTGCTTAAAAATGTCAATCTACCTAATAATCTTGTTAAATACGTCCCTTAGTATAACAGTCTCTCCGCTTATACGAGTGTACTTCTACCTTTTCTTAATATATTCTTGCTTCGACTTTTCAGTAAGTGCGTGCAAGTCCGTAAGGGGTTTAAGTTTATCTAGGCGACTGAAGTCTATATTACGCCTATCCTCGTTGTTTAACTAGGCTGCTGTAAGTGCCTAGAGATTGGTACTGCAAATAATATAGAGAATTAACAAACACGGCGCTTAGTAAAGAGACTCTATATACGTATACGCTCTTCCGTGGTATAGTTAGTAAAGCTATAATATAAGTGCTTAAGAGAAGTCGTATAGGCTAGGGTAGGCAGAAATGTTACAATCTAGTAAGTATATAGGCTTGCACAGCCTTAGCTTTATACAAGTACATTATACTATATTACGTAATAGTTATTAAATTTAGTGGTACTATTTTAAGGTTCTTATATCTTATAGGCGCTAGTAGGGAGGATAGCCGACCTGCACCGGCTACACCCTTGTCGAGGTCTACTTTGTAAGGTTAAAGAATAGAGAAAGTTAAAAAATAGGGAACTATGTTTGGCGTTGGAACCAACCGTCTTAGCGTGGCGTTATAGCGGATGAGCACTGCCCTATTACGTGCTATCCGACCTATATTACTAGCTCCCATATATAACCTTATAGGCTTTAACCATCATGCCAGTTTTAACGGCTTTTGTTAAATGAGTACTTGGAAACCTTATACACCTAATAAGTATTTACCAAATAAAATCGCGTTAATTGGCTTGGACCAATTGTGGGAGGACCGAGATTTTAAACTGGTTAGCAATATTAAGCGGCTTGAGTTTATAGGCGCCTTTTATGTCACCAAGTAAGCTTTCCCGAGGAAAATGACCATATTATGCTGATTAATTCAGCGTATACCTTGACGCTGTTATTGCAAGAGGTCGTTTATTCTGCTATAATTTACTAGACTTCCAAGCGGGTGATATAGAGATAGGTAATAGTGCTAGTATAAGCGACGCAGTAGTTATTGTATAGATCGACTATAGACGAGACATATATTCGAATTTCTTAAATCAACCCGAACGGAGAAAGGAAGAGAGGTATTATATAATGACTTCCTGCCTAAGCTAATCTCCTAAGCCATGCATCTTTACCTATGCTTATACTGGCACTTTAAGCAACAAAGTATATAATTAGGGTCAAATAAATAACTACTGTGCTCGATGTAATATATAAACTCGGCGTTGCAATTAACATTGCGACAGGTCCTAGTCTTGTGGAGGGTATCAAGACAGTTATTAATGTTTTCGCTTTTACGCTCAGCCGCGGCGCACCTCGCCTCAGCGGATCGAAGTAGTGATTTTGTTTGTTATAGCTGAGATTAGACAGCTTGAAGTTTCTATATAGATTTTTCCTCCATGTCTTTAGATGCGGTAATCGCCATCTATATAACGCCGATGGCGAAAGCGCTTATAACGTCTAGCCCTACAAAGTCCTTAAGTTTAACAAGCTCTTCGATGTGCTCGGCCGCTGTTAAAGTAATTAGACTATATAATGCTAAGTCGCCTATTAAGCTAAAGACTTCCTTAATAACATTAGGAAACCTATCTGCAGACTAGCTAATTCCTAGAATGTATTTAATTTTTATATTCGCAAGCTCTTTTAACTATAGTATATCGTAATAGTTGGCAATTACATTAACATGGACGTGGCGAAGTGTAATACTGGCCGTTGTCGGCTATGTCGTTGTGTCTTCATTATCGCCACCGCTATTGTCTAGTTTAGATGGCGATAAAGCATCGGCGTCGTCGAGTTGCGTTACCTCTAATTCTATAGGTTAAAGTTTTAGTACGGATAAATTGGATTAGCGTGCGAATATATCTCTTACCTTAGCCGAGCGTTTCTACACTTATAATATTGGATCCTTGCTCCTTTTCGCCATTATTATAGTCCTTCTTATATATAAATTGGATTATTCTCTTAATGGTGCCGGAATCGAACTCGTTAATATTTATAATATTAGTCGCCGCCTTCTACCCGTTAGTTAGTTCTTAGTTAGGGTTAATTCCACTAGACGTTTAGTTGGCTTTACCTAAAAGCCTCTATTATAGGCGGCTGTAAGTATAGAAAATTAGGTGCATATAATCGCTTTATAGACTTTAAACTTTAGCCCCTAGTATATAAGTTTTAAGTCGCTATATTTCTCGCTGTCTATAAGCTACGCTAAGCCAAGGGGAACACTTTTGGATGATATGTTTTGTTAGTTTTCTTTCTAGTTCTAGTTTTAACTGCGTCTTAAGCAATGTTCTAGGGAGTAATTTGGGTCTATCCCTTCTTTTAAACATAGGTGACTGAATTAAAGAGGGAAGCTTAGAGAGGGATTGTAGATTAAGTAATTACTCCAATTATATTTAGCTGCAAGGGTGTTAACCTACCTTTATTTAGGTGGCTTTGACAGAAGAAATGCAGATATGGAGTGATTTCTATTACGTTCGGAGATCTATATAGCCTCTTAAGGTCTACGGTGCTGCTACCTTAGAGAATTAGGTGTAATATATACGGCCTAAAAAACCTAGCAAAAATAACCTAAATAACGCGGCCTAAATTACAGAGCGGAGCCTAGTAGTATATATTTAGGTATAAGTTATATCTCATAAAATGCGCTAGAAACAATTCTGAGTAGGGGCCTAAACTAGAAACCTGTGTAATTTCTTAAGCACGGGAACCCGGGAGTCGGCTATACTTACCTAGTTATAATTTAGCAAGGTTTTGTCTAAGCCTGCTGCCTTCGGCTAAGGATATTAAATTAAAAGCGGGAATTGGTGCCAAAGAGCCTATTTTAATGCTAAAATGTCTAATAAGATGGTTACAAATTATAAGTGAAATTTGTCTTTTAGTCTGACGAAGAGCTTTTTATTAATGTATTCTTATAATCTAGGTCACCGTCTGCTATATGCTTCGCTACTCTCTCCTCTTGCTTAACATACCTAGCTTTATTACTAGAAGAGATTTGGTCTGGAGGTGTCTCTGATCTTTTGCGCTTCTTAAGCCTAGGAGTAATTGAATGCTCGCTAAGTAATTCTAGCTGTCCTACTATGGTCTCTGCCGCATTAAGGTATTCGCAGAGTTGTTAAGTAGAGATAATTAGTTCTCGATCTTCATCTCCAATCTCAATATGCGACTTCAATTATAACCCTAGGGTATCGTGCATCTTTATGCCAAAAAGAAGCATCCGGCTTATGTTTTGACGTTGTGCCAGGCGGAGCGTTGTTAACTTGAAAATAAACGGGCTGTGCGCACCTTCTGCGCGAAGAGGGCTGCCCTGTCTAATCCGTTACGAATCAGTTTCAGCTGACTTCAAATTGCGTCCTCAACACTATTAATGAAGAGCTCGTGTATGCTAGTCGGCATGCGAACAGCAAGTCGATTCTCCCTTCCGTTGTAGTCATATCTGTCCAATTTCCATCGTCAGCTAGTCCCTCTATCCTCTCTTGGGAGTCACGCACCGTATCTTGTCCTTAATATATGCAAATAGCGACTCGTCTCGCCTAAGCCGATGCACTAACTCCTTATATTCCCCTCACGCAAGCTAGAATTCTGTCTACGGATGTTACTTAATGTGTCTTCTAGCTTAGATATCTTTAAAAAGCGTGATAACCCTAGGAGCTTGGGTGAAGGCCTTCTTATCAGTTAGTAGAGGCGTTAAAGGCGTATCTATGAAACTCGAAGGCGGTGTAATATGTTGATATTTTTCTAGAGGAGCCTACGACGTAGACATAACCGTATGTTAGGCCGCATTGTAAAGTTGTATAATTGACGTCGCGAGAACTAGTTAGGGTTTGGGGAATTCTGGCGCGCTCTAGTTGACTTAGTAACCGCGCTAAGCTAAATACCGCAGCATTATCGCTATAACGCTATACCTAAGACAATTGGTTCTAACGCCAACCAATTACCTACTTACTCTATATTCTCTATTTATTAACCTTAAAAAGTAGACCTTTACGTATATATGTATATATATTCTATTATAGCCATGCACTATCTAGGGTATCCCTTCCCCTGGTAAAATAGGTCCTATAGTTATTAATAAGGGCTAGCCAATAGAACTAATACGTTGGACTAAGGCTTTATAACTATACGCGAACTTTTGTTTCTGGTGTTTGTGTATAGTTTAACTCTTATAGGACCCTACTAGGGGAAGGGATAGGCCGTTATAGAGCGCTAGCTAAATACTTCCTGTTATTAATATGCCTACTCTAATTTAGAAGCCTACTATAAGAACTATATATCTATTGCCCAATACTACACTTAACTAAGGAAATAAAGGAAAGTGATACGTTACTATTAGAAGAAAGTCGGAGTTTAGAGGTAAGCCTAAGTACGTAGTTTTTGACGCCTCGTGTCCGTAGGGCTGTTTTAGCATTGTGCGCTTCTTAATCGGCGACGTATTAGCGAAGGCACGTAAGGTAGAGGCTCGCAGTGTAGTCGGTTAGGTAGGAGAGGGGAGTATTCGCTTATTATTGAGATCGGCTTATGCATCTTATTTACTTAGGTGTAAACGCCCTAGATTATAGCTTTGGCCGCGCTAATGTTTGGGAAACGCCTCTTAAATAAGTTAAGGTGGCGTTTTTAGACATTAGCGCGGTCAAAGCTATAATCTACTTTATAAAGAGGCGTAAGTAGGACGTATATACTAAGCTGTGTCAATATATTCTATAAGTCCTACCTAAATAACTTTGTCTTAATATATACGCAGATTAGGCATTTCTATAAAATTTTCTTAGAATTTAAATTATAATACAACGGCCCTTTATTAAGTTAATTAATTTCTAAATCTCTTTCTATTATTTAATCTTATTAATGCTAATATTTCTAGATATATAATTAAGGTAATATAAATACCCGATTTTTATTACTCTCTTAACAGATATTATATAATTATATTAAAACTCTAACGTGTTTAGTAAGCAAGCTGGCTATAAAAGTAAATAGGCCACCTACTATACTACTAAGGGTAAATATTGCAAGCTACTTAACTATAAATAATTATATTAAGTGTAGCTATTTATTATCTACTAGTTTAATATCTGGGGCACGTACGTGCTATATATTCTGTTAATTTGTATATACTGCACTTATATACTACGCGTTATAGCCGCTTAGCTGCTACATTTACTATAGCCCCCTTACGCCTAGTTTAGGGCGGGTTATGCACGAGATAGGCCCTCTACTCCTATTAGAACACCCCCCTTAGCTATATACGTGCGCCGCTTTGCCCTATATACTAGCGGTTTATATACAGCCACGGACGAATTGCGATATATTAATAATAATATTGTCTACAAGGGAGTAGGAGGTAGGATCTTTGTAAGTAGTAGCAACCTTAATATTTTTAAAAAGGTAGGGAAGATATACTTAAAAAAGAGAGAATAGGTATAAGGATAGGTTCTAAACCTTATTCGCTTAAGATAATTTATATCTAAGATAGCTTATATAGTAAAACTAAGTACTGCTTTAGTATATAGTTAGGTAAGTAGTAATAGATATATATATATAGGTAATGCTATCTTATAATATAAACTAGTCTTACTAAAAGCCTAAGAATACTTAATAGTTAATAAATATAAGCCCGTCTACCTTAGGCCAAACTTTTTAAAAAGTTTATTTATTTTAGAGGCTAACTTAGTTCCTTATATATAAGGTTAAGGTATATCTATTAATAGTCTACGCATCCTATTTGCCTTTATATATACTAATAGGACTATCTTTACTAAAGTTTTTAAAGTAGTTAGATAGCCCCGCAGACTTTAATACCTTAGGTAGTTATCTCTAAAGACTTTTTAGTAACCTACTAGAGCCCTTAAGTATATTCTTTTAACTCTACCTATATTGCCTTAGCTAGTAAATAGCAGGCCTAGATTATAAATAGTATTAAGTGCTAGTATATAAAATGTAGTAAGTTTTAGCCTAAGCGCCTTCTTATATCCTTCTAGCGCTTACTAGTATATTTTCTTTACCTTGCTTAGCTTACCCTAGCCCGTATAGAGGCCGCCTAAGTTATTAACCGTTAAGAGTGTTAATATATAATCCTGCCTAAGTGCCTTCTCCTTTCCTTCTAGCGCTTATTAGTATATCTTTTCCGCTTTACCTAGCTTGCCCTAGTCCGCGTAGAGGTAGCCTAAGTTATTAACCGCGTTAAGTATTAATATATAATCCCGCTTAAGTGCCTTCTTATATCCTTCTAGCGCTTACTAGTATATCTTCTTTATCTTACCTAGCTTTCCCTAGTCCGCGTAGAGAAGGCTTAGGTTATTAACTATAGAGAGTATTAATATATAGTCCCGCCTAAGTGCCTTCTTATATTCTTTTAGCGCTTACTAGTATATCTTCTCCGCCTTACCTAGCTTACCCTAGTCCG
>Ga0307515_10005942_pt1 | contig 24599 bp, 24 predicted proteins | sample 17_EM_MG_FD_194513 | JGI IMG/M metagenome (GOLD analysis project Ga0307515, IMG submission 194513) | Populus trichocarpa ectomycorrhiza microbial communities from riparian zone in the Pacific Northwest, United States - 17_EM | ecosystem: Host-associated > Plants > Roots > Unclassified | place... | reverse complement strand
AAGATATGAAAACAATTTTACTGAGTATATTTCCAGCCAGAGTACACTGCATAATTGAGAAAAGGCGAACTTGAATTTCAAAATGCTCAGAATACTGAGAATGCCATTTCATTTTTTGCTGATGGCCTGTACCTCACACATGACCGCTTATTTAGGATGTCTCCTCAACTACTCGAGCTGTTCCGGATTTGCGAAATCCAGTTCACAACGAGCATGGAGATTGTCGGAAAGGGAGATGTGGTGATGGACTGTATTCTGAGAGATGGTTCTGTTTCTTCTTTTTGTGTTCATGGCGTTTTGCATGTTCCTGATTTTGCACATCCTTTGATTTCTTGGAGGAAATTATCGGAAAAAGGATATACAGAGTTTGGCGAGTGGGATTATATTTCAATTAATAAGGGAACAAAAGTTGTTTTTGAAGCTGTTTTTAACTGAAATTTGTTTAAAATTCCTGAGATATTACATTTGGCCCATATTACTTATGACTTCTGGCATCAGGCTCTTAGACATCTTGCACCATCGACAATGGATAAATCACTACAGTTGTATTCCGACGCCAATATTCCAGAAAGGCCTACGAAATATGTCTGCTCCTCACGGATTAAAAGCAAAATGACTTGGTCTCCTTGAGTGTCTACATTGAGGAAGGATAGGAACAAACTTGATCTTGTTCATTCCGATCTGAGTGGACCCTTTCTGGTTCCGTCATATGATAATTCCCTTTATTACATTACTCTAATCGATGATGCTACTAGAGTTGCATGGGTTCAATTTATGAAACAACAATCCGAGATTACTAAAATAATTAAAGATTGTGTTGCAGAAATGGAACTTCAACACCACAAAACTCCTGCAGCATTTCGAACCGATAATGGAGGACAATATTTTACCAAGGACCTGAAAGGATTCTTTGAATCAAAGGGAATTATACATGAGATTTCCCCTCCATATTCCCCCGAGTCAAACGGAGTTGCAGAACATCTTAATTGTACCATAGGAGAGTCACTTAGAGCTATGCTTGAAAGTGCATCAACTTATGATAAGAAGTTATGGGCTGAGGCTGTGTTAACCTCAGTATATATAAAAAATTGACAACCTCATTTGGCACTAAAGGATCTAGCTCCTTATGAAGCGTTTTATGGAAATAAGCCATCAATCCAGCACCTTCAACCTTCCGGCAGAGAATGTTATCCCCATGTACCGTATCGGAAACGAACGGACGGAAAGAAGTTATCTCCAAGGGCACGAAGGGCTATTTTCACTGGATACACCGATGTCCCCCATCATTATAGTGTGTTCTTTCCTGATACCAAGAAGACCATAGTATCAGCAGATATTTTCCTCCCCCCTCTCAACATAGAAGGGGCTATGCCAATGATAAACCGTCGAAGTGACCAAATTCTTACTCCCCTGCAAAGCAACACCCCACCAACATCTGTTTAGTATACCTATAATGATAAGGGTAAAACATCGGATAGTATGTGGCGAGGATGGATGGATGAGAATCCTCAAGAAGCTAATAATCTTTGCGATAATGGTCATCCGACTATTACTTGATTGATGTTGGCAGACTTTAGGGAAGGAAAAAGAGACAGATATTTAGGCGCTCCCTATTGGGTCTACAATGCCAATAACATGGCCTATAGAGAAGCCCTACCTGAACAACCTAACGAAAGAGTGTTAATTGAAGAACTCGACAGGATCGAAGAATTTGACGAATCTATTCGAACGGTTGTTCCTGCAGACCTCTTCCTAGAAGAAGAACATCAACAATCCAACCAACCATCCCAATGTCTGTTGCAATGTCCTCCTCCTCCTCCTCCTCGACCAATGACACCACCACCAATTCCATTTGGTCAGGTTGTCACTCGTGCCGGAAGAGTTGTGAATCCGCCTGAATGCTATGGTTTTGAAGGGAATGCCCCTGAAGCTAGTATGCAGGATGCACCTCCTCGACCTCCTACTCCGGAACCTCAACCTCTGGAAGGACTTGAAGGAAGTCAGTGGGCAAATTTAAGTGTACTAACGGTTGAAGAACCAAAGTCTTACCGACAGGCCAAAGTGTCACCACAATGGTCAGATTGGAAGAAGGCAATGGATGAAGACCTTAAGTCACATAAGGAAAATGATGTTTGGGATGTTATCCCAAAACCAGTGGGAAGAAAGATTGTGGCTAGCAGATGGGTATATAAAGCTAAAGGAAATGCTCAAGGAGAAGTCGAACAATATAAAGCACGGTTAGTTGCCAAAGGATTCTCACAAATCTTAGGCCAGGATTACCAAGAAATATTCACCCCTGTGGTTTGTCACGATTCTGTTAGACTTTTACTGGCATTATCAGCATGCAAAGGATGGCGACCTCGACAACTGGACGTCAAGACTGCATCTTTATATGGCATTTTGAAGGAAGAAGTATATATGGATCTACTGGAAGGCAGCCAGTTAGATGGGATGGTGGTAAAATTAAAGAGGTGTATTTATGGGTTAAAGCAATCTCCGAGGGAATGGTACTACCAGTTAGTGGAACACCTAGGACCTTTCGGATTTACTATGACTGCTTGGGATCCCTGTGTTCTCGTTCACGAATCAGGAGATCTCTTTCTAGCTATATATGTGGACAATATTACTTTGTTTGGAGCTACTGGAGAGCTAACGAAGCAAACTATTAACATATTGAAGACTGAGTATAAGGTCAATGATATGGGTGAGCTCAATTGGCATCTAGGAATCCAAATGACTTTTACCAACGATGGAATCACTCTTTCCCAGACAATATTTATCGATAGGATTCTGAACCGTGTTTCGATGCAAGATTGCATGCCTGTCTCAACGCCTATCAACTCAAACCACCTATTGAAGGCCATTGAAGACGAAGGCGAGCGTACCAACGCAATGGCATATCAACAAATAATCGGCTCGTTAATGTATTTAGTTACTGGAACCAGACCTGATCTATCGTATACAATCACTCACCTCTCTCAATTCAATTCATCTCCCTCTACAAAGCACCTAACGGCAGCAAAACGAGTACTTCGATATCTCCAAGGAACAAAGGATAGGCATCTGTTTTACCCTTGGAATAATCAACTCAAAATGACTGCGGATATGGATGCATCTTATGGCAGCTGTCTCGAAACATGACGAAGTTTTTCAGGTTATTTTTTTCAAATTGGAAATGCTACTATCTCCTGGAGATGTTGGAAACAGCGGTCCGTTGCTACTTCCACTTGTGAAGCTGAGTATATGGCACTTGCTATGACAACAAAACACCATCTCTGGTTGGAGCGTGGAATCCAAGAGTTATGGAAAATGGATATACCGAATGCTCTCTTTTGCGATACTAACGCTGCTATAGATGTGGCATATAATCCAAAGTTAAGTGACCGATCAAAACATAGTGATGTGGCATATCACTTTACTCGAGAACAAATCGATCAAGGAAATGTGTCTGTTATGTAAGTAACTTCGGAAGAAAATTTGGCGGATATATGTTCAAAGGGAATGACAAGATATGTTAATGACCACTTATGTTCAAAAATGTTTGGATCAAAGTGAGAAGGGGTATTGAAAATACGGAAGTATCTACATTTCTCTTTACTAATATTGTACTTTCTTAAGTATTCTCCTTATGATAAGATGGTACTTTATGGATAAGAATAATGTGGTGTGTTAGTAACATTTAATACTTTTGTAATCGTTTATGTTTAGGTTGTCTAGAAAGTTCCGGTTAGAACTTGTCTAGAACCTTCTTTTTGGTTCCTTTGGAAGAGGGATTTATCAGCGCTTATCTTAAAAGAATGCGCCTAGATTGTTCTGTTATATTCTTTACGGTTCTTATGTATTTTTGTACAGTTGCAGAGTTTTTCTCTTCCTGTTTGGGTTATTGATCCGCGACCGTGGTCACAGACAATCACTCCTCTATCATTGTATATATAGATGCTGTTTCCCTGGTTAAAGAACAGTTCTTTAGACTTGCTCAGACATTGATCGGAATACTACAATATCTCCTCTCGAATCCTCTTCTCAGTATATGCTTGCCTTTTGAACAATTCTTGAAATTGTTATACTTGGAATACTTTTACTTCGTATACTTCTTCTGAGATTCTAATTGATCTCTTCGGACTTTCGCTGTTATAAACGAATAACGACGAATCCCCCGGCTTGGATGCCTGGAGACATCACTCAGGCAACACTTGGTACTGCCACTTTGCGTTTAGGGTTGGTGATGTTGGTTTTGAAGTATCGGGAGCTACTCAGAGCTTTGGCGGGCCAGTGTAATGTGGTGTGTATTACTTCCGTCCTTCTTCGTTCTGCTCGAAGTACTTAGTTTACATGTATCAAGCTAATATTCTTTCATACTTAGACAATCCGTACTATGCTGGGCGTATTAAAAATGAAAATCGCCGATCTGGCTTGTTGAGTTGGGAGCGTATTAGATGCTGATTCGGTTTCTAGCCGCAGTTGTGATCAATTCCTCTCCTTCTTCGACTCTCACTCGTTGTGGGGTTTCATTTTGTTGCTTTATTAGACAAACCGTGTCCGTATGCGTATTGATGTATTGATGGCATGCTAGAGACAAGGGAAAACCTCAAGACTTTCCACAGTGCGTGTGTATGGGAGTAACAAGCAGTCGTTCGTGGCCTTTTGGTATAACGCTATAATTTCCGGGATGATATATTTCAGACATTTGGGTACTTGTTCTTTGTTTGCCCTGAAGAGGGTTTACGATGAATGTTTGTGGAGTTGGGAATAGATTTTGACAGCGTATTCTTAAGAGATAACACTAGCCATGGTTCCAATAACCGGTTAACGTTAACCTGAAGCCCGAGTCCAAATTTTTCGACATTCTGGAGTAAGACAACTTATAGGCAAAGAAAGCCTTTCTGGGATCAAGACCATATAATAAGGGATTTTTTTCTCGCGAGCTTGGCTACCGCTGCCGCGCTTGGCCCGTGCGGGAATCTCTGCTTTGGCATACTCCCGTAACTTCGGAGTACTCTAGACTAAGGCCAATGCAGTAAAAGAATACCGAGACAACCAGGTCCCATAAGATAATGCCCGACCCGACAGCCTCTTCCTCTTCGCTTGAGATGTCTACTCAAGAAGAATCCTATAAAAGTCTAGCATAAGATGTTAGATTAGTCGTGTTTCAATATCCATCACTCGGTTGACCATGTCATAACTGATGATTCTGGTTTTGCATCGTTAGGTTGATAGTGATAATGTTTGTAATTACTCTTTATCTCATCACCTAGTGGGCTAGGTGGTTGATGATAAGTCGGGAGGTATGTTTAATAAAGGTTTCAATCAAGGTTAGCTGCACATCATAGCATCATAGAGCACGGCACCAGCCTGACTCTTCCTCGTCACGTGTTTTGGGCGACGTCAAAACAGTGAAGGGATTGTGCAACTTGCGTAGCGAATTAGGTCTCTGAGTTACTCCATCCGGGTAACGCTTGGTGCAAAATAAGCCCTTAAGCTTGGACATGCCACATTCTATGCTCGACGTTCAAGTCTCATAGTGTGTTACTATTCAAGTAACTAGCATATCTACCATCTTCATCCCTTTCCAACGATCCATCACCAAATATGATCAGCTTATTATGCAAAAACGGTGGACAAGAACGACCTCTACGTCTTAGAGTACAGTTCACCAAGGATTCCAAATACAGTGTATTATACCGAGCAATGGACAACGAACGTCATCGGTAATCGGTTTCTTTGGTACGCAACTTAAAAGTGTCACTTGAGGACTTTTCGTTAGCCAAGGAGTTCGGTCATCTGTTATTTAAGCAGTGATAACCTATATGATTGTTGTTAGTACACTTTTTTGTGCAGATAGTGTTTTCCGATCTCCGAATGGTCAAGGATTGACCCTCTTATGCAAAATGTGCCATTTTCCAAACGGCCGTTCGTTGTGCCCCGCTCAGTACAGTATTTTCCCTCCACTTTCCACTTTGGCTCTTTGCGCGCGCCATCCTAAATATGTTACATACGCCAATAGATACGCAGAGCCGCCAAAAGCCTATGCACTCTCGATATTCACGCAAAATCTAGTCAGCCCCCGCTTTGATTAATATCGATGATACTAGGGTAATTCTTCGGTATACAAATCTCCCTCTACACCCCGCGAGACAGGACCAAATCTTCGCCGTTGACCCTGGGTAACTCAAAGCACCTTTATGAAGCTTTCATTTACTCGGATTGTACAAAACCTCGAGATTTCGGGATCGATAGGTGGGATTAGTCTGGAAAGTGTGGGATGAGAAAGAACGGCCGTGGATGGCTGCCGTACGGTGGTACGGTGGATTAGTAGGGGTTGTAGACCCAATCAATCGATAGTAAATCCTAGACTTTAACTAATCAGGACCGTATAACCTTAAATGACAAGCGAGTCTTCTTAACTACTAGTACGAACGGTTAAACGATTTGAACGGTAGTCTGTAGCCGGAGTATTTTCGCTGCGTATCCAAAGCCGTCTATAGACTACGGTTGAACGGTGTTAAACGTTGAGTCTAGACTTCCTCTGAAATCTCGTGAGAGTCTTGAGAGAACTCGGAATCCAGACCGTCTCCCTTATATGCCAAGTATTCATCTCTACCGTTTGCTCGTATCAAAGGTTTTGCATCTACCAGGCCTACCACTTCCGTCCCTTAGCCTTAGACAAGCATGTTGCATATTTTACTATTTTGAAATCACGGTAGGCAAAACGTGGTGTACCTCAGGAATTTCGTTGGGTTTCCCCGCTCTGATGGTGCCCATGCGTTCGCCTGCAAAGCGAAAACGAAAGTCTGGTTTACGAGGGGTGGAATGCCAAGCAACTCTGCCCATCAGCAACCACGAGTGATAAAATTTACGGTTTGGATTGTATGTACACCGCAATCGGCCCAACCTATCAGACATACGATAAACCCGGTCAATGAGACAAATATCTCTATAGAGAGGTTGAAAAAAGCGTCAATCTCATTTATTATTTTCGTCGTCTTGCTGTGAATTCAATTGCGTCATTAACGTGACACAGCGCTAAACGTGATGAGCATCCGTTGCCGCATGACGCTCTAATGGCTTCACCACTCTATCTTCAGACAATACCACATCCGCAACACCGCGCGACACGACTTCGATACCGACTTCTCTAATCTGCTGTCTATCAATCACATCACTCTTCTGCTCAAGTAGAGAGGAATGTTTCTCTTATTGGCCTAACATCCCTAGGACCCCCGCTCTCAAAAGCTCCACCACGACCTCGACGCCATCACCATGTCCTTCAAAGATGCTGTGGCCTTCCGCCCCACCCCCGTCACAATCCTCACAGTCATAACCTACATCTCCCTTCTCGCCTCTCTCTTGTGGATTCACCTTGTCCCGCCGTCAATCGCGCCTTCATCTGAGCTCGCGTCATGGGGCATCAACCTCACCGACGCGTGGCAGGACCTCCGACTTATCACCGGCCAGTTCCGGCCGTACAATGCGAAGCGAAACGACGAGGTTCGAGACTATTTGCTCACACGGATCGAGGATATTGTGCGGGAGAATAAGAAGAGTGGCTATGATGGAACCGTCGAGGTGGTGGATGATAACGATAGTAATGTGCTTTTTCCCGGGGAAGGCACAAACGGATTGACAGTTTACTTTGAGGGAACGAATATCGTAGTCTATATCCGCGGTACGGAGGAGGGGTTGAGCCCAGTGCTTGTTAACGCGCACTATGATAGCGTTTCTACGGGTTACGGTGCCACAGACGATGGCATGGCGGTGGTCTCGGTGCTGCAGGTTATTCAGAGCTTTACACATCCGAATAGGAAGGGCAAAAAAAGGATTAAAAGGGGGCTGGTTGCGTTGTTGAATAATGGTGAGGAGGATTACTTGGTATGCCCCGAGCGTGGAGTAGCGGTGAGCTAGGCTGATTGTTGCAGAATGGTGCAAGAGCGTTCGCGATTCATCCGATGGCTAATATCTCTCGTGGGTGCTCCGAGCTATTTGCGGGTGTGTGCGCTGATTTGGGAAGATTCGTTCTTGAACCTAGAAGGAGCTGGAGCTGGTGGTCGTGCTACATTATTCCGATCTACCGATATGGAAGTGACAAAGTGGTACAAGCAATGCAAAAGGCCCTTTGGAACTGTTGTCAGCGGTGATGGGTTTAAACAGGGGCTGGTTAAGAGCCAAACAGACTACAAGGTGTTTACGGAGAATCTTGGCATGAGAGGGTTGGATGTGGCATTCTGGGAACCGCGGAGCCGGTATCATACCCAGGACGACGATGTCAAACACAGTGAGCTCCATGGCCTATATCGATATTGCTTCGGGCTGATAAGTTGCAGCATCGAAGGAATCTCTTTGGCATATGCTAGGATCTTCGTTAGAAATCTTGGAAGCCGCCACATCTGACACCAGCCGCGAGTTTGATCATGAAGCAGGAAATCCCGCCGGAACTGGCCATGACGGAGTGTGGTTTGACTGTATGCATAATATTCAAACCACATCTATGTTGCTAATGATGGTAGTGTTTGGTCGAGCTTTCGGTCTTCTCCGATTGCATAGCTTGTTTGCATTGACTATCACTTTCATCGTTGTTCCGTTCGTTGTGATGGCTCTCACAACCTATTTCCTGTACATCAACAGCAAGCTCTACTATCTCAGTAATACGCCGCTATATCCGCAACCTAATTCCTCGAACCTCCCCAAGACCACTCGAGGTTGGCGAGGGCTATTTCGCTTTCCAGTTGCATTCGTGATTGCCAGTGGCGCCGTCGTTGGCGTTGCGTTCCTGGTCAACAAGGTTAATCCAATGATAGCGTACACCTCGCAGTACTCTGTGTGGGCGATGTTCTTGTCCATCTGGTGGAGCTTGGCCTGGTTTGTTCTCCGCGGTGCTGATGCTGATACCGTCCGCCCTACGGCGCTAGGAAGGGGATACGCCTTTATCGAGCAGTGGCTATTGTGGTGGGTGGTTTTGATTGCAGTGGCCGTCTCTATTGACCGCGCGCAGCTTGCTAGCGGATATTTTACCTTGATCTCATATGCTGGCGTATTCCTATCGGCCTGGATCTCGTTGCTGGAATTATGCAGACTCCCGAAGAAATCAAATCAAGAAGCCCAAAGCTCGAGATTATCACAGGGAACGTCCTACGGTTCTGAAGGCCATTCACAGATTGCAGCCAGCGATACTCTGCCGTCAGATGGAGAGTACGAAGAAGCCACCGAAGAAGCCACCGAAGACACACCCTTTTTCCGTGGAGTTAGCCGTCCAACGACATTTGGGGGCTATGCCAGACGCGGCAACGATGGAGCGGAGGAATGCGAAGAGGAATATGTTGCACCCGAAGGCATCTATGGCAAAGAACAACCGTGGTCCAAAGATCTTCCTACATGGGTTTGGATAATCCAATTTTTCCTCTCGGTACCGGTGCCCCTTATCTTCACGGCATCAGTTGGCCTAATTCTCAGCACTGCACTCAACCAAACCGGCGCAGATGGATCCAGCACATTGTCTATCTACCTCCTCATGGGGATCCTATCCATCGTGCTGCTCCTCCCCGGGTCGCCATTCTATCATAGAATATCATACCACATCACTACCTTTATCTTTGTCGTCTTCATCGGCACACTAATTTATAATCTTACCGCATTCCCGTTCTCCGAGAAATACAGGCTTAAGGTGTACTTCCAGCAGTCCGTCGAGTTGGAGACGGGAATCAACACCGCCTACCTCGTTGGCCATCCCGACTTTGTCGAGAATATTGTTATAGACTACATGCCATCGGCACAGGAGCAGCAAGTAACCGTCGGGCCTGACCCGCTAAGGGTCGGCCTCAACCGCGTCAGCTGGAACGCGCAGTCTCCAGTCGTAGTTCCGGGAATCTCCGGTATTCCACCAGAGGTGATGATGAAGGACTGGGTGCAGTACAACCTCACCGACCTCGGCAAGGGAAAGGCACGTATCTCACTTCACGGCCGCAGTACCCGCGCCTGCAAATTGCAGTTTTCGAAGCCGGTGGTGGAGGTGGGTGTATCGGGGGATCACAAAATGCTTGGGAAGCCGGTGCCCTCGCAGGGTAGTGTGGAGGTGAGGCTGTGGAGTCGGACGTGGGAGCAAAGGTGGGTTGTTGATTTTGCGTGGAATGCGACCGACGAGACGCCGGGTCTGAAAGGAAAGGTCATATGTCTGTGGAGCGACGCGAATGATGCGAGAGCGGAGATTCCGGCGCTGTGGGAGGTGGAGCGGTTTTTGCCTAGCTGGGCGGTAGCGAGTAAACTTGCTGATGGGCTGGTGGAGGGGTGGAGGCCGTTTATGGTTTAATGAGGGGAGCTGTATTTTTAAAATGCGATTGCTTTTTTGTCAATCGTTCCTGTTTGTGACTAGCAGTGATTGATTGTGTAGTAAGATGGAGGAATGTGGAATAGGAATTACACGTAGATCAATAATATCCTGAAGGCACATTTAATACGACCCAACTGGTGCAAATGATGCTGGCTAGGACGACGGTGTAAACGCAGTCTTTACATCGCTAGGGTTAGGAAATATGACGCTGATATAGTGATATCAGATCATGGCAACTTACTCGATTAAGGACATCGTATGGGTGTGAAGTGTAAGTATCTATAGCGATGAGCTGGAGTGGGCATGTGCTGGTAGACAACTGGAGTGTGCGTGCGTATGCGGTAGTTATCCTTAAGAGCGAAGATATATCTATCAAACTTCAAGCGTCAACTTATCCAAAACTCCCTCCTCCGGTGACAATGTGTCACAAATGTTAATGGTCTTGTACATACCCACGGTGGATCTATTGAATATTTGTTTACAAACTGTTATAGAGAGTTCCATTCACATCTTCACCCCCGGTCAAAACAACTTGAACCTCCAGAACTTCTCCACCCCCACCTCCCGCCTCCCAGACTGTATGGTTGCGGTATTGCGGAGAGGGAGGGGAGGGGTCCGGAGTTTCACTCCCAATACAAATAAATAAACAAAGAAACTTGAATCGATAGGATTTCCCCGTTGACTCTCTCTCCTCCCTCTAGTAGAGGTATTTTAGGGATGCAGGGAAGGGCCCACATTTTCATCCTCGCCCAGTCAACAGACAAACCAACTTGAACCTCCAAAATTTATCCCCATTAACCCTGGGCCCGCCTCGATACAAGACACAACTGTGATTCTCTAAGGTAACAGGAATATTTAGGGAGGCAGGCCCGGGGGGCATGTTCCGTCAGGCTGCATGTTCCGTCAGGCTGCATGGCCAGTGGTTCCACTCTGTCCCTCCTCTTCACGTCCAGCCCAATCCAACAAACAAACCAACAGAACTGAACTTCCAGGAACTCTTTACCCCTGCTTGACCCTATGGTGGCGGTAGTTTGGATAGCAAAGGACGGTCATATTGGGATATGTGCTGCCGTTGTCTGGATTAAAGTTCATGAGGTAATAGGAACTGAAAGTCCCAGACATATCTAACTTATCTGTTGGTGAGGAATTGATATATGCCACTCACATCATTGTCATAGTTGGTGGGGATATAACTCGTATTGTATGTTGAGGTTATGTGGTGGCTGAGGTAGTATGGAGAAGAGAAAACAGAACCACCTTCCACCCTCCGATAGTGAGGGGAAGAGAAAATAGAACCCTCCCCCGCCCTCAGGTAGACCAGCAGCAACACTTCGCAAGACTTTACCGAGACTTTGCTCCGCTTCGACGGGTTGGTGAGACGGAAAATGCTAAGAGGGTTTGTGTTGCTTGCTTTCCATCCAGAAATGAAGAAATACTCGACTTTACCCCTTGAAGTAAATCGCCAAAATCCAGACTATAGTCTGACCACCCCACGAAGATATCTACCCCCCAAATACCCATACCTTCAGCGTTAACCCTATAAATACCGACAACCCCAGGGATGGTGAGGGGTATAATTCTTCAGCTCCCCATGCCCAAATTCTGGGCCCACCTTCTCAGAAGACCAGGGGAGGTCATACCACGCAGCAACTACCAGACGCTCGATGTTTTTTTCAATGTCGTAGTAGTAACACATCAAAATCCACTTTCTCGCTACCAAAAACCAAGGGATATACCCTTAAAGGGCAGCTATAGAGGCCAGATTGGTATTGGGTAGTTTGAAATTGGCGGAGAGTGAAATCATGTCATGTCGTATCGTGTTTAGTGTCGATGAAATTGGTGATTGAATTGACCAGAGGCTTCTTGGGCGCATTTTAGCCCTGAGAAATGCGAGAAATTAGGTCATTTCTGGTAAGGAGTGAGAGCTCTCACACGGTTTTTGATGGAACGGGATAATAGTGAGCCTTTTTGTTTGGTCTTTGCGGTAGAAGTTTTGCAAAAAAGGACAGCGGCCCTTGAAAGTTGGGCCCAGCATGACACCAGCGTTCTACCGGCCGGATGTCAATGAACCAAAGCGTTTGTTCGCTGTTGGTATCCGCAAATCTCTTTTCCGCCTTCAGCAAGGGCATAGGGTATTTAGCAGTGTTAGAAATTGCACGATCTCGGCCTTGTACTGTCTGTTGCGGGAAGTAGTTTCATGGCCTGAATAAAACTGATAACCGCATGAGAACCTTGAAACCATTTGTCTTGCTATAATTTTGCAATTTCCAATTCATTGGGGCCGTGCAAGATCTACAGGCAATGTTATTTCCCGCGTAGAATAATTGTATTGAGAATAGGACATACCTCGTAAAATCTGGGCAGAATTTACCGTCTGACCAAACATACGTGTTGGATTGAATAGCTTTGCAGTGGAATCAATCATTTTTCTTTCTGCGTGCCGATGCTCTAGCCCTGGGCCTATAATCAATATCTGTTGCGAAATTCCTCTTGCGCTTCTGTTTTTCTTCTGCACGACTCGCTTTGCTATGGCAGTAATAAAGCGGTTGCGATAGGTCTAATAGGGATCACCACTTGGATGCGGTGGACCCAATCGATCATACCAACCGCCTGATCACCTGCAGATCTGTAATAGTCATATAAGGACTATCTAGCTCTAGGAAAGCCTCACTTGGCATAAAGCGGCTGGCTAGATCACTTGTCAGAAATATTGAATACCTGCATGTTTGCGAATACCTACCCTGGATGCAGCGATGAATAACTGGGAATGTCAATAGATATCTTGAAACTCTCGATGATAGGTCTGGGTGATTTTGGGGTTTTTAGTCTCTGTGCATTTGTCCTGCAGATGACTACAGGTCGGTCGGATAAACGAGTTATAGATCCACAGACCGGCCGGATGAGATCTCAGAACGCCCCATTTAGCATAGATCGGCCCGGTCGGAGGCCTACCCGAACGGACTGACCAGTTAGGAATACTCAATGGACATCGTTGATGTTGTCGGTATTGAACAGATGCAGAACCGTAGTGTGACGTTGACGTTAAACCGAGCTATAACTAGTAGGCATGGGGGGAAAATATGGGAAGGATAGATAAAAAGGAACGGGAGGAGGAGAGAGAGGAGAGGGAGGAGATGAGGGAGGAGAAAAAGGAGGAGGAGCGTGAGTTGCAAATCTCTAGTGGGGCAAAAAAACTATTCCCAATATCGTAACATACCTGCTGGTATTCGGATAATCATAATATCGTAACGTCCTCACCCCTAGTTTATTTGACCAAACTCCACTGACGCTACCCAAATTCCCCTTGCCCCCTTCCCTAGGATGCTTAATAACTACACTCTCATTCCATTACTCAATCATACTTAGAAACTCCGTCTTCTCTTCGTCGTGGCTAGGATTAATTTAGGTTGGTTCAGGGCGGCGACATACCAAGCCATTGCCACGGCTACGGCGACGACGGTCTATTGTCAGATGCCACAGCATTGATCCAGACCTTATTGCCAGCCAAGTTGGATGAGGCGGGATTCTTTGGAACGGTGATGGCATGGGCCATGAAGTGAAGACCTTCGTTAAAATAATCCCAATCACTTAATAATAATGCAAAAAGCTATTGTATTCCTAGAATGATGTCGTCACAACCCGCCGTCTGTCCAGAGCCTTGTGATCTTTGTCAATAGGTTAAATAGTCTCTGGGTGGGGTGACAAAAAAGCCCAAAGAATTCTCTGCCCTTTCATTCTCTACAGCTGTTCAGGTGGATGAGTTTTAGCAATGATAGAAAAGGAAGCATATTAAATAACAGAAGCATAGGAATGGATTAGCAGCTGACGGAACGCGAACAGATCTGTGGAACTTGAAGAGAGAATGATCAAATTCTCCAACACATCACTGGTTCGAACACTAGACTGAAAAAACACAAGGGCTTCTCCAAAAAGCCATGAAACACTAAAAATCTGGTAAATCTCCTACGCTTTCCCTCTCAAAAACCACCATGTTGCTCGCATTATAACTCCAATTTTTCGGATGTCTCAAACAAATAAATCAATCCTCCTATGTCTCCTGAGCGTTGTACCAACTGAGTGCTGCAAAATTCGGTCATGACGGCGGCAGCAGCCCAAGTTCTGTGAGAAGGTCTGTTTCGTCGATTTGATTCGCCGGAGTTTGGCCAAGCATGAGTTTGGCTATGAAGTCTTTGGACACCATATAAACTCGTTGCTAAGGTAGCTCATATCGTTCGAGGTTAGATCTAAGGTCCCTCTTGGTCGTGTCGATATATTCACTTCTAGAATCTGTATAGAGAGCGTTGCGGTGACCACGATCATCGCCATCAGATTCATATACCATGTCGGCTGCTATGTTCTTGTTGTGTTAATCCGACTTCGAGTGGACAATGAAGGCACGGAGAGGGTTGCCGGGCCCGTACTGTTGATATTTCTTCAAAGTCTTGGCGTCCAACTATATAGTTGAATCCGCTATGTGTACTGGGAGAGCCATTTAACCAACCTCCCTAAACTGAATATCGTACGAAACAATCAAATAGTTAAAATAAATAGTGCTTGTCACCTGAAGTACTTTTTCTCGCGCCCAGCCATCTGCAGCTGGGCACAAAAAAACGAAGTACTGCCAATCTAAAATCATTTAAGTGCCACCGCCGGATATATCGTACCATATAAATCGCAAGCTACGGCGCGGATCAGAGAATAACGATGTTTCTAGAGTTATCTCCGTAGTTCCTGTAGCAGCAACGCTGGAGCGTTATTCCACAATCCACGAAAGGCGTTAATCAATAGCAATTTTCCACTCCCCATAGGTCTCTTCCCGGGCTTTTCGTTCTTCCTCCTCATTCTTTCTGCATCGTCTCGAGTCCCCCCCCTTTTCTCCGCTTCTTCCTGGGCTTTCTGCTCCTCCTCCTGTTTTCTCTCTGTCTCTTTACGGGCCTTTCTTCCTGCTCTTTCTTCTCTGCGTCTTCACGTATCTTCCGCTTTCCTCTTGTTTCTTCTCCGCTTCCTCACCGGCCTTTCTTTCTTCTTGCTCTTTCTTCTCAGCGTCTTCACGTCTTTTCCGTTCATCCTTCTCTCTCCTATTAGCGTATGCACGGGACTGAGCTTCTCCCTGTACTTCCTGTCTGCATCGTCGCTTTTTGCCGGCCTCCTCACGGGCTTGCTGTTCTTTCTGTTGGACCTCCTCAAGAGCTTTCTGTTCTGCCTGCCGCCTAACTTCCGCTTCACAAGCACATCAATTTTCTTCTTCCCTCCTCTTGTCCTCAACTCATTCCCATCGCCTGTAGTCGGCCTCTATCCTCCAAGCGGGGATATTTTCCTCTCTTTGGGCGTCTTCCTCCTTCTTGTCAGCGTCTCTCTTGGCCTGCTCTTCGAAATCCTTCCTCTTCGCATCTTCGCGGGCCTGTTCTTCCGCCTTCCTCTTCGCATCTTCGCGGGCCTGTTCTTCCGCCTTCCTCTGTGCCTCTGTGGCTAACCGCTCTTCCTCTGGTTTCTTTTTGGAGGCCTCTAGCACCGCCACAACTCCCAGAAGTATCACAGAGATCACTTCCTGTAGAAAGTTAGTAGAACTTTAGTAACTTGCACTTGGAGATATCCCACCATGGTAACCTCCGTAAACAATAGCTATTAACGAACACGAAATAAAAATAATTAGACCTTCGATATTTGTTACGGTAGTGAGTAAGGAGATTGGATATGATATATTCAACTTTTGGCGTGAGAGTAAACAATGTGTGCTATGTAGAATTGGCGGAGTTGATGCGTTTTTGGGCTGGGAAGCGGCTTTATCCCTGCCTTATAACTTGTCAGCACCTCTGCGTTTGGGAAAGTAAAGTATATCGACTTGTGAAGGTGGGGAGTGGTCGTTTGTTTGTTTTAATCATTTTGCATTCGGCTGCGTAGCGGCCATGGCATGTTAAGAACAGGACCTCCCACCAAACCCTATAACCGCTTCCGCGCAAATTAAAACTCTAAAGACCGAGGAATCTGACAAAACCCGAAGCCCCGAAATTAAAACCCACACGGCAAAGTTGCAGCCAAAGCCCAGTAAAAAAAATCCCGCAATATCCCCCAGAACCTTCTTGTTGTCTCGGCCACTCCCTGTATACATTTTTTCCAGCGAGGACCAGCCAAAGGTGGGTGCTGCTCTGACTTCCAGCCGCAGCCGAACTCCCATCCCCATCAATGGGCATAGCTTCCCAAAGACTTGCAATTAGTGCTTCGCCCCCATTCCTAGAGTATAACCTGCAACCCCAACTTCTGACGTCCGCCGTTTTTGAAATCCTCGCTCACACCTGGTCCAGGGTCTCATTGAAGTTATCGCAGTGGAATACCCCAACCGCTCTTACGAGCAGGACTTTTCGGAGGTCCGGAAATGAATACTCCCTAGGTCATTCACGGCGCGCTGACCATCTTCGGGCTTGACGTGGTTGGGCGGGCGGATGGTGATATTATCGTAAGGCGTAGGCTCTCAGAATTCTCTTCACTGAGCCCGGTTTGTCGTTAAATACTGGCGTAAAACATTCGAAAGAAGGCGAGTGGCCCTAGAAGAGGGACTACCGATCGACGTCGATGCTGAGTGGATTTGATGACGAGGTACACTCTATTTTCGACCTGGTAACGTACTGGCAGAGCGGACACACAGGGAAAGTTGTGATGAAGCCAAAGTAAAACCCCGCTTTGCCCCGCGAGGGGAAAAGCTTGGCAAAACCAGGCGGAGGGAGGTGTTGTCGAAGGTGTGTGTGGGGGAGTGGTCGTGCGAGGTAGGTGAAAAGTTGACCTATTAAAGGCGCAATTTCAGCCTGCACAACCTATTTCATTAACACCGCAACAGCCACTAGAATTTTTGCGGTGCGTTAAATAACTTACTGGTTGCCATAAATGGCCATAATAAAGCCGGCAAAAGAGGAGTTGGTAATTAGAAAAATTGACACGTATAGACCGTTCCCACAATCACTATAGTTCACCAACTCTAGCTTTTCTTATACCCTCTGGATCTGGGCTTATTATCTTTCCTAGAAACTTTGATAGGTACTAAAACAGCGCATTGAATACCCTCCAATAAGCCGATAAACATCTAAGGGGCAATCCGGATGCCTTTCGACGGAGGAGTCACGTCACAGATAATACGAGTATAACGGAAAGAGTTGCGAGAGAAGAAAGAGTGGTTCGACCATCGATCGATGTGATATTGACATGCTCTGCGTAAGCATCAAGATTAGGGTGAAGTTGCTCAAGCGAATTGACAGCTCGAGTGATATATATACCGTAAAGCATAGAGAAATCAATACGATAGCTTTATCCCCCTCCAACAAACAAACAAACAGCCATATAGGGTTTAATTGGACGTGAGTGTGCCGTCAGTTCCGTTACTTCCGCGTGACCTCAGCACTCAGTGTGGGACGGTCAAATCACGTGATATCGTCGATGAAGCCGGATTGACCAGCGTAGAGTATAGAAAATGCAATCTTTCCAGGCTACGTGCACTTCGTAGTATCAGATTAACGCCAGGGAAAGCTAAAATTGACAAGTTCATGTACGTTCATGAATGCACAAACTGCCACCACCACCCGGATTCGAACTCAAGCCTCCCGGCTTCTAAAAAGCAACAAACAAACAAAAAGAGATAAAGCCAAATTTCGCATTGCGAAGGTGTTCGATTGATTGATTTGAGTGAGCTATTTGACTGTTTTAAGAACATTACAAAAATATATATGACCCAGCCAACATGAACGCTGCAAACTAGAGTAGCTTATCCCCGAATTTAATAGGAGCAAATCGGTGCCTCTCCAGACAGGGCTGGCGATTGTACAGCGACTATGTGATCTGTCCCTGGCGCTTGTCCGTATAAATAGGGCGCTTCTGTCAGTTACGCAGCCGCTGTACCTGTCCGGAGAACATCAGGGAGCAAGTACTATCTGCGTCTCGAACCCAGACCCGCCTGGTTTCTCAAAAGTACAAAAAAAAAAGAGAAGGGAAAGCCAAATTTCGTGCTTGCACGAATGTATTTTGAAATCAAATTGAATGAGCTATTTGGCTGAAAGTCCAATGCGATAAGGGCATATATGACCTAGCACTAGCCCATTTGATGACGTCTGTAAACTACCTGTATGAAGTATAATGGAGATAATTCTACTATGCTATCTACTCTTGGCTAATCAGCATCCGCTCTTCGACTCTTCTTTTACTTTTGTCTATACTTTACATAGTGATGTTCACAAATCCATTTGGACGGACTATCAAGCGGTGAGTGATCGTTCACTTGAGCTCGCGAGATTTAGTTCTACGGACATTTAAGGTTCACATCTCTGCTCGAGCTAGTGTCTATTCGAAGCGTTTGAGGTAGTTCGGCTCGTGAACATCATTAACTTTGGATCTATTCCTGAAGGTATGCTTGTGGTACGTACCTGATAACAGCAGCCAAAAGAGAAGGAGGTTCACGTCTATATAATTACATTCTACTCCACCCTAACCGCGAGGAAAGAATAGTTGATCGGATGTCTCTAGGTACTCTACCATGAATCCCCTATTGTCTATGATTATTTCCCTCTTGAGCAGAGTATCTTAACGCTGAGTTTGATGGGATACCTAACAGCCGATTGCAACGCCATCAAAGTTAACGCAAAGTGCTCACGGAGTCAATCTCATCACTATCTCTTTCAGTCTTCAAAGTTTATAAGACAGACTTTACTACAATGTCTCGAAATTAACCATCAAGGTCGGCGAAGACCACACCAGCGATCCAGAAACTTTTAGATAAGACTTTTCGCCTTATTGAAACATATATGGGGGTAATTCTAACTGGAATCCTTCTGTACGCTTCGGTTCAGGTCCGTTATAAATTGTGCTTAGAGGTTATGGTGCTGCTTGAGGTTCTCATGTCCGGTCATATGCATGTGACCATTGTGTTGGCTCTCTGGCACTACTAATAGAACTATGCAGTCGTTTCTTGTTCTTTCTCTCTTTTGAGTTTCTCAACAGGAGTTCTGTGAGTCTTAGCTATGCCAGCTGAGGTCCGAGACCACTCTGTTGTCGACGCCGATTCCGCTGGCCACTTTGTCAACACTTTGGGAGATGGTTAAGTTTGAGCCAGACCTAACAATACTCTAGAACGCCGGAGAACCTCGCAAAGTAATTCTGCCTACCCAACAGACTTTACCAGCTCGTAACCCTAATGGATGATACGCATAATTTCGCCGACAAAGTGGGTATAAAACCCCCCTCTTTCCCCCTGCAAAGAACTTCCGACATGCATTCACAGAGCCTTCAGTCCGGGTGTATCTCATCGACATCTGGCTGGCTGTTCTCTTCTCTCTGCAACATACGCACGCGTCTGCCAACTAACTACTAGCATTTCCTCTTCTTTCAATACCAGTTACTAATTCTTCAAATTTGCAGATTTGATTACACATCAATCAGCAGTCGGTGGAATACACGGTGGTACTTTTCCTCCTCCCCCATATTTAGCAGCGCTAACACTCTCCAGCCTACTTTTCTTTAATTATTCGCAACTATTGGACGGTAACTAGAATCTGATGGACGGCGGTGTTACAGAACTTACCCTGGATTTGAGCTTTCGAAAGTGTCCCAAACGCGGATAATCTTATTTGTTGAGAAAAAGCTACTGCGGGAGGCCGCGTTCGACCGACGGACCATGGTCCCACTGAGACCTTAGAGTTACGCCAAAGCTGGTCTGGATTGTACGACCTGCTTATAGATGCTAGGGACTCAATCTGAGATTATTGGATAATCTGGGACAAGGATTACAGGACCGTGGACGTTAGAATCGGATTCCCGGCGAAACGGGAGGTATCGATGATCGGTTAGACAGGATGTGGATATTGGATTCACGATCTAGTCGATTTATGGTGGCCACACATGATTGGCGAGGAGGTTTGTTTTCCCCCTCATACGAGGTTCAAAATACTAACTTTGTCCAGCGCCACCACCACCTCACCCAAACCTCTCGATTTCGATCGCCCACACGCCGCGAGACGTTGCGATCGATCTTATTTTGAATCTCAGTAAAAAGCCCTAAAAAAAACTCAGAAAACAAAAACCCCGATATTATTATCCCTGATACCACCCCAAGATATCATTTTCTTTTCGGTGTGAATAAATCCAAAAAAGTTTTCCCCAAGAATTAAGCTCGCCCATCTGGTCGTTGAGCACGATATATCCCTTGGATACAGAAGACGAAAAAAGACATAAAATACGGAAATCCACAAAAAATCAAATAAGACTCTACGGCAGCAATGCGTCTCGGTTGCAGCTTGCGATACAGCCTGTGAAGTCGGAATCCTACTCGACTTGAGTCAGACTTTGCGATGACGGAAACGGACGACACGGTGGTGGCTGCGGAACGAGACGGAATCTAACATGTAGGCTTGCCTCATGAGAATCCTTGCAAAAAAAACCACGGCGGTAGCTTTCTCAAGCAGCCTCGTGAAGACACAACTCGGTGGTGGGCTTTGCAACCGGCCCTGTGAAGACAGAACTCTAGCACGACGGCGGCTTGACGAAGCTTCCCTCGCAGACACGGAACCGAACGACACTAGACGACTTGCGGTGCTGCCTCGAGACGGAATTCCGACACGACGGCGGCTTGACGGAGACGATGGCGTTCTCAAACTCGCTTCGTGACCGACAGCAGCTTTCTCCCGACATCAGCGTTGGGAATGTGCCCCGATCGGATACGACGATAAACTCGCCTTATACAACAAACCTCAAAAGACACAAACATAGAAGGACAAAAAACATCACCATTTTCCTTTTTCTTTTCTTTTTTTTTCGGTTATTTTATTGTTAGTTGCTTTATCATTACGATTTTTATCTTTCTGGATACCAAGGTTCCCCCGGGTGGGTTGAGCTAGATAGGTGTTGGAGTACGGATTAGTTAGACAGGCGCCGACCAAGTGCTGGAAGTGCCATTTATGGGGGAGGGAGGAGCGAGCGGGGGTGAGGTGATGGTTGGTGGTGAGTCCCCCTTCTTGCTTTTTTTGCTTGGTGGCGGGGGTTGGCAGACGGTGAAGTAGATAGAATTGATGCTTTTCCGAGAGATATTTGGTTCGAAGTGTTGTGATTGTGAAGCTTGGCATTTTCCACGGATCGTGAAGTCGTGGAGCAGACGTATGCTAGTGGCAGGAATGCAAGCCGATCTGCCGGTGCTTAAGCGAGACCATGTGGACCCCACTTTTAGCAACAGCGCTCCTTCGTTCCATCTCCTCACTGTCCGCCGACCTCCGTTCTCTCCTTTTAACTGCATTGCCGTCTGGGACACAGAGACCATTGTCATCAACAACTGCACTCTAGGCAAAGACACCCAAACATCTACCTCACAAGAGACACTTCCGTTACGCTAACTAGTTCGAAGATCAGCTCTTGGTGCATCCAGCAGGATTAAATTGCAAGATCGGCATGGATTCTCAGGCAAATCCTGCTGCTCCACGGGAGGAATGATCCTCACGATACCATTATGCCGACACAGTCGACGGGGTCAATGAATATCCAGGAAAGCACATGTAAATCTCGTATCCATCAATCTATCGTATCCGGGAGAGGCTAACGCACGACTGGATTTAGTCCCAACTATCCTCCTTGAATCCTTGGGAGGTATTAGAGATGCATTCGATAACTTTGTATTAGTGATCCTACTTGGTGAAATTAAAATAGTTCTTGCTAATGGATTGTTGAGTATTTTGTTCTCTTCTGTTTAGTTCTTAACTTTAACTTGGATTATACACACGATGAATCCTGAACAAACAAGCCCAGAACTGAGAAAGGTGCGCTTCTCTACAGGTGGGAAAACTTATACACACTCCCGAACTTGCGGAACGCCAGCCACAGGGATGACAAAGATGTTTTGCCTCTATACGACAAAAGAACAACAGATTACTACGAGAGGCCTATTTAAGTTGCACAAGCTCAAAGGAGAGCTAGCTAGAACGTCAAGGTGGAAAGGATTCGGAAAAATTGAGGATTGCGTATGAGGAAGCATTAGCGGAGGGAAGCTTTATCCAAGGCCTACTAGATAAATACTCTTATAACCTAGTCAAAGGGGCGAAGGCATATATGTATGATAATGCTTTACGCCAATATTTTGTATACCGTGTTATCAGATTCATTCGCCTATCTGAAATATCTTGTATGGTGGATACTCTACGGTTTCGTGCTCAATGATCGTGGAAGGAAATATTATGAAGAGGAAGTCATGCGTGAACATCTCAAGCTAGGAAGCGGAAAGAAACGATACGGTACCACAGAAGAGAAACAAAATTCGACGGTGATTGGGTGACAAACTGACAAGTGACTTCCGCCCCGGTTTGTTACGAGGAGGGTGTCGAAGACTGAAATTACGACGAGAAGGGTCCGGTGTACGGGGTTCTGATGGATAGCAGCTGCTCTAGTTTACTTTATGGTTTAGAGGTTCATTGATTGCAATAAGAACTCGACGTTTTTTAGAGTTCTCAAGAGAGAGTATTTACTGAACTCGGTGGTCAAAGCTAAAACAGCTTATGTTCATTACTCCTCCTGTCACGTTGCGTGGAATGGGAACTTACTCTCCCGAGATATCAAAATCTGAGAATCCTTGTTAGCATTACTGTAAAAACTGCTTCCTCAATTGGGCACATCCTTTCAACGCGATTAAGGACAATCAATATCAATATAGATAGCGGCGTAACAGGACGGTACGCACAAGAATTGTTGCAACCACAAAAACAAAATCGAGGTAAGCGGGGACGAAGGGTAGCGGGGGGGGAGCTCCGCCATCTAGCCGGCTCGCCCGGAGGCGGAGGGGGTTATTAGGTCCTGTCATACTCTAGTAAGAGTGAATACAGTATGATTAAACAACAACAACAACAAAATCGAGGTTCGAACCCACACTCTATTGGGGAGAAAATATGACAAAAATGGAAAGCTAAGGCAAGCGGTAAGCGCTAGTTAATGATTTATCCTAAGTCATGGGTACTGAGCTAACTTTGCTGATTGCCAAATCAGTGTAAAAGGTTATAACCTCCCGGTTTCTTGCTAGGGTAATGATGATTCCACTGTCAATCAAATTTGTTTTCGCTGCTAGACGAAAACAGCGGATGGTCCACGAAATTTGAATTCATGTACGGTTGAGAAGAAAATAATACAACAGGTTACAGCTAACGTTAGTGCTGAAGCACTGAACAGAATGAAACTTCTATGGTATACTAAGTTAATTTGGCTAAATACTGCCGAGATATGGAGATATATGAACTCCCGGTTCTTTACTATGGTGACTACGACGGCGACCGGGGTACACGCTCAGCAACTGGCTGGTCTTGATATACTACAGAACTGGGTTTTTTCATGCTCTGACTGGCCTAGTCTCGAACCGCTACTGGCGTAACGGTTTTACTGGCCACTCGTATCTCACTCTACCACAGGAGCTCGCGAGCAAGGTAGTCGTGTGACACTTTTGGGTGTACCACACGTTGAGAGGACGAGACAAGACGGAATGAACCCTCTCTAATCGTAAGTTTTGGCCAATCTCACATAGCTGAGCTGGCGAACGAGCCTAGGTCGAGACTCGAGACCACTTCTTGATCATACTTCATCAATCGAAAGCCTACCAGGGCAATTTTCCATAACAAATTATTTTTTTGATGCAACTGCCCACGACGGTATCAAGCAGCTCTGTTTAGATATTCCATTTATAAGGACCACCATCCACCATATCAATGTAGCACTACGGGAATTGACCATGGACGAAGAGAAACAGACAAAATCGATTATACCAACCACGAACAGTATTTCTCTGCTACATGGATCTCACTCCTCCATTCATACCTGCTCTTCCAACTATCGCTGCCCTCATGCGTGGTTTCGGCCTTCTTATGTGTTGGAATCGACTTGCTTAAGTTTATCTGGGCATCTTGATTTCGCAGATAGTACTTCTTCTCCGCATGCGTCATACAAAACTAAAGCTATCCAATCACAAATGAGGCCAGATAGTTCAACCCCTCCCTTCAAGAACTTCTCAACTTTATCCTACCTCTCTCTATCCCCTCGTGGGTAGCAAGAGATTTCCGCTAAACAGCGTGGCGTGGCGACGGCGACATCGCCCAATAATTGCGATACCATAGAAACCACCACTTTGCTGAGTAATTGCATTCGGGAAGACTTTTGGAGTACCACCCAGGACTTATCCAAAAATTCCTAGTGAATTATGCGTATTTATGAGTATGAGTCCAGGTCATGGGATGCGAGTATGGAAAATATCAATAATTGGTGTCAAGCCGCGCTCCTGCTA
>Ga0307515_10005941_pt1 | contig 24599 bp, 24 predicted proteins | sample 17_EM_MG_FD_194513 | JGI IMG/M metagenome (GOLD analysis project Ga0307515, IMG submission 194513) | Populus trichocarpa ectomycorrhiza microbial communities from riparian zone in the Pacific Northwest, United States - 17_EM | ecosystem: Host-associated > Plants > Roots > Unclassified | place... | reverse complement strand
TACTAAGTCAGTGGCGGAACGCCGAGTGTATTCCGTGAATCTCGATCGCTTTAGCGCTAATATGTGACGTACACATTGACTGTCCGACACCACGACTGGGGTAAATTGTGGAGAGGGGGAGGGGTTCAACGTGGGCGATCCTCATATAAGAGGGGTCGCCTCGACAAAATTTGACCCTTTCCCCACAACTCTTCACTTACCTCACCATGCAAACACTCGCGAACGCTTTTCAATCTGTACGTCCCAAATGCGACTTGTTCTGCCTCCTGTTGCGCCTTCTGAACACATGAGGGGATGTAGAAATTGGGACTCGCCCCTGCGGAGGTTACCCCACACTTCAAAGTCCGTGAAGGGGGGGAAACGATGAAGGCTCTCGCGTGGTTCGGAAAGAAGGACGTGAGGGTCATCGACGCTCCCATCCCCGATATCACACACCCAGACGACGTTATCGTCAAAGTGACCGGTACCACCATCTGCGGTGGGATATGTTCATCTCGGACATTTTTAACCGTCTTCTCACTCCCACATAGGCTCAGATCTTCACTTGTACCACAGTGAGATCCTCGCCCTCAAAAAGGGCGATATCCTTGGCCACGAATTCATGGGTATAATTGACCGGGTCGGGCCATCCGTCAAATCTCTTCGTCCCGGCCAGCGCGTCGTCGTATCCTTCCAAATTGCTTGCGGAAAATGCTCTTACTGTCAACAAAAGCTCAGCTCGATGTGCGACCGAACGAACACCTCGTCTCTCCAGGAGTACATGTACGGTACCCGCGACGCGGGGTTCTTTGGTTATTCTCACTTTACTGGAGGCTTCGCCGGTGGGCAGGCCGAGTACGTTAGGGTGCCGTTTGGCGAGGTCAACTGTTTGGCCGTGCCGGATGGAGTCACGGATGAGCAGGCGTTGTATTTGTCGGACGTGTTGCCGACGTCGTATCATGCTGTCGCGGATACCGGCGTGAAAAAAGGCGACGTTGTCGGTATCTGGGTGAGATTGAGTTTTTTTCTGATCTGAGCTGGAGTAATGATGTTCTTTCTGTAGGGATTGGGACCCGTCGGACTCTGTGCCGCCAAGTGGGCTCTCATCAAAGGCGCATCCCGTGTCATCGGGGTTGACAAAGTTTCCTACCGTCTTGCCCAAGCGGAAGAGATGGGGATCAGCACCGTCGACTTCGTTATCTACAAAGACGTGGTTCAGCGAATGAAAGAGCTCGCCCCTGACGGGTTGGACGTTGCGATTGACGCTGCCACCTTCCACGAACCCAAGACGGTCATCCACAAGATTAGCAAGGCGCTGTCGTTGGAGACCGACGTCAGTGAGACGTTGAACGAGACGTTCTTGTCGGTTAAGAAGATGGGAAGGGTTGGTATCATCGCTGCCTATGCTGGATACACGAACGGATTGAACATTGGAGCGGTTATGGAAAAAGGGATCCGTCTGATCGGGAACGGACAAGGTAAGCCTCGCTTCGCCTGTGACACCACAACCGGATACGATTACTGAAACGATGGAATGTGCGTTTAGCTCCCGTTCATTTGTACTGGAACGAGATCCTCGAGGACTACATCATCCCCGGAAAGTTCGACCCGACGTTCATGATCACCCACCGGGTCCCGCTCGAGGATATGGCCAAATTGTATCACGTGTTCGATAAACGCGAGCTCGGGGTCATCAAGGTCTTTGTCGAGACCAAGGCTTCTTCACCACCCACGCCTGGCTGTCCAACAACTAGCAGGGTGGACGATTGGAGTCGCGAGGAGCCTGATGTGTCTCTTACCGGTGATTTGTGATTTTCTGGGAATGTAAGTGTAGGTATATATGTTCTTGGTTCTGTATTTGCTAGCAACGGATCGAAACTGTACAATACATGTGGTAACGTATAATGAATCGCTGAAATGGATCCGATCGGAAGATCAACTGCACACCTTTCAAGGTGACTAATTCGGATCGGCATTGCCAGTCATCTCCAGAGGATAGATGGGCCAGAATTATCGAATCACGGGGATGTAGCAAGGTAAAGGGTAGATCCATTAAGAAGTGTTACATGTTCCTATATACACCAAGGGCTACACAGATGTACAGACTGGTGTTTGTTTCATCGTAGGATGAGAAAATTAAAAGACCGTAGCGTACCCCAACGTTCAAACCATGTGGAAGAGGTGAAAGGTAAAGAAATGACCAGCGTATATGAAGCGTGCACGATGCATTATAATGTAGAACGAGACGCAAGAAGACCCAAGAGCGATCTCCCCTGGGCAGACCCTTACTTGTCCGGACTTTTGGAGAAGGAGAGACATGGGAGGGTGAATGATGGTATGCGGGTTGTAGGTGTATGGGAAACGAAGGGCGTGGTTTTAGTGTATGACCAGAGCGGTAGGATAGTCGGGGGATGGCGTTGTCGGGTGATTTAGTCTATTGCTTCTCCCTCCTTTCCTCTTCCTCCTGTCTGAGGTATTCACCGACGACGTGTGGGTTTGCCAAGTGGAAGTGAGAGGCCTTGAAGACGAGGTAGGTACTCCAAATGGTGAAGAGCCAGCCGATCCAAGTGAGGATCAGCCATGGGTAGACGTAAGAGTATTCCCTGTACGCGTATGGTGGGCGGGGGTGGGCAAAGGCAGCCTGGAGGGCCTCAAAGTCACCGTTAGGAGAAGGGATCAAGTAGGCTTTGTGGGAAGCCACGACGACGGTGGAAGAAATGGCGGCAACGAGAACAACGAGGACAGCGAATATTGAGGCGGTAGCTTTAATTCGGTACCACATTATGGTCTCGGCGAGCGTTGGCCAGAAGAGAAGGAAGAAGAACATGGTACCCTGGGGGAGCATCATGGATTAGCATTGGAGTCGGTGTCGATCGTTGAGACCGATAGAGGAGTGACGTACGAAGACGGTGGCGGTGTATACGCCAGCAAAGATGGTGAAGGCAGCAGTGCCGATGACATCGTTGTTGAACAATGAGGCGCCAGGTTGATAACTCTCGACTTTCCCCTGAAGCTCGAGATACCTGTTGTGGTGACGGAAAATTAGTCACCGGTACAACTCGGAGCGCGCACCGACTCTGATGTCAGTGGCGGGCGGCCTGAGAGGAAGAACGTACCTGTCGAGGGTGTAGGTGGCAGTGGACTCTCCGACAACGGTGAAGATCATGGCGAGCTGGTAGGCGATGAAGCGCTGTCTCCTAAGGTAATACTTGGGGTCGAACATGTTACGATGCTTGAAGGCGGAGAACCGGATGCGATTCAGGTCGAGACCCCAGATGATCATCTTTGCGTTGAGGCGGAGGGAAGGGATAAGGAGGAGAGGAGGAGAGTGGGGAAGGACATGGGCTGGAGCGTTAGCTTGGCTATATAAGTGCGGAACGCGGAAGTGGGTGATTATGTCAGCGCCTGGAGCGAAATTACTCACCGGATGGCAGCGATCGTGGTGAACTCCTTCCACCTAAGGAAGGCGCCTGAGTCACCCCTTCTCACGTATCCCGGCCTTGGTCAGCCGTATTGTCACCCAATTGTGTTCGTTATCTTATTACAAACATCGACTCGCAAATCCCTGTTTTCGACTTTCCGCGACAAAGATTTACGACGGCGCTATGAGAAGTTTGGAGCTGGGACGATTCGGTCGGCTGTGGGACCAGGATCGACGGGTGTGGATTGATTGGGTTCGCTTGGGGGGCTAATCGTCATCGTGGATTTCGATGACCGGTTTCCCGATGCGCACGCCCCTCGTCGGCTTACATCTTCAGACAACAATAGAACTCATCTTCGGCTGGTTTTCTCCGTCGCATTCAATGCTTACTAGCATCGCACAAACGACAACCAAGAAATCGAGTGACGTAGACTCGCGTCGAAGCAGCGGCACGATCCAAATGCGGCTCCTCATGGGCTGGAACCCAGCCTCAAGCTCAAAGCTCGGGTTTAGAGAGGGAACGGGGAGCTCTGAATGCTCTACCCCCCTGTGCTCTCTCCTTCCAAAATAATACGTCAACTAGCTTTCGTGACGTGCAATGGGACTGAGATGGAATGGGCACAAGATGATCAAGGGTATTCCACCGGGCCCGATGCTCCCCATATCCTGTACCCTGAAACGCAACGCACCCGAAGGCCGGACTGCGATCCGAGCAATAAAGCAGCCGAAGCACAAGGTGATATGCAGGATGATGCAAGCAAGTCGAAGATGGTCTGATCAATGAATCGTGCCCGAGTTCGAGGTCTCAAGGTGCCGAAGCTTCTCCTTATTGCGTTTACTGCAGTCGTGGTGACCGTCGTCTAGGAGTACAAGTCAAGGCCCGCAGTGTGGCTTAGCTTGAGCCTACACTTAGGGGGATTCATCACCATCGATCCTCAGGCTCCGGACGGTCACTAGTACCCCGGGCGCCTGTTCCTCCATATTTCCAAATTCTCCAGGAGCGGGGGGAAGCTCGTTTATACCCGTGATGATGGTTAGAGCGGCCGTGTGGGGAAGTGCCCGTGTTGATGGTGACAGAGCTAAAGGCAGATGCCAGGACCCCACACTTGAATCTGCGGGGTTAGCTTCTCCGAATATTGAGTCCCATTCTATACCACTGACATGCTGTGCCCTAGTGTGGAATACGAGCAACACATCATTGGAATGGAAACTAAAAGCAACGAACTGCGTCGATGTCGATGTACTAGATGGCCGAAGCCGTCTCATTGAGCAAATGGGGACAGCTCCCGCCTGTATCGCAATTTCAACAAGTTCCCATCTGCAGCCTTTATCTCGAAAGAGCTGGTTCCGACTTACGACAAAAAACACCATTCATTTAGCATAAACACCTCGTTCCTCACGGCGTCTGATCCCCTCCGATGTACAGTGGCACGCAACATCACACCACTCAAAAGAAAAGAAGAGCGATCCAACCCGGGTTCGCGAGGTGATGCTCGTGATACCCAGGTCTCCGGAAACAAGATGATCATGACCAACGGCTTTGGCTTTCCGCCCCATGGCCAAAAGCGCGTTTTTATCACTGGACATCTCTCTCAAAGAACCCGCCCACTGCGCTTGTAGGTCCCGAACTTTCTCTAGTTCCTGGTTATGTGTTTGGTTCCTCCAGGTTTGTTCCTTTCCCATCGTATGGCTTTGGTTTGTATTGCGGTATTTCATACTAGAGTGCAGCATTTCCAGCAGATGACGCCATGGTAACAGGACTCAACAAGCATTCGGAGAAACCAACCCAAAGTTGCAGCCTCGGGAGTCCCGACATCTGCCTTCAAATGATCAACCTGTTGCCATCGACACGGATAAAAGCGTTCTATCCAGGCCATGGAATGCCATTCACTAACCATTCATCATTTCTTCAACAAGTTCTCCGCTGCTCCCATGGGTTCCTCCCTTTTCCGCAGAGATAAAAGAGAAAGCTGACTTGGTCAAACTCCAATCCACCCCCCCCCCCCCCCCCCATCTTAGTGAGAGAAAGATGGCCTCAGCACCAGTCTTCGCTCTTCCTACTGTCCAAAATCTCGGTATCTCCCCACCAAAAGACATCGACCCCGTCAAGATCGCTGGAGAATGGCTAGAAAAGTTTCAGACCGCGGTCTCGCCCTCGCCCAAGGGGGATATTGACGTCAAGAAGATCCTGGACCTTTTCCAACCGGACGCTTTCTGGAGGGACATCCTATCCCTGACCTGGGACTTTCGCACCTTCTCCGGTGCCGAGCAGATCAAAACCTTCTTCCAAGATCGAATCGCTAACCCCTCACGCGACGACAGGACTCGCCTGAACAACCTCAAACTCGAGACCGCCAGCCTCAAAAAATCTTGGGGGGACATCGAATGGATCGAAGCCTTGTTCACCTTCTCCGTTGGGACGTGGGGAAGTGGAGATGGCGTATTCACGCTCGTCTTCGCGCCGGAGGGTGTTTGGAAGGCGTACACCGTTTACACAAACTTGCAATCTCTCACCGAATACCCTGAAAAGGTTGGAGCCTTACGGAATCCTCTCCCCAACCATGGCAAGTGGGCAGAACAGAGACAGAAGGAAATCGACTTTGAAGGTGTTGAACCTCACGTCGTGATCATCGGAGCCGGTCAGAGCGGACTGGGCCTTGGGGCTAGGTTGAAGCTTCTGGATATCCCAACGCTGATTCTGGAAAAGAACCCGAGAGTGGGAGACCAGTGGAGGAACAGATATCAGGCACTGTGTCTGCACGATCCAGTTTGTGCGTCCTTCTGTTCCCTCAAAGAGTATTCATTGTGTAACTGCGATCGCCTGCAGGGTATGACCATTTACCGTACCTTCCGTACGTACACGATATCATTTTAGCTGGTGTCTTGATACTACTAGTAATTCTCTAGATTCCCCGCCAACTGGCCCGTATGGACCCCCGCCAAAAAGGTACGTGAGGCCGCCTTACCTGATCAGAAATCCCACCCCTCAATTTCCTTTCACAGTTGGCTGATTGGCTGGAATCCTACGCCAAAGTTATGGAGCTCAACGTTTGGACCTCTTCAACTGTCACATCTGCCGAGAAGGATGCATCGGGAGCGTGGGTCGTTAAATTGACTCGGGTACTCTCAGACGGAACGGAGACCAAACGTGTTCTCCGTCCAGTACATGTCGTCTTTGCTTTGGGATTCGGAGCTGGAACATGGAGTATCCCCAAGTTCCCCAAGCAGGTCCTTTTCTTCCAGGGTTCTTCGTACTCAAACACACGGGACTGATTTGTCGTTGCTTCCAGGAAGAGTTCAAGGGAGAGGTCGTCCACTCTCTCGAATACACAACTGCGAAGAAATATATTGGAAAGAAGACCGTCGTCGTCGGGGCGGCTACTTCTGGCCATGATGTTGCCTTCGACCTAGCTAATCATGGAGTCGGTCAGTAAACGCTCTCGTATTGGCTACCTAATACCACTACATTTACCACCTTTTTATACAGACGTCGTAAGTGACCTTGCACGCAATGACACCCCCGTCCAGATCTGAATACTTGATCCAGACAATTTACCAACGTTCGCCCGTGTACGTCATGAGCACAAAGGACGGGCTGCTTCCGGGATTCCTGAGCCGTAAGTGGACCACCCCCTTCCCTGCTTTCTTTATGTGGTTGACTGACAACCTCCATCGTCTCCAGTGTACACCGAAGATGGACTGCCTACCGACACTGCTGACAGGGTAGGTGCGTCTGTCCCGCTCCCCCTAGCGGCATCGCTACACACGAGAACCGTGAAGAAAATTGCTGCTGCCGACAGGTGAGGTTTTCCCTCTCCGTACCGATAACTCGACTGGAACACTTGCAACAGGGATATCCTGGACGGGCTGACGAAAAAGGGTTTCAAGTTGACGAATGGTCCGGATGGTTCCGGATTCCATTCGCTCTTATACAGCCGCGGTGGGGGATACTACTTTGGTCAGTTCCCTTCACCGTGTATTCGACCGTCTGAGTTCTTCTTGACGCTGGTGCTTCTCGTAGACGTCGGAGCTAGCCAAATGATCATCGATGGAAAGATTGGGCTCAAGACCGACTCCGTCATGAAGGAGTACACCAAGACCGGGTTGAAGTTCGAAGACGACAGCACCCTCGACGCGGACCTCGTTGTCTTCGCCACTGGACTTGGCGACTACCGAGATGGTTTCAAGAAGATCCTCAGTGAAGAACTCGGCAGCAAGGTGAAGCCGGTTTGGGGTTTGGATGGTGATGGCGAAGTGAGAGGAGCTTGGAGGGATATCGGAGTTGATAACCTGTGGTGCATGACGGGGAATCTCGCCATGTGCAGGTATCATTCTCGACATCTCGCCCTCCGTGAGTTTTTCCGCTGGTTCTTCACTTCTTTGTGATGTTGACTGTCGTGGATGAACAGAAATCAAAGCTATGAAGGAAGGGTTGTTTACGGGGAGGTACTCGTTGGAGGAAAATAAGTGTCTGTGTCGAGCTTGAAGTTCATGAAGGATACCGTTGTTTGTAAAGCGTACCAAGGTAGAAGAAAGTTATAAGGAATCCACAACCAAAGTGTTCCGTGAGCGGGTAACAGCTCATCGTACTGGACCACACTAGGAATAACAGCAAGGATAATTCGGCCAGTTGCGATGAGAGCTTCCAGTGACAGGAGGTTGCCTCCGTACATATGACCACAAACCGTAGCTCCAGACAATCTGGTTCGGACCTTGGTCCGCCGGTGGGCATCATACGACCCTCACGAGGTTTTCGATTCGCCGAGTTTTTTGTAATTGGAATGGGGCTCTGATTTTTATGTGTTTAGTGAATAAAGTCCGCACTTATAGTATGCGGATGTACTACTGTACACCGGCCCTGCGTCCACACCCCCTCGCCGCAATACGGCACTATATATCCTCGCCTACCCTTCTGGGGTGTTGACGATGATAACCGCCCCGGGTGTTTATATCCTGCCCTTGGACTTTGCTGATTTTCTTTCTTTTCCTCTTTGACGGAACCATAGTTCACCAGGAAATTCGCTTTAACGATATCTTGAGTTCCGACGACCCCGCCCGTGGGGGGAGGGTTGCAGAGATTTGACTTATGGCGAACCCGAACTTGCCTTGAAAAAATGCCGGTAACTTTGCCTTCTTCGCAATCAGCGTCCCCGGCCACCAAGGACTTTCCCCGAGGTGAAGACTGAAGTTTCGGTGCATGGCTCTGCAGTGGCTAGCGTAAAAATCTTCCGTGTTTGGTTCGTTGCTTCCGACGAAGACAATAAAATTTAGCGTTGTGAGTTTCACACACAGGCGCACGCAGTTATGAAAACGGCTGTTGTATTCAAAAATGCGAAACAGGGACCACCAGGTATACACTGGGTCGATCCCCATGAGGTTGAAAGCGTTTGAAATACGTACTCGGAAGTGGTTCGAAGTGCACCGAGGTTGGTGGATCCATAACCGCTTAATTTTCCATCGGTGGGTTCCAGCATACGGGAACCGGCCGAACGGGCGATGGGCGATTCAAAGGCGATATGCTCCACAACCATTCCAACGCTCGCTCGACATCGTCGCAGGGGCTAACGGCGATCGATTGATCGTCCATTCCTCCGGGACCCAACCCAACTCCGGTGAAATTCAAACCCGGTGCGATGACGTGCCTTGCAAATTCTTTGGATCGACCAGGGTCGTTTCTACAGTGTTATGCGGGAGTGCGGGTGGGGCTTGAGCTTCTTGAAAGTGATCGGTCCGTCAGAGCGGACGTGATGGATGTGTGATTCCCACTCATCTGGGTCTTGGGTATGCAAGATGGAAATAGCCATTCCACCGGCCACAAAACGTGCTATCGAGGTGACGGTTCTGCTCTATGAAGACCTGTACTTCTTCGTCAGTCTGATTATACTAAACCGTCCCCAGAATTGTCTGTCTTTACCAGGACTGGAGTGCCGAGGCCCATCCGTCAACTTGCGGGAAGTAGGGTTATATCCCTCCAGTAGATAGGCCACAGGGAAAGTCGAGTTTAGATAACATCTCAAGAGTAATACTAGCACAGTGAGTAGGGAAGGCCACCACAGATGAGTATGAGGGGGTAGGATGTCTCCACTCGCCATATAATAGCGACCAGGACTCAAGTCCTCACCGCAGGATTCACTGGGGAGGCAGGAAGCCATGCATGTGTATCAACGGCATCAGGGCGATCACAATACCGGAGCGGACGGCGTTGGCTCCTATACGACCCTGGTAGTCTCACCTCGGTGGGGTTCTTGTTCCGCATAGTATCCTCCCCGGAGGCCGGGGGCAGCAGGGTGGCACAGGAAGTAATTCCCCGGCAACTAGGAGATAGGAGACATGGGCGGCAAAGACAAATTTTCCGTTGTCGCCACCACTGATGGCATCACGTTTGGTTGCACTGCCGAGGCGTGCCCTGTCAGCGTTGTTGCTCCGATACGAAGCCAGGCGAGGAAGCTGCTTGGAGATTCGGGATATGTTCGCAGGGAACCGGCTACGTATCGAGGGTACTGGTACACGGGTGAAATAGGCAATTGTGAAAAAACGTAAATAATTCCTGGCCGACGGACCACGTGGTTTGAGTTCTCGTCCCTTCAGCTTTCGCAGCGAGCCAGTTCAGGCTCTGGCCGTTCCCTCATTCACCCCCTCTCCCACATACCACCACCAATATCCTCGTCTGCTCACCTGCAAGCCAGCCAGCAGGCGGCAGTCTCTACGATGGTTAATAGGCAGACTTCCGCCTACCATCAGCAGCTCGAGAATGTCACCGACCTCACCACCCTTCCAGACGTCTCGGACGACCTCATAGTCTCCTGCCTCAGAGAACGCTTCCTCACAGACAACATCTACACTGCACTAAACTCCTCTGCCTTGGTCGCCGTCAATCCCCATAAATACGTTCCCAGTAACGCGGATTCCGTTCTCTTCAAGTACGCGGCAGAGTATCGTAGTACCTCCGAACAAAAGACTCCTCTCCCTCCCCACATCTTCCAGCTTGCCAACAATGCTTACTATCACATGCGGCGCACCACCCAGGACCAATGCATTCTTTTGAGGTTCGTTTTCTTGCTTTTTGAAAAACTGATCTGTCTCATCTCTGGGTTCCAGTGGAGAGTCTGGTAGTGGCAAATCTGAAAGCAGGCGGCTGGCGATTAAGACCCTACTCGAGCTCAGTGTCAGTAATCCGGGCAAGAAGGGTTCCAAGTTGGTCACCCAGATTCCCGCTGCAGAGTTTGTGCTCGAGAGCTTCGGCAACGCTCGTACCCTCTTCAGTTCCAACGCCTCACGCTTCGGAAAATATACCGAACTTCAGTTTACCGAGCGCGGCCGCTTATGTGGAGTCAAGACTTTGGACTACTACTTGGAACGAAACCGAGTGTCGGCACCTCCTTCCGGAGAGAGGAACTTCCATATTTTCTACTACCTTGTTGCGGGTGCCTCGGCCGAAGAGCGTCAGCATCTCCACTTGACAGACAAGGCAACCTATCGCTACCTCGGCCAACGATCAGGCAACCCCCGACAAAACGGAAGAGACGACGACGCCATTCGGTTCGAACACCTGAAGCATGCGCTGAAAAATGCTGGATTCTCCAAACGTCATGTTGCTCAAACCTGCCAACTCATCGCGGCTATCCTTCACCTCGGAAACCTCGAGTTCATGATCGATCGTCATCGAAACGAGGACGCTGCAGTCGTGCGAAATACAGATATCCTTGCCCTCGTCGCCGAATTTCTGGGGGTAACCCCCTCCGCACTGGAAACCGCGCTCTCGTACAAGACCAAGCTTTTGAAGAAGGAGTTATGCACAGTCTTCCTCGACCCCGATGGCGCCACCGACAACCGAGACGATCTGGCCAAAACTCTTTACTCTTTACTCTTCGCTTGGTTAAACGAGCATATCAACCAACGGCTATGTCGCGACGATTTCGTCACCTTCATTGGTCTGTTCGATCTTCCCGGACCCCAGAACATGACCAGCCGTGCCAACTCTCTCGACCAATTCTGTATTAATTTCGCCAACGAACGACTCCAAAACTTCATCCAGAAAAGTCTTTTCGACAACCATTTTCCAGAGTACACGGCTGAAGGAATTGCTCATCAAATCCCCCGCATCCCGTATTTTGACAACTCCGAATGCCTTCGGCTCCTCCAACATCGACCCGGCGGCCTTATTCACATCATGGACGACCAGGCACGTAGGGTTCCGAAGAAGACCGATCATACCATGGTCGAGGCCTTTGCTAAGCGATGGAACAGCCACTCGTCTTTCAAGCTCGGGAATCCCGACCGATCTGGGTTTCCGACATTCACCGTCAATCACTATAGCGGACCTGTCACATATTCATCCGAAGGCTTCCTTGAGAGGAACGTCGATGCCTTGAGTCCGGACTTCGTCTCCCTTCTGAGAGGGAACCCCGAGTCCTCCGGTGGGGAGAATTCGGGCTCGATCAACCCTTTCATCAAAGGCCTTTTCTCCGCCAAGGCTATTGCCGTCCAGGCCCACCCCCGAGATGAAGATACAATCGTCGCCGCCCAACAGCCCGTGAAACCCATGCGAGCGCCTTCTACCCGTCGAAAGAACACCGTCAAGCGTACCCCCGTTCTTGGTGATATTGATGAGAAGGAACGTGAAGACGAGGACGCCAACGTACCCCCTCTGGCTGGTGGTATTCCCTGCATCGCTGGCGAGTTCAGATCCGCTCTCGATACCCTTTTCGAGACTCTGGAAGAAACTCAGCCATGGTATGTCTTCTGTATCAACCCCAATGATTCTCAGCTCCCCAACCAGCTGGAGGGACGTTCAGTGAAGGGGCAGGTCAGGAGTGTTGGTTTAGCGGAGATCACAAGGAGGTGTGCGCACACATTCCCTGTGGGCATGACCCATCGGGAGTTTGTCGACCGATACCGGGAGCCATTGGCTGATCTCGGCATATCCGAGGGCTCAAACCAAGAGCGAGTTGAACAGACCAGGGTCGCAATGGGATTGAGTGACAATGACGTTGTTTTGGGACAGTATAAGGTTTGCTCTGGTTGTACTCTATACAGTGACGGCAGTCTCTGACATCTCCGGCAGGCTTTCCTTTCACATCAGGCTTTCCAGGGGCTCGAAGACCAGCTCCGTTCCCGCGACGGCGAAGAGCAGAAGCGGAACAGGATGCGAGATGCTGAGACAGAAGCCGGCCTCACCACACGTGGGCCCGATCCATACGCCCCGTACCAGACCCCCGGCTCGGAGGTTGAGCCGGGTTCTGCGGACCCGTACCGACAGGACTTTTACGAGTCGACCCAGCAACTTCCTTTGGTGGCTCACGCCGCTCCGTTCCGAGGAGACTACGAGGATTACGACGAACGCAAATCCTTCAGGGACGATGACTACGACGCTCGTAGCGCGTTGACGAGCAATCGTGATGACAGCATGTCCCACATTGGGTCCGAATCCTATGCTCCGTCGAGAAATATGTTCCATAACACGGATAACAAGGTCCTTCTGGAGAAAGATGCTCTGCCGGGCGAAATCCAGGAGGGTGAGACTGCAGAAGTGTTGAAAGAGTCTTCTGCTCGTAGGAGATGGGTTGCCCTATGTTGGCTCCTGACCTTTTGGTGTCCAACTCCCTTCCTGAGGTGGTTTGGACGGATGAAGCGAATCGATGTCCAGCAGGCTTGGAGGGAGAAGTTGGCGCTGAACATTATTATCTGGTTCATTTGCGCTTGTACGGTCTTCGTCATCGCAGTGCTGGGTAACCTGATCTGCCCCACTCAGCACGTTTTCAGTACGGGCGAGTTGGCCTCCCACTCGGAAACTACGGATCCGAATAACGTTTTTACGGCCATTCGAGGAGAGGTCTTCGACTTGACCCAGGTGGCTGAAACGCACAGGAGGAAGATCGATGTTGTATCGATGAAATCTATCCTGGAGTACGGGGGCACTTTTGCGGACGACATCTTCCCCGTTCAGGTAAGCAGGCGAGAATCCTAGTTGGAAAGCATCAGCTCTGACTCTCTTACAGGTTAGCGCTCTGTGCAACGGTATCGACGGAAATGTTAGCCCCTACGTCACCCTGGACACCAAGAATAGGACCGATCAGAACATCCCATATCACGACTTCCGCTACTCCACTGCCGACCCACGACCGGATTGGTACTGGGAAGTGATGACTGTCATGCGATGGAACAACCGAAAGGGATTTGTTGGGTACACGCCGAAGGAGATCAGGAACATGGCCAGCTCTGGACGGTTGGTCGGTATTTATAACGGCCTCCTCTACGAAGTCACGAGCTATGTGAAAACTCCCCCCGGTCGAGCCGCTCCGCCAAACCAGGCCCCTCCGATAGTTTCCACCCAGTTCATGCACCAGGCCGTCATCGATACCTTTACTTACCACTCCGGAAAGGATGTGACGAAACTACTGGACGACCTGAATATCGATTCGGACATTCTCGCGAGACAAAAGGTCTGCTTGAGGAACCTGTACACCATCGGAAAAGTCGACAATCGTAATTCTGCCCAGTGTCAGTTCGCAACATACATCTTGCTGGCTCTCTCGATCATGATGGTCAGCGTCATCGGGTTCAAGTTTTTGGCTTCAATCAATTTCGGATCCCCGCGAGCACCCGAGGACCACGACAAGTTCGTCATCTGCCAGGTGCCCTGCTATACGGAAGGAGAAAACGGGTTGAGGAAGACTATCGATTCACTGTCGAACCTCAAGTACGACGACAAGCGGAAATTGCTGTTCATCATTTGCGACGGTATGATCGTTGGTTCCGGAAACGATCGTCCGACGCCGAGAATCGTGCTTGACATCCTCGGTCACGCCACCAATAGAGATCCCGAACCGCTCAGTTTTGTCTCTTTGGGAGAAGGAGCTAAGCAGCACAACATGGCGAAAGTTTACTCAGGGCTTTATGAGGTCAACGGACACGTCGTGCCTTACGTCGTCATCGCCAAGTGCGGCAAGCCGTCGGAGAAAGCTCGTCCTGGAAATCGTGGTAAACGTGATTCCCAGATGATGCTCATGCATTTCTTGAACAAGGTCAGCGATACCACGAGTGTACTGCACCTCTTTTATGGCTAATTTTGAGGTCCAGGTCCACTTTAACACGCCAATGAACCCGCTGGAGCTCGAGATTTACCACCAGATCAAGAACGTCATTGGTGTAAACCCGACATTCTACGAGTACCTGTTCATGGTTGATGCCGATACTACGGTCGATCCACTCTCTCTCAATCGACTAATCTCTGGGTACGTATTTTAAATCGCCCAAGTCCATGATCGACACCTAATGAAGCGATTGCAGGATGATCCACGACAAGAAATTGATTGGCGTCTGTGGAGAAACGTCGTTGGCGAATGCGAAACAATCCTTGATCACCATGATGCAAGTCTACGAATATTTCATCTCTCACCACATGGCCAAGGCTTTCGAAAGTCTCTTCGGGTCGGTTACTTGTCTTCCCGGTTGTTTCACTCTCTACCGCCTGCGCACTCCAGACACCCATAAACCCCTCTTCATCTCCAATCAGCTTCTTCACGACTATTCGGAGAACCGGGTCGATACGCTCCATATGAAGAACTTGTTGCACTTGGGAGAGGATCGTTACTTGACGACTTTGCTCCTGAAACACTTCCCCACCCACAAGACCCAGTTTGTCCGGGATGCTCACGCATACACTGTCGCTCCGGATGACTGGAAGGTGTTGTTGTCCCAGCGTCGCCGTTGGATTAACTCAACAGTCCATAACCTGGGCGAATTAGCGTTCCTGGACCAACTTTGCGGTTTCTGCTGTTTCTCTATGCGATTCGTCGTTATGATTGATTTGGTCTCAACGATTATCCAACCGATCACTGTCGGCTACGTAAGTCTTTTGAAATTTTGTGTTTCTCTCTCTGCTGACAGGACTATAGATCGTGTACCTGATTTATCTCGCGGTTGGAGAACACAGGAACATCCCGACCGTTTCCCTCGTCCTTATCGCTGCGGTGTATGGTTTGCAAGCCCTGGTGTTCGTTCTCCGTCGCAAATGGGATATGATCGGATGGATGTTGTTCTACATCCTCGCTATCCCTGCTTTCTCGTTCCTCTTGCCGTTGTATTCGTTCTGGAAGATGGACGACTTCTCGTGGGGTGCTACTCGTGTCGTCTTAGGTGAATCGGGAAAGAGGATGATCGTTCACGTAAGTCGACTCATCTACCGCCCCTGGAAATTCGGCGTGCTAACGCGGCAATTGGCAATTGCAATAGGATGAGGGTAAATTCGACCCTCGCTCGATTCCCTTGAAGTCTTGGGGCGATTATGTGAGTCGACCGTGGCGACGCGCTCGTCCTGCAAATGCTTACCTAGGTTTATAGGAAAACGAGCTCTGGGACAAGGAATCAAACCACAGTATTGGCTCATGGGCTCCACCCAATAAGCTTCACAACGACGGCTACCCTGAATCCCACACGGCATCTATCTACGGCCAGGAGACCTACTATGAGCCAGCCATGTCGAGGGCATACTCCCCCGTCCCTTCCCAGATGGGCAGTATGTATCAGCCACCTGCTTATCAGTCGGGTCCTCATTCCGGCCGCAATACCCCAGGAAACGAGATGGGGTACAACATGACGGGTAATAGCCAGTACAACAGTTACTATCCACAAAAGCAAACTCGCGCTTCGAACTATCTCGGCGTAGACCTCCCCGGGACGAGGACGCCCGAAGATATGGATATCTGGGATGGACCGTCAGATGCCGAACTTGAACGCGCTGTCCAGGAACTCCTTCGTGACGCGGACTTGAATACGATCACCAAGCGCGAGATCAGGAAGCGCCTCGAGGAGCGGTTCAATATGGACCTCAACTCTCGAAAGGTCACGATCAATGCGGCCATCGATAGGGTGTTGCTCAGTCACGCATAGACTAAAAACCTCTCGATCATGTTGAACATATTCCATGGACAGACTTGTGTTCTCATTCATTTTGTGCTCATGCTATCGACTCTCGATCTTTTGAATGCCCTCTCTACCCCTCCTTACAATACCTACTTCCGGTACCCATTATTACCTCCTGTTCCACACATACTCTCCCCTCATGGACTCTCTTCCACTCTCTCTGCATACCATCATGTTTATTCGACAATTTTCCTTTTCCCGCTTGGAGAAGTAATCGATATGATTAGAGTTATTTTGAACACTTCGACCCCTCACTGACAAAGGATAGTCTCGATTCGCGTTCAAAGCGCGACAACACCCTCGCTATATATCTGTCAACCACTCCACACGATGTGGGACGTCTGGTACGAATCTCCACATCTAGGAGGCGGAAAATTATACCCTCGGCCCCTACGGCTACCCCTACAGCAACTTTCCCAATGGACCGAACCCGTCGAAACCTTTGTCCTTGTTGTAGGCAAGTTTCCCACGAAGGTAGACTTGGTGGACTCGTCCCTTGAGCGTGCAGCCTTGATAAGGTGACAACTTATTCTTGAACTGGAGCGACTCTCGGGTTACCTAAAATTGGATGGACACAGGAGCGTCTACGTAAGCGAGGGTGACAAGGGAAAGAAGCCAGCGTTTACCTGGAACTCGGCTTCGGGATCCCAGAACACGATGTCTGCATCTGCTCCGACCTTTATCGCACCTTTCGTCGCGTCCAAACCGGCGTGTTTGGCGGCTGCCGCGCTCGTCCACTTGGAAATCTGGCTCAAACCGATTCCCTTCTGGCTTTTCTGGCTCTCCGTCCATAGGAGACTGAGGCCCAAACCTAGGGTGCTGATGCCACCCCAGGCGGACATGATGTCCCGTTCGTCTAGCTTCTTGAGATCTGCCACGCACGGGCTGTGGTCTGAAACGACAAAGTCGATGGTTCCGTCTCTCAAAGCCTCCCAGAGCAATTCGCGATTCGCGTTATCTCTAATGGGAGGACAACACTTGAACTCCGGTTTCCCATCCGGGATCTCGTCGGATGATAGACACAGGTAATGGAAACAAGTCTCCACGGTCAGCTTTGCCCCCTCGGCTTTGGCTTTCCGGATGATCGGGAGAGCGGAAGCGGCGGAGAGGTGGACGATGTGGCAGCGTAAGGAGGGGAAGCGGGTTTGAAGTTGGGTTATGAGGGAAATTGCGTTTACTTCGAGGTTTTGAGGGCGGGAAGCGAGGAAGGTGGAATAGTGGGTTTGGTCGTGGGAGGAGACGTCTGGCAAAGGATCTTCCGCAGTATCGATTTCGGCATGGAAAGCCAGGACAGTTGACGGTTGGTCTTTGAGGGCTGCCATTGATTTGTGAAGATCTTGTTCCGTCACGCATGGGAACTCCTACGTTCTCCGTCAGCATTTCGGCAGTTGTAGTTGAAGGGGGGTGCCCAATTAATTACGAACTTCCACTCCGCTTTCGATCATGAAGCACTTGAATCCTCGAACGCCTGCTTCAACGAGGGGCACAAGGTGGTCCTTCAGGTCGTTGAGTGATTTTCAGGCTGACCGCGGCGCTCTGGATATCGAACTTACCTCGTTACCGGGGATGACCCCTCCCCAGAAACCGACGTCCGTCCAGCACTGACCCTGGGCTGCGCCGCGTTTGACCGTGAGGTTCTCAACGGTCGTCGTTGGGGGAATTGAGTTGAGTGGCATGTCTACGACGGTGGTGACGCCCCCAGATAGAGCAGCTCTGGTACCTGTCCAGAAGCCTTCCCAGTCCGTTCGACCTGGCTCATTCAAGTGCACATGTACACTTGGAAGGTTGTAAATCTCGACTACCCAAAGCTACCAAAGACTTACTCTACGAGTCCGGGCAGGATGATGTTATCTCCGGCCTCGATGACCTCGACGTTATCGCTTGCTTCGCCCAAGGGACCTTCGATAACGGAGAGGATCGTTCCCTTGTCGGTATCAACAACGATAGAAGCTTCAACGAACTCGTCCAGGTCGGGGAGGAGGACCCTTGAGCCATGAAAGATAACCCGGTTGGACTCGGAGGACATGGTTCTGTATATGATGAGATAATGTATGTAATTGATCGTGGGCCGTTATATGCGCCTTGGGATATTAATGAGTTCAGTTAGCACCATTAGGTTAGGCTTAACCGGCACCCACCAAGTTGTTTCCCATCCCTTGGGTCTGGTCCATCGGACGGCCAGCATGAAGTGATATGAATAATGGGGAGAAGACGACAAAGAGATCTCCCGATAGGCAACACGCGCAGCAGGTACTACACCCGATGTTTGGGGAATCTCCAAGACTTTTGGCCGGGTTGACAGTTTTCTACTCGGGCAACCTGCGTATACACCGGGGTGTGTGAGCGATATCGACTATGTTTCCTTCCTATTACATACTATAACTATAAGAGAAGAAATGGGTAGTAGAGACAGGAACTTGGAAAAGGGGGGAGATATCATATCGTACGTGCTACGCGGGAGGGGAAACAGATGAGATATGAGAGCGAGGAAACTGGTCGATTATTAACTTGGAAGCAACTCAGAAGGATGGGAAACACAAACTATGTAGGTAAGGGGTGCGGGGCAGACATGGCGTCGACAGCGGATGGTGGGGAAGTGGTGGATCGGGGAGAGGGAGGGCCACGCACGCGTAAAGATAAAAAGTGGATAAAATGGATATAACGTGGAGAGGGGACCTGCAGAACAGCAAGGAACTAAACCAAGGAACCAGACCAGGGTAGTGAACGCCAATAGTGTCGAAAATGTCAGGAAAGCGAGGGGGGAGAAGGAGGCCGGGAGAAAGGGCGCAAAAATCCTTCTCAGATCGGCATCATCAGCTCCTCCGGAGCGGGTAACACAGGCCCAGGTTCTCTCCGCTCCCTGACGTCCCTCACTTCCCTGACGACTTTTGGTACCACGTCTGGAGTCGTCGAGAAATGAGCTTGGGTGGCTTGAGATGGGGGTATCACGAACGGCGTCATCCTCTCCCTCTCGCGTTCTCTATCCCTGTCCCTGTCCCTTTCACGCTCGCGATCTCGGTCAACATTAGAACCGGAGATTGGTGGTAACCGTGGATGCTCAGTCATCCCAGGTCCAAGACTCGGTGCATTCCTGGAAGAGGGCCGCGTGTGGGCCATCGGGGGCATACGGGAATTTTGTTCGTGGATCTCTCGCTCTCGTTCCCTTTCGCGTTCACGCTCCCTCTCCCTCTCTCGTTCACGACCGGAGGAAAGGACAGGTGAGACGTTGACCATAGGGCGCTTAGTGGGCCCGGAAGAGGAGTTGAGGTCGATAACCTCCGTGGATAGTGGTGGATTTGACCTCGGTCGACTGTACTCCAAGTCTCTCGCCACTCTCCTAGGACTAAGGTTTCCGTGGTTAGAGTACCCCGGTGGATTGTGATTATACGAGGATGGCGGGGGTGGGGGCATTGGATGGTGATGATGAACGACATGATGGTGGTGATGGTGGGAGTGGTGTTGTTGTGAGGGTGGAGGTCCGCCAGCTTGCTGCTGTTGATGTCGTTGCTGTTGCTGCTGTTGCATGAGGTGAAGTTGGTGGTTCCTCTCGCGGTCCAGGCCTTCTTTCTCTCTTTGTTCGCGCTCGCGCTCCCTTTCCCTCTCACGTTCTTCACGGTTTGCTCTGGCTTCCTCTCGCTCCCGCTCGCGTCGAGATTCTTTGCCGGTTGGGATCCGTTCATCAGCAGGGATGACTCCTGGTCCTGTCATCCACCCGTTCGTTGCTTTTAGAACACCATTGGCATTGACGTGAACGGGCGATATCGACCTCGGGGGAGCAAAGTTGCTCGGGTGAGGTAAGGTAGGGTCCGCAGCAAACTGCCGATCGCGTTCTCTCTCCCTCTCCCGTTCTCGATCGCGCTCCCTGTCTCTGTCGCGTCCGGTGTGGCCAGGAATGGGATGTTGTTGTTGCGGGGGCTGATTATAAGAATGTGGGGGAGCTGAATAGCCTGGCACGGCCGATGACGTCGAGGGCTGTTGACCAGGAGGCAGGATTCCGTAACCGGGAACGTTATCCATTACCGGCCCGTACGATTCAAAAGGGTGGTGATGTAGCATCTGGAGGTTGCTTGGTCCGCGGTGCATATCCCATCCTCTGCGGTTTTGGTTCAGGAACTCGAGATCACCTTCGACATCGATGCCGGATAACATAGTAAGCGATGGGTAGGCGCCGGTCATACCCAGCATATGTCCAGGCGCATATGCGTAGGCCATATTTCGCGTGAGATCTCGCAGTGTGATCGGTGGAGGTAGTTCGGGTGGCATGTGGGGGATACGTCGGACTGAAGTGAAATTCCAGCTTAGATCATAGAAAGAAGAGCATACAACGTGAATGACGTACTGGGTAGCGGTCGCTCCAGAGCTCTGCGCTCTCGTTCCAATCGCCTTCGCTTTCTGTTTGTTTCCGAGAGCATTTCGACTTGAAGTTCGTCGCGCTCATGCTGCAGGGCGTGTCAATCGAAAAGTCCGGGCGTTTAGGCAGACCAGTACCTTCCACCAGCTCCACACCGCGTTTTCGGCGGCGCGTTTCCGCTTCATAGCGTCGTTCACCTCATGCGTACGGCGTCGGGAGGCTAATTCGAGACGTTTGTCCCTCCTCTTTGACAGTTCCCCATCGAGGTGGATGAGTTCGGGGTGAATACCTGTAGTGGAGCGATAATAAGAAAAGGTTTGCACGAAAGCGGGCGCATACAATGGGTTGGGAGCACGCACCGTTAGCAACAAGAGACTCCTCCCAAGCGAGGGCTTCCATCTTCTCCACGTACAGTTTCTCCCGTAATAGAGCGAACTTGAGCTCGATGGTGGCCAACACATCAAGGGCTTCAGCGCGATGAGCTGGTTGCATATCTGCTTCGAGCTCGGCATCACCTTCTTCTTCGTCTGCGACTGCATCGGCGTCCTCTGGGAGAACAGAGGCGTCGGGAGCATCCTTTCCGGGGGTTGCAGCGCGTTTGGTCTTGTCGACCTTGGTTGGAGCAGGAGAGGGTGATCGTGAGCTGGATGCCGAAGAAGCGGGGGAGGGTGATTCGATAACGGTGTTACCAGCCATGATAGATGAGGCAGCCATGGTAGCGGCTGGGGCAATGGGGACGATATCCACTTCCATGTTGTTGGCGTCGTCCGCCAGTTCGGGATTAGGCGTCTCAAGTTCTTCAGGACTAACTGTCTCTCCAGGGAAGTTGTCTCCGTGGCTCGGTTCTTCTTCTTCATCTTCACTCTCGGTCCTCTCCCCCTCACCATCGTCCTCGTCCGCGGCCTCGGAAGCCTCAGACGCTGAATCAGAGTCCTCGTCAGGACGAGAGACAGGTTTTCTGACTTTGACTTGGATTTGTTCAGTCTGGTCAGGTTCCGAGTCCGAGTCCGAGTCGTTTGAGGGTTTGTTGGCCGAGTTGGCTGGCGGTGGCTGAGGCTGATCGTGACTTCCCTGGGGAGTGTCGGGGGCGTCATCGAGGTCGTCGTCGTCGTCGTCCGGGGTGTTTGACTGTTTGTCTATACCGTTCCTATGATCTGTGTTTGTAGAGGAGTCTGGGGGTTCGGAGTGTTTGGATTTTTCCTCAGAGAGCGACTTCTTCTTGTACCATCCCCACATCTGATCTGGAATGAGACTTCTTCGCGTTCTTCGAGTGGGCTGTTTGCGAATGCTGGCCTTGGACTTTGTCTCTGCAGAGTCTTGTTCATCTTCGGTCAGCTCTGATAACTCGGAGCCGCTGTCCAAGCCGGCGGGGTCGTGATTGGACTGGGGAGGCGGGGAAGCGCGTTGCTTAGGAGGAGGAGGAGAGGGAGAGGGAGAGCTTAGGGTCTCCAGGGAAGCAGTGGAGCGCGGCATCGTGGACGACGGCAACGACGATGGGAGACGGCGGGTGGAGGGCGTCGGTCAAAGGGTGAAGCCTTCAGTCTCGCATCTACAAGGTTTTCGGCATCTCCCGATTGCCGCTTGCTCAGTGGCATCGATTATTATCTCTGACAGTTCATGGTCTCCACTAACAATCTCAACCTCGATGTCCTCGAGCTCATCTTTGCGCATCTGGAACAACACGATCTCTTTCACCTCTGTCTTGTCAGCCAGAGTTTTCTCGCTGCAGCGATACCCATATTGTACCGGTCCATCGGTTACGACTTCACCCAATCGTCGAAGCCCGCGCCTAGGGTAAGTTTAGTCCGAACCTCTTTTATCCCGATGCCGTGAGAGATGAACACTGTTGTACAGCGCGTATCTGGTTTCGACACGGTTCTGCTGCATCCTGCGCTGGCTGGGCACATCCGTCGCATCAGTATGTCCCGTGTCCCCCCTCCCGATCACGATCACGCAAGTGCTCCCGACTTAACACATGCATTTAGGCATAACCTTGCCGATATTGTCGTCGGAACAGGTACAGAACTTCCGTGCTGTCCTCGGGCTGCGTGCGAATATGAGTCTGGACTCGTTCGTGTGCACTCCGTCGGAGGTCAACACCTTCGTCGACATCCTGCCAACGTTGTCTTCGATTGGATACCTCAGGGTGAACGTACAGCTTTTGAAGGAAGAAGAACAACCCTCGCTTCTGCAAGTCCGGGGTCTTAGGAGCATCACGTTGGAATTTGCTTCCTGGAGGCTGATCAATGCTCTTCCAACATGGGCTGCAGATACATTGGGCCCAACGTTGAAGAGTCTGACATTCTATGTGAGTGCTCTGTCGTATTGGTGGAAACTGAACTAAACAACGCTCACAGAGTTGCTCTGGGCTGACAGGGGACATGGTCCGGGCCACCGTTGCACATCTCCCTAACCTCACGGGTCTCCACATCAGCACTTGCAAGGGTTTCGATTTCCCCGACGTGTTTAGCGTCATTCCACATCTGCCCTTACTTAGCGCGCTGTCTTTTTCTATCTGGGTCCGCTCCCCTGTTTCCCACTTCCCACCGCTTTCGGCAAACTGACTTGATCGACGTTCACAGGACCTAGCACGGGCACGGGAGGACCTTGAACCGTTCTCCCTTCCACACCTGGAAGAACTTGTCGTTGATTTACTCGGAACAAACAAACCTTTTCCGCTAGATAATTTCCTCTCGATTTTCACCCTTTTCGAAGACGCACCTCTGACATCACTCGCGATCTGCGGCCGCTCGCAGACGATACCCGCGCTCCCCCTCGCGAGCTACGAGCTGCTCATCAACCAACATGCGAAAACGTTGCGTCGTGTGGTGCTCGTCAAGGTCAACATGCCTAACCCAGCCCTTGAATCGATCTGCAGGACATGCAAACAACTGGAGACCATTGGCGTTCCAGTTCCATCGGCTGCAGATCTGGTATGTGATCTTCGTTGGCCCATATCGAGGAATTGGCTCGCATGATCTCCTATCTTCTGTGCTCGGCTCCTTTTCGGCCGGTCGGGTTGTGCTTGCCGTGGCTTGTATACTCATCTTGCATGTTATCTAGCCGGAGTTCATTCAGGCGTTGAGACAGTCTGACACGCTGCGCACGCTTGTTCATGTCCCCGGTGGGGGTTCTAGCGGCAGATTGTTCGCACATCCGATCGACAGGACGAACGTTACCCGTATCATGACTAGCACACGAAGACTTAGGAGGGTCGAGAGTGAGAATCAAATCTGGCTGGTAATTGCAAATCACTACGCATACAAAGTTGAACTGGAAAACAAGATACTGATTAATCTGCACCGTGCAATGCCTTTTTTTTCTGTTTTGCACTTTTTTTGTGTTTTATAGGGAGAATTTTCGGAGGAATTCAAGTTCGAATTAAAGTTCGAAAAACGACGGGGGAGGGGATTCACAGAGAGGTGGTACATGCCTCCAGAGACCCTTTGAAGCGGAGGTGGGGTTGGAAAGGGGAAAGGTGAGAGAGGGGGTTCCGAGTCGGAAGGTCGAGAGACAGCGATTGACATTGTGGTATGTGGGAATCATGATTGGAGTGAATTGTGATACATATGATACAATTGTGTTGCCTCGGACGCGGTCACATACGTCACTGTGCAGGGAGAAGCGCGTTAGCATGTTGAATTACACGGATGCGGAAAGGGAAGATGGTGATAGAGTCGACGGGCTTTTGCTCACCTTGGACATGGTATTAAACAAGCAGGTTAGATATGAATAGAGATGAGGGTGGTGTTTGTGTGGAGTGTGGGTGCGTCCGATCGGGTCCACGATGGACGAGAGATAGCGCGGGCCCCCCGAAACCTCGAGCCTAGCCTCGAGGGAAACCGCCAAAGAGAACAGGATACGAAAAAGAACCGCGAAGTAAATGAAGAGGATATGAATGTGATGAGCGGGAGGACGATTTCA